>Ga0209303_1001001_pt1 | contig 19054 bp, 9 predicted proteins | sample SidtaG_3_FD_187449 | JGI IMG/M metagenome (GOLD analysis project Ga0209303, IMG submission 187449) | Marine algal microbial communities from Sidmouth, United Kingdom - Sidmouth_Asex1 metaG (SPAdes) (version 2) | ecosystem: Host-associated > Algae > Red algae > Unclassified | place: Sidmouth... | reverse complement strand
TGGGGCGTATTCGGATGGATGTCAATTTTTCTAGATGAAAGAGTTTATACGCTGCTCACCATCGGTTCGGGAGTGGTTGCATTTGGGCTACTTTGGGCCATTTTACGCACGCTGTTGCCAGGGTCGAAAAGGACACGATTAAACGAGTTTCAGCGCTGGTCTCTGCTCTTTCTTGGGCTAATGTTGCTGGCTGTTTTTGCCTGTTACGGCCTGTATAATCTGAAATTTGTGCAGCATCAGGGGCGATACTTGTTTTGGGGATTATTGCCTATTAGTTTGCTTGTGGCAGTGGGGGGGCGTGAAGTACAGCGTGTGCGTGTTGGGGTCGCCGCAAGCGCGCTTGTGATTAGTTTAACGCTTTGGCTAAGCAGTGATGGGTTGCGCTATTTGTCTGTAGATATGGTCGATAAGTGGACGCTGCTTATTGGCAGTATTGTCACAATCTTTCTACTGTTACAATCCTTACTTCGTCGAGAAGTAAATCGTACTATACTTTCGGTTAGCAATCGCTTACCGCTGTGGTTTCATCTGGTACCGAATAAGGCATTTCGTCATATTTACGTGCTTTTCTCTACACTCCCCTTTCTCCTGTTATTCATTTTGAGTATTGTTACTATTTTATTTACAATAAGGCCAATATTGTTACCCTTTTGACACATTTTTGCCCCAACCACTCATGATATCATAATCGACAACAAAATTAGTTATGCAAAAGACTCTGCGAGACATACAGTATTTACCAGATGAACAGCCTAGGCTTAGGCGTACATCACTAGATTTCTTGGCCCTCCTGCTTGGATTGATGTTTTTAACTGCGCTAATCGGCGTGGTTAGTTGGCAATTTTGGCACGCTAACCGCATTTATAGCGGCGTTAATGTGTCCGGCATTCCCGTTGGGGGCCTGACGCGTATGGCGGCGCTAAACCATTTAGATGAACGTTTGCAGCCGTACCCAATACCGCCCATAGTTTTTGTTTTTGACGATCAGCGCTGGCCGTTGACTGGCAATGCAACGGGCGCAACTGCTAACGATGCCGCGCTGCAAGTACAGGCAGATCTTTCGTCGGCTGTTAATCAAGCCTATTTAATCGGTCGTAACGGCAATATAGTTGGTCAAGTACGCGAACAGATGATAGCTGCGCTGGTTGGTCACAATATTTTACCGTCTATTACCTTTAATCGTGGGCAGCTCCGCCATTTGGTCAGCCAAGTTGCGAGCAAGGCTCGTCGACCGGCACGGACGGGTAGCGAGATTGATGGCGTGCTTGTGCCACCACAATCGGGATTGACCGTTGATATTGAGTCATCGCTCGCTTCACTTCTATCTGCATTACAGTCGCAGGTGAGCCAGCCGACGACTGTAGTTGTTCCGCTGTCGGCTGTTGTAATTCCTGCACCTGCTTTTGATGCAAATAGCGTACCAACTACGGCTCAGGAAGCTGTTTCTACCGAGGAAATTGCTTCGATTGATAATGCGCTCATTCCACCGACTACTTCTGCATTAATTGTGCGCGATAGCGCAACGAACCAATCATTTGCGATTGATCCAGCTCAGCTTGAAACTATGTTATTTTCAGCCGATCCACCACGGGTAGATCGCGCTCAATTGTTGCCAATTTTGAATGAGTGGGCAACGCAAATGAATGTTGAGCCACGCGACGCACGGCTTGAATTCAATACCGGCAGCGGAACAGTTAGTATTATGATGACAAGCCGCTGGGGTCAGCGTTTGGACGTGGATGCAACGGCTGCTGCGATTGAAGAGGCTGTTGCAGCTGGTCTTTCGCAAACAGAGATGGTGTTGATTGCAGTGCCGCCGGCAGTGGATATGAATCGCATCCCTGAAATGGGGATCCGCGAATTGGTTGCAAGCGGTACAACCTATTTTAAGGGAAGCAGTGCCGCTCGGGTCCGTAATATTGAGGTGGCGGCCTCTAAGTTCGAGGGTGTTGTGATCCCGCCGGGCCAAATTTTCAGCTTTAACAAAGTGGTTGAAGATGTTAGCTCGGCGAATGGCTTTGAAGATTCATTGATTATTTGGGGAGATCGCACCGCGGTTGGGGTTGGTGGTGGTGTTTGTCAGGTAAGCACAACTGTATTTCGGGCTGCTTATTTTGGCGGAATGCCAATTGTAGAGCGCTATAATCATGGGTATGTGGTAAACTGGTATGGTGAACCTGGCCTTGATGCTACGATCTATACCCCAAATGTTGATTTTAAATTCCGCAACGATACTGATGCTTATCTGCTAATTGATCCTGAAGTGAGTCGGACAGACGGTACGATGACCTTTAACTTTTATGGTACCAAGCCCGATAGGCAAGTAATTATTGGTGATGCATCTGAATCAGATATTCAATTGCCACAGGCCCCAACCTATAGCGAGGATACATCAATTGCTCCTGGAGAACAGAAGCAAGTAGAGTGGGAAAAAGCGGGTAAGACTGTTACAGTCGAACGTAGAATTATCGAGAATGATGAAGAGCGTGTTGAAATGTTACGTAGCAAGTATCAACCTTGGCAAGCTATGTTTTTGGTCGCTCCTGGAACATTGTCTACAACATCGCCTGATGTAGCGGAAGGTCAGTAAATTTTATTACGAACTGAGTAGAGGTAATCCTTATGATTAGTCAATTTGTCGAATTACTAGCAACATTCATTGGTGAAGGTCCATACGCAACAAATATCGCTTGGGGCGTTACGATTATTTTACTGCTCTTTGCTTTATGGTTGCTTAGATGGTTGTTCAACTGGTTTTTTAAAGCGAATGAGATAATTGCTAATCAAGAACATATTATTGAATTGCTCGAAGCTCGGGTTAGCGCACCATTCTCTGCAAGGCCACCAATGGCGGCATCACCCACTCTAAATATGAGGCCACCATCGCCTATAGCTGCTGCGTCTTCGCCTGCACAAGTTCGCCAGCACCCGATTGATGAAGAGTTCTCCGAGATTTTGAATGTTCGCCCACATAATCTTCGTAATTCATCGTCTGCTACACGGCAGAGCCCGGTGCCGCCTGTGTTTACACCTACATCGTCTATACCTGCATCACCTGCGCCTGCATCACCTGCGCCTGTATCACCTGTGCCTGTATCACCTGTGCCTGTATCACCTATGAAAGATACTTCTCAGGTAAAAACACAGAGCGTACAGCCAATAGCAATACCGAGTGCTTTTCAAAAATCTAATGAGGAAGCGGAAACAACTGTTAAGCCTGTTGTAGAAATAGAAGACAAGTCGGTTGTGGCTGTGCAGGCAAAACCTGCGAATACGTCTGTTACAATGCTTGGATCCCCCGAAGCGCGTGCAGAACGCCAAATGGAAGCCCGTGAGGCAATGCGACTTGCTGCAGAAGCTGCAAGCTCAACGCTGTCGAAAACCGCAGACATACCGGACATTCCAACTGCTTTGGTAAGGACATATTCACCGTCAAAGACGAATCCGCTAACGGGAAGGCGTGTTCCGGATCGCTCTACAAATCAGGCAGAGGGCGAAAATGAAGATGACGTCCCTAGCCAGTTTCAATTACGTAATCGAAAAAGCTAAATAAAGAATATACTTTGATTCTTTGCTTAATGTAATCAATTAGTGTGATCAAATAGAGGTAAAAAATAGGCAACGATGAATTATTCATCGTTGCCTATTTTTTACCTCTATTTCCAAACGACCGTTTGGTGTTACTTATCTAGAAATTTTACTGCATCTCCAACTGTAACAATCGTTTGAGCTTGCTCGTCGCTAATTTCGCCGCCAAACTCTTCTTCAAAAGACATAATGAGTTCAACTAGATCAAGGCTGTCCGCCTCTAGATCATCGCGGAAATTTGCCTCCATTGTAACGTCGGTTGCATCTGCGCCTAACTGCTCGATGATGATAGCTTTGACACGATCATAAGTATCTGACATTTTCAATCTCCTTCTTCGATTCTTTTCAAAGTTTTAGCTGTAATAGAGCTGTTAAATTATATCCTTCTCGCTTATAGATTAGAAGTATACATGAATGATGGTTCATGTTAACAGTTCCGATCTATGTGGAATTGTGATGCAATTATTTTCCCACCGATATTGATACATTTAGCAAGGCCATGGTTGACACCCTATCCTTGGTAGTTATTCGCAATAATTTTATCATTTGTTAGCGTTTGTAGCATAAATTGATTGTAGTTGAGTAATATGCTTAATCTAATTATACTTTGTAGCAGTACAGCAGCGGTACATAGTACGCTTTCTACTTGATGCAAAAATTATTACGACTCCGCAGCAATTGTATTCAGAGCGTTGCACTCTGTCAAACAGCATAGCTCACTGTAACCTGATTGAGGCTTTATTCCTAACTATATTAGTCACTATATTAGTCGGATATTAAGGCCCTCTCAAAAAATTAAATGTGCGAATCGCAACAGATTTCTGGAACATCTGCTAGCTTTTCTGGTCAAAGCGCATCTGTTTAATTTCATGGAATGGCCTAATACAATATATAACACTTGATGATGTAATTAGTTGCGTACAGATTTATACGGATGTATTTTCCTTAAACGAGCTAAATAGTTAATGATTCTACTATTGCGTTGCAGAAGCAAGCAGGTAAACATACAGCTTTTCTATTTTGCCATAATTTTACTGTTAACAGCCTGCCAAACATCGGCTATATTTACCCCCCCAAATCAACCTGCTGATGCGGCGGTATCCGGAAGTTCATCGACTAGACACCCAACTATTGTGGACTTTTGGGAAGGTACAGCGCACTTTACTATCGATATCGTAGATACCGGTCTGCCGATGGGTGAGTCGGATACATTGTCACTCTCTCATTTACCCGAACAACTTGATGGAGCCAATCGCACCGTGGGAGGAACGCTTCGGTCTTACGTTCATGCTAGCCAACAATCTGCTGCTGTCTACGATAGCTGCGGTGATGCGGTTGCCTTTCCCGGCTGTACCGTGATCTATCAAAGCAGCGATGGTGGGGATAGCTTTTCAATTATGGCCGACTCACAGCAGTCACCTACTTGCCTGTTGTCGTGCGCTACCTGTCCGTGCGTCTCGGAACGGGATCATATCGACCAGCAGCAATATCCGCGTGTGGTAACGAATGGTAAAAGTTGGTGGATGGTCTACGAATATCGCGCCAATGTGATGTTGCGTCGATCTGTGGATGGACTTAAGTGGAGCGCACCCGAGATGATTCCGATGACTGGTATCTGGCAAGATTGGTTCACAAGTTGCCAACCAGAGGAGCGGATTGGTCCGCACCCCTTTGCCCCAGCTACTTATAATTGTTTAGTGGGTGGCCCGCCTGGCCTCTTTCTGGATGATGAGACACTTTACATTTTTGTGGGGTTAGGCCAAAACCCAGGATCGATGGGCTGCTATCGGGGGGATGCCTATGCAAACAGCGCGCTCTTTCGAAAATGTAGCCACAATCCACTTTTTCGTGGTGTAGAGAGTTACGGCCCGCTTGATGAGAATGGGGCAGAAACAAACTCATATTTTGACTTTCGCACTATTAGCTCTGCGGAATTGCTCAAAGTTGGTAAGCGCTACTATATGTTCTATGAAGGGGTTCGCGGACCAAAAGCGGGTGATGGAGGTGATACGCAGTTCGGGTTAGGATTGGCGCGTAGCTTAACGGATCAGATTGATGGGCCATGGGAGCGCTTTGGCGGGAACCCGCTTCTTATTGATCAACCTGGGAATGTGGGCGTGGGCCATGCTGATGTCGTTCGCATGGCGGGTCAAATCTGGTTATACACGTCGGTAGATGGCGTTGTGCGTAGCCGTTTGAAGCTAGAATGGAAATGATGGGAACCGTTCGGTCCCTATCGTCGTCTGAGTGCTCTCCCAATCAATTGACGTAGCTGTATACGCCAATTGCCCCATGCGTTTCTGGCTGCATGATGCTACAATTGACGAAGAGTAGAAACGGTGCATTCTATTCAAATCTCCTCCTTTTGGGTTTTCTTTCTCCTGCAAAGACGCTGGCAATATATTGTCAGCGTCTTTGCTTTTTAGCTGGTGGTCAACTCGTTTTTTACATGGTTCATTTGATGGGTTTTGCCGGATTGTGTGATATGGAAATCGCACCTACGTAAATCGGATATGTTAATCTATCTTGCCAGTTTGTGAACCATGTTGTCTTTTGTACAATATTACTGGTTGTAGAATCAGCAGTGCCGTCTGAATCTGATTTTTGATTTATGAGTTCATCTATAATAGAGAAATAAGTAACCATTGTGCTTCAAATTTTAGCTAAACCATAGTAACACTCGGGTTAGCATTATCTATATTGAATAAATTCCAAAAAGCTGACTTTAAGCCATATGCACGCTGAGATGAAAAATCCGCGAAGTATTGTGGGTATTCTGATTTGATAGGCTATGGTAGAGGATGAAACTTGATAGATTCACCCTCTACCTCTACAACAATTTGGTTGCCTGAGCCGTCAGACAAAATATCAAACTCACCCCGCACAAACTCCCCGCCTTCCCACAATACTGTCGCATAGTCAGCGCTTACCAAAGGCGCGCTAATCCATTGATCACCGAGCGTCATGGTGAACTGTAGATCGGCTGGCCAAGCTGTGGGCAGTGGCGCGGGTGCCTGCCAGTAGAGCGTTACATGAACCAACTCGCCCACGGAAACAGATCTATTCGGCTCATGCGCATATCCCTTAGGATAGAGGTCATACCCAACTAAGGTAAGTGGCCCTATTTGCTGACCGATTCGATAAGCAACTGGGACAACCGAAAGCGGTATTGCTTGATCTGGCCGCACAACTTCAACCGTATTCAATAACAGATGATCGTTCGCCCCCGTTAATAAACGTTGACCGTTCTCAGCGTCATACAGCGCAAGAATCAACCTATACGAACCTGGCGGCGTTCCGGGGGGCACGACTAGTCCATAGTTATCGGTCACCTGCGTATTTGGCTCCCACGCGTCAGTAGGCAGCGAGCCGCCACCGGGTTCGCTGTCTCGCTGCGCAACCACCTGATTGCGTGCATCAAGCAACTGGAGCGTTGTCTTGTAGCGTGCTGCTAATGACGAACGTGTCTGCCAGCGTAGCCTAATCAGTAAAGGATCGCCCGAACGGACCAGATTCGTCTCTGCTGTGGCATTATTTTGTGCGTTACTTTGCTGGCAGAAATGGGTCAGCTCGATCTCTGTGCCAAAGAGTATCGGTCGGAGACGCTCACTAGATTCAGTATCTACATTTGGCGCAACGCAGCGTAAATTGTTTGGTAGATCATAGCGCACAAACCGCACGTTGCCCTGCCATGAATCAAGCCCCTTAAAGGCGTGCTGATCCAGCCATCTTCCTACAACATTGTTGGGATCGGCTTGATCCGTTGCCCAAAAGAGCGCAAAAACTTGCGTAAAAGCAGGAACCTTTTCGGCTAGTAAGTTTATTGTTTCCTGCTCATTGATTGGTCGTTGGGTCGGCAGCGCTAGCGTTGGCAATCCCGATTCGTAATAGCGCCACACTTCTTGTTGACCAGGTGCGTTGAGCACGACCAAGCTCCGCGTCGAGTCATCTGCCATGCTCGCATCAATATAACGTGCAATGCCCGCATAGTTATCGCGCGCTAGTGGGTTCGTATAGTAAAGCGGCAATGTCGTCCAACTGAGTGCGAGTATTGCCCCCGCCATACAAGCACTTGTGATGTGGGTCCCCCATGGTTGAAACCGTTGCGGCCCCACTCTGCCCACTAGCGGGAAAGCGGCAAGGGTCAATGCCCAAGCCGGTGCCGCTACAAGCATAAACTTTAGAAACGCCTCGCTAAATAGGCCAAATGCAACCATCACAAGCAGCGGCAAAAAGAGCCACGAGGCTAACAGGACCGTCATGAATGGTGGTTGTCGACGCTTTCTTCCTACCTGATAGTTTTCTCCCTGATAGAGGAGCAGCAGCCCCAGTAGAGGCAGCAGCCCACCACAGAGTAACCATGCCCAATGTATATCAAGTGGCGCGCCAACTCTGTCGCGTAGCGGACCCACGACAAATGTCTGCAAAATCATCTCAACGCCTGCAAGAGCCGATGTCGAGTCGGCCCCCTTCGGCCAGTTAAGCACCCGATCAATGCCAATCCGCAGCCAAGGTAAATAGCCGAAACCTATCACGCTATTTGCCACTAAAAAGCGCGTAAAGAACCCACGTTTTTGGCTCAGTGTCGACGCTTTGTCAAATAAAATATGCGTAAGAAAGGGAATGCCAACTGCCGCCAGACAAATGGGAAAGCTATAGTGCAGCCACAAGCCACAGAGGCCGCTTATTGTGTAGAGTGTATAGGCTGCAAAAAGTGCTCTGCGGCTGTTTTTATGTTGGCTCTGTTCCACGCGCAGAATTTGTATAAATCCATAAACGAGAAGCGTTCCAGCCAACGCCAGCGGCATATACATGCGCGCCTCTTGGCTGTAGAAAATTTGAAGTGGATTAACTGCCGTTATTAGTGCTGCCAGCAGTGCATAAATTGAAAGAGGGGAATTGTTGAGGAAAGAAGAATCGATTCGGCGACCGATACAAAAAACAGCTAAAACCAAAAGTGTGCCGGAGAATGCCGAAAAGAGACGCATTGCTGCCGCCGAATCGCCACTGAATGTAGCCCAGCCTTTAAGCAACCAATAGTACCCAGGCGGGTGAATATCGGCGGCGGCGTCGACCGCAATCTGGCTAAACGAGCGAGAGAGCAATGCCCACGTATTGCCTTCATCGCTCCACAGGCTCGACGCATCAATCGCGTGGACGCGTAGCCAAAATGCACTAAGCAATAGACAAACAATCAGCACCTTTTCTAGCCGATTATTCGCCTGCGAATTAGGGGTTTGCATACTCTTGCATGCTTTCATAAACCGGCAGTGGGGTAAAATCGGGCTTTAATAGCCGGAAATATGCCTCCGGTTTTTGCTCCTGTTCCCATGCATCGGTGGCCCGTTTCAAATACCAGGTACTTGCTACGCCAACCCACGGCCAATCCTGCTCCAGTCGCTTGTACGACTCGGGTAAATAGCGCGCCTGCTGTTCGAGCGTTACCCTGCCATAGCGCCCATCGATACCCTCGGGCGCGACGTTCCAATTCATTTCGGCAATCCAAATAGGTTTATCTGCATCGCCATTTTGAACCATGAGATCGCGAATAAACTTATGGCGGCTAATATTGATGACCCTTGGGTGCATTCGTGCGTCTGTGGGTCCACTGTATAGGCCATACCCCTGTACAGCCACAATATCAAAGTAATCGGCTGCGCCAGCGTCGTACATCCGCTGCAAAAAGAGGAGATCGCTTAAACTGTTGCTCTCCGCTTCTTGCATATAGGGCTGCAAATTAATCGTTGCCGCCATAGCCCCCGCAATGATCACCACGTTGGGATCGGCGGCCCGCGCCGCGATTGCGCCATCTTTTAGCAGATTGGTGTAATTTTCGGGGTCAATTGGATAGTTGCCCCATTCGGGGTAGATGTTTGGCTCGTTCCAAAGTTGATAGTACTTGATGCGCCCTTTGTAGCGATCCACAACCGTGCCCACAAAGTTGGCATAATCTAAAAAGTCATCTGGCGGCGCATATGATCCAATCGTATCGGTCATTATCCGCGTCCACGCAGGCGGGTTGCTGATCCGCACAATCATCTCCATCTCGTACATTTCTGCTAAGTCAACAATGTGATCGTACTTCTCCCACGCCGAACGGTACGGTTCGTGCCGCCGATCTTCAAAGTCACCGCGCCCGTGGATCTCGATATCTTCCCACACAAATTCCTGCCGCAGCCAGTCGAAGCCAGCCTCTGAGGCCATTTGCACCGCAAGTTCGCGTTTTGCTGGTTCCGCTTCCTGATCCAAGAACACATTTACGCTATATGGCGAGAGATCCGTATGCGGAATGTCGAGGCAAACAGGGCGATTTTTGCAATCCTCTTGCAAATTGGATGTGGCCAAATCTAAGCGAGGTCGCATCCAATCAGAGGCAATGTCCGAAATGCCCTTTACCTGCGAGAGAAACGCCTCTTCGCCTGTTTGCTGCCACAGCCAATTACGCGCAAAGGGTGACAGCATGATCAAAAAGGCTAGCCCGCCAAAAATTAGCAGGCTAGCCCAAAGGATTATGGTCTGTTTTAAAGCGCTTTGCCACATCAACTCACGCTTTTTATTGCGACTATTCATCACTATATTTTGTATATCACTATGTTTTTATACCATTAAAACTTAGGCTAAACCAGAAAAATAATTATACGGATTTAGCGATTTTCTGGAGTAGCTTCCGGCCATATTGTATATTTTATTTTTTGGAATGGCCCTATTCATCACCTATAAAGGTAATTCCTGTACATTGCTCGCTGCTGTTGATTGTGCGAGTCCACTTCTTCGAGCGTGGTGTCAAGTCGCTAAAGCCACTGTTTTGCCCGCCCGCGGGTAGATCGCTTGGACAGCCAACCACGAAGATTTCGACTGATGTGCCAGCAGGTGCGGGTCCACCAAAGGGCGAGAATCCCCATTTGCCAGCTCCCACGCCATCGCAGCCTGAGCATTTGGTTGTGCGTGGGCCAAAGAAGCCTATGTGTACACAGACTGCGTTGCGTGGATCGTTACTTTTATAGCGTACAAATCCTTCAAAGTAGGTAATCCCCGCATTTGGCTCACATTTTTCTACACCTTCCAATAGCTGAAAGGGGAATGATGGTTCGGCTGGCGCTGGTACGGCGGTCGGCTCGACGGGTACAGCCGTTGGTGGCGGTGCAACCGGTACTGGTGCAACGGGTTGTACCACGGGTTGCTGTGATGGCGGATTGGGGTTTGGGTTTTGTCCGGCTGCTATGGCTGCGTAGTATGCTGCTTGGGCTTGAGTGAGTGTTGCCGTAGGCGGCGGCACAAAAGGTACCGCCGTCGGCTGCACGATAACAATGGGGGCTGCCGTCGGCTGGGGCGCGGGCGGAATGAGCGCTGCAATCGAGACGCTTTCTGTGTTTTCGGTAACCACTAACGAGTTAAAGACCCACGCCCGCCCGCCATTATATTCAATTTCCCACCAATCGCCAGCGCCATTTTTACCCGTAACGTCGAAGCGTTCTCCCTGATCCACAATGCCAACCGTTGGATAATTTGTGCCGGGGCCACCTCGAACATTGAGCAACTGCGTGTTAACGATTACTTGCGCGTTACGCGGCTCTGGCGTTGCCGTAGGTTCTTCTTCTACCGCTGGCTGCTCAGGTTCTGACTCCGATGCCTCGGGCTGAGGCGCATCAACTACTGGTGCATCGACTACTGGTGCATCGACTACTGGTGCATCGACTACTGGTGCATCAGCTACTGGTGCCGGAGTCGTTGGCGTAAAGGTTGGCGCTGGCGCTCGCTCTGGAATTTCAATAGGCTCCATTGGTGATGTACACGCTGCGGTTACCAGCGCTAGCATAAGCACAAGTATCAATTGCCCAGCGTGGCGTAATGTGGATAGTTTTCGACTTCCAAAGCGGCTATCAGTAAAGCGGCTATCGATAAAATGGCGATCAGAATGTGAATTACGAAGTAACTTTACTTCTACCATATGCGTATTCATGATGCTTAACTGGCTGTTATCTTGAGATACAGAGCACATTTTTCGTCCCTCTTGTTGCAAGAAAGTACCACTTTTCAGAGTTGTTTCTTGTCGCGTCCTAACTATATGCGGAAGGCCGAAACTTGTTTTACAAGGTGTTTTTTTGCAGGGCATCATATGGGGCATTAGTGGTATATGTCTATCCATTTGAATCTTTTCCATTTTTTGCTCGTTAGGGACAGGATGCTTTAGATATCCTGACTTTAGGTAAAGTTTTGGGTAAAGTAGAGTATAGCACACTAGAAAAATGACGACCAAACTGCTCTCTTTGTTCCCGCTTGTCTAACTGCCAATGCTTTGAGAAAACGAAAATAGTGCATTACGGACATTCCGAAACTAAAACATGTAGCATGACCTTAAGCTAATCTAAAATATGTGACGTTTTAACTAGCAATTAAACTATTGAACGTGCTCACTGGATGGCTAAAGTTTATACCTTTGATTGAATTATTAGGTATTGAAAAGAGGCACTTTTTTGGTAATTATTCTTGCAAGGGTTTTATGGAATAGGTCAAATTTTCTAAATACCCTATTAGATTCCAGTTATATATCGTATAATTTCAAAAAATGCATACTATGTTATACCAGCTAATTCATAAACATGGTCGAGAAGTCTTTCTAAAATTGTTCTTTCTGTTAGATTCTTAGGGAATAATAGACAAAATAAAAACAAAAGATTAGTCATTGACAGCAGATTGCAAGGAACCATTAAGCAAACATCTTGTAGAATTTTTCTGCGTCAAGGTAATTTTTAATTGTGGAAATTTAGTTCACGAAAAGATTAATTCACACGCTATAATTTATGTACCAAACTTAATATTTTTTTAAAGTCTTATACTGTCTCATTCTCAAAAGCGAAGCTGGCATAGAATTTTTCTAGATTCTATAACGCACATCGCCATTAAAACGCCACCCTAGATTCTTATTTAATAATTTTTAACATAAGTAATACCTTCTTATAATAATAGCTCCATTAATTTTAGTTTTAAGCCTGATTGTATCTGCTTTGTGTAGATACGATTAGAGAAATTTGTTCTAATCATCGTTGAAGCACAACTTTGATAATGATTAATTGTTAGTTGCTCTACCACTGTAGTTGTTCAAGTTTTAATATTCACGGAGATTCAGTTTCATGCAAAAGTACAATGATGAAGGGATACCAGTCTCAGCTGGTTGGCCCCAAATTAACCGGAAATCTTGGCACAAACTTGTAAGCGCTATGCTTGCGGCAATGTTGCTCGTTCAGACGATTTCCCCAATGAGTTTATTTGCGAATCCAATTAATCCATTTGTTTGGGCGATTGAATTTACTGCTGGGGGGACGCACTACTCCCTTGCTCACGGATTAGATGTTGACGCTACTCATTTATATAATGTTGGTACCTACAATCGAACCGTCGGCTTCAATGGCCCGGTTTCAACGGCTGTTAAAGATGATGATGTATATGTTGTCAAAATCGATCCGGCTACGCAGACACCAGTTTGGCTGCAAACAGCAGGTGGTAACAGCCTTGACCAAGGCTATGATATTGCTGTCGATTCCGGATCTGGCGATGTATACGCTGTCGGTCGGTTCCGCAATCGAATGGAGCTTATCAATTCTAATCCTACGGTTGCTATCACTGCTACAGGGACGATTTGTTGTCAGAATGGAGACCTTTACCAAGGCTTTAATGATGCATTTGTCTACAAGTTAGATTCAAATGGTGATGCACAGTGGGCTGTCGGTTTCGGCGGTACAACCGCAGCCGATATTGCGCTAGCTACCGCCTTTGGAAACGGTGCGATTCACACAACTGGTCAATTTCAGGGCACCGCAGATTTTGATCCAGGTGCAGGAACAGCAAACTTGACTAGCTCGCAATCGGGTACGCGTGGTGACATGTTTGTCTATAAGCTTGATGCAAATGGTAACTATGCATGGGCCGATAATTTGACTGCTGCCAGTGGTACTGGTGGTCAAGGAATTTCGGTTGATAACGCAGGAAACGTCTACACAGCTGGATACTTCCGCGGTGCGCCTGGAAACTTTATCACAAGCTATCAAGGTGGCATATTTGGCGGTCGAGATGCACTTGTGGTTAAGCACGATGTAAATGGTACCTTGCTTTGGGCGCGCGGCTTTGGCGGCTCAGAGCAAGCGACCGGTACACAAGATGTTGCATACGATATTATTGTAGATGATGCAACAGGTGACCTATATGTTACGGGTACCTTCTCGGGTACAGTAGATTTTGATCCAAGCAACGGCTTTGTCTCAAAGACAAGCCAAGGCGATCAGGACATCTTTGTAATGTCTATGGACAGTAATGGTGCCTTTAAGTGGGTTCAAAGCATGGGTGGCCCAGGTAACGATCAAGGTCGTAAGATTGCCATCGATAGCACAAATGGCGTTTACGTAAGTGGGTTTTTTGAGGGCACGGCAAACTTTGACATAGGCGGCATAAACGAAACGCTGACTGCTACGCCAAATGAAGAAATGTTTGTGGTTGCGCTCAATAAAAGCGATGGCGGCTATGTCAGCCTTAACCAACTTGGTGGCACAGACAATGATACAGTAGATGCAATCGAGGGTATCGGCTTGGCTGTAGATGATGCTGCGACGCCTAGCATTTATGCCAGCGGTTCGTTCTTTGGCCCAGCCGATTTTGATCCAGATCCAACTGCTACATTCACGCTCAATGGTAGCTCCTTTATTGATGGCTTTATCGCACGCCTGTCCAGCAATCAGACTCCATTTGCCGGTAATGATATTGTCACAGTCGATGAAGACAACGCGACAACTTCGATTGATACATTAGCGAACGACTTCGATCCTGACGGGGCACCAGTCACAATGGTTGAAGTGGGTACGCCTGACATGGGTGGTACGGCTGTTCTTAGCGGCACCAACGGCGTGGACTACACACCCGCCGCTGATTTCTTTGGTACCGAGATAATTACGTACACTATCACAGATGGCGCACCGTTCGGCTTCTCTACTGCCGTTATCTCTGTCACGGTTACACCAATCAATGACGCGCCATTAGCCGTTGATGATATCGAAACAACCGTTGAAGATACACCCATCACAATCAATGTAACAACAAATGATAGTGATCACGCTAACCCACTCGCATCAGATGGCGGTCAGATTTTACAGATTGCTAGCCTTGGTGGCACATCAAATGGTGGTGCGTTAGGTCTTACCGGTAGCCCTCCAACGCAAGTTGTTTATACCCCTGCCCTTGACTTTGTTGGCACAGATGTCTTCACCTATACGCTGAGCGATAGCAACGGTGGTTTCGACACTGGTACCGTAACTGTCACAATGACGGCAGTTAATGATACACCGATTGCCCTCGATGATACCTATACGCTGACTCACCCTATCTTCCAAGCACCGATTACGCCGCTTGACAATGATAGCGATGTCGAAGGCGATACGCTAGCGATTATAAGCATCGGCACAACGGACAATGGGGGTGTTATCGTTCAAGACAACACGAATCCGTCCACGCAGATTAACTATACGCCAAATCCAACATTTGTCGGTACCGAAACCTTTACCTACACAGTTTCAGATGGGAACACGACTGCAACTGCAACCGTATTCCTTAACATTAACGTGATTAACCTCGCACCAGTTGCCGGTGATGACACAGAGACAGTGGCCGAAGATAGCACGGCAAATGCCATTGCTGTAACTAATAATGATACAGATCCAGAAATGGATGCGCTGGCAATTTCGAGCGTCGGTGTGCCAGATATGGGCGGCACCGCTGTTGTAAATGGCGCAACCATTGAGTATACGCCTCTTGCTGACTTTGTCGGTACCGAAACCTATACCTATACAGTTAATGATGGTAACGGCAATAGTGACTCTGCAAAGGTTACGATGATCGTAACAAACGTCAATGATGATCCAACCGCTGTCGATGATGCTGATACAGTTGCACAAGACAGTAGCGCTAATGTGATCGCTGTAACGAGCAACGATACAGATCCAGAAAATGATTCGCTGACCGTTTCATCTGTTGGTGCATTAGATAACGGCGGCACTGCGGTAGCAGCCACTGGAAATATTGAGTATACGCCAGCCACTGGCTTCTCTGGTATCGAAACATTCACCTACATAGTTGAAGACGGCAACGGTGGTTCCGCAACGGCGACAGTTATTATTACAGTAACGGCAACGCCAAACACCGCACCTGTTGCAGTTGATGACACGGCAACACTTGTACAAGATACAACAGTCTCTGGTGACGTTCTCGCCAATGATACAGATGCAGACACCGGCAACACCCTAACTGTCAACACAACACCAGTCGTTGATGTTGCAAACGGTATGCTTGTGCTAGACGCAAGTGGTATGTACACTTATACGCCAACCGCTGGTTATGTTGGTCCAGATAGCTTTGAATATGAAGTCTCTGACGGCAACGGTGGTGTGGATACAGCAACAGTCAATTTGACCGTTACAGCAGCCGTACCAACTAACAATGTTCCAGAAGCGACAGACGACACAGCCGCATTGGTGCAAGACACGACATTCTCTGGTGACGTTCTTGCTAACGATACAGACGCAGATGCTGGCGACACCTTAACTGTCAACACAACACCAGTAACTGGTGTAGCAAATGGTGTACTCGTGCTAAACGCAGATGGTACTTATGATTACACGCCAGCTGCTGGTTATGTAGGCCCAGATAGCTTTGAGTATGAAGTTTCTGACGGCAATGGTGGTACAGATACGGCAACTGTTACAATCACGGTAAATCCAGTTGGTACACCTGTCAACAATACACCAGTCGCTATTGATGATAGCGCATCAGTTGTCCAAGACACCGTTCTTTCTGGCGTATCAGTTTTGGCGAACGATTCAGATCTAGATGTAGATGATGTGGTGACAATTAACACAACACCTGTAACAGATGTGACAAACGGCACGCTTGTAGTCAACGCAGACGGTACGTATGAATATACCCCAGACGCTGGTTTCGTTGGTGATGATAGCTTCGTGTACGAAGTTACCGATGGCAATGGCGGCACGGATACAGCTACCGTCACGATTACAGTGACGGCAGTAGTATTAACAAACATTGCGCCAAGCGCGGCTGATGATGCTGACTCGATTATTGCAGGTGCCACACTAAACGGCACGACGGTTCTAGCGAATGATACAGATTCAAATCCAGGTGATACGCTGACGGTTAATACAGCACCAGTGACTGATGTAGAAAATGGTCTTTTGGCACTGAACGCAGATGGAACCTATTCTTATACACCAAATGCTGGCTTCACCGGTACAGATGTTTTTGTCTATCAGCTTCTTGATGGAAACGGTGGTACAGACACTGCAACAGTTACAATCACAGTTGTCCCCGCTAGCGCAGGTAATTCATCCCCTGTATCTTCAACAAATGGGGTGGTAAACGCAACTACTGTTGAAGGTGGTGCTCTTTCTGGCTCATTGTTAGATGGTGTTAGTGACCCGAACAATGATTCATTAACCGTTGATACAACACCGGTGACAAATGCATCTAACGGTCAATTGGTTATCAACATAGATGGTACATACAGCTATATGCCAAATCCAAATTATGTTGGCCCAGATAGCTTCACCTATCGTGTCGAAGATGGTCAAGGCGGTTCGCTGGTTGTGACGGTCCAAATTAACGTCACTGCTGCCGCATCTACGGGTAGTGCCATTTTCTTACCCTTTGTTTCAAAATAGACTTAAGTAAAATAGATTTAGATTAATGACTGAGTAAAGACGAAAAGGGGCGCACCACGTGCGCCCCTTTTCATTACCTATCGATAGAGGTGGTAGAAACACAGAGCGTTTTTTCTAGTTGTGTAGTCCGCAGTATTATATTTCACTTATATTGTTTTTAATAGGAGACCAAGGTGCTTCAATTCAATTTGAAATCCGTTATGAATAGTTTGCAAAAAACAGATAATAACGCTGTTCGTTTGCCCCGATTTGATATGCATCGACTGCGGATCACTGTCTACGCAGTAATGATCGGATGTGTGCTGTTTTCTGCCACCGCTCTATTAGCCCGTGCTACTTTTAATGCCACATTAGATTGGACGCGAGTATTTCAGGGCTTATCTTCTGGCGCAGGATTTGACGTTGCCCAAGACAATGCTGGAAATATATATGTGACAGGAGCGTTCGCGAATGCCAATTTTGATTTTGATGATTCGGCTGCTGGGAAGCAGAATCCGGGATCGATTGGTCAAGATGATATTTTTGTCGCCAAAATTAATGCTGATGGTGGCTTTGTGTGGGCGCGAGCGATGGGCGGCGATAATATTGACGAGGGTCATGGCATAGCTGTAGATGTCAACGGCTCTGCGTATACTATTGGTAACTTTCGCCAAATTGCAGAGTTTAATCCATCTGCTGTCATCTCAAACACGGATGCGTCAGATGCAGCAAATCTGTTGTTTCCGCTAACAACCGCGGGTGCAGATGACGTATTTGTTTCTAAGCTAGACGCTGCTGGTAACTTTCTGTGGGCAAAACATTTCGGTGGAGAAGGGCAAGATTTTGGCTCGGATATTGCGCTTGATAATATAGCCAATGTTTATGCTGTCGGCACCTTTAATGGCGTCGTAGATTTTGACCCAAATCCTAATGTGGTGGCAGATATTACTGGACTAGGAAATGATGTTTTTATCACAAGTTTAGATTCAGCTGGGAATTATAGGTGGGCAAAACATGTGGCTGGTCCCAGTTCTGATCAAGGACGAGGGATTGCAACTGACTCCGTTGGCAGTGTGTACGTGACCGGATATGTGCAGGGGGCAAATGTCGATTTTGATCCTGGCAGCGGTGCAGCAATAGTTAATAGCATCAATCATGATCTATTTCTGCTTAAATATAGCTCGGCTGGTGATTTTATGTGGGTGCGTCATGTTCCCTCTGCTGATTCGGATTTCGGAAATGCGGTAGCCGTGGACAGCAATGATACTATATATATAACAGGTGCATATCAAAACACAGCGAAATTTGATCCAGATCCAGCTTCTGCTGATTCGATTACAAGCAATGGAAATAGCGATGTCTTTATTGCAGCCTATGCTTCTGATGGAACATTTAAATGGGCGCGTGGGTTAGGCGGACCTGAGCATGACGAAGGTCATGCAATTGCAACCGATGAGAATAATAATGTTTATATCTCGGGGCAATTTCAGGGAACGGTCGATTTTGATGCAGGTTTAGCTACAAGTTTATTGACTAGTGCAGGGAGCACAGATGCGTTTGTTTTAAAGTTAGATGCGAATGGCAATTTTGCTTCGGTGACCCAATTAGGTGGTGTCGGTAGCGACATAGGATATGGACTTACCGCCAAAGCAGCTAAGGTTGTTACAACAGGGTCATTTGAAGACGTAGTCGATTTTGATCCAGATGCCTCAACAGCTTTAGATATACAAAGCGTCGGGCAGTCAGATATATTTGTGTCAAAAATAGAGCTA
>Ga0209303_1000998_pt1 | contig 19093 bp, 17 predicted proteins | sample SidtaG_3_FD_187449 | JGI IMG/M metagenome (GOLD analysis project Ga0209303, IMG submission 187449) | Marine algal microbial communities from Sidmouth, United Kingdom - Sidmouth_Asex1 metaG (SPAdes) (version 2) | ecosystem: Host-associated > Algae > Red algae > Unclassified | place: Sidmouth... | reverse complement strand
AGCAACTGGTCGAGGAGTGCCGATACGGGACGGACGCTATCCTTCAGGCCTCGGAGAGGGTCGAGGCGTACCTGCAGGAGCTGCAGACCAGCAATGGCATCAACCCGAAGCCCTTCGGTGGACTGCCTCGGTACAAGAAGTCTTCATCGAGCTCGCCAACTGACCAAGTCGAATCCGGACCGATCATGTCGGCCTGCCATCTACCGGCCAGAGCAAGCAGGTTGCCGCGCGTCGCAGCGCTGATCGCCCGAGCGGCCACGGCCAACGGACTGAAGACCCGGTCGGGCAACACCACCGGCGAGGTCGCCTTGCTGTCGAACGTGACCGTTCAGGCGCTTCAACGCTCGCTCGATCCGCTCGAACAGCTCTACGCGATGCGGCGCCAGATCAAGGCGGACACGATCGGGTTTCGTCCATTCCCGCAAGGGGCGGCCCGCGTTGCTGCCGTCAAGGGCATCGGCGTCGAGCGCACGCCGATTCCGCCGCCGAGACTCGCGCTGCACCTGCTCGAACAGTCGGCACGCCGGGTGTTCGATCATGAACCGACCGCCATGGCCGCTGGTGATGCGGATCGGACCGAGGTCGTGCGTATGGCCACGGCCTGCTGGATCCTGATCGCCGCGTTCAGTGCGCGCCGCGCCGGCGAGATCGACGACCTGCGCGAAGGGTGCTTGCGTGGCGACGAGGCGTCCGGGTGGTGGCTGCACGTCTACATCGAGAAGACGCTGCAGCGAAAGGAGTGGATTCCGGTGCCCGGCCTGGTGGCGCGTGCTGTCGAGACGTTGTTGTCGATCAGCGCGAGCGCCCGCCAGCAGACGGGCACCGATCGGCTGTTCCAGTGGCGAAGGCCTGACGGCAAGATCGGTCGATTCAACGTCAGTCGCCAGCTGGATAGCTTCGCGGCCGCCGTGAAGGTGCCCTTGCACGGTGCCCGAGGCAAGCCGGCCGTGGCGTGGCACTGGCACCCTCACCAGTTCCGGCGCTTCTTCGCGGTGCTGTACTTCTACCGGTTCGAAGGGGCGACGATCGAGGTGCTGTCGCACCACCTCAGGCACTTCAACCTGGAGATGACGAAGCGCTACGTCACCCAGGATCCGGAGGTCGCCGCCCTGTGGACGGATGTCGAATGGGGCTACGCCGGCCACGTGGCGCGCTCGATCGTTGCCGGCGAGCGGTCGGTGTCCGGTGCGGCCGGGGAGCGCCTGAAGAAGGCCGGACGGCGGCTGATCGACATCTTCCGGCGCAGGCTGCAGGTTGCCTCGCCCGAACGCGTGGGGGCGAGCCTCGCGCTCGTCATGCAACGGCAGGGGATGGTGCTGACACCCAAGTCTTGGGTCACCTGCTCGTGCCCAGGAACGCGCGACGCGGCGGCGAAAGCTGCATGTCGGCACGGTTCGCCGGACCGTGCGCAAGCGGTGGGCCCCGACTTCGCTCGTGCTGGCCCTTCGGTCTGCGCGTCCTGCCCTCACGCCATCACCGAGGGCGGGCGCCGTGCCGTGGTCGACGCCGAGGTGGCTCACCTCGAAGCCGTCGCCGCTTCCGAGGCGCGGCAGGGCACCCTGTTCGGAGCGTTGGAGAATGCTCGCGTGATCGAGCTGACGCAGGTGCGGGACGTGCGTTACGCGAAGGCGACGCCGCTTGCGGCGACGGCGCTCGACGAGGAGACGCCATGAGCGGCTCGCGTTCCAGCGTGACCGACCTCGTCGCTGGAACCGTGCCCAGGCGACAGACCGTCGAGCAGCGGATCGAGCGACGGCTGGAGGTGCTTCGCGGATGGCTTCGCGACGGCGTTCCCGCAGGCGAGTCCATTCCCGCGAGCCTGAAGGCGGCACGTGTGTGGGAGAACGCCGAACTCGGCATCCTGCCCATCGCATCGCCCAACGAATTCACCACCACCCATCACCTTCATGGCAATCGGGTTCGCGACATCGGAGGGCTGCTCACCGAGCTGAAGAAGCGGTTCGACCGACCAGCGAGCGCATCGTCGACACGTTCATCGGCCGCAGCCGCCAGGTTCGACCGCAAGGCCTTCGAGAGACAGCTCGAAGCCGCCGTCTCGCAATGGCACGCCGAACGCGACCGACGGCTGCACGAGAGGCGACGTGCCGATGCGGCCGAGGCCCGCAGCGTGCTGCTGCTCGAAGAGAACGCCCGCAAGGATGCGCTCATCGCCGATCTCCAGCGTCAGCTCGTGTCGCATCAGGGTCTGCGGGTGGTGGAATGAGGTTCGCCGACGTCGAGAACATATGGACGGTGGACCTGTCCGCCCTGTCCAACGCCGACCGAGGCCGCGTGTACTTCGAGCGCGCGAAGCAGGTGATTCGCGAGGCACTCGCCGATCCTGTCGAGCGTGAGCGAGCCGTCCAGGGTCAGCGTTTCCGGCGTGCCTATCTCGTCGAGAGGATCGGTTGCCGTCCCGCCGTCACCACGCAGAATCCGAAGATCAGGGCGCTGTTGATCGATACCGATCGGCACCTCGAACAGGAGAGAGGAAGCGAGGAGGGTGCCGAGCGATCCTCGTCGGCAAGCCGTACCGCACGCTCGTCCTCCAGGAATGGAGGAGGAAAGGAACGGACGGCCGGTCCGGATCTCACGCTCGGGCTGATCGTCGAGACCGACGCGAGCTGCAAGCTGGGCGGCCAGCCGTGGCCCGGCATCCCGACGCTGCTGTGGCCCGACGGCATCGACGAGGCCGCGTCCGACTGGTTCCGCACCCTGGTGGTCGATCACGGCGTCGCGACCAGCAGCGCGCGGGAGTACGCCAAGATCTTGCGACCGTTCCTGCGCTTCTGCCGCGAACGCGGCCGAGCGTGGGAGGCGGTCGACGACGAGTTCCTGATCCTGTGGCGCGAGCGTCTGCGTCGCGGGCAGGAGATCTCTACCGGGCGGGTCAACGCCTCGCTGAAGACCGTCTTCGCATTCTACCGCTGGGCGGAGGAGAACAAGCGTATCCGCTTCCAGGTCGGCATCTACGGACCGGACGAGCTCGCCGAAGCCGTGGAGCGCATCGAGTTCCCGATCAGCGCGAAGCGCAGTTTCACGAAGGGTCGCCACGGCCGTGTTCACGGAGGCTGGACGACACCGCTGACGATCAGCGAGCCGAGCCCGTCGGCGGGTCTCCGCCACACGCCGACCGAGGACGAGATACGCGAGCTGCACGACGTTGTTGCCGGACGCCTGCACGGCGAGCGGGACTCGCTCATGTTCTCCTGGGCGGAGGAGGCGGGGCCGCGTCGTGCCGAGCTCATGCGATTGGGCAAGTCGCACATGCCCTCCACAGATCAGCTCGCCGATCTGATCGAACGCGACGAACCTTGGCTCGTCGCGATCAAGCGGAAGGGCGGCATGACGAAGCCGCTGAACGCTCCGGCGGACCTGATCGTCCGGACACTCGACTTCATTCAGTTCGAGCGCCGAGATACCGTCGAGCGCTGCCTGAAGACGATCACGGGCTACCGCGAGCCCGACGAGATCTTCCTGTCCGGCACGACCGGCATGGCGCTGCATCCGGACAGCGTGACGTCGATCGGTCGCCGTACCTTCCGGCAGGCGGGGATCGAGCGGGCCAACATTCATCGGCTGCGGGCGCGGTATGCGGTGCGCACCATCGAGACGTTGGTGGAAGCCGTGTTCGGTGGTGAGGTGATTGGGCCGGCATCGAGTTGGATCGAGACGATACTGATCAAGGCGGCGGAGTCGATGGGGCATTCGGATCCGCGATCGCTTCGGCCGTATCTGACCTATGTGCTCAACCGTCGTATTCAGACCGCCGATGCGACGAAGGCGGAGAAGCTAGCCTCGCGGTTGCGACAGCTCCGGCTTCATGAAGGTACGCTTGTACGGCGTCTGGGTCGGCACCGGGAACTCAGTCACGCCGCGCGCCATTTGAAGGCAGGGCAAAGCGCCGAGGCTGCGTCGGCTCTGAGGGAAATCGCCGACCAGCTCGACCGACAGATTGAATGACGGTAGACCACTCGTGAGTGACGGGTTCTCTCATGCCGCGAGTGCCCAGTCATCGTGCGCATCGGGGCGCTGACGCTCGGCGATGAATTTCGCCAGACCGTCCGTCTCACCGCCGACGATGAGATATTGGGCAGCGCCCCGCGCAGCACCAGCTTCACCACCAGTTCGCTCGGCGCCATCCCCTTTCGGATCGTGCGCAGCCATGAGCGATGCGCCGCCCAGACCGCGTCCGTGTGGCACGCCGACAGGTAGTGCGGGAGACGATGCGATGTTCGGCTGGTTCAGGCGCAGGCGGCCCGATCCCGGAGGGTCCGGCGCGACGATGTTCGACGAGGTGAACTCGGAGCGTGAGCGCGAGTTCGAGCGCGTCGACGAGCACGTGTCGGAGCTGCTGGAGACGCTGCGGGTGGACGTCCCCCGGCGCAAGCTCATCGGCAAGGACGGCGCCGCGCTCGGCATCGGTGAGCTTGCCCGGCGCGTCCACGCGGCAGAACCCGGCATGGCCATCGACGACATCGAGCAGAGCGTGACCGACTGGCTCGAGCAGTCGTACTGCCCGGAAGGGATCTCGGAGGCGCGGATGGAGAAGCTGCAGGCGAAGGTCGAGGCCTGGGTCGAGGCGCACTGGCGGGCCGACGACAAGGGGTCCTGAGGCCGGAGAACCCGTCACTCACGAGAGTCGAAGCGAATCGCAAAAAACCGGACTGACGCTCGGCGTCAAGCCATGGGCGCGATGCACCGCTTACCGTTCAGGTGAGCTACCGACGTGACGGCTCGGACGACGCGCAGTCCTGCGGCGAGCCTATTGACTTCGTCTCCCTGCTCGCGGGTGAGGACCTAGCCGATCTGACGTGGGATCTCGAGCACTACCTCGCCGCCTCCTACGCGCTCTACGCCGAGCGCGGCATCGCCATCGGGACCAAACTCGCCGAGTGGGGCAAGGCGCTGTTCGAGCCCTTCGCTGAAACCGTTCATTGGTTTCGCACAAATCGGTTGCCGCTTTCTGGAACCACCCGTAGGCTTGGTTCAAATCCTGCTGCGATCACCGCTGCCGGGCGGGAACGTGGCAGGAGGGGCCGTGTACGAGCAGGCGTTCAAGACGATCGACAAGCATCTGCGGGACGACGATGGGCCGTCCTCGGAGCTGGACTATGTCGAGCAGACCTCGTGGGTACTGTTCCTCAAGTATCTGCATGATCTCGAAGCAGAGCGCGCCGACGAGGCGGAGTTGTCAGGCAAGTCCTACTCTCGCATCCTCGACGGCGACTTCGCCTGGGATGCCTGGGCCATGCCGCGCCACGCCGACGGCAAGCTCGACCGGGATACGCTGCGCACGGGCGACGACCTGATCGTCTTTGTCGAGCGCGATCTGTTCCCCCATCTGTCGGGCTTCCGCGCCACCGCGACCGGTCCTGATACCATCGAGTACAAGATCGGCGAGATCTTCACCGAGGTGCGCAATCGCTTCCGCTCGGGCTTCGCGCTGCGCGACGTAATTGCGGTGGTCGACGCGCTCGACTTCGGCACGCAAGTACAGCGCCATGAGCTGAGCGAGCTCTACGAGCAGCGCATCAAGCGTATGGGCAATGCCGGCCGCAATGGGGGCGAGTACTACACCCCCCGCGCCATCATCCGCGCCATGCTGAAGGTCGCGGCCCCGAAGATCGGCGAGACGATCTACGACGGCGCCTGCGGCTCGGCTGGCTTCCTGTGCGAGGCGTTCGAGCACCTCAACACCGGCGCACTGTCCGGCATCGAGTGGGAGACGCTACAGCGCCGCACGCTCTACGGGCAGGAGAAGAAGACGCTCCCTTACGTGATCGGCGTGATGAACATGATCCTGCACGGGGTCGAGGCGCCGAACATCTCCCACGCCAACACGCTCACCGAGAACGTCATGGACATCGCGGAGGGTGACCGTCACGACGTCGTCCTCGCCAATCCGCCCTTCGGAGGCGACGAGCGGGCGGAGGTGCAGCACAACTTCCCGATCCAGTCGGGCGAGACGGCGTATCTCTTCGTCCAGCACTTCATCCGCAAGCTGAAGCCCGGCGGGCGGGCGGCGATCGTCATCAAGAACACCTTCCTGACCAACGGGGACGCGACGGCGCTGCGGCGCGAAGTGCTGGACCGCTGCGACCTGCACACCGTGCTGGACCTTCCGGCCAAGGCGTTCCTCGGGGCGGGGGTCAAGACGGTGGTGCTGTTCCTGACCAAGGGTGCGTCGACGCGCTCGACCTGGTACTACCAGCTCGATCCGGGGCGGAGCTTGGGCAAGACGAACCCCTTGGGCGACGCGGACCTCGCCGAGTTCGTGGAGATGCAACGCGCCCGCGCCGAGGGGCCGAAGTCGTGGGTGGTGCGACGCGGCGATCTGGACGAGGAGACGCTCGACCTGGGTGTGCGCAACCCACACGAGCCCGAGGCCGAGCCGGAGCGGGCGCCCGCGGAGATCATCGACGCTATGCTAGCGCGCGATACGGAGACGGCGGAGATCCTGCGCGGGCTGAGGGCAATGCTGTGAAGGACGGTTGGGAGGTGCGGCCACTGGGGGAGGTCGCGGAGGTGATCGCGGGCCAATCCCCACCGGGAACAGCCTACAACGAGGCTGGCAAGGGGCTTCCCTTCTATCAAGGAAAAAAGAACTTCTCTGATCGCTTTCTTTCGCCGCCTACCGTCTGGACCACGGAGGTTACGAAACGTGCGGAACGTGGCGACATCTTGATGTCAGTTAGGGCGCCAGTAGGCCCGATCAATGAAGCGGTTGAGCCAATCTGCATTGGGCGAGGGCTTGCGGCCATCCGCGCCAATGGTGCTTTCGTTGATGACTTCCTTTGGTATCGGCTTCTAGCGCTCCAACCGGAGATCGCAGGAACTGACGGAGCCGTTTTCGCATCGATCAATAGAAGGCAGGTCGCTGCGCTTCCCATCCCCCTCCCGCCCCTGGAAGAGCAGCGGCGGATCGTGGCAGTGCTGGACGAGGCGTTCGAGGGACTCGCCCGCACTCACGCCAACATCGAGGCCAACCTCGCGGATGCGGGGGGCCTCCGAACAAAGGCTATTGCTGCAGTCTTTGAGGACTTAGAAGAGGCTTCGCCATCTCTCCTTCTGAAAGACGTCGCGCTAGATTTCGGCCGGGGCAAGTCAAAGCACCGTCCGCGCAACGATCCCCGCCTTTATGGTGGAGACTATCCGTTCATTCAGACTGGAGATGTGCGAGCCGCAGATCGGTACCTCCGCGCGCACTCGCAAAGCTACAATGAACTCGGATTGACGCAGAGCAAACTTTGGCCCGAGGGCACCGTCTGCGTAACGATCGCTGCGAACATTGCGGAAACGGCGACACTTACATATCCCGCCTGCTTCCCGGACAGTGTGATCGGTATCGTCCCGAGGGAAGATGCGGCCACCGCTGAATATATTGAGTATGTCCTGCAATATGCGCGCGTTCGCCTACAAGCCCGGGGGCGCGGCGCGGCGCAGGACAATATCAACCTTAAGACATTCGAGACTGAGTACTTCCCCTTCCCATCGGTCGCCGATCAAGAGAGCGCCGTACGTCAACTTGACGAAGTGCATGATCGCATCGGCCAGTTTGTCGAGGAGGGACAAGAGCAACTCGCCGACCTGGACACCCTTCGCCAATCCCTCCTCGCCCGTGCCTTCCGCGGAGAGCTGACGTGACCCCCGGCCCGCTCGACGCGCCCGAGACGGAGGCCGAGACCCGCACGCAGCGGATCACGCCCGTCCTCCAGGCCGCCGGGTGGGGCTCCGTACCGGGCTCGCGCATGCGCGAAGAGCTTCTGGCCCCCGGCCGCATCCAGTCGGGCGGCAAGCGCGCCAACCCCAAGCCCGCTGACTACGTGCTGATCCATCACGGGCGCCCGCTCGCCGTGCTGGAAGCCAAGCGCCACGGCCTCGGCGCCGCCGAGGGGGTCGCGCAGGCCAAGGACTACGCCGACCGCCTGGGCGCGCGCTTCGCTTACGCCTCGGACGGGACCGACTGGTATGCCATCGACATGGACGAAGGTCAGGAGGGCCCGATCACGCCCCCACCCTTCCCCTCGCCCGACGAGCTTTGGGCCCGCCGCTATGGTGCTGCGCCCGACAAGGACATCGCGTTCGCCAAGACCGTCGGCTTGACGCTGGCCGACTGGCGCCTGCGCTTCGGTGCCATCCCCTTCGAGGCGGCGGGCGGCAAGTGGGAGCCGCGCTACTACCAGCGCCGTGCCATCGACGCCGCGACGGACGCGATCGCGGACGGCCAGCGCCGCGTCCTGTTGACGCTCGCCACCGGCACCGGCAAGACCGCCATCGCCTTCCAGATCGCCTGGCGCCTTCACGAGGCGCGCTGGAGCCTGTCGAGCGAGCCCAGGCGCCGCCCCCGCATCCTGTTCCTCGCCGACCGCAACATCCTCGCCGACCAGGCGGTGAACGCCTTCAATGCCTTCGAGGACGGTGCGATCGTCCGGATCACGCCCAAACGGATCAAGCGCGACGGCGGCGTGCCGATGAACGGTGCGGTTTTTTTCTCGATCTTCCAGACGCTGATGACCGACCGGATCGGCCTCGACGCCGTGGACGAGGACGCCGAGGGCGCGGTGGAGGAGGCGGCCGAGCCCAACTACCTCGGCTATCCGCCTGACTTCTTCGACCTCGTGGTGATCGACGAGTGCCACCGCGGCGGCGCCCGCGACGAAAGCAGCTGGCGCCGGATCATGGAGCACTTCGCCCCCGCCGCGCAGCTCGGCCTCACCGCGACGCCCAAGCGCGCGGCCAACGCCGACACCTACGGCTGGTTCGGCGAGCCGGTCTACGAATACGCGCTGAAGACCGGCATCGAGGACGGCTTCCTTACGCCCTTCAAGGTCCGTCAGATGGCCTCGACCATGGACGCCTTCGCGCCACAGGCTGCCGACCATTTCAAGGGCGAAGCCGAGCGGCGCGAGTATTCCGAGGCTGAGATCAATAGGGTCATCGAAATCCCCGAGCGCGAGCTGAGCCGCGTGCGCGAGTTCATGGCCGCCATCGACCCTGATCAGAAGACCATCGTCTTTTGCGCCAGCCAGCGCCACGCCGCGATGGTCCGAGACATGATCAACCAAGTCTCCGACAGCACGGACCCCCACTACTGCGTCCGCGTGACGGCCGCGGACGGCGAGCGCGGCGAAGAGATGCTGCGCCAGTTCCAGGACAACGAGCGCACGATTCCCACACTCCTGACGACCTCGCAGAAGCTTTCGACGGGCGTGGACGCACGTAACGTGCGCAACATCGTCCTGATGCGGCCCGTGCGGTCCATCGTAGAGTTCAAGCAGATCGTCGGGCGCGGCACGCGGGTTTATCCGGAAAAGGACCACTTCACGATCCTCGACTTCGTCCGCGCCTACGAGCACTTCCAGGACCCCGAATGGGACGGCCCGCCGGAGGACGTCACACGCCCCGAGCCGGGCGAGCCCCCATCCCAGCCGACGGAGCCGCACCCGGACGAGCCGCCGACCGATTCTGCGGCCGGCCCGGGCGAAGGCACGTCCAAGATGACTCGCGTGGCCCTCGGTCCCGGACGCGCGCGGGACATTCGCTACCTTTCGACTACGACCTACTGGTTCGACGGCCGCCAGATCAGCGCGCCGGAGTTCCTCGAGCGCCTCTTCGGCCACCTCGCCGCCCTCCTGCCCGACGAGGACGCACTGCGCGGCACTTGGAGCGATCCGGCCACGCGCAAGGCGCTGCTCGTCCGACTGGAGGAGATGGGCTACGATGCCGACCGGCTCGCGGACATGCGCCGATTGATCGAGGCGCCCGACTCCGACATCTTCGACGTACTCGCCTACATCCGCTTCGAGCTCGCCCCCCAGACCCGCGCGAGGCGCGCTGACCGGGTGCGCGACGCGGACCTGGCCGCGCATGCGGACGAGATGCGCGCGTTCCTCGATCAGGTGCTTGGTCACTACGTGCGGGACGGCGTGGGGGAGCTCGACCCCGAGCGGTTGGGCGGCCTGCTCGCCGCGCGCTACGGCACCATCCGCGATGCGCGCGGGTACCTTGGCGACGTGGCCACCATTCAGGCTGCCTTCGCCGATCTCCAGCGCGCTCTCTACCGGATTTGAGCGGGGAGCGCCGACGCAGGCCGCTATGGCTACGCCGGGGCTCGAGGCTGTCGCGTCCTGCACACGCTCGGCTCGCGTAGCCTGCGCCGAGCACGCACAGAGTCGGCCGATTCAATACCGTCCCCGGACAGCGCAGAATCGACTCGAATCTCCGTGCCTGATACGTACTTCGGCTGTCGACGCCTTAATCAACAATCTCTCTCATCACTAGGGCGTGTCATCAATTGAGCCAGTCGATGGTAGCGACCATGTAGATGGACCCCAGAAAAATCACCGCCGTCTTGTCATAGCGCGTGGCAATCGCCCGGTACTGCTTGATCCGGGCGAAGAAGTTCTCGATCAGATGGCGCGCCTTGTACAGGTGGCGATCGTGCTCGCGTTGCACCCGACGTGTGCGCTTGCTCGGAATCACCGCCTCGACACCCTTTTCGGCCAGCGGTTCGAGCACGCGCTTGTCCGCATCGTAGGCCCGGTCAGCCAACAGGGCATCGGCCCGGGTGATGGTGTCCATCAAGGCATCCGCTCCCAGCAGATCGTGCTCCTGTCCGCCCGTCAGGTGAAAGCCGGTGGGGTTGCCCAGCGCGTCGCACGTGGCGTGAATCTTCGTGCTTATCCCGCCACGGGAGAGCCCGAGGCACTCTGTTTTTTTTCGCTCCCCGCCGCCCCGGCGCTGTGCTGATGAGCGCGCACGATGGTGCTGTCGAGCATGGCGTACTCGTTGTCCCGATCGGCGGCCAACGCCTCGAAGACCCGCTCCCAGGTGCCCTTCTTCGACCAGCGGCTGTGGCGGGTATGCACGGCACGAAAGTGTCCGAAACGCTCGGGCTGTTAGCGACGGCGTAGAAGCGCGGGTAATCGCCGCTGTCCAGCCGTCTATCTGTGCCGCGGTGGCGAGCACGTCTCACTCTTTTTCGCCACTGACCCTGGGGCATCAATCCGCTCGCCATGCCTGCGATCGCGAAACGACGGACGTCGACCGTCTCGTTGACGGAATCCGTGGCGCAGGAAATCGCTGCAAACACGGCTGCAGAAGCTGCAGGCGATCACCTCGAAGGTCCATGAATCGGGGGCGTGTCGACTCGTTCCGGTCACCTTCCGCTCCTCGACCGCCGCTACCACGTGACGATCAACCGCGATACCCATGTGCGTCACTTTCTCCTCCGTCTCGCGCTTGCTCTGACGGTACCGACGCTGCCGCGCAGCATGACGGCGACGTCCCTCGGGGCTCTGCTGGTAGCGTTCTGACGCCCTCCGACGAGCTTCCCACCGGGCGTGCGGCGCGCAGTCGCCGCAGTAGACATGGCCGCGGTCGCAGCGACGGCAGATCGTTGTCAGCGAGCAGCAACGCGCGCATTGGTAGAGCCTGGCTGTGTCGTGCGATGTCATGTCGGTGTCCGTCCGCCCTGACGCTTCAATCACCCGCTCCGCCGTGCCGCAGACCGGGTCGAGCGAGAGCTCTGTGGTGCGTTCGAACGATACCGACGACCTCTGCCACTGCGACGGTATCAAGACGGGTGACGAACCAGAACGGTGGATCCGGGAATGGGTCGACCAAGTCTCACCATCGGGCAACAGCGGCGAATACCCGCGCATTTACGCCGTCACATACACTCGGGCAGGTCGCGCCAGGGAATCCCGGCACGGTAGCGATACAGCACCGCCTCGACGAACAGGCGGTTGTCCTTCGCCGTCACCCCCACCGAGCCGGCCCGTCCGGGCAGAAGCGGCTCGATGCACACCCATTGCTCGTCGCTCAGACCGTAGCGCTTGACCATCGGCGGGCTTCACCAGGAGACACCAGCGTGACAATCTACCAGAGCACGGCCGCATCACACGGACCTCCTAGCTCAATTGATGACACGCCCTAGTCGAGTCCCACACCGCTAGTGTGGGACTTCTCGATTTGTTGCCGATGAAGGGGGAGAGTGATGAGCATCAAGCGTCTGCAGCGCGCCAGTCACGGTACGCGATTCAATTGCCTCTCTGACTGCTCCGGGCGAAAGCACATGGTTTGGAAGAGAGTCAACACAAGTCGACGGAACCATAGCGGAAGAGCCCTAAAAGGGGGGGGCCGGAAAAAGCTTCAACTACACCGAGGCCGTCGCCCTGCAGCTCATGCTTGCTCAACAAGCCGATCTGACGCCGGGAGAGTTCGTCTGGGTGGGCGGTGACGTTCACCTGTACCTGAATCATCTTGACCAGGCCCGCGAACAGCTCACTCGCGAACCCCGCCCGTTCCCGACGATGAAACTCGTCCGGCAGGCAGCGAGCATCGATGACTATCGTATCGAGGATTTCGTGGTGGAAGGCTACGAGCCTCACGCCGCGATCAGGGCCGATATCGCGGTGTGACGAGAAGTTCGGCAGCGATCCGGATCGCAAGGCTCATCAACCTTTGCGAACGAGCTTCGTGTCGGTGTCGAGCGTTGTTGCCGCTTCTGCCAGTCGAACGTCGGCCGTTGCCAACAGCATGCCTTCACGATGCGCGATCGCTGCGTGAACGGCGTCCAGTGTGCGAAGGGCGGTATCGAATCGACGGAGGTAGCGTGAAGCGGCATAGAGATCGGCAGAGCCGACGGGCAGTAGCTCGAACGAGGTACCGACATGTGCATCGAAGACCTCGAGCACCCGGCGAGCGTCACCGGATGCAAGCTCGCGAGTCCTGCCTTTTTTCGACAAGGCGGACGCGAACTCCGCTTCGGTCAATCGGCCGATCGCGATGTCGATGCCGGATGCAAGATGGGCCTGCACGAGAGCGGAGTCCCGCTCAGGGCATTAGTAGTCGGCGAGCAGGCTCGTATCGACGTACACCCGCTTGTTCAATCTCGTTCGTGCCTGCGCTCGTCGAGCAAGGTTCGGCTCAGCGACCCATCCATCGCGATCGAGTCGCGAAACTCGGTCAGATCCGGCAGCGGCTGCCGTGCCCGCCCGGCGCGCTCGGCAACAAGACGCACGGCGGGCTTTCCATGACGCGTGACGATGATCTCTTCACCACTTTCGGCCAGATCCAGCAGCTCGCTGAACCGCTGCCGGGCATCGCGTGCGTTGATCTCCACGACTCACTTCCGTCGTTGTTGAGTACGCAGGAGCGTATGCACTGTTCCCAGCCGGGTCAACGGATTCGGATTCGGGTGTGCGAGGGGTCGGTTCCATGGCGGAAGGGGACCGGGTCGGCCAGACCGGAAAACCCTTCAACCTCATCGGCGGCATCGCGCTTCAGCTCATGTTCGCCCAACAAGACAACCTTCGGCCCCGAAGAGTTCGTCTGGGTCGGTGGCGATGTGCACCTGTATCCGAACCCTCTCGACAAGGCGCGCGAGCAGCTCGTTCGCGAGCCTTGCCCGTTCCCCGACCCGCATCTCATTTCGCCTTCGGGCCGAAGCGGCGCTCGTAGAGCCCGGTGTTCAGCGCTTGCGCCGCCTCCACCATCGGCGCGTAGGGCGTATCGGTCACGGTGACGAAGCCGACGTTGTAGTTCTCCCCGTCGTAGGCGCGTCCGGTGACCGGCGAGTCGATGTACTGGAACCAGTGGCCACCGACCATCCACGGGTTGTCGATGACCCATTCCATGTACTCGGTGAACATCCGGGCACGATCCTGCTGATCGGTGGCCATGACCAGGCCCGGGTGGTACAGGCCGCTGTCCTCGGCCCCCATGTGGAATTCCCCGATGATCGACGGCTTGTCGAGATCGGGCAGGAAATCGAAGACCGTCTCGCTCGGGATTTCCCGGTACTCGTTGTAGCTCATCACATCGACGTACTTGGCTGCCGCGGCCCTGACCTCGGGCGTCATGCCCCAAGTGGCGAAGCGCACGCCCATGTACAGGTGGTCGGGCATGGTCGCCTGCATCGCGTCGTGCACGATGCGAAAGTACTCGGTGGCGTACGCTTCCAGCAGTACCGCGTAGTCGCGTACCTGCGCCTCGCCATGATCCAGGTCTTGCACGCCGGCCGCCAGCGCCTCCCAGCTCTCGATCTCGGTTCCCCATGCCTCGTTCAGCGAGGCTATCCCGTCATGGCGTTCCTGCAGTAGCGTCACGAAGGTCGCCTTGGTGGGACTGTCGGCGGCGTCGCGTCCCAGCGTGTCGATGACGATGCCGTAGCGCGCTTCCACGCTGTCCATGCGGCCCCAGCTTTTCTCGTTGTCCACGAACACGCCGATCGCCCACGGGCTGTCCTGCACCTGGTCGGCGATGGCCTGCACGGTCACGGCGGCCCGTTCCGCGAACAGCGGATCGAACGGATCGGGCAGCGGCGCCCAGTAGTCGTTGCCGCTGGAGACGGTCTTGAAGTCGCCGATGATCCAGCCGTTGGCGAAGTAGGGCATCCGCTCGTCGTCGTAGAAGGCCGGATCCACCCAGTTGCCGAACGAGGTGAATCCCCAGGCGCGCATCCTGTCCACGGTCACGTCCTGCCAGGCCTGCAGAAAGTCTTCGTTCTCTGCGCCGTCACCGTACTTTCGCTCCAGGTTGGCTCGATAGAAACTGTAGGTCTCGCCCTGCTCAAGGGGCCCGGAGTGGAACTCTCGGCGGTAGCCGTAATGGTCCCCGAGCGCATCGTCGTAGGCGGGCAGCCACTCGAACATGTCGCGGCGCATGGGGGACACGATACGACGGGTCTGGACCGCATCGCCGCGCACCGGGTTCAGGCCCATGGAATCCTCGGGCGTGACCTCCTCGGCCTTGCGTTCCTCGATGGCGCCTTCGGCGAAGTCCGCGCCGGTCACCGTGGAGGTGTTCGCCAGCCGCACGTTCGCGATGCCGGTGGAGAAGAACAGGTAGCCTTCCGGATCCACCAATGCCCAGCGACCGTCGACCTTCTCGGTCCGGAAGTATCCACTCGCCTCCAGGCGGGGGCCGTCCGCCCAGCCGCCGAAACGTGAACGCCCGGGGGGCGGGCCGGCATCGAGCCTGTCGCGTTCGGCCTGTTCGAAGCGTGCCAGGTCCGCATCAGTGTCCACCGTCCAGGGTGCCTCGTCCGCCGCGATCGGCTGGCCGTACCGATCGACGAGCGTGTCGAACGGTGCGTCGCGCTCCGGCGGGTCGGTGATGACCCGGACGTTGTCGATCACCACCGCGCGATCGTGCGCCAGGCTCAGCGCGTACAGCGACAACCGCTCGATCGCGGCGACGTCCAGCGTCTTGGAACCCCACATCCAGTGAAATTTCTCGCTCTCGATCGCCCAGGTGCGCGGTGCATCGCGCATGCCCGTGTCCACGGCAAGGTCGCCCCCGACCAGCGGTGCGTGATACGTCACGGCGCCACCGGGCGGTATCCCGCGGCTGCGGGTGGCCACCGTACCGTTCGCGTCCGCGATGTCCAGGTAGAGCTGTACCGAACGTGTGCCGGGATTCGCGATGTCGAAGGCGATGGCGACAGCGTCGTGACCGCTCCAGTCCCAAGGCGTGTCCGGGCGGATGTCGATGGCGGTGTAGTAGTTGTCACGGCCGGCGATGTCGGCCGCCAGCGCGCCGTCCGACACCTGCAGCGATACGCCGTTGCCGGTGATCGAATCCGGAACCGTGCCCTGCTGAAAATCGTAGAGCACGGACTCATCGGCCGCCGCGTGCAACGCGGTGCCCAGCAGAAGGGGCACCGCTGCCATGCGCAGGCTGTGCGAGGTCATCGTCATCATCGGCTCTGGTTTCCTGGTCGACACCGGCGATGAATAAAGTATCAAAAATTGTGGATCGTGTATTAAAAGTAGTTGTTCCTGCTCGATCGTCTCCGGCTCGGCGGACTTGGCACGAGGCGTGACGAAGATCCGTCCACCGCGTTCGGCCAGATCAGGCCACGTCGACCGCCTGCAACGGCTCGGGGGTGGCGACGCAGCCGGCCAGGTCGAGCGCGGCGCCGAGACCGAGCGTTGCGTGATGAGAGGAAGAGGGCATGGCCACGCGAGGACTCCGTTGTCGTTGACGTCGCCCGGACACTCGCGGCCCGGCGATCGATGGCACAGGGTGAGGTGAGCCGCGACCGGGTAGCGGTAGCCGTTACGGAGTTGCAGCCGGGGGGGGCAGATTCTGCCGTGGGCCGGAACGGGCCTGAACTTCTCGCCTTTCAGCCCGCTTCGAGCCAGGCTTCCATCTGCAATCCGAACTGGAACTGCCCGCCCGTCAGGTCGTCGTACGAACCGAAGTCATCGTTCGCGCTGTAGCCGTTCAGCTCCTCGTCCCAGTCGCTGTACATGAAGGAGTACAGCGAGCTCGCCCCGTTGTCATGGGTGCGCAGTCATGGGTGCGCAGGGCACTGAAGACCTCCTCCGCGTAGGTGTCGTCCTCGATGCCCAGACGCCCGACCGCACCGCCCACCGTGCCGGCCGGTGTGTAGTACGGGCCGCCTTCGGTACCCGAGCCGTTCTCACCGAACAGGGTGCCGGAGCGGGCGGAGGCGGCGAAGCGGAACTCGAAGTCCGCAGGCTCCATGCCCGATGGTGCCACCTGCTCCATTCCGGTGATCCGTTCCTCGAGCTCCTCCATGCGTGTGCGCATGTCCATGCCCTCGTCCTGCGCTTGCTCGCCGCGCTCCTCCAGGGCGTCTTCCGTCTGCGCCGATGCCGTGCCGGCCGCTGTGAGCGGTGCGATGATCGATGTGGCGACGACGCTTTTCGGGACAGTGAGGGTCATGATCCGGAGGAAAGGCTCCTGTGACGAGCCACCGTACATCCGGGCGGCAGCGCTGTCGGGCGTCACGGATGGGGTTACATCGCGATCCCTTGGCGATGACCTTGTGCGGAGGTGGACGGTTGCGGCAACCCCCCGCTCGACGCCTTCACCCGACCAATCGGTCGAACGCGGCAGCGTTGATGAAGTCCTTCTCGGAAAGCCCGTCGACATCGTGCGTGGTGTAACCGATACGGAAGTAGCCCATGCCGAAGGCGATGTCGGGATGGTGGCGTTGACGGTCGGCGTGGTACGCCGCCAGATTCGCCAGGTACACCGCCTTGGCGAATCCCTTGCAGGCGATGGTTCGTTCGATCGCGTCTCCGTCGTCGCTCAACGACCAGCCGGTGTCCAGCGAGGTCAGTTTCGCTCTTGCCTGATCGGTGGAAAGTCGCGGGTGTTCCGAATCGCTCATCGTCGTCTCCGTGGTTGCCTGATCGACTTCGTTCCTCCGGCAAGGGCGTCGTTTTCGTCTCGGCCCGGTTCAGCCCGATGCCGGAACCTCGAGCACCGCACCCTCGTCGGCGTCCAGTTCAAGACGGCCATCCACGGGATGAACGCTGCCACCCGAGGCGGTGCAGAGCGTGCGTGCGGTCGCCGGTACCTTCGGCGTGCACGTCGAGGTACCGAGATTGAGGACGACGAGCGTACGCTCCGCGCCGTGCACCCGTTCGAACACGAGCGCGTCGCCTTGTGCCTCGATGGTCCCGTAGTCGCCCAGGCCGAGCGAACGCCGTTCGCGCCGGAGCGCGAGCAGGCGCCGGTGCAGCGCGAACGGGGAGCCCGGCTCCCTTCTCTGGACCGCCACGTTCACCGTATCGACATCCTCGCCCATCGGCAGCCACGGTTCCACGTCATCCGGGCAGAAGCCGCCATGAGGCCGTGCGTCCCAGCGCATGGGCGTGCGCATCGGGTCGCGGCCTTCGCCCTTGCCCGGCATGTTCTTCTCCCACGGATCGCGCACGCGCCCGGGCGCGATGTCGACATCCGTCATGCCGAGCTCGTCGCCCTGGTAGATCGTCGGCGTACCGCGCAGCGTCAGCAGCAGCATCGCGGCAAGCCGTGCCCGCGCCGTACCGATGCGCGAGGCGATGCGGCTCTGGTCGTGATTGCCGAGCACCCAGTTGGGCCATTCGCCGGCCGGGATCAGCGCCTCGTAGCGTCGAATCAGCTCGGCCAGCGGCGCGGCTCGCCAGTCGGCGAACACCAGCTGGAAGTTGAACGGCAGCTGCACGCCGGCGCTGGTCGGGCTGCCGTAGTAGCGCACGAGCTTCTCGGGCGGCAGGTAGATCTCGCCCACCAGCAGGCGCTCGCCGCAGTCATCGGCGAGCTGGCGCATCGGTTCGATGACCAGCGGCATGACCTCGGGACGATCGGTCGACCAGGTCGGCACGACCGCCGAGAAGGAAGGTTGCACAGCGGGATCGAAGGTCGGGTTCTGCGGATCGTCGCGAAAGCGATCGTCGACGATCGCGTGATAGACGACGTCCAGCCGGAAGCCGTCCACACCCTTGTCGAACCAGAAGCGCATCGCCGCCAGCATGGCCTGGCGCACCTTTGGGTTGCGCCAGTTCAGGTCGGCCTGTTCGGGCAGGAACTGGTGGAAGTAGTACTGCCCGGTCGGGGCGTGCCATTGCCATGCGGAGCCGCCCGAGGAGCTCATCCAGTTGTTGGGCGGGCCGCCGTCCGGCGCGGCGTCGCGCCACAGGTACCAGTCACGCTTCGCACTCTGCCGCGAGGCGGCAGACTCGATGAACCACGGATGCTCGGTCGAGGAATGGTTCGGCACGAAGTCCATCAGCAGCTTCAACCCGCGCGCGTGCACCGCCGCGAGCAACGCGTCGAAGTCGGCGAGGGTGCCGAACAGCGGGTCGATGCCGCGGTAGTCGCTGACGTCGTAGCCGAAGTCCTTCATCGGCGAGGGGTAGAACGGCGAGATCCACAGCACGTCGACGCCCAGCTCGACCAGGTGATCGAGCCGCGAGCGGATGCCCGCCAGGTCGCCCACGCCATCCCCGGAGGCGTCCTGCCAGCTTCTCGGATAGACTTGGTAGATGACCGCATCGCGCCACCAGAACGGCTCTCGCGCGGTGTTCACGAGAGGCGTCCCGGCACGTTATGGCGGTGCGCGTCGGTGCCCGGCGACGGGGGTGACGGGCGACGGTGTCCGGGTGTGGGCATCGGATTCGCAGGATGGCCGACAGGGGATGTCGAAAGGGTCGTGTCGACACGAGGGTACCCGGCGGGTAGTGTCGAAGGACGCCTCAGACCAAGAGATGCCACGCATGTGATCCCTTCGACCCTAGTCCGTGCCGGCGCACTCGCCGCACTCGCCGCACTCGCCGCACTGGCCGTC
>Ga0209303_1000997_pt1 | contig 19096 bp, 10 predicted proteins | sample SidtaG_3_FD_187449 | JGI IMG/M metagenome (GOLD analysis project Ga0209303, IMG submission 187449) | Marine algal microbial communities from Sidmouth, United Kingdom - Sidmouth_Asex1 metaG (SPAdes) (version 2) | ecosystem: Host-associated > Algae > Red algae > Unclassified | place: Sidmouth... | reverse complement strand
CGGGATGAGGTACGACGATTTATCCGGGGAGATGGCGGTCTCAGTGGGGCGATCGCCCATCGTCTTATGGGCAGCCCCGATCATTACCCGCATCTAGACCGAGGGCCAAACTACAGCATTCATTTTGTCACCTGTCACGATGGATTTACCTTACATGATCTGGTGAGTTACAACACCAAACACAATGAAGCGAATGGTGAAAACAACCGCGATGGGGCTAATGACAACTGGAGCTGGAACTGTGGAGTAGAAGGCCCGACGGACGATGTCACTGTGCAAGCACTGCGGCTCAAGCAAGCCAAAAATATGTTTGTACTCTGGGCTATGTCCCAAGGGACACCCATGCTCCTGATGGGGGATGAAGTGCTGCGATCGCAACGTGGCAACAACAATGCCTACTGCCAAAACAATGCAATAAGCTGGTTCGATTGGGATAGACTCTCCGCTCAAGAAGACTTATTTCGCTTTGTCCAGCAGCTGATTGGCTTTATTCAAAATTTGGAGATCTTTAGACATGACGAACGCCTCAAGGTCTCCACCCCAGTCTTAGAGAACACAATTTTTGAACCCGCCATCGCCTGGCACGGCATCAAGTTAGGCCAGCCCGACTGGAGCGAAGACTCGCATAGTTTGGCCTTTACCTTAAGCTATCGGCAGTATGGCGAACTGCTACACATCATCCTCAACACTTTTTGGGAACCGCTTACCTTTGAGCTGCCGCCGCTGACAGGCGGACAGTGTTGGCAACGCATTGTTGATACTGCTTTAGCTACCCCAGAGGACTTTTGCCCTTTCGCCCATGCCCCCAAGGTTGAGCAGCCCTTTTATCCAGTCAATGCTCGCTCTTCAGTCATATTGATGTCTGAAGGTTGGTAACCCAATCAAGCAGAAATATTAGAGTTTTTAACAGCACTAGGAGTTGAGGTGTGAGTAAGGATTGGATAATCACAGAAGCAGGACAATGCCAGATCTGTCCCACACCTAGAGCATGGGATTTGCTCGAAACTCCGTACCGTTTCTATCGCTTCTTGACAGAGGTGGAAGATAGCCTTAAACAGATTTCCCCTGAACAGCAGGGTGACTGTCTACCCACCCTGCACCAACTAGTACGTAAACTGGTGCTCAACTCTTATTGGTTGCAAACCCAACGCCCTACACCTCATCCGACGATGACCACAGCTATCCTCAATCTCTACGATGAGATTGGCTATCCTTTAACTGTTCAGATTGAGACACTGCTGCCAGGAGCCACATCGCCTATTCATAATCATGGAACTTGGGGGGTTGTGGCCGTGTTGCAGGGGCAGGAAAAAAACACTTTATGGCGACGAACTCCAGAGCCAGAGTCCCCTGACAAAATCGTCTGGGTTACCGAGAAAATAGTGGAAGATGGAGATATTGTTAGCTTTGTGCCAGGAGCAATTCACTGCGTACAGGCTGTCGGGGAAAAGCCATTAGTGACTTTCAATCTCTATGGAGAGACACAACCTCAATATCGATTTGAATTTGATCCAATCGCTCATGGTGCCAAGCACTACTAGACCCAATGGGAACTTTCACCTCACCAACGCAGCCCAGCTAGCGACCTGGACTGCGGTTTCTCCTGCCGTCGGTGGATTCCAGGCAGGCTCTGTCAGCCATCGAACATCATTGTCAGCATCGTTGGCCTGCACATCCTCTGGCGTCCGATCTTCCCATTCCCCGTAGTAAATCTCTTTGAGACCATCTCGAAGAAGAGGATTCCTCAAGGTTTTGGTGGTGGAAGTATCCTGTTCTTTGGGCCAAGATTTCCACCACCTGATCGTAATTCTCAGAGTCAAAAAAGCTGTGTATCTGAGACTACTGACTTGATACCAGTTTTAGTCGCACTGCTCAGAGTAAGGCCACTTCCAATTGACAATTTCATCTTGGTCCTTACCATGCTCATGGGCATAGGCAAAACACTCGATAATCTTGTTCCGCATCCGCTCCTTGGCATGACCCGCCGCCGAGCCCAGCTTCGGCACCCGATCAATCACATCAATCACCAAGTTAAAGCGGTCCACCTCATTCTTAATCGCCAACTCTAGCGGTGTATTGATATTGCCCTGCTCCTTGTAACCGCGCACATGAATCCGCTCTTGATGGGAGCGACGATACACCAGCTTGTGAATCAACCAGGGATAGCCGTGGAAATTGAAGATGATGGGCTTGTCTGTCGTAAACAAAGAATCGAAATCTCGATCCGCTAGCCCGTGGGGATGCTCCCCCTCTGACACCAGCTTGAATAAATCCACGACATTGACGAAGCGCACCTTCAGCCAAGGAAACTCTTCCCGCAAAATCGCTGTTGCCGCTAACGATTCCATCGTCGGGATATCGCCACAGCAGGCCATCACCACATCGGGTTCATCCGGCTCAGTGCCACAATCATCATTGCTGGCCCACTCCCAAATGCCAATGCCTTTGGTGCAGTGGGCAACGGCCTCATCCATTGACAGATACTGCAAGTGCTTTTGCTTATCGGCAATAATCACATTGATGTAGTCCACACTGCGAAAGCAATGATCTGCGACCGATAGTAAACAGTTGGCATCGGGCGGAAAGTAGAGCCGCACGACATCGGGACTCTTATTGGTGACCAAATCGACATAGCCTGGATCTTGGTGGCTAAAGCCATTGTGGTCCTGCCGCCAGACTAGCGATGACAGCAAAATATTGAGTGAGGAAACGGATCGTCGCCAAGGCACATGATTGCGACAGATATCCAACCACTTGGCATGCTGGTTAAACATCGAATCCACCACATGGGCAAAAGCTTCATAGGTGTGGAACAAACCGTGGCGTCCGGTGAGCAAATAAGTTTCTAACCAGCCCTGTAGAGTGTGCTCGCTCAGCATTTCCATGACTCGACCGTCACGGGAGAGTTCGGTACCGCCTTCGTCTTCTGGGTAGAGGTCTGCCATCCAGACTTTCTTAGTGACTTGATAGACATCTTGGAGCCGATTGGATGCCGTTTCATCGGGTCCCATCAAGCGGAAGTTGTCGGGGTTATCCCGCATAATCTCTCGCATAAACAAGCCCAGAGCTTTAGTGTTTTCAAACTCCACGGTGCCATGCTGGTTACCCATATCAATGGCCAGATCATGGAAGTTGGGTAGCTTCAGTGCCTTGCGCAGCAGACCCCCGTTGGCATGGGGATTTGATCCCATGCGGCGATTGCCCTCTGGCGCTAGTGCTTTCAGCTCAGGAATCAGGGTTCCGTGGTCGTCAAATAGCTCTTCGGGTTGGTAGCTGCGCATCCACTCTTCTAGCTGGCGCAGATGGTCCGGGTTGTCATGCATGCCGCCCATAGGGACTTGGTGCGATCGCCAAAAATCTTCGACCTTTTTGCCATCAACCTCTTTGGGTCCGGTCCAACCTTTCGGGGTTCGTAGCACAATCATTGGCCAGCGGGGGCGCTCGACTTTACCACTGCTCCGGGCTTCTTGCTGGACTTCTTTAATTTTGAGAATGCACTCTTCCATGACTGCGGCCATTTTCTGATGCATTTCGGCGGGATTCTTGCCTTCTACGAAGTAGGGAGTATAGCCATACCCCCGAAATAGACACTCCAGTTCTTCATGGGAGATGCGGGCCAAGATTGTGGGATTAGCAATTTTGTAGCCATTGAGATTGAGAACGGGTAGGACGGCACCATCACGGGCGGGATTGATAAATTTGTTGGAATGCCAGGAGGTGGCGAGCGGTCCTGTTTCGGATTCACCATCACCCACGACGCAGGTCACAATTAGATCGGGGTTGTCTAGGACGGCGCCATAGGCGTGGGAAACGCTGTAGCCCAGTTCGCCGCCTTCGTGGATGGAACCGGGGGTTTCGGGGGTGACGTGACTGCCAATGAAGCCAGGGAAGGAGAACTGTTTGAAGAACCGCTGCATGCCTGCTGCGTCTTCGCTTTTATCGGGGTAGATCTCGGAGTAGGTACCTTCTAGATAAACTGGACCGAGAACGCCAGGGGCACCGTGGCCAGGACCTGCCATGAAGATCATGTCTAGATCGTATTTTTTGATCAGCCGATTGCAGTGAATGTAGGTGAAGCTTAAGGCCGGCGAGGCTCCCCAGTGGCCAAGCAAACGGTGCTTAATCTGTTCGGCCTGTAAAGACTCTTGCAGTAATGGGTTATCGCGGAGGTAAATCATGCCTACGGCTAGATAGTTGCAGGCGCGCCAGTAGGCATTAATGTTGTGTAGCTCTGCTTCACTTAACGGATTGGAGACAGAAGTGATGGGATGGATAGGGGCTTGGACCATCTTGATTGGATTCCTGCTAAGGGTAAAGTAAGTTTTGAGATGTGCGGATGCAGCTAGCGATTGTTCTAGGCCGCTGCGATGCAGGCAATGGAGTGGCTACCATAGAGACCATTGATGACTCAGGTATTTTCGACGCGCTCCAGATTGATGTTTTTGCTGAGCGCAGTCTGCCTGTGGGTCGCCTCTTCTAAAGCGATCGCGGTAGCTAGAGCCGTCGGTTGCGAACGGTTGTGGTATGCCTCGATATACAGCTCTTTGAGATCCCGAATCAGCGGATATCGAGGATTAGCGCCTGTACACTGATCGTCAAAGGCTTGTTCAGCCATCAGATCAAGATGCTCAAAGAAGGTCTGTTCGTCTTCGCTAATCACCTCGCGAATACTTTGGGGGATATCTACCTGGCGTTTGAGATCTTCAATTTTCGCAATCAGCCGATCCACTTTTTCAGCGTCGGATTGGCCGCCGAGTTTCAGGGAATCTGCGATCGCAGCATACCGAGCCTTCGCCTGAGGATATTCATACTGCGGGAAAATCGCTTGCTTAAACGGTGCATCGGTGGCGTTGTACCGAATCACATGGGAGATCATCAGCGCATTGGCGAGGCCGTGGGGGACATGGCAGGTTGACCCCAGCTTATGGGCGAGGGAGTGACAAATCCCCAGGAAAGCATTGGCAAAAGCCAATCCGGCAATGGTAGCGGCATAGTGAACCTTAGCCCGCGCTTCCAGATCATCTGGGCCATCATGGTAGGCGCGGGGCAGGTACTTCATCAGTAGCCCAATCGCTTCTAAAGCTAGCCCATCGGTGAACTCCGTTGCCAACACAGAAACATAGGCTTCTAAGGCATGGGTGAGGGCATCAACGCCACCGTAGGCCGTCAGGGTTTTGGGCATATGGCGCACCAACTCGGGGTCAATGATCGCCATGGTGGGGGTGAGGGCATAGTCCGCCAGCGGATATTTAATCCCTTCTCGATCATCAGTGACCACGGCAAACGGGGTGACTTCTGAACCCGTGCCGGAGGTAGTGGGAATCGCCACCAAAATTGCCTTTTCACCCAGCGGTGGTAGCTCGTAAACTCGCTTGCGGATATCCATAAACCGCATCGCCAATCCTTCAAACTCCACTTCAGGATGCTCATACATCAGCCACATCACCTTGGCCGCATCCATCGGCGAGCCACCCCCGAGGGTAATAATTACGTCTGGGTGGAAGCTGTTGATTACGGCTAAGCCCCGCTGCACCGTGGACAAGCTGGGGTCTGGTTCCACATCAAAGAAGACATGGTGTTCAATACCCAAACTATCGAGGGTATCGGTAATCTCCTTAGTAAGGCCCAGGTCAAAGAGAGGCCGATCAGTGACAATAAAGGCGCGTTTTTTATGGGCTAAATCGCCCAGTGCGACAGGGATACAGCCTGCCTTAAAATAAATTTTAGGCGGCACCCGAAACCAGAGCATATTTTCTCGGCGGGCAGTGACGGTTTTGAGGTTGAGCAGGTGCTGAACCCCGACATTTTCAGAGACTGAATTACCGCCCCAAGTACCGCAGCCCAAGGTCAGGGAAGGGTCAAGCTTGAAGTTATACAGATCACCAATGGCTCCCTGGGACGATGGCGTATTAATGAGAACGCGGGAGGTGGCGACTTCGGCTTCAAAATGGGTGATGCGATCGCTATTATCTGGGTTTGTATACAAGACTGAGGTATGACCACGACCGGCAAAGTTGACGAGCTGCTTAGCCTGATCGACCGCAGTATGAAAATCAGGGGCACAATACAGCGCCAAAATCGGCGAGAGTTTTTCACAGGAGAAGGGTTCCTCAGAGCCAATACCACTGACTTCACCAATCAACAGCTTGGCGTCCTCCGGCACATCAAGATTGGCAAGCTGGGCCAGTTGGGCAATAGATTGACCGACAATGGCGGCGTTGAGATGGCCATCCTTGAGAATGAGCTGAGCGACGCGATCGCGCTCTTCGTCATTCAAGAAATAGGCACCGCGTTTCATGAACTCCTGTTTAGCAGCCTCGTACACATCCTGGTGAACAATAGCCGACTGCTCCGAGGCGCAAATCATGCCGTTATCGAAGGTCTTGCTGAGTAAAATCGAGCTGACCGCCATCTGTAGATCGGCTGTTTCATCAATCACAGCCGGGGTATTACCAGCCCCCACACCGAGTGAAGGATGTCCTGAGGAATAGGCTGCCTTGACCATGCCCGGTCCCCCGGTCGCCAAAATCAGCTTAATCTCAGGATGCTGCATGAGTGCTTGCGAGAGATCCAGGGTCGGCTGATCAATCCAGCCAATCAAATCTGCCGGAGCACCTGCTTTTTGAGCGGCATCTCGAACAATTTGGGCCGCCGCGATACTGCAAGCTTTGGCACGGGGATGGGGCGAAAAAATAATGGCGTTGCGAGTTTTCAAGGCCAGCAACGCCTTAAAAATAGCGGTGGAGGTGGGGTTGGTCGTGGGCACAATCCCCGCGATTAGTCCGATGGGTTCAGCGTATTTTTGGATACCATAGTGGACATCCGAGAACACCATGCCACAGGTTTTTTCCTGTTTATATTTGTTGTAGATATATTCCGAGGCAAGTGATTTTTGATCACTTTATCCTCAACAATTCCCATGCCCGTCTCTGCCACGGCCTGTTTCGCTAGAGGAATTCGAGCATTGTTGGCTGCGATCGCAGCCTGCTTAAAAATAGTATCAACCTGGGCTTGACTAAAACTGGCGTAGCATTCCTGAGCTGCTTTAACGCGTCCGATTAAATCTTCTAGGCTCTGACGGGAATCGACCTGGGCGGGAGTAGACAGTGAAGTCATCAATCATTCATCCTTTAATAAACGCGCAAGCCGTAGTTTTGAAATTGGGCTTTGACCTGTTCAACTTGTTCGGGGGGTGGGGGCTGCATTTCTTGGAGGGAATAGTCGTAGCCGAGGGCTTCCCATTTATAGGCGCCCATCTGATGAAAAGGCAGAACTTCCACCCGCTCAACATTCGTGAGCGTGGAAACAAACTCAGCTAGTGCCGCCACATTGTCAGGGGCATCCGTGAGACCGGGGACCAAAACAAAGCGAATCCAAGTGGGCTTTTGCATGGCTTGGAGATGGCGGGCTAACCGCAAGGTTGGCTTTAGATCTACATGGGTGACGGTGTGGTACAGCTCCGGCTGGAAGGATTTGATATCCAGCAAAACCAGATCGGCGTAGGGAAGCACCTGCTGTGCGGCTGCTAAATCCGAAAATCCAGAGGTATCCAACGCGGTATGGAGCCCCTCAGCCTGACAGGACCGCATTAACTCCGCGACGAATTTAGGCTGCATCAGGGGTTCGCCCCCCGTGACCGTAACACCGCCCCCAGATGCTTTTAAGTAGGCGCGGTAGTGCAAAATATCGGCCACAAGGGCATCGACGGTAACCACTCGTCCCCCCTCCACTGTCCGACAGTCGGGGTTATGGCAGTACAGGCACCGCAGTGGGCAACCCTGGGTAAACACCACAAACCGAATGCCGGGACCATCCACAGTGCCACAGGTTTCAACGGAATGAATTCGACCAGTGGCTGCTGCGGGGGGAGGTGTGAGCGGTGAAATCAACATAGACAGAAGAGAGCGAGAAGGGCATCATCCGAGACCGATGAGAATTTGTGATCAGAAGCGACTGTGAAAGGTGCGATTGACCACATCCATCTGCTGCTCGCGGGTGAGTTTGATGAAGTTGACAGCATAGCCCGATACGCGAATCGTGAGCTGCGGATACTTTTCAGGGTGATCCATCGCATCCAGCAGCGTCTCGCGGTTAAGCACATTGATGTTGATGTGCTGACCCGTGTTATGGAAATAGCCATCCATCAGACCCACCAAATTGTTAATCTGATCCTCAACGGAATGCCCGAGGGCCTGGGGCACGATGGAGAAGGTATAGGAAATCCCATCCTGAGCGTGGGGGTAGGGTAACTGGGCTACCGATTCACAAGCTGCGATCGCACCCTTCGTATCTCGACCATGCATGGGGTTGGCACCAGGGGCAAAGGGTTCCCCGGCCTTGCGACCATCAGGAGTGCTGCCAGTTTTTTTGCCGTAGACCACATTGGAGGTAATGGTCAAAATCGACTGGGTAGGGACCGCATCCCGGTAAGTTTGATGCTGACGAATGTGATCCATAAATCGCTGCACGATGTCGCGGGCAATGGCATCAACGCGCTGATCATTGTTGCCAAAGGCCGGATAGTTACCCTGGACCTCATAATCCACTGCCAAACCGTCGGCATTGCGGATCACTTTGACCTGGGTGTGCTTGATCGCCGACAGGGAATCGGCCACCACCGACAGTCCAGCGATGCCACAGGCCATTGTTCGGTAGACATCCCGATCGTGGAGGGCCATCTCTAGCCGCTCGTAGCAGTACTTGTCATGCATGAAGTGAATAACGTTCAAGGTATTGACGTAGAGCTTCGCTAGCCACGCCATCAGCACATCAAACCGCGCCATCACCTCGTCGTAGTCTAAGACCTCGCCCGTGATCGGTTCGAAAACCGGAGCCACCTGTTCGCCCGCTTTTTCATCCTTGCCGCCGTTGATGGCGTAGAGGAGCGCCTTAGCGAGATTGACCCGTGCCCCAAAAAACTGCATTTGCTTACCGATAGGCATGGCCGAAACACAGCAGGCAATGCCGTAGTCATCACCGTACTCGGGTTGCATCAGGTCATCATTTTCGTACTGAAGTGAGCTGGTGTCCTTAGAGACCTGAGCACAGAACTGTTTGAAACCAGTGGGTAGTTGTTCTGACCACAGCACCGTCAGGTTTGGTTCTGGAGCAGGCCCTAAGTTATTGAGGGTCTGTAGAAATCGGAAGCTATTTTTAGTAACTAGGGGCCGACCATCTCGCCCGATGCCGCCAATGGATTCTGTCACCCACACCGGATCACCTGAGAAGAGCTGGTTATATTCCGGTGTCCGCAGGAAGCGCACCATGCGCAGCTTCATCACAAACTGGTCAATCAGCTCTTGGGCTGCGGCCTCTGTCAAGCTGCCGTTGTCCAAATCTCGCTGGATATAGATATCCAAGAAGGTGGACACTCGGCCTAAAGACATAGCCGCGCCATTCTGTTCTTTGATCGCACCCAGATAGCCGAAGTAGGTCCACTGAACGGCTGCCTGTGCTGTTGCTGCGGGCTGACCAATATCAAAGCCGTAGGCAGCCGCCATTTGCTTAAGTTCTTTGACGGCACGGATTTGCTCGGAAATTTCTTCTCGCTGGCGAATCACCCCTTCATCTAAAGTATCTAGCTCTAGAGACTTGAGCTGCTGTTGTTTATCGAGGAGGATGCGATCGCATCCATACAAAGCCACTCGTCGATAGTCACCAATAATGCGACCGCGCCCGTAGGCATCCGGTAGCCCCGTAATAATGCCGGCATGGCGTGCCTTTCTCATTTCGTCGGTGTAGGCATCGAAAACACCATCGTTATGGGTCTTACGATACTTAGTAAAGGTTTCCCAGGTTTGGGAATCGAGCTGGTAGTTATAAGCTTCTAGAGACTTTTTCACGACCCGAATCCCGCCCAAGGGCATGATCGCCCGCTTCAGGGGCTTATCGGTTTGTAAACCCACAACTTGCTCTAAATCCTGGGCAATGTAGCCGGGATCATGGGCCGTAATCCCGGTGGGCAGCTTGTTATCGGCCTCTAAGATGCCATTCTCTCGCTCCACCTGCATCAGAACGGTGACTTTTTCCCAGAGCTTTTGAGTGCGATCACTGATCCCTGCCAAAAAAGATGAATCGCCAACATAAGGAGTGTAGTTTTTTTGGATAAAGTCCCGAACATTCACTTCTTGAGTCCACGATCCGTCTTGAAAACCTGTCCATTGTTTAAACATAGAGCAGGACCCTCCTATTGATGAATGTCATCACGAACAAAATCGACGCTAAACGCTATCTCCCCTAGCTCAAAATCTAGCTAGTTCTGTCGATTTATTAATTATTTTAAATATATCAAATCTTTTTTGAGATGATCGTATTAACCACAACAAAATCACACTTTAAACGCTTTCTTAATTAACAACTTCACTGTTGCTAAATCCTCTATTAAAACAATGAAATCATTGTTTTAATCATTCCTTAATACCTTCTGGCTCTATTGGGATACTCCTCTGGTTAGCCTGCTCAGACATCAAGCTAGAATATGCTATAGCGTTTTCTGATGAAAGCGATTAGCAATACTGTTAGGTCACTTTTTTCTGATATCCAAATTAACTATTGAGGAGAGATCTAATAAGTCTGCAACAAATCAAATGTCATGGACTAGATGCTTATGATAAAAGTGAGTGGATATATAAAATTAAATATAAACTGACTTAGGTCATAGAGATAAATTGACTTAAGTCAAATATTAATCTGGGGATCATAGATCGTCTGTCCTTTTTAGGGGAAACGTGTATTTTTATTGACAGAAATCAGTCAACGCAAGAATTATAATTTGGCAAATCTCAATAAACAGCAGTGAGGCAAAGTTTAGGTTTGTCTAAACTCCTCAATGATGGAGACTTATTAGTATTTGCAGCGTCAGTCTTTGCGACAATTTTGGTCTGGCACTGTTTTCGCTCTTAATCTAAAGCTATCAAGTGTCTCTGATCATCAGCCGAGGCTGTCTAGCCTATGGATAATGTTGACCGAGATGAATAATCTATCTTCACTCTAGTTCCGCGATAAAGGCCACGAATACCCATGAACTTGGTTGATCCAGCCCACGATATTCTTCGATACGATTACAATCCGTTGCAGCCTTTTTTCTCGCCCCAACGGGTTGCAGTTATCGGCGCTACAGAAAAACTGGGTAGCGTCGGTCGGACCATACTTTGGAATTTGATCAGTAATCCCTTTGGTGGAACTGTGTTCCCGGTTAACCCCAAGCGGTCTAGCATTCTAGGCATCAAAGCTTATGCAGATATTTTGTCGGTGCCTGAACCAGTCGATTTAGCCATTATTGTGGTTCCTGCACCATTGGTGCCCACCGTAGTTCGGCAATGTGTCCAGGCAGAAGTCAAGGGAGCCATTATTATTTCGGCGGGGTTTAAGGAAATTGGCGCCGCGGGTCAGCAGTTAGAACAGGACATTCTGCAGACGGCTCGTCAAGGACACCTGCGTATTATTGGCCCTAATTGTTTAGGCTTGATGTGTCCCCCTCGCGGTTTGAATGCTACCTTTGCCAGTCGGATGGCACGACCAGGGAACGTTGGCTTTCTGAGTCAAAGTGGAGCTTTATGTACCTCTATTTTAGATTGGAGTTTGCAAGAAAATGTTGGCTTTAGTGCCTTTGTTTCCATTGGGTCGATGTTGGATATTAGTTGGGGGGACCTAATTTATCACTTGGGGGATGACCCCCAAACCCATAGCATTGTCATTTATATGGAATCCATTGGGAATGCTCGTTCTTTTCTATCGGCCGCGCGGGAAGTTGCCCTGAGTAAACCCATTATTGTGATTAAGGGCGGGCGAACACAAGAAGCAGCTAAAGCAGCCGCGTCCCATACAGGGGCATTGATGGGCAGCGATGATGTTTTAGAGGCTGCCTTTCGTCGATGTGGTGTTCTGCGGGTGAATACGATTGATGAACTCTTTAACATGGCAGAAGTACTCGCCAAACAGCCTCGTCCCCAAGGCAATCGACTGACAATTGTCACCAATGCCGGGGGACCGGGAGTATTAGCGACCGATGCCTTAATTCGAGGCGGGGGCCACCTCACCCCCCTGGCCCCCGAAACCCAACAAGTCTTAGATGACTGTTTACCTTCTGCATGGAGCCACCATAATCCCATTGATATTCTGGGGGATGCTACGCCAGAGCGGTATGCTCAAGCTCTCCAGATCGCAGCCCAAGATCCTGGTAGTGATGGGCTATTAGTGATCCTGACCCCTCAAGCCATGACCGATCCCGAACAGACAGCCCAAGCCTTAATTCAAACGGCCCAAGGTATCTCCCATAAACCTCTTTTAGCAAGCTGGATGGGAGGTGAAGGGGTCGCCACGGGAGAAGCTCTCCTGAATCAGGCCGGATTGTTTACCCTCCCCTATCCTGATACGGCAGCTCAGGTGTTTAATTTAATGAGTCGCTATAGCTATCATTTGCGGGCCCTCTACGAAACCCCTGTTTTAGAAGGCTCTAAGCACGTCGATCGCAGGCCAGCTCAGCAGGTGTTAAGGGCAGCTAGAGAATGCGATCGCACCCTCCTCAGCGAATGGGAATCCAAACAATTCCTGCAAGCCTATGATATTCCTACCGTTCCCACCCACTTAGCCGAAACACCAGAGCAGGCAGTCGATTGCGCCCAACAACTCGGTTATCCCGTCGTTCTCAAACTCCATTCTCACACCATTACCCATAAAACGGATGTGGGTGGCGTGCATCTGAACCTCCAAAGTGCCGCTGCTGTCCAAGATGCCTTTGCCGCCATCCAACACAATGTCCAGCCCTTTGGCGAGCAAGCCTTTTTGGGAGTGACGGTCCAACCCATGCTGGATCGAGACGGCTACGAACTCATTCTCGGCAGTAGCCCTGATCCTCAATTTGGACCTGTTCTGCTCTTTGGTCTGGGTGGGCAACTAGTAGAAGTTTTTCAGGACCGAGCTTTGGGATTACCGCCTCTTAATTCCACCTTAGCGCGCCGCCTGATGGAGCAGACCCAAATCTATCAAGCCTTACAGGGTGTGAGGGGACACCAATCAGTTGATCTGGCCCAACTCGAACAGCTTTTAGTCAAATTTAGTTACCTAGTGGTTGAGCATCCTCAAATTAAGGAAATCGATATTAATCCTCTCCTAGTATCCGAGCAGCAGATGGTGGCGTTGGATGCTCGGATTATTCTCTATCCCCCAGCAGAAAACCCCCAACAGCCCCGACCCGCCATTCGCCCCTATCCGTCTCAGTATGTGTATCCTTGGACCCTGAACAATGGCTGGCCAGTGACGATTCGGCCCATCCGCCCCGAAGATGAACCCCTCATTGTTCAATTTCATCAAAACCTGTCAGAAGAAAGTGTGTATTTCCGCTACTTTCACCTGATCAAGTTGCAAACGCGCGTTGCCCATGACCGACTCACCCGCATCTGTTTTGTCGATTATGATCGTGAGATTGCTTTGGTCGCTGATTATGAAGATCCTCAAACCCAAGACCACCAGATTTTAGGAGTAGGGCGATTGAGTAAGCTACACGGGACTCAAACAGCCGAATTTGGCATGCTGGTTCATGATCACTATCAAGGACAGGGCTTAGGGACCCAGATATTGACCTCTCTAATTAAGGTGGGCAAAGCGGAAAGACTAGAAGCTCTTAAAGCTGATATTCTGCCAGAAAATCGAGCGATGCAGCATATCTGCAAAAAACTGGGGTTCAAACTTCAGCGGACTAGCGACACTATTGAAGCCATCTATACAACGGTACAAGAGCATGTTAGCCTCGCCTAACACTTGCCAGGAGAATTACACGGTGATCCAGCCGATCGAATTTTAGCGGCAACCAGTCGCATCATGGGTGCTACCCTCATCACGAAGGACCGGAAGTTACTCAGTTATGGGGCAGAGGCTTTTATCTCTGTCATCGAAGGGTAGATATATCAGAGAAGAATCAACAGTTAAGTTGACAATGCCGTCCGATCGCTAACAATAGGCGCTAGCAAATTTGAGCGGCTTGGCAACCATTATTAGCAGAGAGAAGACTCTCTGGAGTCATAAGTGGGAAGATCCACATTAACGGGTTGAATCTTCCAGATATCATCACAGTACTCCTGAATCGCTCGATCTGAGGAGAAGAGACCCGTCCGAGCTACATTCAATATCGACATTTTTGTCCATTTTGTGCGATCGCTAAAGGTCAAGTCCACTTGGCTTTGGCAGTCAACATAAGACTGAAAATCAGCTAGGAGAAAATAAGGGTCATCGTTGACCAGGGAGTCGATCAGGGGCTTAAAGACCGCGGCATCCCCCCCGGAGAAGAAACCAGAGGCAATGCGGTCAATAGCCAATTTGAGTTCTGGATTTGACTCATAGTAGTTTCGAGGACAATAGCCCTGGGTTCGCAGATCGTAGACCTGTGCCGTTGTCAGGCCAAATAAGAAAAAGTTGTCCGCACCGACTTGCTCGCGAATTTCGACATTGGCACCATCTAAAGTACCAATCGTGAGGGCACCATTGAGGGAAAACTTCATATTTCCTGTGCCCGAGGCTTCTTTGCCCGCGGTAGAAATTTGTTCTGAGAGATCGGCAGCAGGGTAAAGTTGCTGGGCCAACTTGACATTAAAATTTTTCATGAACACCACTTTCAACCGCCCTCGCATATCTGGATCACGATTGACGACTTCTGCCACTGAATTGATGAGCTTAATGATCAGCTTAGCCATCCAATAACCAGGAGCAGCCTTACCACCGAAAATAAAGGTGCGGGAAACAATCTCAATCTCAGGATTAGCCTTGATGCGGTTGTACAGCGTAATAATGTGTAGCAATTTCAAATGCTGACGTTTGTACTCGTGAAACCGCTTGATGAGAATATCGAACATAGACTGAGGATCAACAATAATCCCCGTTTGCTCATGGATAAAAGCGGCCAAGTCCTTTTTGCAGCCTAGCTTGATCTCAGCCCAAGCCTCCTGAAAATCAGGGTCATCAGCATAGGCTTCGAGTTGTTGGAGCTGATCGAGGGATTTAATCCATTGATCGCCAATCTTTTCAGTGATGAACTGGGTGAGCTTAGCATTACTCAAGACCATAAATCGTCTGGGAGTGACCCCATTCGTCTTATTTTGAAATTTATGGGGGTACATCTCATAAAAGTCTTTCAGGACATCCTGCTTCAAGAGTTCAGTATGCAGGGCTGCAACTCCATTGATGGTGTGACTCCCTAAACAAGCCAGATAGGCCATCCGAATAGACCGTTCACCTCTATCATTAATCAGAGACAAGCGAGCTAAACGCTCCTCATCACCCGGAAACTTAATGCGGACTTCATCTAGAAATCGGTGATTGATTTCATAGATAAGTTCTAAATGTCTCGGTAGCAGCCGTCCAAACAGCTCTACTGGCCACTGTTCTAGAGCTTCCGGTAAAAGGGTGTGGTTTGTATAGGCGAAGGTACGTTGGGTAATAGACCAAGCTTGCTCCCAGTCCATATGGTATGTATCCACGAGCAGCCGCATCAGCTCAGCAACGGCAATAGAGGGGTGTGTATCATTGAGCTGGACTGCAAACTTCTCATGGAACTTCTCCAGAGGGAGTCCTTGACCTAACAGAATTCTGAACATATCTCGCAGAGAACAAGCAACGAAGAAATACTGCTGGGTCAATCGCAGTTGTTTCCCTTGGGAGGAATCGTCGTTGGGATAGAGAACCTTAGAAATATTTTCAGAGATGACCTTGGCGTAGACCGCTCCCAAGTAATCCCCAGAGTTGAAAGAGTCAAAGTCAAAAGACTCTGGCGCTTCTGCTGTCCATAGACGTAAGGTGTTGGCAGTGGACGTCTGATAGCCCAAAATTGGAGTATCGTAGGGAACACCCATGACGACCCGATCTGGGACCCAACGGACTCGATAACGACTGTGCTCATCCCGGTAGGTCAGAGTGTGACCGCCAAATTTGACCTCTACTTCCCACTCAGGTCGCTTAATTTCCCAGGGATTGCCCAGGCGCAGCCATTTATCCGTTTTTTCGACTTGCCAACCCTCTTGAAAATCCTGTTGGAAAATGCCAAATTCGTAGCGAATACCATACCCTAAGGCAGGAATTTCTAAAGTTGCTAGGGAATCGAGATAGCAAGCAGCCAGCCGACCCAATCCACCGTTGCCTAACCCTGGTTCAGGCTCTTCATTGAGTAATGCCCCCACATCTAGCCCTAGATCGGTGATAGCTTCTCTCACCTGATCAAAGATACCTAAGCTAATCAGATTTTTACCGAGCTGAGGTCCCATCAAAAATTCGGCTGAAAAGTAGGCAACCGTTCTAGAGCCTCGTTCCGTATAAGTAGCGGCGGTATGATTCCAATGCTGTAGGAGGCGATCGCGCACCGTAAAGGCCAACGCCATAAAGTAATCATGCTGTGTTGCTAGCGCTGGAAACTTACCCTGGTCATAGAACAGATTATCAAGGAAGGCCTGTTTAAGATCGGCAACAGTCATCCCAGTTCGATAATTGCTGGTTGAGATAGTGTGCTGAGCAAGTTGATCCTGGGGCAAGTGCTGATCAACCTGAGGAGTTTGCACAAGTGCTGAATACTTCATTATTAAATTTCTGGAATATCGTGTTCGGTACTCATTGCCCTCGGTAAAACCTTAAGATTGGGTAACCCTAATCAGGTCTCGCATGCAACAGACGGGATAGGGCAGTTGTGGGGATCTACTGGCACAAGAGTTAATGGAGACTTTAACAGAGCTAACTTCCTTGGGTGGTAACAATAATGACTTTCTGAGGCCCTTGCCGCTTTAGTTTTGACCGTCTATTGGCATTCTTCGAAATCACCAATATTGCAGGCTCGTCAAGGATCAAGATAACGGCGTATGGTCTTCTAACAGCAGCAATCGCAAGGGGTCTAAGAAAACAGTCCAAGGTTGGGGTTGATCTTTCAGTGCAGCCCATTTTTCTTTAAATACTTCTGCCTGCAGGTGATAGTCTTGCTCACGGGTGGGAGGACGATGCAGTTTTAGATAGAGAGTCATGCGGTGGGGTGTTTCGCTGGCAGCTACCAGCCAGCAAGGGAAAGTATTGGGCGACGAGGATGCAGGAGGGTTAGCAGGAAAAGAGATCTGGTGAGCGCGAATACCAATTTGAGTCAGCCGGGAGGGCAAGGGTTCAAGGGTTTGAAGTTGACATTGCCAGTGCAGTGCTTCCACTTGGTTAGGACCACAGGCCATGGCCGGAGAGAAGTTTTTACACCCCGTCAGTCGAGCCACATTGACAGTATGGGGCTGTTCGAAGATATTGTGCTTGAGACCGTGGGCAATAACGGTGCCGCTGTCTATCATCAATAAGCTGTGACACATTCGATAAGCTTCTTCTAAATTGTGAGTGACCAGCAGGGTGATGCCAGGGTAACTCTGCAGCCGGAGAATCAGTTGCCGCTCAATCAGGTTGCGGAGGTGGGTATCGAGGGCGGAGAAGGGTTCATCTAGCAGTAATACTTCCGGTTGGCTGGCGAGGGCGCGGGCTAGGGCAACCCGCTGCTGTTGCCCCCCGGACAGCTCATGGGGATAGCGCTGGGCCAACGGCTCAAGGTGAATGGCACTCAGTTGCTGCCTCACAGCCGCCTCGATCTGGGCTGGTGAGAGGTGCCGACGTCGATAGAGGCCAAAGGCGACATTTTGAGCAATGGTTAAGTGAGGAAACAAGGCATAGTTTTGGAAGAGAATACCGACTTTGCGATCGCAACTCGCCAAGTTAATCCCCAAATTGGCATCAAACAACACCCGGCCGTTGAGCACAATCCGACCCGTATCCGGGGTTTCGATGCCCGCAATACAGCGTAAAATCAGACTCTTGCCCACCCCAGAGGCTCCTAAAATACCAAGGGGCTGGTCATCAGCCCCAAATTTAACCGCCAGGGTAAACCCCGGCAACTGCTTGCAGATATCGACCTCTAACCGTGGGCGAGTGGGGAAGGCTGTGGGGAGAGTCTTGTCCTCAACCCCTGGATCCAGACGCAGGGAGCGGTTCAGATCCCCAAGGTCTCGGCCCGACCGCTGAGCCCCCTTCAGTCGGCGGCGAAACCGACGCTGGGTGACCCCGTTCACTAGGATAATCCCCCCCAAAGACAGGCTGAGCACCACTGCTGACCACAGGGCAGCTTCCCGAAAATCTCCCCCTTCGACGGCAAAGTAGATGGCCATTGGCAGAGTCTGGGTTCGTCCGGGAATATTGCCCGCCAGCATTAGAGTTGCTCCAAATTCACCCAGCGCCCGTGCAAAGGCCAATATGATCCCTGCAAACAGCCCTGGCAATGCCAGCGGCAGTGTGATGCGCAGAAAGACAGTCCTTTCTGAAGCGCCCAGCGTCCGAGCGGCTTGTTGCAAGCTACCGTCAATTTGCTCAAAGGCACCCAGGGTCGTTTTGTACATCAGCGGTAAGGCCACGACCGTTGCTGTGATCACAGCGGCATACCAAGTAAACACAATGTTGATGCCAGCCCCTGAGAACCAAACCCCCAGTGGCCCATTTTTACCCAGGAGTAGTAACAGCAAAAAGCCTAATACCGTGGGAGGCAAAACCATAGGAGCCAGCAATAGGCTATCCAATAGCGATCGCCAACGGCCTCGATAGTGTTGCATCCAGTGAGCAGCAGCAACCCCCAGCAAAACTGTCAAGACAGTGGCAATCGTTGCAATTTTTAGAGAGATCCATAGGGGAGAGAGATCGAGCATAGGTACAAGGAGGCTGAGGTTGCCCTAGATGCGGCCAAAGCCAAATTCCTCAAAGGTTTTTTGAGCCGTCTCCGTTGTCAGAAAATCAATAAAGGTCTGAGCAGCTTCACCCTGAGCGGTGCTTTGGAGCATCGCCACTGGATACAAAATGGGTAGATGAGCCTCTTGGGGAACGGTAGTCAGCACCTTCACCTGCTGAGAGAGGGCCGCATCAGTGGCGTACACCATGCCCAGCTCAGCATTACCACTTTCGACAGCAGCGAGGACAGTACGGACGTTGTTGCCGAAAACAAACTTGGTTTGCAGGGGCTCTAGGACATCCAGTGCCTCCAACGCCTGTTCAGCATACTGTCCGGCAGGAACACTACGAAATTCACCTACGGCAAAACGGCGGATGTCGGTAT
>Ga0209303_1000995_pt1 | contig 19122 bp, 10 predicted proteins | sample SidtaG_3_FD_187449 | JGI IMG/M metagenome (GOLD analysis project Ga0209303, IMG submission 187449) | Marine algal microbial communities from Sidmouth, United Kingdom - Sidmouth_Asex1 metaG (SPAdes) (version 2) | ecosystem: Host-associated > Algae > Red algae > Unclassified | place: Sidmouth... | reverse complement strand
TGACCTATATGCAGATAAATGAAGTTGTTTACGCAATAAAATATGGGGTGTCCTTTAAACCGCGGCGATATATTTTTAACTGGTGCGAAATTAGCTGGTAATAAATGCTGTGACGCTAGATGGATCAAAATTTTATCAACAAAATTGTGGACTTGAATGAAGGAGGCAGTACTTTATGTTGACAGATAGTGAAATCCGCCGAGCAATTGAGATGGAATGTGAAGAAAATCCGATACTCAGCGTTTCTCTCAATGTCGATCCACACCGTCGTTCTCCAGAAAAATATCGATTAGCGCTTCGTTCGCTACTCGGGCAAGCAGAAAAAAAGGGAGCCAGCCCCAAAGATATTAAACGGATGCAGGATTATTTGGATTTAGAACACGATCGAACTGGTCGTGGTATTGTAATGTATAGCTGTGTGGCAGAAAATTTTTGGTGGGTCCACACGTTTTTACCCCCGCTTGAAGATAGCGTCAGCGTTGGCCGACGAACGTCTGTACGCGAATTGGCCAAGCTAATGGACACATATGAGCGGTATGGCGTTATCCATGTCGAGCAGATTGGCGCACGACTCTTCTCTTTTCATTTGGGGCAGCTTGAGGACGCGACTGGTCACTTGGGCGAGGATATCAAAGTCAATAATTCAACTTCAGAGCGTCGAGTGGACAAGCAAGAGGCGGAGAAAGCGCGGCAGAATCTTCAAGCTGCGGCTGATTTGGCAGAGAAATTTTTTGGCAACAACGAAACTAAGCGCCTAATTTTGGCCGGAACAGAAAAGAATGTTGCTATCTTTCGAGATCTGCTTAGTCCAAAACTGGCCAAGATGGTTGTGGGGCGTATTGCAGTAGACGCAAACGCAAATCCATCAGAGATCCGTGAAAAAGCCCTTGAATTAGCCCGCGATGCTGCAAATAATCAGGCACAACTTGAGGCTGATTCGGTGGTGACACTTTCGCACAAAGGTGGAAATGCGGTAACAGGCCTAACCGAAACGTTGACTGCGCTACAACATGGTCGAGCGCAACATATTGTTACGTTGGCAGACTTTTCCCAACCAGCCTATCGCTTTGTCGATAGTGGCGTCGTTTTGTTAGAGCTGACTGAGGAGAGTGAGCTTGTGAGTGGGAAGGTTCAAAAGCTGCCCGATGCGGTTGATAGTGTGTTGAGGCGAGCCATGGTACAGGGTATCGGTGTCACGATTCTTGATCAACATTCTCAATTAGAACAGGCTGGACAAATTGGCGCGCTGACCCGATACTAAGTGCAAGTATCAAGTCTAAGAATACGGATAATCCGCTCAATTTTTAGAATGCGAATTCTGTCTGATATAGAGACTATCCCAAATTGCGTGTAAATGGCATTAGATTACTTAATCAGAACAAAGTCATTTACACACTTTATAGTAACAGTCCCTCTAATAATAAGGTGCAAATGGCGTGGCTATAAGCTCTGTCATTCGCACCTTTCTTTTATCGTTTTTTAGAATTTTACTTGAATCAATATTACAACTTCTAAGAGTGATCTCTACATTTCTCATATATATTTTATACAGTATTTGCGAAGTATTAACACCTCATTTGCATTGTATTAGAAAGCGGCTGTTTTGGAATCTTTCCTACCTTATTGATCGTTCTATCTGATGTAAAACTAATGCAGGAAGACTCCCAAATAGTGATGCAGCCAATGCGATCCCGCAAAAAATTGTATTACAACGGGTCACTCTTTTATACAGAAAAAGCAAAAAAAAAGCTTAACTTGTATAAACCTTACAACTGAGCACTGCTTGACAGTTGCTTGTCGAGATTGTGTAATTTAATGAGGGAACCAAAATAATATTATGATGAGATTTGATAGATTTACTGAAAAGGCTCAGGAAGCAGCAATGCGGGCCTATGAAATATTGCAACGATATAAACATACACAAGTTGATACTGAACATCTATTTCTTGCTCTGATGGAGCAGCCAGATGGGGTCGTACCACAGATTCTTGACAGCATGTCTGCTTCGGCAGATATCATCACGAATAAACTGATTGCTGCGCTTGAGTCTGCACCTAAGTCAGCCAACGCATCTTATGCCAGTGGGCCACAGGCGCAAGTTTTTATTACGCCACGCTTGAAGCGAGTAATGGACGTTGCTAACGATGAAGCCAATAAGATGGGTGATGAATATATAAGTACTGAGCATATTTTCTTGGCTGTTGCCAGCGAACGAAACACGCCTAGCGCTAATATTTTGCGTGAAGCGGATGTGAGTAAAGAGCGCGTTTACGAAACGGTTGAAACATTACGTGATGGCCAAAAGATTACCGAGCCAAGCGCAGAGTCAAAATATCGCATGCTCGAAAAATATGGTCGCGATTTAACTGAAGCGGCCAAAGAAGGGAAGCTAGATCCAGTTATTGGTCGCGATGCCGAAGTGCTGCGTGTCTTACAAGTGCTTTCACGCCGAACCAAAAACAATCCTGTGCTAATTGGCGAGGCTGGCGTTGGAAAGACAGCCATCGTCGAGGGGCTGGCACAGAATATAGTAAAGAATGATGTGCCAGAGCCTTTGATGGGTAAACGCGTCATTTCGCTAGACCTTGGCGCCATGATTGCGGGAACACGCTTCCGTGGCGAATTTGAAGAGCGTCTGAAAGCCTCGATTGAAGAGGTGCAGCGCAGCGAAGGTGAGATTATTCTCTTTATCGATGAGTTACACACTGTCGTTGGTGCGGGCAATGCTGCGGGGGCACTAGATGCCAGCAACATGCTCAAGCCTGCCTTGGCTCGTGGTGAATTACAATGTATCGGTGCAACAACGCTAGACGAATATCGTGAGCACATCGAGAAAGATGCCGCGCTGGAACGTCGCTTTGCCGCCGTCTTTGTAGAAGAACCAAGCGTTGAAGATAGCATTGAAATCCTACGTGGTTTGCGCACACGTTACGAAGATCATCACAACATTACATATGATGATGAAGCGCTTGTTCAAGCCGTTAAATTGAGCCATCGCTATGTAACAGGCCGCCGTCTACCAGACAAGGCCATCGATTTAATTGATGAAGCTGCGGCCAAATTACGTGTGGCAATCTATTCGATGCCGTCGAATTTGAAGGAAAAAAAGGTTGAGCTAGACGAACTTTTAGCGCAAGAAGAGGCTGCTTGGGCTTCGCGGGAGTATGAAGATGCGGCCAAATTCAAGGCGGATCGATTGCGTTTGGAAGATGAGTATGGCGTAGAGGTGGCTGGGTGGCGCGAAGATTCTGGTCTGGGCGATATTGTATCGGCAAATGACATTGCTTCCGTCGTCAGCACGTGGACGGGGATCCCGACCATGAACTTGCTTGAGACTGAATCGATTAAGTTATTGAAGATGGAAGAGCATCTTCAGGAGCGCATCATCGGTCAAGATGAAGCGGTTGTAGCGGTTAGCGACGCAATTCGTCGAGCACGTAGCGGTATGAAGGATCCAGACCGCCCGATTGGCACATTCCTTTTCCTTGGCCCAACGGGTGTTGGCAAAACAGAGCTAGCCAAAGCGCTGGCTGGATTCATGTTTGATGATGACGAAGCGCTGCTGCGGATCGACATGAGCGAGTATCGCGAACCACATACGGTCAGCCGTCTCTTTGGTGCCCCTCCAGGCTATGTAGGGTACGATCAGGGTGGTCAACTGACTGAGCAAGTACGTCGCCGTCCATATCAAGTTATTCTTTTTGATGAGGTCGAAAAGGCACATCCTGAAGTGTGGAATAGCCTGTTGCAGATCATGGATGATGGTCGTTTAACTGATGGCCAAGGTCGCACGGTCGACTTCCGCAATACGGTTGTCATCATGACAAGTAATGTGGGTGCCGAGGCTGTGAAGCGTGGACCGCTTGGTTTTACAACGCCAGAGTTCGACGAAGCGCTGTACACCGAAGGCGAATACAGCACGCAGCTGAAGCGACTGTTCCGACCGGAGTTTTTGAACCGTATTGACGAAACAATCGTCTTCGATGCGCTAGAAGAAACGCATATTCGCGAAATTGTGCTGCTGCTGATGGACGATATTCAGAAGCGTTTAGAAGAGCTTGGCTTTACCGCTGTTCTGACAACTGAAGCAGCTAATTACCTTGCTGAGATCGGATACGATCCTGCTTATGGGGCACGACCAATGCGTCGCGTACTCCAACGTCGGGTAGAAAACGAGATGAGCAAGAAGTTGCTCAATGGTGAGTACAAAACAGGCGACCACATTGTTGTGGATTATGATCCGGATGCTGAGAGTGAGAATAAACTTACCTTCACAGTTACCGAACAGGCTCCAATTGCGGTAGAATTGCCCATGAGTGCGGGCGATATGTCGCAAGAGTAAGCAATTACAAGAAACTGATTTGGACTAAAAGAGAGTGAAGCGACTCAATGCGAGCTGCTTCGCTCTCTTTTTTATTGAGTGGTATCTCTAGAGTAGAAAGTTGCTAATTGAATGTCAGAGTAATAACTGGTAGAATGACAGATATATATTGCTGTTGTGTGTAATAATTAAATATGTGAAGTTGTATTGTCAAATGGATGAATCAACCTTTGTACGAAGAAGTCTGTGTGGAAAGTAAATGCTGAATAAATCTGATAAACAGAATAAATCCAGTCGCTCTGCTGAATTACGGGTAATTACGCTACGGGTAATTGCAATTTGCGCAACTGCATCCATCGTTATTGCTGCATTCGTGCTTGGCGCATTCTCGCCACAAGCAACCGTCTATGCCCAAGACAAGAGCCTTGTCTGGGAGCGTTTCGATGTGGATATAACGGTTAACATCGATGGCTCCATAGATGTGGTTGAGAACCAGTTGATTCGCTTTACGTCTGGTACCTTTACCAAAGGATCGCGGGATATCCCCCGAGAAAAGTTTGGCAAATTAGACAACTGGTCGCTAGTTGATTCAAATGGTGAAGTGTACGATCTGTCTACCACTGGGCTGCCTTACACATTTTCAGTCCAAGAGCGCGGAACGGAATACCGTATTGCATGGTATTTCCCCGAAATTGCCAACGCTGCCGAGGGCTACTCGATCGGCTACACCGTTCACAATGCAATGCGTTTCTACGAAGATGGTGACCAACTTTGGTGGAAAGCTATCTTTGGTGATAGACCGTTCCCTGTGCTAGACGGTACCGTCACGGTGCGCGTGCCGGAGCAAGCCACAATTCAACAGTGGGCCGCCTATATAAACGAGATCAATGCCCAGAATCTGGGCATTCTAGCCGAGGTACGCGACGATGGAAATGAGATTGTCTATACGTTAAGTAACCGCCTGCGCGCGGGCGAAGAGCTAGAGGTACGCGTCGAATTTACACCCGGCGTTGTGGATGGGTCGGTTCAATCGTGGCAGCGTAGCGCCGATGCAGAGGCCGAAGTGCGTGCGGAGCGTGAGGCATATCTGGCAAGATGGCAACCGATTGCTGCGCTGGCATTTGGGGCATTGGGCGTTCTCTTCTTATTGGGTGGTCCCGCCTCGCTTTATGGCTTATGGTATATGCTTGGCCGCGATAAGCCCGTCGAACTGGTGGCGGACTACATTCCCGAAGCACCCGATGATCTGCCACCAGGTATGGTCGGTACATTGCTCGACGAATCAGTCGATATGCAAGATATTCTGGCAACGTTGGTCGATCTGGCGCAGCGTAAGGCAATTAGCATCACACAAGATTCACGTGCCGAGTGGTTTACAACCTCGACCGATTTTATCTATAAACTAGAGCGCGATGATGTGCCAATGCGCGAGTACGAAAAATATTTATTGCGCTCACTCTTTGGGAAAAAATCGGAAGTACGCCTGTCGGAAATCAAGAACAAATTTTACGAAAAACTGCCCGCAATAAAAGAAGAGATCTACGAAGCGGTAAAGGCTGAAGGATTCTTTCCTCGCCCACCCAATCGGGTACGCAATCAATATAGCGTACTGGCCGTTTTGGCTCTGATGGCCTCTGTCTTTACGGGGATTGTACTAACCGGTGCATTTGGCGGGCTAACCTCCGCGGCCGTTTTTCCCGCCGTTGGCATGGGACTCACTTCATTTGGGCTGATGTTTATGGCGCGCCACATGCCGCGTAAAACAGACATGGGAGCCGAAGCCGCTGCTCGATGGAAGGCTTTCCGCAACTATTTGAACGATATTGAAAAATATTCGGATCTGGATACACAAAAAGAGATCTGGGATCGTTGGCTCCCTTATGCCGTTGCTTTTGGGTCGGACAAAGCATACATTCGCAAATTCGAAAATGTGCAGGCACCAGCCCCGGGGTGGTATATCCCGTCGCCCAATGTCTATGGACCCTACCGACGTCGCTATTATGGAACCGGCCCCATCGGGCGCGGCCCCGTTCCGGGCGGCCCCAGCCACACACCAATGCCAAATCTCGGTGGTGGCGAACGAGGACCCGGCGGTGGGCTTGGCGGCGACTTGGGTGATCTAAGCAAAGGGCTTGGCGGTGGTCTTGCTGGCATGAGCGCAGGATTTGGCTCGATGTTAGATAGCGCAAGTTCGGCCATGACCAGCCGACCCGTAGAGACTCCTTCCGGCAGCGGTTGGAGCAGCGGTGGCGGTGGTTTTGGCAGCGGTGGCGGCTGGAGTGGTGGTGGCGGCTTTAGCGGCGGCGGCGGTTTCGGCGGCGGCGGCGGTGGCGGCGGTGGCGGTGGTTTTAGCTAGCCGCAACGGTTTATTTGTGCGAGCCAATTTTCTGCTTCTAGCGGAATGGACGGGTAAGAAAGTTTTTGGCTAAATTTTGAACGCAGAAACGCAAAGCACATAGAGAAAAGCATGAGAAGATTTTAGATTTCTGTTGTTCTTGCCCGCGATCTTTGCGTCTCTGCGTTAGAACTTTTTTCTTTTCAAAGAACCCACAAAATTCGATAGAATGAGCAATTCTTAAATACTGGACAAGAACAAACAATAGGAAAAAACAATGATCGGCAGTGGACGAATTGTAGGTCTCGGGCTAATGATATTGAGCGTCGTGCTCCTTTTTGCCTTTTTAACGTGGGGCGGAACTGCACTCTTCTCGGGTGAAACCTCAACCAGCGGTATGGTCTTGGGCATCATGCTCAGCATCATGGTCTTGGCACCAATTTTTGGCATTGGCTTTTTCCTCATGCGTCGCGGGCAGGACGAGCACCGCCAATTTGCGGATGTGAAGCAGGAAAAGAAATTGCTCAACATGGTGCTTACCCAAGGCCAAGTAACAATGGCCGAGCTTGTCACCGAACTGCACGAACCCCGTGAACGCATTGAAGATATGATTCGCGATTTAGTGGGTAAGCAGCTTTTCAACGGTGCAATCAACTGGGATAAAGGCATTTTGTACAGCGTAGAAAGTCAATCATTGACCGATAATGGTCACTGCCCAAATTGTGGTGGTGAAGTAAAATTTGCAGGTAAAGGTGTGATCGCCTGCCAATATTGTGGCAGCGAAGTATTCTTAACAAAGCGAGCCGCAGCATCGACTACAGAACCAAATCTAGAACCAAACACAGAATCGACTAAAGCGTAAACAGTAGAACATAAACATAAACAATAGAGCGCAAAACCAGAAGAGCCAGAAAGGAGAGAACAAAGCATGTCAGATGAATTTGTAGATAAAGCAGGTGACGCAGCTAAGCAAGCTGCCGCAACCGCAGAAGAGCTCGCCCGCCGGGCAGCCGACACCGCCGAAGATGTTGCTAGTCAAGCCGCTGAAACTGCCGGAAATTTTACGCAGAAGGTTGGAGAAAAAGTCTCGTCGGCCACAAAAAAAACCATGGAATTTGGGCACAACCTGCCCGACCTACTGCGTGGCCTGCCTGGCGTGCGCGGCTACGTCGAAAAAGAGCTGCGCCGAGATGCAGACAGACGCCTGCGCCGCATGATTGCCAATGAACTAAGCGAAGATAAAATCGGCCTGCTCAATGTACAGCAGCAGCTTCTGCGCGAGGGCGGGCTCAAGTGGTTGGACGAGGTCGATGGTGCCATTCAGAAATTGCAGATTTTGATTGGCCGCGTTCAAACCGCTAGCCAGGGATACGCCGGTCTCTTCGATGCAGTACGAATCCTAGACGAGCAGCTCGAAGCGCTGCACAAATTTGACGTTGCACTAGCCGAAAATGTTTCTGAGTTAAGCGACATTATCGAAAAACTGAGCGCCTCTGTGGGTAATGATGACGCCATTCCCGGCGCAATCCAAGAAGTGATTTCCGTCATCACCGAATTGAATGTTCTGGTTCAAAAACGCTACGAGGCCGTGCTCGACCCAGATCTATTAAAAGATGCTTCTTATATAGGCTAATCTTAGACGTCCGCCAGACTAATTTGTAATGGGTAATAGTGGACATTATCGTTCGGTGACCGCATTCCGCAAATGGACCAAAAGCAGTTGGTCATGCGCTGCAGATCTTGGTCCGTTCGCGGAATGCTCGCTACACACCATTACTTTTTCTATCACACTTCAACGCTAACTGGAGAAAAACATGCCAAGATTTATAGATGTCGTAGAAGCGCCCAATCAAGGGCCGAACGAAATGGTTGTACGCGTCCCCGAATACGATTCGGGCGACTTCCGCTTTGGTAGCCAAGTGATTGTGCGCGAAAGTCAGCGCGCCGTCTTCTACCGCGACGGTCACTCATTAGACGTTTTTGAGCCAGGTCGCCACACAATTACAACCGCCAACGTGCCGATTTTAGCCGGGTTGCTCAAGCTCTTTACCGGTGGCGACGACGTCTTCACCGCCGAGGCCTACTTCGTTAACATGCGCGAATTCACCGATCTAAAATGGGGCACTCCGCACCCGATCAGCCTACGCGATAGCGACATGGGCGTTGTGCGCCTGCGGGCGTTTGGTCAATACACTATGCAGATCAACGAGCCAAAACGTTTTGTCGATCATATCGTTGGCACGCAGGGGATCTACCAAACATCGCAGATCGAAGATTATCTGCGTGGCGCAGTGGTCAGCCGCCTGACAGACGTTATGGGCGAAAACATGACCAGCCTCTTCGATCTTGCCTCCATGTATGACGAACTCTCCGCGGCAATGCGAGCTAAAGTGTATGACGACTTTGCCGCGATGGGGATCGAAATCAAGCAATTTATGATCGTCTCGATCAACCCAACCGAAGAGACAGCCAAAGCCATCGACGAGCGCGCCAGCATGGGGGCCATCGGCGACATGGACGCCTACATGAAATTCAAGGCCGCTCGCGCTATCGGCGACGCTGCACTAGCTGGCGGCGGTGGCGGTAGTGGTGCCGCAGACGGTTTGGGTATGGGCGCAGGCTTGGGCATGGGTGCTGGCATGGCGGGCATGATTGCAAACGCTATGCAGCCAACAATGCAGCCCACAGCACAGCCCCAACAGGCTGTAGGGGCCGCATCTGCTGCGTCTGCCTCACCATCTGTCATGACGCTTGAAGAAGCTGCCGCGTATCTAAAAGTTTCCGCTGCGGATGTACAGTCGCTCATCGACGAAGGCGGCATTTCGGCCAAGAAAATTGGCAGTTCGGTCCGTATCAGCCGAGACGTAATCGATACATTTTTGGCTAGCTAATAATTGTGATAAGGGCTAACAGCCTGCGCAACGAATGTATATTTATAACAGGCAAAGGTTGATTCCTATGCCTGTTATTTTTTTGAAACTATTACGATCTATCTAACCCAAACTGAAGCTGATATACTTTGATAATTCTATCAATTTGAATAGTAAAAAATGTGCTTATCTGTCAAAAGCGTGCAGACCATAGCCTTTGTTCATGCAGATTATGGCTGCGCACTTTTTTACTAGATAAGTCAATAATGTAGGAGTTTTTATGAGTGATATCAAATTCGGGACAGATGGCTGGCGCGCCAAAATTGCCGATCAATATACCTTTGTTAACCTGCGTCGCTGCGCGCAAGGCTTTGCACAATATCTGCACGAGATCGGCGAAGAAGGCAGCGTTGTGGTCGGTCACGACAAGCGCTTTCTGGCAGAGCAATTTGCCGCAACTGTCGCCGAAGTATTGGCGGGGAATGGCTTCAACGTTTTTCTTACAGAGACCGCCACCCCAACGCCAGTCATCAGCTTTAGCGTCGAAGCAACCGGATCTATGGCCGCGGTCAACATTACCGCCAGCCACAACCCGCCCGAAGATTGTGGCTTTAAAGTTCGCGACGAATTTGGTGGAGCCATTGCACCCGACGGCCTTGCCATTATCGAAGCAAACATCCCCGCAGCAGACGACACCGCCGCGATCAAGCAGATCTCGTTGGAAGATGGTCTTGCAAATGGCTCGATCACTTATTTCGACGCAAAGCCTGACTATATGAAGCGTGTGGCCGAATTGATAGATGTACAGCCCATCAAAGACGCTGGCCTCAAAGTTGTTGTCGACAATATGTGGGGCAACGGCGCAGGCTGGTTGACCGAAATTCTTGGTGGTGGCAAAACCGAGATCATCGAAGTTCATGCCGAACGCAACCCTATCTACCCAGAAATGTCGCGCCCTGAGCCGATCCCGCCGAATGTAGATGCCGGGCTAGCCGCTGGCAAAAAGCACAACGCCGATTGTGTCTGTATTATGGATGGTGACGCGGATCGCTGTGGGTTTGGCGACGAAAATGGCGAGTTTATCGATCAATTGCGCGTCTATGGCATGTTGGCCTACTACCTACTGGAAGTATGCGGCAAGCGCGGCACAATTGTGAAAACGTTGAGCACCACCACAATGCTCGATAAACTTGGCAAACTGTACGATGTGCCGGTCGTCAATACGGGGGTCGGCTTCAAATATGTTGCCCCGGCCATGATGGAACATAACGCCATGATTGGCGGCGAAGAGAGTGGCGGCTACGCATTTGGCGGTCATGTACCTGAGCGCGATGGGATTATTGCCAACCTCTTTATGCTTGACCTCATGGTGAAGACAGGCAAGAAGCCAAGTGAGTTGCTTCAAATGCTTTTCGACAAAGTGGGCGCACATTACTATGATCGCATCGACACGCGCTTGAAAGATGATGCCATGAAACAAGCCGCCAAAGACAAGCTAGAGATAATCAGTGCGGATGGCCTTTCTGTTGGCGGTCACACCGTTACCGAGATTGACCGTACCGATGGCTATAAATTCATTATGGATGATGGCGGCTGGTTACTAGTCCGCTTCTCGGGCACAGAACCATTGATCCGTGTTTACACAGAAAGCACTGATTTAGCCGCGATCCCACAAATTCTGGCTGATGGTCAAAAAATCGCTGGAATTTAGAAACTGACACGATGAAGAAGTGATCGGATGAAGAAATCGATATTAATTCGACTGGCCTTGTCATGGGGCCTCCGTTGCTTCGCATAGAGGCTGAACTAAAAAAGGTGGCATCATCGAGTATAGTTATTGCACTCGATGATGCCACCTTTTATTTTTTAGGAATCGCGATTAGTACAACGTTACCAAAATTTTGATAGTTTAGCGTAGACTGTCCATTCTGGGCGGGTAGGATATTCCGTCCAACTATTTTCAAGAGTCACCGCCCTAAATGAACAGTCTACTAATGTATCGTCAAGCATAAGATTACGGATAATCGGTTTCTTAGCTCGTCGCCCGTGATGAGACGGCTGCTTCCATCAATGTTTGTATGTGCTGAACCAAATCGGCAGGATTTGGATGCTGACCTTCGAGCAGCAGCGCGTTGCCGAATAGCTGCTCGATAGTTGGGTCGATAAGTGGATCACTTTCGTTCTTGACCAAGATGGATGAGAGATTAACAACAACAGGATGGCTGCGGTTTAGTTCGAGCAGTTTTTTCGGAATCTCGTAATCTTCTTGAGTCATGCGCAGAATACGTTGTAGGTCACGGTCCATGTTTCCTTCTGGTGTGACAAGGCGGCATGGGCTGCTAACAAGCTGCTTCGATTCGCTCACATCGGTAATGCGATCCGCCAACACACTTTTAATGCGTTCAACTAGTTTTTCAAAATCGTTTTCTGGAACGGCACTCTTTGCTTTTTCATCATCTTTTTTATTGCTTTCAGGCAGATCGAGACTTGAATCGTCAACATTTTTAAGTTGCTTTTCTTCAAATTCCCGCAACATCGAAACCATGTAACCATCAATGGGATCGGTGAAGTAGAGCACTTCGATATCATTGGCGCGGAAATAATCAAGATGAGGGCTGTGAACAATCGACTTGATGTCCTCACCGATGACGTAATAGATGTTTTCCTGCTCCGGCTTCATGCGGTCTACATACTCTTTTAGCGACGTTAATCCTGAGGTATCTTTACCGTCAGTTGCCTCGTTGCCCTTCTCTTCTGCTTCATCCGTTACGTTGTCTGCTGCTTTATCTGCTTCGAGAGCGTCAGCAGATTTGGTTGAATGGAAACGAAGGAGATTGACCAGTCCCTCTTGGTCGGCTGGCGTACTGGCAATGCCTTCTTTTATGAACATGCCAAACTCATCCCAGAAACGAGCATATTGCGCAGGCTTTTTATCCGCAAGTCGCTTTAGCTCACGATTAACGCGGCTAGTCAACGCCTTCTTGATCTGACGCATGACGGGATTGCTTTGAACCATCTCACGCGAGACATTGAGCGGCAAATCTTCTGAGTCGATTACGCCTTCAATAAAGCGATAATATTCTGGCAGCAGATCGCTGCTTGCTTCTTGTATGAGAACTTTGCGTGAATAGAGTTTGAGTCCTTCGCCGCCGCGCATCATTGGTCCCCGATCGCGTTTACTGGGAACATAAAGAATGCTGCGAATGTCTGCTGGCGTATCGGTGACCAAGTGCAAATGCATCAGCGGATCTTGGAAGTCGAATGTTATCTGTTGGTAGAAACTTTTATATTCTTCTGCTGTCACGCTAGAAGGCTGCTGTCGCCAGAGGGCCGTTTGCTGATTGATGGGTGCTGGTTCGGCTTCGGGTGTTACCTCGATGTCGGCATTGGGATCATCAGATTCTTCGGCCTTGTTTTCGATCTCATTATCATCTTGAGGTTCTTCTACCTTGCTCACAAAAATTGGGAAGGAGACATAGTCGGAGTGTTTTTTGATAATCGATTCTATCTTCCACTGGCTGGCATATTCGTAGGCATCTTCTTTTAGCGCAATTTCAATCGTTGTGCCGCGTTCTTCTTTGTCAACTGGTGCTAAGGTAAAGGTGCTGTCGCCAGCTGATGTCCATGAATATGCTTCATCCTTTTTTTCGTGCGAGCGCGAGGTGACAGTAATTTGGTCTGCAACCATAAAGGCCGAGTAAAATCCAACACCAAATTGACCGATGATTTCGGCAATGGAAGCAGGCTTCTCGTCTTTGCTGTCTCCGTTGGTGCTTGCATTTTGAAGGAATGATTTTGCACCAGAATGTGCAATCGTTCCCAAATTGTTGACCATATCCTCGCGATTCATGCCGATCCCGCTATCAGAAATAGTGAGCCGTTTCTTCTCTTCATCCACAACAATATGAATGGCTAACTCTGCTGCTGGATCGACCACATCCTGATTCGTAAGCAATTCGAACTGAATTCGATTGAGTGCATCAGACGCGTTGGAAATAAGCTCACGTAGAAATATGTCTCGATCCGAATAAAGAGAGTGGGCTAAAATATCCAGTAGCTGTTTAACTTCGGTTCGATACTCTAGTGACTCTGACTCTTTCTTTTTTGTTTTTGTTGCCATATACTTTTTCCTTTTTGTCTATCGATTTTTGTCTATCTGCTCAATAAAATGTTTTTGAGATAAAAATCTTGTGAATTTAGTATAGCTCGATTTTGTCAGAAATTTATAGGTTTTTTGTTAGTGTTTTGTTTGAATTCTGAACGGTTTGTCCATCGACCTTTTCGAGCAGCCTCTTTTAATTTTTTACAAAGAGCTTTAAATAAAAAAAAACGCTATAACGATATCGACTCGCTACAGCGTTTTTAATATTGGCACGCCTGGAGAGATTCGAACTCCCGACACCCGGTTCCGAAGACCGGTGCTCTATCCACTGAGCTACAGGCGCATACTTAAATGGACTCTAAATAAGTAGCTGGGATTATAGCACAAATTTATCGTACTCGACAACATCTTGTGGGGAGTAGGGTGCATTTTCAGTTGAGGCAGAGTAGGATGAAACATTTTTACCATTCTATACGTTAAGAGAGATGGAATTCATTTGAATGTAAATAAAAAGTAAAAATTATGCATGTAATATATAAATGCAAGATACGATTATTTTAGAGCCATATTTTGAATGAAGTGCCATAAGAAGTATACTTATATGTTGTTCTGTATAGGAACACCCGAAATTCAAGTTCTATCCGATACAAATATCTGAACATTTTTATTTTATCGATTCTCGAAGGAGAAAAGAAATATGTCCCAAACAAAGCTTCATCAACTTGTTGCACTATTCTTAACTGCTTTTTTGCTTATGGCAGCCCCTGTGGTTGTTCTGGCACAAGATGCAGGAGATGATACTGTTGCAGAAGATGCTAATACAGACGATGCTACTGCGGAAGCTGATGCCGAAGCAGATGAACCCGTAGAAGAGTCTGCTGAAGAGCAACCCGCTGCTTCTGCTGTCCGAGCAAAAGTCGTAACCGGCTCTTTACCCGGCAATCAGTTTGCTCAAACATGGTTACAGCTAGTTCCCGATTTCCCCGACGCGACGATCAAAATCATGGTTGATTGGAGTGTGCCAAATGCTGGCTCAAAGGGACTTCAATTTGCGGTGTTAGATCCAGGCACTCTTAATCGAGTGATTGGTGGATCGGCCCTGAATGATGTAAGTGCTATTGCTAAGGGCAATTCTGTTTTTCAGGGTTCAGACAATCAAATGGAAGCCACTTTTCGAGCAGGTGGTCTGACAAACTATACACTCATTATGATTAATGATGGCTCAACTGACGCAACTTTCACACTTTCAGTTGAAAGCTCAACAATTGTTGATGAGTCTGGTCAGGTAATGGACTCTAGCATGTCTATGGTAGATGATGCTGAAATGATGGATGATTCGGAAGCTATGGTTGAGGATGCAGAATCTGCGCCAGCCACTGCGCCAGCTAATACCGCTCTGCCTGCAGCGGCGAATCCTGCCCCAGCAGCCTCCGCACCCGCGTCAGCATCAGGCGTGGTTATTCCACCTGGGTTACCTATTCCAGCTTACTATTATGACAAGCCAGAGTTTTACATTCAGTACATTGATCCAGCGTTATTAGCTGGTGCAAACACCGCCCCTGCCGCTGCGACTACTACAGTTGTTGGTGATATTGCTACAGCTGACGATGCAGATAACGATACTGAGACAGACGTTGCTGAAGAATCTGATATGGATGAGGCGATGACGAACAGAAGTGTGCGGGCCGAAAAATTGCAAGGCGCACTTAGCCCCGACTCGATTCATTACCTAGGCTTAATGGCAAATGTTAGTGATGGAAATATCTCGCTGGATCTCACTTTTGAACCACAAGATTCGCGTGAAATCAATATTTTTGTTGTAAATGAGAGTGATCTAGCTCTCTTGAATAGCGGCAATCGCCTTAGTGATGTTGCGTTTTCTGCTGGCAACCGAGTTTCTAACGGCCCGCAGAACTTGCGCAATGCAAATTTCCGCTCGTCAGGTTTGGGGCGCTATACGGTTCTTGTTCGCAATTCTTCGACTAGCGCAAGTGCAGAGTACACTCTCAATGTTGAGGGTGGTATGTTGAGTGATGACTCTGGTCAAACATCTACTTCGCAAACAATGGATGAGATGGAAGAAATGGCAGAGGATGATGACAGCATGGCTGCATCAACAGCGGCGGCACCAGCACCAGCTACATCTGCCCCTGTAGTTGCACCATCTGTTGCGGTACAAACAACCACTGCCGCACCTGCACCGGTTGCCGTATCCCCAGCACCTGCACAAACAACAGCACCTGCCGCCGCACCAACTTCTGTCGCGTTAGCGCCTACTACCGGTGCAAGGGCTGGTGCTGCCTACACAATTAAGAGTGGCGATTCGATTAGTAAAATTGCGCGAGATGTGTATGACGATGTGAAGTTGTTCACGCAGATTTGTGAATTCAATCGTGTCTCTGACTGTAATCGTGTCGAAGTTGGGGATACATTGCGGCTTCCTACGCAGGCAGAAATGACTTCACTTTCTGGTGGCACGACGTTGACTGCACCTGCTGCGGCACCCGCTGCGACAACGAGTACTTCTCGCACAACCACCCCCCCGACTACGGCTAGTCGTACATCGACAACTGGTTCAGCGACAACTGATTCAGCAATAACTAGCTCTACAGCTGCTTCGAGCAGCACTGGTTCAGAGCTTGATATTGTAGATACCGCAGCTGCAAGTGATAATTTCACGACTCTTGTACAAGCAATTGAGGCCGCTGGCTTGGTTCCTGCATTACAGGGAGACGGACCATTCACTGTGTTTGCACCAACAGACGAGGCCTTCGATGAATTGCCAAGCAGCACGCTCGATACGCTATTGGCTGATCCAGGTGGAGCACTAACGCAGATTTTGCTTTATCACGTAATTCCTGGTCAGCTACTTGAGCAAGATTTGACCGATGGCCTAACTGCACAGACTGTCGAGGGACGTACTGTACAGTTCGGTATTGACCGTGATAGCGTTACAATTAATGATGCAAATTTAATTGTGACTGATATCAAAACGTCAAATGGAGTGATTCATGTAATTGATTCTGTAATTTCTCCACCAGTTGGGGCTGCTACTTCTTCTGGGGCTGCGGCATCAAATGCTGCGGCATCAAATACTGCATCATCAAACGCCGCATCTGCATCCTCTTCAAATACAGCATCTGCCAGCGCCGCGCTAGCTAGTAAGCTGCCTGTTCTGTCAGATGTATCTTCGCTCAGTAGCGAAGTGAATAATGGCGAAGTAAAAGTTATTTACAAAACAAGTTCGGCAATTGATGAAGTTGCAGATTTCTATGAGGAAGAGATGTCTCGACTCGACTTTCGAACAACGCGTTCTGTAATAACGGCTCGCGCCGCTACACTTGCATTTGCTAGCGATGAAGGTAATGTCCGGATTGGCGTTACAGAAGATGCTAGTTCCGATGCAGTTATTGTTGAGCTTACTGTAACGGCTCCGTAGTGATATTAGCGCATTTGACAACAGCGCCCAGATATTACAGGTCATACAATATAATAGAGCGTTATGTAGGACTGACGTCATGTTGATGGTAGACTGGCGTTGTCAGAGTGCATAATAAAAATGCCAGAGACGGCCGTCTCTGGCATTTTTATTATGCATGTTCTTTTTTTTAGATATTTAGGGGCAGTCTTGCTATTATCCGCGAATTGTTTCATATACAACTGGTAGCATTTTAGTCTGTTCGGACCCGATTTTATATGCTGCATTAATTTGTTCAATGCCACTACTTGCTGTTGATTCACTGGCTGCATGTATTGTGTACAAAAGTTCGCCCTTTTCTACTCTTTCTCCAACTTTTGCGTTACAAACCATACCGACAGCATAGTCGATCTTATCATCTTTCTTTTGGCGGCCACCACCAAGTGCCATAACAGCTAGTCCGATCTTTTGTGCCTGAATCTCTTGTATGTAACCGCTCTGTTCTGCTTTTATGGGCTTGATAATGGGGGCGCGCGGCAATTTGGTAGGGTTCTGAACCATGGCTATATCACCACCCTGCGCTACCACAAATTCTTCAAATTTTTCAAATGCCGCCCCATTCTCTATGATCGTATCAATTTCTTCATCAATGTTGAGGGCGGACGATTGTGTAGATGCAAGAGCAATCATCTCATGCGCAATTGTTTTGACCAAGCTCGTGAAATCTTCTGGCCCACTTCCCTGAAGCGTAGCAATTGCTTCTTTTACTTCTAGCGCATTCCCTACAGCTTGGCCTAGAGGTTGTTCCATTTGTGTTATTAGTGCCGTTACCTTCTTGCCGGCGCGCTGACCAATGGCAACCATTAGTTTTGCTAAATTTTTTGCTTCATCTCTACTTTGCATAAATGCGCCAGCACCACACTTTACGTCAAGCACAATTGCATCGGTGCCGGCTGCCAGTTTTTTACTCATGATGCTGCTCGCAATCAAAGGGAGGCTGCCAACTGTGCCTGTGACATCGCGCAGCGCATAAAGCCGCTTGTCTGCTGGTGCTAGTGTTGCTGTCTGCCCTGCGATAACTAATCCAATCTGCTTAAGCTGCTGTCGAAAATCAGCATCACTCAATTCGCAGCGCCAGCCTGAAATGCTTTCTAGCTTGTCCAATGTTCCGCCGGTAAAGCCTAAGCCACGGCCACTCATCTTTCCTACAGGTAGGCCAAATGCTGCAACGATTGGACCAACAACTAGAGATGTCTTGTCACCGACCCCGCCGCTTGAATGTTTGTCTACTATTACTGTTTTTGGAGGTAGCCCAATTTTTAGGTCAAGCATCTCTCCACTTTGGGCCATTGCCTCTGTTAGTGCCGTTGTTTCTGCATCTGACATTCCTTGAAAATAAATTGCCATTGCCAACGCGGCCATTTGATAGTCTGGGATCTTATCGGCTATGAATTCTTGCATAAAACTATTGATTTCATCTGCGTCAAGATTTTCTCCGTTGCGTTTTTTAACTATAATATTTACTGGATTCATAATAGACCTGTAGGGGTGAAGTATTGCAAATTGTTTGTAAAAATATTACTAAGAAATTAGTCGACTTAGAAGTGTATTGTCACATTAGTATCGGTATAGAGGTGCTATACTTTTTTTGTTGATTTTTAAATGCATGTTAATTGGCTACTAATTGACTGTTAACTGACTACTAATCAATTGTTCTTGTAGGTAGGTAACTGAATAGATGTCGAAAAGTGTGCCAAAAAGTGTATCGAAAAGATAAACTAGGGTAGAAGAGAAAAAACAAGAGAAATGCTATAGTGGTCCATAAGAGTGTAGCCAATATACTATTACTATTTTCAATTAATGAGTCTAAAGGTAATGTTACGCGAATCACTTGAATATATGAACGCTTTTTTATGATATATAAAGCGTAAGGTATTCGTTATTTTGTAGGCCAATATATCTATAATAGTATTAGTCAATTGTAAGAAATTTATGCATGAAATTTTGATAAAGTTAATTTTATTTAATTCATATAACTACTAAATAACTGTTAAAAATCTGTTTTAACATAATTAA
>Ga0209303_1000988_pt1 | contig 19253 bp, 18 predicted proteins | sample SidtaG_3_FD_187449 | JGI IMG/M metagenome (GOLD analysis project Ga0209303, IMG submission 187449) | Marine algal microbial communities from Sidmouth, United Kingdom - Sidmouth_Asex1 metaG (SPAdes) (version 2) | ecosystem: Host-associated > Algae > Red algae > Unclassified | place: Sidmouth... | reverse complement strand
TGGGCGAGCGTCCTCGGGCTGATCGGCGATCAATGCGGCGATGGTGCGGACGTTTTCGATGGCCTGGTCATGGGTCTGGCGCAAGTTTTTCCGGCTGTGGGTTTCCGATACCGACAGGGGAAAGCCCATGGCGGTCATGCCCGCCTTGATAGCGTTTTCCGCCCCGCGGACATTGGGCACGAGGGCGAGCACGCGCAGGCCAGGCAGGGTGCGGGCGAACGCCACGATCTCCGCCGTGTCGGCGAGTTGGGGGAAGAGCTTGGGCGGGACGAAGCTGCCGACCTCGATCTCGCGGAGGCCCGCATCGTAGAGGGCGCGGATCCACTGTTTCTTGAGCGCCGTCGGCATGACGCCCGCGCAATTCTGCAGGCCGTCGCGCGGGCCGACTTCGCTGATGAGGACGTGGTCTTTCATTGCTCTTCTATTCCGGTCAAAATGACGGTGCGGCTTGAGGCGTATCAACCCGCCGGGCCGCCCTATCGGATTGGAACAGCGCATGACACATCCCGCCACCATGGTCACATCCGACAAGACCGCCCGCGAAATATTCGACGAGGTGCGGGCAAGCCCTGCGCGCGCGCGGTTCGGTTTCGGCGAACGGGTCGCAATCGTGAATGTCGATCCGCAAAAGAGCTATACCCGGCCTGACCTGTTCAAAACAGCCTATGTGACCGATCCCCGCCAAATGGAGCATATCGACCGCATCAGTGCGAAAGCGCGCGATAAAGGCTTGCCCGTGGTGTGGACGCATGTCGCCTATATGGACAATGCCGCCGATGCGGGTGTGTGGGGGACGCGCACGGATACGCCGGACAGCCTGCAGAACATCAGATACGCTAGCGAGCGCACGGCATTCGACGACCGCCTGAGCATCGTGCCGGAGGTCGATGCCGTCTATACCAAGCGCATGCCGAGCGCGTTTTTCGAGACCCCGCTCAACAGTTTCCTGCGCTGGCACAAGATCGACACGGTGGTGGTCACAGGCGGCTCGACCTCCGGCTGCGTCCGGGCGACGGCGGTCGATAGCCTGTCCTATGGCTTTCGCACCATTGTGCCCATCGAATGCGTGGCAGACAAGCATGAGAGCTATCACTTCGCGAACCTGACCGACCTGCTGATCAAATATGCCGACGTCGTGGATGTCGCGGAGGTCGATGCCTGGCTGGATGGCTATGAAGGCTAGTCCCAACCTTTATGATTACTGGCCCTATGCGGGGCGGCCGAGGATCGTGTGGCCGGGCGGGAAGAAGCTCGCCTTCTGGATTGCGCCGAACATCGAATTCTATGAATTCCTGCCGCCGGGCAATCCGCAGCGTAACCCTTGGCCGAAATCCGTGCCGAATGTGCAGGCCTACAGCCAGCGCGATTTCGGCAATCGGGTCGGGCATTTGCGGCTGATGGAATTGCTCGACCGCTACAATTTGCGCGGCTCGGTCAGCCTGAACGTGGCGCTATGCGATCACCATCCGGAGATCATCGAAGACTGCGTGAAACGGGACTGGGAATTCTTTTCGCACGGGATTTACAATACGCGCTATTCCTATGGCCTGAGCCCGGAGCAGGAACAGAAAGTTCTGGAGGATTCCATTGCCACGGTGGAGCGCGCGACGGGGCAGCGTATCCGTGGCTATCTGGCGCCGGCACTTACGCATACGGAATCCACGCTCGACCTGATTGCCGAAAACGATTTTTGGTATAGTTGCGACCTGTTTCAGGATGACCAGCCCCAACCGCTCAAGACGAAGACAGGCAAACTCGTTTCCATGCCTTATTCGCTCGAGGTCAATGACGTCATTACCTATTCGGTGATGGGCGTCGATCCAGATCGTTACACCGATATGCTCAAGCGGCATTTCGACCGCTTGCTCAAGGAAGGCGAGCGGTCGGGCACGGTCATGTGCATCCCGCTGCATGCCTATCTGGTCAGCCAGCCGCATCGCATTTGGCCCTTTGAGGAGGCGCTCAAGCACATCTGCGCGCATGGCGATGACGTCTGGTTTGCGACGGGACGCGAGATAGCCAAGCACTTTATCGACCATTACTGGGATCAGAGTGTCGCCGATATTACAGCGCGCGGTGTAGCAAGCGGCGGCACGGGCTTTGCGGCGTGATGGAGGAAAGCTACCTCACATATCCCAAGCGCAGCTATGGTCAGGATCATGCCTTTTATGATTGGCGCATGTCGCAGGATCGTCCGCGGCTGGAATGGAGTGGCGGGGCGAAAGTCGCGTTGAGCTTTGTCGTGCCGCTCGAATTCTTTCCGCTAAACCCGTCCGATGTGCCGTTTAAGGCGCCGGGCGCAATGGCGACGCCATATCCCGATCTGCGCCACTTTACAGTGCGCGACTATGGCAACCGCGTGGGAGTTTACCGTGTTCTGGAAGCGCTGGGCGAAACCAGGGCCGGGTTTGCCGTGCAGGCCGAGGTGGCCGAGCGCTATCCTCCGCTGATGGAATATCTGTCCGGGCATGAGGTCATCGCGCATGGGGTGTCCACGGATCACATCCACCATGAAGGCTTGAGCGAGGCGGAAGAGGATGCCCTGATCGCGCGGACGCTGGATGCCCTGCCCCCGGTGTCGGGATGGTTGAGTCCCGCGCGAAATCAGTCCTCGCGCACACTGGCGCGTTTGGGTGCGGCGGGACTGAATTATTGTCTGGACTGGGAGCCGGACAGCGTACCGGTCGCAACCACGGCGGGGGTGACGCTGGTGCCAAACACCTATGAGCTGTCGGACTTCACCCTGTTGCATGTGCGGCGACAGACGGAAGAAAGCTGGATGCGCCAGATTCTGGAGGCCGTGGACTTCATGACGACGGAATATGACCGGTTTGGCGGGCAGTCGCTGTGTGTAACGTTAACGCCCTATGTGATCGGGCAGCCCTTCCGCATAGCCATGCTGGAAACACTGCTGGGTAAGCTGAGCGCACGGGCGGATGTTGCCATTCTGAGCCCCAGCGAGACGGCCAGACAATTTGCGAGTCAGATATGAGCCTTCCACTTTTGGGCATAACGGTGATCGAGTTTTCGCACATGGTCATGGGGCCGGCGGCGGGATTGATGTTGGCCGATCTGGGCGCGGACGTAATCAAGGTCGAGCCGCTGGGCGGGGATAAGACGCGGCGACTGCGCGGGGCGGGCGCGGGTTATTTTCCGATGTATAACCGCAACAAACGCTCCATCTGCGTGGACCTGAAGTCGGAGGCGGGGAAAGCCGCCGTGCTGGAATTAATCAAGGGTGCGGATGTATTCATCGAGAACTTCCGGCCCGGGGCGCTGGACAAGCTGGGGTTTGGTTACGAGGCGCTGTCGAAATTGAACCCGAAGCTGGTCTATTGCTCGGAGAAGGGCTTTCTCGACGGGCCGTACAGTCACCGGACGGCGCTCGACGAGGTGACGCAGATGATGGGCGGGCTCGCCTATATGACGGGGCCTCCGGGGCGACCCTTACGGGCAGGGACGTCGGTTATCGATGTGACGGGCGGCATGTTCGGTGCGATGGGTGTGATGGCGGCGCTGCACCAGCGTCATGCGACGGGTATGGGCCAGCATATCTCGGCGGCATTGTTCGAGACGACGGTGTTCCTGGTTGGTCAGCACATGGCACAAAAAGCCGTAACGGGTGAGGCCGCCGCACCCATGCCCGCGCGCGTGTCGAGCTGGGCGATCTATCAATTGTTCGAGACGTCCGATGACGAGCAGGTCTTTGTCGGCGTGGTCAGTGACGGGCAGTGGAAGACGCTGTGCGAGGCCTTCGAGTTGCAGCATTTGCTGGAAGATCCGGAGCTCAGGGAAAACCGGGATCGGGTCATCCACAAGGAGAAATTCCTGCCGCAGGTCGAGGCGGCGTTCCGGGCGCTGACCAAGGTGGAGCTGATGGAAAAGATCGAGCATCTGGGCCTGCCGTTTGCGCCGATCGGGCGGCCCGAAGACATGTTCGACGATCCGCATCTGAATGCGGGGGGCGGCCTTTTGGAGATGGAAATGGAAGACGGCGTGCGAACCAAGCTGCCCGCCCTTCCGATCAGCCTGAATGGTGCGCGACCGGAACTGCGGCGCGATCCGCCCAAAGCGGGCGAGCACACGGAAGAGGTGCTGCGCGAAGCGGGTGTCGATGTGGCCGGGCTGAAAGCGATAGGCGCAATCTAGGCGAGATATTTCCAAGCGTTGGTCGCGCGGTCGCGGTCAAACCAGGCGTTGATGGTGGAGCTGTGGCGTTGGGTCAGGGCGATGGCGTCCAGACCCTCAACCAGCATGGCCTTGTCGCCATCGGCGATCTGAAAACCGTGATTGTTGACGGTCTGATTGGGCAGATCCACGTTGAGGGTTTTGGGCAGGCCGTCGATGACTTTGCGCGCAAGGGTAATCGGCAGCACGCCGTTGCGAATGCAGTTATTGTAGAAAATCTCGCCAAAGCTTTCGGCGATGACCACGCGGATGCCGTAATCCACAAGTGCCCAGACGGCGTGTTCGCGCGAGCTGCCGCAGCCAAAGTTACGGCCCGCGATCAGGATGGTCGTATCTTCATTGCCTGGCTGGTTGAGGACGAACTCGGGGTTCGGCACGCGCTCCCCCGTATAACGCTGGGCCGCAAACAGCCCTGCGCCGAGGCCGTACTTGGAGACCGTTTTCATTTCCCGCGACGGGATGATCTGATCGGTGTCGATATTGTCGGCGTGAAGGCGTGCGGCAGTGCCGGAATGCGTGAGGAAGGGTGTCATGGGAGGCTTGATGGATCGGTGATGCGGCCCGTGACGGCGCTGGCCGCGACCACGGCGGGGCTGGCGAGATGGGTGCGCACGCCGGGGCCTTGGCGGTTCTTGAAGTTGCGGTTGGTGGAGCTGATGACGCGCGAGCCGGGCGCGAAGGTGTCCCCCCCTGCATAGAAGCAAAGCGCGCAGCCCGATCGGTTCCACGTGAAACCTGCGGCGCGGAAGACGTCGTCGAGACCTTCGGCTTCGGCGGCGCGGCGCACAGTCATACTGCCGGGCACGACAATGGCCTGCACGCCCGGAGCGACGCGGCGACCGCGCAGGATGTCGGCTGCGGCGCGGAGGTCAGTGATGCGGGCATTGGTGCAGGAGCCGAGGAACGCGCCGTCGATTGTGAGTTCGGCCAGTGCTTCGCCACCGGAGAGCCCGGTATAATCCGCGATGTCTGCATTCAACTGCTCTGGCACTCTGCCATCCACGGGAGCGGAATGCGCAGGCGAAATGCCCCAGCTGACATAGGGGCGGATGGTGGAAACGTCGAAGCTGTGTTCGTGATCGAAGGTCGCATCGGGGTCGGATTTCAGCGTGGCCCAGTATCGGGTGGCGGCGTCCCATGCCTCGCCTTTCGGGGCGTAGCGGCGACCGTCGAGATACTCTTCGGTCATTTTGTCGGGCGCGATCACCGCCGTGAAGGCGGCAAATTCCACGGCCATATTGCAGAGAGTGAGCCGCGCTTCGATGTCCATGGCGCGCACGGCCTCGCCCGCGAATTCGACGGCGCAGCGCTTGGCCCCGTCCGCGCCGAGCGTCGCGATGATATGGAGGATGACGTCCTTGGCACTGACGCCACTGGAGAGCGCACCGTCGAGGGTGATGCGCATTTGGGGTGGGCGTTTGACGCGGAGCGTGCCCGTGACCATGGCGTGTTCGGCGTCCGTGGAGCCAATGCCCCAGGCGAGCGCGCCGAGAGCGCCCTGGCTGCAGGTATGACTGTCGGGGCAGACGAGGCTGAGGCCCGGCTGTGCGATGCCGAGTTCGGGCGAGATGACGTGGACAATGCCCTGGTCTTCGGAAAGGACATCAATGAGGTTGATGCCCGCGCGCTGCGCGGCGTTGCGGGTCGCCGTGATGAAGACATCGCCGCCGGGGGAGCGGGCGTCGTTCGCGCCGCGGTCTTCATCCGTGCTGACGATGTGGTCCATGGTGACGAAGACAGCGTCCGGCGTGCGCGGTGTGCGGTTCGCGGCGAACATGGACTCGAGCGCGACACTGCCCGTGCGTTCGTGGAGGAAGACACGGTCGATGGCGACGAGGTCTTCGCCGCTGTCGAGGGTCTTGACGCGGTGCGCCTCCCATAATTTGTCGAAAAGCGTACTCATGCCCGAAAAGGTAAGGCCGCCGCCAAGGGAAAGCGACGGCCTATCTCAGATGAAGCTGTATCCGGCCTAGAAATTGAAGCCGAGATCGATGCCGTAAGTCCCGGGCTGCGATGCATAGACGGCATTCGCATTGCCCGTGGCGACGCGGTAATATTCCTCATCGAAGATATTGCGGGCCCAAAGCGCGACGTTCCAGAAGCTGTCATCGGGCGTGAAGCCGATACGGGCATTTGCGAGCGTCGGGATGTTGGAGTCCGCATTGAAGGGGCTGTTCGCGACGAGGCTGAAGCTGTCATCCTCGAATGCGACATTGCCGGAGAAGGTGACGTCGCCAGGAAGGTCTTCGGGCGACCAGGTGTAGCGCGCGGCGATATTGCCTTTCCAGTCGGGCGCGTTCTTGAGCTCGAGCCCGAGCGCGCAGTCGACGAGATCCTGACCCGGAGTGCAGCCCGCGCCGTTATTCGTAAGACCACCTGCTTGAGACAGTGTCACGGCTTGGTATTCTCCGTCGAGCAGGCCGAGATTGGCGGAGAGTTCGAAGTCCGGCGTCGGCGCGAAGGTGAATTCGAATTCGGCACCGCGGATTTGCGTCTCGTCCACATTGAAGCGCGTAAAGCCGAGACCGGGAACGCTGGCTGCGATCTGGAGGTCGTCATACTGGTTGTCGAAAACAGTAGCGGATATGCGCATGCGGTCATCGAAGAATTGGCTGCGCACGCCGAATTCGAGCGTGGCGACTTCTTCCTCGCTGACGGGCAGGAAGCAGGCCGTTGGGCTGAAGCAATCGGGTGAGAAGCCCGCGCCCTTGAAGCCCGTCGTATAGGAACCATAAATCAGGGTGCTCTCATTTGCAGCCCAATCGAGCTTGGCGGTATAGGAGATGTTGTCCGAGTCCTGCTCGGTATCCACGCCAAGCCCGGAAGCGAGGTTGGTGCCCGCGAAGTCGCGGCTCTCATCCGTGTAGCGGAGGCCGCCGGTAAAGGTGAAATCGTCGACCTCGACATAGCCCTGGCCGAAGACGGCGATGCTTTCGACATCGGTGGTGACGTTGAAAGGAAAGACGAAGATGGAGTCGAAGACGAGGTCTTCGGTGAAGTAGAAGCCACCGACGATGAAGTTGAACATCCCGTCATAGTTCGAGGCCAGTGTCAGCTCCTGGCTGAATTGGTCCTGGTCGGTCTGCTGGGCAAAGGGGAAGCCGATATGCGCGGAGAGGTCATCTTCGAGGGCGCGGTAAGCGGTGATGGATTGCACATCGAAACCTCCGACCTTGCCGGAGATCGTTCCGGAATAGCCCTCGCTTTTCGTCTCGTTGGAAAAACCGCCGAAGCAGCCGACCGGGCGGGTGAACTGGAACGGGCCGGCGGGCGCGCCGAGGTCGGGCGTGACTGTGGCGCAGCTGGTGCCGACGGTTGGCTCGACGGTGAAGAGATTGCCGTCGGCATCGATTTCATCGGCCACGGTGGAGGGAATGGGATCCGAGTCGTCATCGGTGAAGTCCGCGATGAGGGTGACATTCCAGTCCGGGTTGAAGTCGTGGCTGATCATGCCGCGGACGCTGACCGTGTTGACGGCGCCCACGCCTTCGAAACTTTGCGCGGCGAGTGCGCCATTCGGGTTGATGTCGAAGAAGCCGTCACGCTCCTTGAACAGGCCTGACACCCGGATGGCCGTCGAGTCCGCGACGGGAATGTTGACCGTGCCCTTGGCCTCGAAGCGCTCGTAATTGCCATAGGTCAGGCGGCCATCGGCGGAAAACGCCTCCGCGTCGGGTTTTTTGGACGTGATCTTAATGGCACCGCCATTGGAGTTCCGGCCATAGAGCGTGCCTTGCGGGCCGCGCAGGACTTCGACCTGTTCGAGATCGACGAGGTCAAACAGCGCGCCAACAGCCCGACTTATATAGACGCCATCGATATAGGTGCCGACGGCAGGTTCGACCGCGCCTCGGGATTCATCTTCGCCGACACCGCGCAGGAAGATGCGCGCCGCATTGGCCGTGCCGGTATTCGTGCCGATATTAAGGTTCGGGACAAAGGCCTGCAGATCGAGAGTTTCCTGTATTTGCTGGGTCTCGAGCGCGTCAGCATCGAGCACGGTCAGCGCGACCGGAACGTCGAGAATGCTTTCGGCCTGTCGCTGGGCGGTGACGACGATCTCGTCGATCTGGGCACTGGCAATCTGTGGGGAGGTGGCGAGGGCGGCAGCGCCAAGCAGTAGCGCCAGGCGTGTCGGTGTCAGCCCGTGTGTGAATGAGGTCATGATAATCTCCCTAATTGATTGACCGGACATACGCCCGGATCCCCGCGGAGGCAGTACTCCACCTCTCTTGGCATCCGGTTTGGTGGCGTGAAGCGGACTCGACTTTGACGTGACGCAAATCGGGGACAACAAGAATTCGCCAATCGGGGCCATGGACGATAATGGTTTTCTGAAACACCCGCAGGATATGTCATCGCAGGATATGTCATCGCAGGATATGTCATCCCAGAATATGTCTGCGCGCTTTCACGCGGCCATGCCGGCCATGGTGTCGCATGCTGGCATTTGGGAAGGCACATATCGCCATCTCGACGCGGATGGGCAGATCACCGAGACGTTAACAACGCGGGTGCGGTGCGAATTTCCGACGGATGGGCCTTATGTCTATATCCAACACAATCATTTCACCGGTGAGGACGGACGCGAGTTCACGGCCACCCTGCCAGGGGTATTCCGCGACGGGCGGCTGTGGTGGGACACGGAGACGTTTTCGGGATCGTGCTGGCAGACTCTGGACGGATTCATCTTGCTCAATCTCGACCGTAAGGACGAGCCGGGAGTAAGCTTTCACGAGATCATCATGATGGCGGGTGGGCATACCGGCCTCGGCGCGCACCGTGCGCGCACCTGGCACTGGTTCCGCGATGGCAAGCTGTTTCGCCGCACGCTTTGCGACGAAATCAAGACCGCCCTTTGAGGTCCCGCAAGGCCGCGCGCAAGAACCGGGTTAGGAGACCGCATGACAAAATCCTTTAGCGCTACCGATATCGCCGCCCTGCAGCAGGCCGTGGGCATGGGAAATGTCGCGACCGATGAGGAGAAGCGGCGCTATTTCAGTCAGGATATCTGGGCCGTGGGCGAGACGGCAAATGCAGTGATTTCGCCCGACAGCACCGATGCGCTGGCCGAGGCCGTTCGCGTGGCCCATCGCGCGGGCGTGAAGCTGAACCCGCGGGGCGGCGGCATGTCCTATACCAAGGGCTATACACCCGACCGTGAGGGCGTGGCGGTACTGGATCTGTCGCGCATGGACAGGATCGTCGAGATCAATGCCGAGGATATGTATGTCACCGTGCAGGCGGGCTGTACCTGGAAAACGCTTTATGACGCGCTGGCACCAAAAGGTCTGCGCACTCCGTTCTGGGGGCCGTTATCGGGCATCAGCTCCACGATTGGCGGTGGCATGAGTCAAAACAATGCCTTTTTCGGCGCGGGTACGCATGGGCCGTCCACCAATAGCTGCACGGGGCTGACCGTGGTGTTGGCCGATGGCACGGTGGTGCGGACGGGCACTGGCGGAAACCGCTCTTCCAGTGGCGAGGGGGGCAAGGGAGGCAAGCCGTTCTTTCGCCAATACGGGCCCGACCTGACCGGGCTGTTCCTGTCGGATGCAGGGGCGCTGGGCTACAAAGCCGAAATTACCCTGCGCCTGATCCCGCTGCCTGCGGCGGAGGATTGGGGCAGTGTGAACTATGACGATCGCGATGGCTGGGCGCAGGCGGTGGCGGAAATGGGGCGGCTGGGTCTGGCTTGCGAATTGTTCGGGTTCGATCCGAACCTGCAGCAAGTGCGCATGAAGCGCGCAGGCCTTATGGCGGATGTGAGCGCGCTGAAAAATGTCGTGACGGGGCAAAAGGGCGGCCTGCTGAAAGGTTTGAAGGAAGGCGCGAAGGTCGCCTTGGCCGGGCGCAGCTATATGGACGATGTCGCCTATTCCATTCACTGGGTGGTGGAAGGGCATTCGAGCGCCGAAGTCGCCGCGAAGATGGAGACGTTGCACGGTATTGCCAAGGCGCGGGGCGGTACGGTCATCGAGAATTCCATTCCGAAAATCATGCGGGCCAATCCGTTCGGGCCATTGAACAATATCCTGGGCCCCCAAGGTGAGCGCTGGGTGCCGATCCACGGGATCGTGCCGATGGGCGACGGGGTGGCATGTCTGCGAGAAATCGAAGCCATGTTTGCGGAGCTGCAGGACGATTTCGACCGCCACGAGGTAACGTCGGGCTATCTGCTGACGACTCTGTCCACCAATGGCTATCTGATCGAGCCGGTCTTTATCTGGCCCGAAGAAATCCATCCCATCCACGAGAGCACGGTGGAACCGTCCACGCTGAAACGTATAAAGCGGTTCGAGAAGAACGACGCCGCGACGGGGCTGGTCAAGCTGGCGCGCCAGAACATACTGGACATATTTTCAAGATACGGTGCAGGTCATTTTCAGATCGGGCGCACTTATCCCTATGCCGAAGAGCGGGCGGGCCCGAATTTCGAATTATTGAAAACCATAAAGGCGGCGCTTGATCCGCAAGGAATGGTCAATCCGGGCGCGCTTGGCCTTGTGTCGAATCTGAAACAAGGCGAGCGCAAATAAATGCACCTGATCCGCTGTGCGACGATTGGCGTGGAAAGTCTCGACCGGGCGATAGAGAATTACGCGAAATGGCTGGATTATGCCGCGGTCGAGTCAGGGGCAGTATCGACCGCGTTAGCCGAGAGTTGGCAGGCCCCGGCCTGCGCGGGCGCGCGCTTTGCCGTGATGCAGCCGGCGTCCGGCGCGGCGTGTTATCTGCGCTTTGTCGAACAGCCGGCCCATCCGAAGTACCGACCCTTGCAGACATTTGGCTGGGCGGCAGTGGAGCTGTGCGTCACGGATACCGATGCGGTAGCCGCGCGCATGGCGAACAGCCCGTTCGAGATTATCGGCCCGCCCAAGGCACTGGACGGGATGGACACCATCTACCCCATGCAGGTGCGTGGACCGGATGGGGAGATTGTCTACCTGACACAGATCAGGCAGCAGTCGGAGGGCTACCGCCTGCAGGCGGCGCGTACGCTAATTGATCAGATTTTCATCCTGGTTCTGGCTTGCCGCGATCTGGAGGTCACGGGGCGATGGCTGGAGACGACCTTGGCGTGGGCCAAAGGCGCGACGTTCGAGATTGACTATACAATGATTAATAAGAGCTTTGACCTGACGCCCGGTACCAAGCATCCGCTGGCGACGATTCGGCATGGCGATGACGTGTTCATGGAGATCGACACCTATCCCGGCGCGGCCACGCTACGCGCGGGCCACAAAGGGTGGCTGCCGCCGGGGATCGCTATGGCGAGCTTTATTGTGCCGGAATTGCCTGATGCGGAGTGGCTCAGCGCGCCGACAAAGTGCGACGGCGAGATATATAAAGGCGCGCGGGCGGGCGTGCTGCACGGCCCGGACGGGGCGCTGTTCGAGATTATGGAGGCTGTATGAAACAGGTCGTTTTGAAACACGCATTGAACGACGCACCAAAGGCGTCGGATTTTGAGATGATTGATGCGGAAAGCCCGGCCCTACCCGAAGGCGGGGTGCTGGTGGAACCGCGTTTTATTTCTCTGGATCCCTATATTGGCACGCGGCTGCGCGGCAATCACATGGGCGAGACTGCGCCGGAGCCGGGTGTCGGAATAATTCCTGGAGCTGTGGTGGGCGAGGTTGTGGCAAGCGATAGCGACCGCGCACCCAAGGGCACAATGGTGCACGCCATGGAGGGCGGCTGGGCAGAGACTGTGGCGCTGGGCGGGAGCGAGTTCACGGTCGTAGACGACAACGCCGCGCCGCTGTCGGCTTATGCGGGTGTGTTGGGCATGCCGGGGCTGACCGCCTGGGCCGGCGTGACGCAATTGGCACGGGTAAATGAGGGCGAGACCTTTCTGGTGAACGCGGCGGCGGGGCCCGTAGGTGGCACGGCCGGGCAGATCGCGCGGATGCGGGGGGCCGAGACGGTGATCGGCATTGCGGGCGGGCCCGAAAAGTGCGCGCTGGTGGAGACGGAATACGGGTTTGATGCCTGTGTGGATTACAAGCGCGATGACTGGCAGGCGCGTATCAAACAGGCCGCGCCGGATGGGATCAACGTGCATTTCGAGAATGTGGGGTCGGATTATCTGGCGTTCGCGATTTCGGTCATGCAGCTTTATGGGCGCGCGGTATTGTGCGGGCTGGCGGGACATTACCATGCGGACGGGCCGCCGGCGCAGGTCGCGATCGGGCCGGTCATCGGCAAGCGCGCGACTTTGCACGGGCTGGTGGTCTATGACTTCTATGCGCGCTGGGATGAATTTCGGGCCGAGGTCGCGCCCTGGGTGGCAGACGGGAAGATCACCATTCGCGAAGACCGGGCGGAGGGACTGGCGGAAGCCCCCGCGCTGATGGAGCGTTTGGTGGCAGGCAGGAATGTCGGTAAGGCCGTGGTCGCCCTGTGACGGGCATGTCGGGCAGTGGGTCGCACCACAGCTGGCGCGGGCGCATTGCCTATACGTCGCGCCAGCCCGGGCGCCTGGGCGCAAATCGCGGGCGGGAGATGTTCACGCTGACCGAACAAGCGGACGGCGTGTCCGTGCTGCACGCCCACACAGAGATCGACGACGCGCCGGATGTCCTGCGCGATGTTGTGGCGAGTTTTCACACGGAGAGCTTGGCCCCGATTGACGGATTTTCGCGCCTGTCCGTGGGCGGGGTCTATGAGGGCCATGGCGCGTTTCGGTTTACCGATAATGCGGTGAGCTTTACCGGTGACAACCGGGGGCAGGGCGTGACCGCGACGACACTGGACCTGGATGCGCCGACGCCGTGGTTCGGTCATCACGCGATCATCAATGACGGGTTTTTAGGGCGACTGTTCCCACAGGACGCGGCACCTGGAAAAATCAGACTGGAGCGCGCGATCATGAGTTCGCCCGATCACCGCGGCGCGACCGGGCCGGAGGTGTTTCCACTGTCATTCGGCTTGGTCTATGTCGGCAAGGAGACAGTGAGTGTGGGCGCGGGCGAGTTTGCCGCCCGCAAGTTTCAGATTGTGGATACTGCAGATGGCCTGCCAGAAGAGCATCCGCCTTATGAGATGTGGTGCTCTGATGACGCCCAGGGGTTTTTCCTCAAGGGCGGCGTAGGCGGCTATATGCAGACCCATTACGAATTGGTCGAGCTGGAGCGCCTGTCATGATCACGCTTTATTCGGTGCTGGTGTTTTTCCACATCCTGCTGTTCGTGTTCTGGCTGGGTGCGGATCTGGGCGTTGCGGTGCTGGGCGGGCAGTTCCGCAAGCGGGCCTATTCGCTGGCCGAGCGGGTGACGATACTGAAGATATTGGTGATGGTCGATATGGTGCCGCGCACGGCGTGGGCGCTGATGATCGCCTCCACGATCAGCCTGTTGGCAGTGGGTGGCTATTGGGAGCTGCCGGCATGGGCGGTCGTGCTGGCATGGGCGGTGAGCCTGGGTTGGGTGGCGCTGGTCTGGCGCATCCACGGATTGGGGCAGGACCCGAAGGCGAAACCGCTCAAGACGGTGGAGAGTGTGCTGAAGTGGGTCTTGGCGGCGTTCTATCTGGGCCTCGGTATCGTCTCGCTTACTACCGATGCACCGCTGGAGCCGAACTGGCTGGCGACGAAAGCCGTCCTCTTCGGGCTGATCTTTGTGGCCGCCATCATGATCGATGTGATGTTTAAGCCCGTCGGGCCGATGCTCGTCAGGCTATTGGAGGAAGGCAGTTCGGATGCGACCGAAATCCCGCTGCTCGCGACCATGAACCGGTCGCGTTTCTGGGTGCGGGTGACCTATTTGCTTTTGGTGGTGGTCGCGTTCACCGGCACGACTAAATTTTTCTGAAAGCTCAATTCGCGTTATAGCTATCGCGGTCGAGGACTTTATTCAATTCTATGAAATAGCCGTCACGGTCGAAGAGATAGCAAGTGCGTACCACAATGTCGTCGCCGCCAGCGCGCCCGGGATAGGTGGTGTTGGACGCCTCGGTCGTCATATTAATACCGGGCAGGGATTTCGCGGCGGCACAATGTTCGTCCACTTTTTCGGTATTGAAGACCAAAATGGCATCGCCAATGCCCATGCGCGTGCGCGGTTTGGGTGCTGTGATGGGCGGGTCGAGCCATTCGAGCATGCCGATCCAGCCGACCCAGCTGTCATTGGAGCTGAGCAGGACGAGGCGTGCTTTCGCGCCGGGTTCGCCTGCAGGCAGGGCCACGCAGCTCATGGTGACTTCGGTATCGTAATTGACCTCGAATTCCAGCACGTCGCGGTAAAACTTGAGCGATTCGTCTATGGAGTCCACGATCAGCGAGACGCGGCGGAGATCGGTGGGAAAGGCCTGCGTCGTCGCATCCGGAGCGAGGACATTGGTGGTCTTGGCTATCGATGAAGTTTCCGGGGGCGTCTGACATGCCACGAGCATGAGTGTAAAAACTGCAAGCAGGATGCGTGTCATGGGGGCCCTCGAAGATATGGACCCGCTGCAGGGACTGCGGCGGGTCACAGGGTTTAGGTCACGGGTTGATCTAGAAGTCGTAGATCATGCGGGCACCGAACTGGGCACCGCGGCGCAGGAAGGCGACATTCGAGCCACGCCCGAAGAAGCCGAAATCGCGCAAATTGACATAACGGAACGTGCCGCCCGGTGCGTCTTCGTCCGTGAGGTTCTGGGCGAAGACCGAGAAGTCCCAATTGTCCGCGCGCAGACCCGCACGGGCGTTAATGACAAGGGCGTCGGGGGTCTCGACGATATTCTGCAACGCGGCGAAGCGACCGGAATTGTAGATGCCGTCACCGCGAATGTAGAAGTCGCCGCCGCCGAGGGTTTCGGTCGGGATAGTAGCTTCGGCAGACAGTGTCGCGGAGTGCTTGGACACGCGTGGCGTGTCAAAGCCGACAATCGTGTCGGACGGGAAGAAGCCGCCTTGGGTCGGGTCTGTGCCTTCGGTGACGTTCGTATCCGTGAAGGCGTAGGTGCCGCGCAAGTAGAAGTTATCGCTGAAATCATAGCGGGCATCGAGTTCAAGGCCGAAGATGTCGGTCTCGCCGATATTATCGACAACCGTGATCTGCAACTGATCGGGCTGGCCGGCGTTGAAGATGGCGAGTTGCGAAAGTTGGCCGTTCGTCACTTGCTGATAATAACCGGCGACGGTGGCCGTCAGGTTGTCGAAAGCCCGGGTCTTGGCGCCCAGTTCATAGGACCAGACGGTTTCTTCCTCGAAGGTGTCCTGTGGTGCAACGGCGCGGATATCATTGAAACCACCACGCTTGTTACCGCGAGCCGCAACACCGTAGAGAAGCGTGTCCGGCGTCATTTGATAATCCACTGTCACGCGGGGCGAGAAGTCCGAAAATTTCGCTTTGCGGTCAAGGCCGAAATTGGGATCGATATCCGTGCCGACCTGGACGACTTCTTCCCAGTAATAGCGGCCTTCGAGACCGATCGAGAGTTGATCGGTGAAGTCATAACCGACACGGGCAAAGACCGCGGTTTCTTCTTCCTGCTCGCCGGCGTCGGCGGTGAAGAGCACTTCGTCGATATCGCGATCCGTATTGCTCTGTCTGTTGTTGTAATAGATTGCGCCGACCAGCCAGTCGAGCCGGCCATCCGTCGGGGAGGCCAAACGGACTTCCTGATAGACATCGCTACGATTACCCTTGTCCTCGGATGCCCAGACAAGAGCTGGGCCGAAGGGGCCGAAAGCGGCCGAAGCTACAACGTCGGAGTAAGATTCATTGGTCGAGAAATCGAGTTTCTCTTCGGTGAAGCCGGTCAGCGATGTCAGCGTGTAGCCGCTATCGGTGGTGTAGTTCATCACACCGCCAATGCGAAGGATTTCACGATCGAGACCCGCGTCAAAGTCGTACGCGCCGGTGATGGGGCCCGCCGCCGTGTTGAAGGTCGTGCCACGCGCAAAGCCTGTGGTGATGTTGACCTGATCCGGAGCCTGAATGGTGCCGCAAAAAGCCTGACGGGTGATGTCCGGACAGTTGGGGTTGTTGGATACACCGTTTTCCCGGGCATTGAACGGGCCTTCGATGAGCTGGCCTGCGAATTGCCCGTCACGGTCTTGCGTGAAGTTGACACTGAGTGTGGCATCGAAATTGTCCGTCGGCTCAAAGCGGAGCTTGCCATAAGCAGCTGTCGTCTGCTCTTCGCCGACATCGCGAGAGCCTTGGAACTGGGCGACATTGTCAAAGCTGCCGCCATATTGGCTGTAGCGTCCGCCAAGCGTGTATTTGACGGTTCCCGATGCGTTGAGCGGGCCGTCTATATAGCCGGACACGACATATTCGTCGTCTGTGGCTGCGGAGATGTTGAGCTTTCCGCCCGTCTCGTCACCCGGTGTCTTGGTGATGTAATTGATCACGCCGCCATAGGTGGAGCGGCCATAGAGCGCGGATTGCGGGCCCTTGAGAACCTCGATGCGTTCGACATTGTCGACAATGGAAGAAGTGATGCCGCGTCGGATATAGACCCCGTCGATGAAGACGGAAACGGGCTGGGGTGTCTCGGCGCGTAGGTTGGACAGGCCACGAATGACGGGACGTTCGGCATTGCGTCCGAAATCGCCATTGAGTTGCAGGCCCGGCGTAAAGTCGGCGACTTCACGAAGATCGTCGATGCCGAACTCGTCAAGTGTGGCTTCTGAAAAGGCGGTAATCGCGATGGGCGCCTGAAGTGCGGTCTCCGAGACCTTGCGTCCGGTCACGATGATCTCATCATTATTGACCTGGGCCATGGCAGGCATCGCCATCAAGGGCAGGAGCGTAGCGATGGCGGCGGAGTGGAAGAGTCTGGATCGTAGCATTGGGGTCCCCTTTGGCGCATGGCCTGACGGCGCAGCTTTGATGGAAGGCTGCGGCGAGTGGGTATGCGACTTCTTGACATATGTCATTTGACTATAAGTTTGCTGTCGAACTCGGAAGGAATGTGACGTTTGTGCAACAATGCAGATCGCGCTTTTATTGGCTGGTCTGGCGTTGGCTGATCTGGCGTTGGCTGATCTGGCGTTGGCTGATCTGGCGTTGGCTGATCTGGCGTTGGCTGATCTGGCGTTGGCTGATCTGGCGTTGGCTGATCTGGCGTTGGCTGATCTGGCGTTGGCTGATCTGGCGTTGGCTGATCTGGCGTTGGCTGATCTGGCGTTGGCTGATCTGGCGTTGGCTGATGCAGTGCTGCCATGCAGTCGTGGCATTTGCGGTTGGTGAGACCCCGTATGTAGTCCTGGGATATGAAACGCGCTGTCGAAACTGTCTTTGACTTTGGGCCTATGATCTTTGCCTTGGGGTTCCTGTGGCCATTTCTGGCCGAGCTCTTGATGCGGGCAGGCGTTGGCCATGCCTGGGCAATCGGGGCGGTGGTGGCTTTGGGTTTGGGAACGGTCGCGCAAGTGCGGGGGCGGTGGGTGTGAGTGCGACCGACACAAGAGCACTGATGAGCGAGGAGCGCGCCATTGCGCGCCGCCATATCGGGAAGTTTCCGTGGGGATCGCTGATCTGGGCGGTGGTAAACCTTGCGGTCTGGTTGAGCCTGTGGCCGCTGGTGTTGTTGGATCTGTTGCCGCTCTGGGCAGGGTTTGTCATTGCCTGTGTGAATGTGGCGCTGTGTTATTTGCCGTCCCATGAAGCGCAGCACGATATATTTGCGCGGCCGGGGGAGCGCCTGCGCTGGTTGAACGAGACGGTGGGCACGTTAAGCGTGCTGCCCATGGCGACACCGTTTCGGGTCTTGCGGGCGACGCATCTGGAGCATCACAAGCATACCAATGATCCGGAGCGTGACCCGGACTACCTGACCCATGCGGATACGGCGCTGGGGGCGATATGGGCGTCCATTCAGGCCAAGGGGCCGCGCGGGCAGGAGGTGGTCTATCGCGCGACGTTGGAGCGATTGGGGCGGGAGGATCTGTTGGTGGAGTCGGCACTTTACTTGATCGTGTATTACGGCGCTCTGTTTGCGCTGGCCTGGAGCGGGTTTGCGCTGGAGGCGGCGTTGCTGCTTTGGCTGCCACGCCATATCGGTGTGACGTATATCCACTTCTATCTGAGCTGGGCACCGCATAATCCGGGATTGGTGAGAGGGCGATACAAGGATACGCGGGCGTTCCGGTCGTGGGCCGGGAATGTGTCGGCCATGGGGATGCAGGCGCATATCGTGCATCACCTGCATCCGCGCATCCCGCTCTTGCGGACGCCGCGGGCCTATGCGGAGATGAGGCCGATCCTCGAAGCGCGGGGTTGCCGACTGGACTAGCTGGCCACGACCGCCGTCCCGACTTGCAGCAAACCGTAGCCGAAGCCGATGGCGAGGCCGATGGCGACAACGCTCAATCCCATGCCGATGAACCAGAGGCGCGGACTACGGTCGATGGTGGCGAGGCAGAGCGTGCAGACGGCGATTGCGGGCGGGATGTTGCCGACAAAGGGGATGGGCAGGGCCATAAGGATGCCGAGCACGATGATGACGATCGCGGCGAGCACGTCGCCCAGCACCGAGGCGAGGAACTGGAGGCTGAGGAAATCGCCGAGGGTGCGCCCGGCATAGATTTCGGTCGATAGGAGTTCGTTCATCGGGGTCTCCGCCTGCGCTTCGTCGCCTCTAGCGCAGGCCGAGGCGCGGTGACCAGAGGCGGATCAAAGCGCGTCGATGGCGCGGGCCAGATCGGTGTCGCGGCGCGTCAGACCGCCCGCGTCGTGGCTGGTCAACCGGATATGCACCCGGTTGTAGGTGTTCGACCAGTCCGGGTGGTGATCGGCGCCTTCGGCCAGCAGGGCGACGCGCGACATGAAGCCCCAGGCGGCGGAGAAATCGTCGAACTCGAAGTCGCGCTCGATGCCGCCGTCGCGTTCGGCCCAGCCGTCGGGGATGGTCCCGGCCATCTCGGTCATTCGCGTTCCTCCACGTCCGCCCGCCTGAACGGACCGTAGCCGGTCAGCACCTCTATGTCGCCTTCCACGGCGCGGGCCTCGGCCTCGAGGAACTGCGCGACGGCGCGGCGGAACCCCTCGTTCGGCAGGTGGTGCAGCGAGTGGCAGGTCACGGGCAGGTAGCCGCGCGCCAGCTTGTGCTCGCCCTGCGCCCCGGCC
>Ga0209303_1000980_pt1 | contig 19330 bp, 11 predicted proteins | sample SidtaG_3_FD_187449 | JGI IMG/M metagenome (GOLD analysis project Ga0209303, IMG submission 187449) | Marine algal microbial communities from Sidmouth, United Kingdom - Sidmouth_Asex1 metaG (SPAdes) (version 2) | ecosystem: Host-associated > Algae > Red algae > Unclassified | place: Sidmouth... | reverse complement strand
TGGCGCATCTTCTGTAGCGGTCGTGCTCACAGCGGGTGTGGCTGCTCTCGCTGGGGCAGTAGTTGATACGGTGACTGTTTCTGTGATAGGCATAGCTGTTGAAACAGTAGCTGTTGAAACAGTAGCGGTTGAAACAATTTCTTCTGGGATAACTGTTTCTGTCGCGCTTATTTCCAATGTTGCAGTCACAGCAGGAGTAGGTGTGACGTCTGCACTCGGCACATTTGTCACGCCAGTATTGCCCGGGTTACTTTCACTAGCGGATGACTCCCCTTCTCCTGCATCAGTTTCGGCAGCCGAACTCTCTTCTGCATCTGTCTCTTCTGCATCTGCCTCTTCGGTTGAAGCTAACTCGGCTTCCATCAAACCAGCATCAATCAAGAAACTTTTGGCAACCTGATCGGGTGTCTCTTCATCACCACTGCCAAAGGAGCTATCAGCGCCGATATCCACGCGGGCATTTAGCGACGTTATCGTCTTATCGTCGAGTAGCGCCGTCACAGGCTGAAGAATTTCCTCAAGCTCTGGGTGAATTTCAAGCACCTCGGCCCGAACAACGGGTGCAGGGTTGTAAATCGGGAAGAATGAACGGGAGTCTATAAGATTTGTAAATCCCCAAGCGGCAATACGTCCATCCGTAGAGTAACCTTCGGCAAAGTCACATTCCCCATTACGCAATGCATCATAAACACCGTCTAAATCGGTCAGCGTTATTTTTTCTGGGTCAAAGCTAAATCCGTAGACTTGCTCCATTGCAGGAAGACCATCTTGGCTTCGACTATAAAAATCGTTTTCCACACAAAGAGAGTAAGGGGCATCGTTTTCGTTCATATACTTTGCAAGTATATCCAAGCTATCGATTCCCGAATCAATTAGCGGATCGGTCGTCATGATTGCATAAGTATTGTTAAACGCGCCACGGTCTAACCAAATGAGACCACGTTCCGCATCAAGACTTTTTGCCAATAGATAGGCACGATCTGGATCGGTTGGCAGCGCAGCAGATGGTAATTTGTTGTACAGTGAAAGTGCGGAGCCAGTTAGCTCGTAATAAAGATCAATCTCCCCATTTTCAATTGCATCGCGGATTGTTAATGATGAGCCGATACCCGTCTTGTCTTCCACATCGTAGCCAGCGCTTTCCAATCGGTTGACCAGAATTTTGCCCAAAATAAGTTGCTCTGTATAGGGCTTAGATGAGACAACAATTGGTGGAGGCTTGATAAAACCAACCTCTAACAAGAAGCTTTCTGCCACCTCTGCCGGGGTCTCTTCATCACCACTCCCGAAGCGGCTATCTTCGCCGATATCGACGCGCTCGTTTAGACGTCTCATCGTTTTGTCATCAAGCAATGGGGAGAGGGCATTAAGCAAATCGGACAACCCAGGATGAATCTCTAGAACATCTGTACGAATGACCGGTGCAGGATTGTAAAAGGGGAAAAATGAAAGCGTATCTTCCAGCACAATAAAATCCCATGCGCTGATTCGGCCATCTGTTGCATACCCTTCAGCTAAATCGCAACTGCCATCATTCAAGCTAGAATAGAGACCATCGAAGTCAGTCAAAATAATCTCTTCGGTATTGAATTCAAAGCCATAGTGCTGCTGCATTGCGACGAGCCCATCTTGCTCGCGTCCATAGAAATCACTCTCTACACAAATCGTTAAGGGCGAATCATTGGAATTCATATAGTCAGCGAGGGTAGTTAAGCTATCGATGCCTTCACTGGCTAACCGCTCTGTTGTCATGATGGCGTATGTGTTGTTGAACGGACCAGGATCAAGCCAGGTAATACCACGCCCCAAATCCAAACTTCGAGCAAGCTCATAAGAACGCTCAGCCGTTGTCGGCAGCGCTTCGGCAGGGAGTTTGTTATAGACAGATAAGGCAGAGCCAGTTAACTCCATGTAGAGATCGATTGCTTCATTTTCCATCGCAGCGCGAATCGTACGCGATGCGCCAATACCTGTTTTATCTACAACATCATAGCCTGATTCTTGCAATAGACGGATAAGAATTTGGCCTAAAATAAGCTGTTCGGAATAGTTCTTCGAAGAGATTACTATGGGTGGCGGTTTAATCAACCCTTTGTCAGATAGAAAGCTGCGAGCCACGTCTTCTGGTGTTTCTTCATCGCCACTCCCAAAGAGATTGTCTGCACCAATATCTACGCGTGCATTTAGCTGCCGCATTGTATCATCATCTAACAGTGCCGATACCGAATTTAAAAGAGGTGCTAGATCGGGATATTGTTCAAGCACCTCTTGCCGCACTACGGGTGCAGGATTATAGAAAGGGAAAAAGGCCAGCGAATCTACTAGCGTTGTAAAGCCCCAAGCAGGAATTCGCCCATCGGTTGCATATCCTTCTGCAATGTCGCAGTCGCCATTGCGCAACCCTTCATACACACCATCTAGATCGCTTAAGAGCACATTTTCGGGCTTAAAAGCGAAATCATATTGCGTTTGCATTCCCAACAATCCATCTTGTTCTCGGCCATAAAAATCGCTTTCTACACAGATCGAGAGTGGTGAATCATTTGCGCTCATGTAGACAGCCAGCGCATCTAGGCTGTCGATTCCTTTCGCAAGCAGATCATCGGTGACCATCATCGCAAATGTATTGTTAAAAGAGCCAGGATCGAGCCAAGTAATACCCAGTGGTGCATCCAAACTTTTGGCAAGCGCATGAGCGGTCATTGCATCAGTGGGTAACGCAGACGAAGGCAGGCTATGGTAAACGGATAAAGCGGAGCCGGTTAGCTCGATGTAAAGATCGACCTCGCCTGCCTCTATCGCACTGCGAACTGCGGTCGAATTGCCTAGCCCTGTTTTATCTGTTACTGCATAGCCTGTATCTTCAAGCAAAGCGATCAGCATCTGCCCTAGGATAAGTTGCTCCGAGTAATTTTTAGATGTCACAACAATCGAACTGGCACCTGTTGCTTCTAGGGATTCCGTTGGCGCACTCTCTTGAGCTTTCAGCACGCGTGTCTCAGCCCACTGGTTGAGACCAAAAAATAGCATAAAAATTGCTATACTGGTGATAATAAATCTACTTCTATACATTCGACACCTTCATTAAACCTTCGGGTTTGATCCTATAATTTCAGCGATGGACACTACTGCTAATTGGCTACTTATAAACTATAAACAGGGAGGGCGTTCTGGTCGACTGAGCATCTACTGATTATCTTCCGACTATCTTCCGGCTGTACAAGTTCCCCAAGTCTCCACTAAATCAGCATTTTCTACGAGCCATTGAGCTGAACTTGAGGTATTGAGCGAAGTATCGCTAATCTCTAAATTCTTTAGGAAATCTAAAATACAGGCATTCTCATATCGAAGCTGTACTGGCACGCTTGAATGAGCCAAAATATAATATTTCTGTTCCTCAACTTGTGTATATCCAGAAGAGATAAGTTCTAGGTCAGAGCCATCCTGTGCCAAAAATTGTTCCCTATCTTCTGGATCGCGGTAACAGAAAGTTAGGTCTGGTCGCGTCTCATTTTCATCTTGGTATAGTGTTACATCAAAAATATCTGCAATCGATGCAAACTGAACCTGCCGTGTTGACCATCCCCATTCTTCAAAGAGATTCGCCACTACATTGGTGACGAGAACGCACTCTGGGCGGCTATCGACATATGCAAATTCAAAATCAGCCGCGAGAAAGGGTGTACTCGTGGGATCAATAGTCACCACTGTTGCAGTAGGTAGTGGTTGCGTTGGCTGAACAGTATCTGTTGGTAAGGGCTCTTCTGGTAGTGATGCTGTTAACGGCGTCACTGTTGGTGAAGGCTCGATTGGTAGAAGATCTGTTGGTAGCGGCTCGGTTATCGATATATCTGCCGACTGTACAGGCGTTGCTGTGACTTCGACAATAATTGATGCAGATGTGGCAGAAGAATCGATCGGTTCGACTGCAATAACAATCGGTGTACTTGTTGGCGTATTGATCACCATTGCAACAGCTTGCTCATCAGAGACATTCGCATCGCTACCGTTTTCGACTGTAGCAGGTTGGGTAATCGAAGATGAGTCGGCTGTGGATGGTTCATCCGCAGAGCGCCCGGAAAGGAGCATAAGCTGTAATCCGATAGTCACCCCGATCAGAATAATCGCAATAAAACCTAGCAGAATATAAAAGAAATTATCTCGTAGCATATTTATTTAACTCTTAACTTAATTGAAAGGAGAGGTGACGAAAATCGAAGACAGATTCATTACTGGTAACAGTTCACATAGCAGGCAAAAACTTACTTAAAGTGAACAGATACCATTGCAGATAGTTATTGGCCTACAACCAGATCATAATTTTGCCGTAGTTGAGGGTATATATATTTTGACGGCAAACTGCTCAAAAAGATACTACAAAAGTAATGTTCAAAAAATAACGGCCACATTGCCAACAAACGACAGGCATGATGGGGCTTTGCCAAATGGTGCGATCTAGAGAACATTCGCATCAACGTAAATCGGAGCTGTTGATCTATCTTGATTATTTGCGCGGTATACCAAATTATGAACCATATCAAATTCTAGGATGGCCTCAATCGATAAGTAGGGCAGACGAACGGCCTAAATGCAATATTTTATTTTTTGAAAAAACTTAAAAGTGTAGTAAAAGCGACGGTAAGAATATAACAGTAAGGATGTAGACGGAGTGTAGAGCAGTGAATGGTGCAAAGTGCAGCGAAGTTTATGTGTAATGCAAGTGTGCGGCGAGGTGCTTTGTATCAATGCAAGAATTTTGTCTTCTCGTGTTTAGTATAATGGATTAGGTTCAACCTTAAGTCTTGCAAAAATCTTTCAGTAATCGAACTCTGAATAAATTACGTTTTCGATAGGTTGCGGGTATCTTCTAAATGGGCACTTAGGAGGATAACATTGTTTGACCAGCGCTCATATGAGTGACGCAGTGAACGCATTATTCATGTATGGGTTTTCATCTAGCAAACAAAAATTTACTCAAAGTGAGCACGCCCTCGTGCGGCTGCGTTCCCGATGATTCTGGCTCCGATCCCGCACGAGGGCGTGCTCACCGGACAGATAATTAGGCAAGGTAAATAGATACAGAAATCTTATACGAGAAAGTGCAAAAATAGGAAAGCGATGCTTCTGGTGACCATCACCACAGGTGATGCGGTGGCATAAGATCATTAGCAATTTGCTTACTCACGGCAGTGACTGTCATCTGAAATGGCTGATTAACCATGCGAGATCCTGAAGAATCATTGTTTCGCCGACCTTACAATTTGTCATGAGTATATGAAGCGTTGAACTACCGTACCCAATTGGATTCCGACTAGTAAAGTATGTATAAAAAAAATGCTTTATTCTAGGAGTGTATTAGCTTCATCCCTTCACAACCGTGCCCATCTTCGCCGCCTTACACTCAACAAAACAACACCATTCTTAGCGTAACCCCTACACGTATTGATAAGCTATGAAACAACATTATAAGACGCTTCAAGTTCCGAGAAACGCAACCTTAGATGAAATAAAAGAAAAATATCGTCGGCTCGCTCGTGAATACCATCCCGATAAGTTTCAACAGGGCGAAGAAAAGTATGCGGCCGAAGAACGGTTTATCGAAATTACCGAGGCATACAATGGTCTCAAAAGAAGTTTTAAATCATCTATGGCTTCGGGGTATATTGACCCAAACCAGCCGCCGACGCCTATTCTTTCTCAAACGCTGCTTGATTTTGGGACAATGCATACCGGCACCCGCAAAACCATTACGTTCATTGTACAGAACGATGGTGGGCCGGTCGAGAGTGTGCGTTTCGACTATGACAAAGCACGCGGTTGGCTAAAGGTAAATGAATCTATCTCGCACGATGCAGAAACGATGAAATTTCCTTTGGAGATAGAAGTTACGGTTGATACGGAGATGATGGATCCGTTACGAACCTATCAAGACAAAATTGATATTTGGCTTAATGATCAAATGGCAAGAGTAACACTCGTTGCCGGCGTCAAAGAGCAACCAAAAATTTTGGCATATCTGTCTACCATTTCGCCACAATTTATAGCGCTTATGCTGTTTTTAGTTGCAACGGCCTGTGGTATATTTGCATTAGCAAAAACCCATGAAGGCCCAGTAATTTTTGCTGACGAATTGCAAAGTACTGTGCAGCAAATTGTTACGCCAAGCAGTGAGGCCGAGGTTCCAAATGCTATCTCAGCGGCTAATCTCTTTACTGAAGAGATCTCGGCTAAAGAGATTCCGACTAAAGAGATCCTGACTGCTAACGCATCAATTATTAAAGCACCCGCGCTTGAAGCAGCAGACATTAAAGGGTACAACATTGAAAGAAGATCCGAGTTAGATCTGTTAGAGATGAATCGGCCATTGGTCTTCTCTAAGGGCAGTGGGCAGAAGATGCTGTACGTAATGCACGAGTTGCTGGACGAACCATATAGTTTGAAGATCAACGGCTATTCACCCATCTGGTCGCCGCAGAAGCAGCAGATCGCATTTTTGCGTGATACGGAGGGCGGTACACAGATATTTGTGGCGGCCATTCGCGCAACGAAAATTGATGCTTTGCAAAAAGAGCAGCGGGTTGTATTCACAGTAGACAAACCAATGCAGTTAACAGATTCCGAGCAGATGAAGAATGCAATTTTATGGTCGCCTAGTGGAGAACAGATTGCATTTCGGGAGCAGTTGACAAACGATGACGGAGACTCTTTTGAAATTCTCAAAGCAGTTGAGGTAGTTGATGGGTCTACAAGATTGCTTTCAATTCCATCGCAAGGAAACGTAAGTCATTTCGCTTGGACAAGCGATAGCAAAACATTGTTTGCAACATTCAACAGTGATGAAAGCGAAAAAGTCTACACGGTTGATATAGAAAGTGGATTTGCGGAGCCATTTGTGCAGTTTGAAAGCCGCGATGCCGCTTGGTCGCCTGACGGTCAGCAGATTGCGATTGCATCGAATCAGGGTCTATACCTCCTGGATAAGAACAAGGAAAATGTGAGGCGATTAAGTACCTTTAGCAACTGGGAGCCAAGCTGGTCGCCAGATGGCTCGATGCTGGCTTTTTTTGGCAGTGCGGAAAGAGGAACCACGTCAGCAACACTTAATCGGGCGGCAATTAGTCGAAACCCAGCTATCCAAGATGTAGCTGTCCAAAATGTAGCAAGTCGAGATAGTGCAGACTTATGGATATTTGATGTTAGTACGGAGCAGATGACCCGTTTGACAACAGCAGGGGCGCTAGACTTTACGTGGGGTCCAACCGAAGAGCTAGTCTATACGACAGCGGGTGAGGATCGATCTAAAAAGACGCTTCAAATGTGGTCGTTAGAATTAGATGGGCAGACAGAGATTGTCGACGAAGTGGGGGATCCACAAATTGCTTGGGTCTCCCAATAGGGATGGGCGGTTAACCTGCGATGGCAAACCACAAGTAGAGCAGCACAAAGAGAATCGGCTGATGCAACAGGTAAATTACGAGCGATCTGCCGCCCAAAAATCGTAAAAAACGGATGGGCGGCAGTGCTGCCAAGTTTGGAAGCCATTTACGCCACTCTTGAAGGTAATCGACATAAAGCAGATTGCCCACCCCAATCCCTAAGAGCGCAACGCCAAACCATGGAAACACTGGGAAGAAGTCCAGATATGAATAGTTAGGTGGAATAAATCCTAGCCAAGTTAGCCAGTAGTGATCCACCAGTGGCTCTTGTAGAAAGCGGGCGATAAAGTTGAAGAGCGCCCACAGCCCGATATTGATCCAGCGAAAGTGTAGAAACGGGTACGATGCCATAATCGAGAACCCGATGAGGTGCAACACCCCAAAGTCGATCCGACCCACGCCAGCCACTCGCACGCCGATCCCCATTACTAACCCCCATGCAAAAACCTTTGCGCCGCGCCGCAGGAATTTTTGCCAACCAACAGATCCTCCCTTCTTTCCCAAATTTTTATTCTTTGCAGCTCCCCCAGTCTTTGCTGCCTCCCTAACTTTTACTTGTTGATAGCTAACTACCAACGATACGCCAGCCAGAAAGATAAAGCTAGAGGCAATTGATCGTTGGAAGTATTTCCACCCACCGCTTTGGAGCGCAACATCTCTCACCACGCCAAAGAAGAGCAGATCCCACATGAAGTGGTAGAAAACCATCGAAACAATCGCTAGGCCGCGCCAAGCGTCAATCTCCCAAAAACGTTTATCCACAACCTATTCCCTAATTGTGTCGAGCAACAGTATTGAATAAGGCCATTCTACAAAATAAACTATACCGAATGGCCGCAAGCTACTCCAGAAAAACCTTGGAAATCTGTATAATTAATTTTTCTGGACAAGCCTAATAGTACATCGTATCTCTGTAATCAGTAAATCGGCATAATCAGCACGGCAGTCGCAACCAGCGCGCGCTGGCTACTGTGCTTGCACGTATGGATTTTCATCTCGAGCCCGTTCGACTAGCAGGCGAAAATTCTCAACCGGCATGGAACCTACCGCCGACCGACCATTTATGGCAAATGTTGGTGTGCCCCGAATGACCAATTCGTTTGCAATGGCCCCATCCTGATAGACAATTTCAAGTGTGCGCTCCGAATCAACACATTCATCAAACTCATCGATATTAATGCCTAACTCCGCACCAAGGCTCTTTAAACCCTCTTTGCTAAACGTTCCGCTATTGGCACCTTGGGCACGCTCATAAAGTAGATCGTGATAGTCCCAAAATCGACCTTGCTCGGCGGCACATTCACTTGCTGCTGCGGCAAAGGTCGACTCGCGTCCCAAGGTTGCGAGGTGCATATAGCCAAACAACACTTCGTCGGTGTCTACAAATTCTTCTTTAACCTGAGGCCACGTACCCGTTGCGAACCGTCGACAATAGGGGCACTGAAAATCACTAAACTCGATGATGACCACATCTGCATTTGGGTTGCCGATAAAGTGACGCCCGTTTGCCAGAAGATAGTCAACGATTGTGCGTGAGTTGTCCGCTGGTGCCGCAGCAACCTCTCCCGCTGGCTGGTCTGCCAAAACAGATTGATCTACTTGGCTCGACGCCGCGACCTGCTCTTGAGCGCCTGCGGTTACGGGTCCATTTGCCAATGCAGAAACTGTCTCTTTAACAGCTACTGCAACCCTAGTCTCGAACTCTGTGCTTTGTGCCGCTTCCGGGCCAGATCCACTACAAGCCACGAATAGAAGCAGGCTAATTAGCAGCCCTACATTTATTGCATGGGCCTGTTTTTTGCTACGTACTTGATGCATTTTTCCCTTTCCCCTTTAACATACCTAGATCGTTACAAATATAAGCCATTATGCTATGCAGTGCATTATCAAGTTTTAATATTCGGGTTACCTGTAAGCGAGCTGTGAACATCCTCTATAAAAAATGATATGAACAATCCCTGTTCTTAGGCTTGACGTTGCAGTAGCGTATTAGTCTATATTTGCGAATACAATTTTATTGTATGTGGCGATTAGTTATGTACCTAATATTACCTAGCGTCTGATGGGGTTATAATAGAGAAAAAATATAACTCAAAATCCAAAGGAGGATGCATGCCAAATAAAGAACAGCTCAAAGGAGTTGGTATCGGTGCCGGCTACTTTAGTCACTATCAATATGAATCGTGGAATCGAATGCAAAATGTCACCATTTCGGCGCTCTACAACCGCACCCGCGCCAAGGCAGAAGAGATCATGCAAACGTATGACATTGCGCACTATTATGATGATTATCGCAGGATGCTTGATGTTGAGAAACCGGATTTTGTAGACATTATTACGCCTCCCGAAACCCATTACGAAATGTGTAAAGAGGCGGCAGATCGCGGCATCCACATCATCTGCCAAAAGCCGCTGGCCCCAACCTACAAAGAGAGCAAGCGGATTGTCGATACCGTCAACGCGGCGGGCGTACGCTTTATGGTTCACGAAAATTTCCGCTGGCAGCCATGGTACCGCGAAGCGAAAAAGCTGCTGGACAACGGCACGCTGGGCGATCCATACTCGATCTATTTCCGTTTGCGTACGGGGGATGGACATGGCGATGATGCTTACCTTGCACGTCAGCCCTTTTTTCGCGACTATCCGCGCCTGCTGGTCTACGAAACAGGCGTCCACTGGATCGACACGTTCCGCTATTTGCTGGGCGAGATCGAGAGCGTTTACGCTCGTCTGCGGCAGCTCAACCCAGTAATCAAGGGTGAAGATAGTGGACAGCTTGTTTTTGGTTTCGAGGGCGGGGCGACGGCAATCTACGACGCCAATCGCTATAACGAGATCGAGGTCGATAACCCGCGCCTCACCTTTGGAGAAATGCGCATCGATGCCAGCAAGGGCCATCTTTTGCTCGACACAGATGGCAACTTGTGGATCAAGCTACTGGATCAGCCCACCGTGCAGCATCACTATTTGCACGAGGATCGAGCGTTTGCTGGTGATTGTGTGCATACGCTACAGAGCCACTTTGTCGAGCAGATGTTAAATGGTGAACCATTTGAAGCATCCGGGGAAGATTATCTACGCACCATACGCGTCGTCGAAGCCTGTTACGAATCCTCGGCGCAGGGGAAGGTGATTACATTATGAGAAACAATAATTTTCCGACAATCGAGGCAGATGCCGTCCGCAAGATTGGCATTCTGGGCGGCGGCACGATTGGCGCAAGCTGGGCGGCCTATTTTCTTGCGCGCGGGCTACGCGTGGTCATGGTCGATCCAGTTGTGAGCGGCGCAGATCTGCACGCGTCCATCGAAAAAATGTGGCCTATGTTGGCGCAACTTGGCCTTTCATCAGATGCTGATCCGAGCCGCGTTACGCTCTGCTCGCATATCGATAATACGTTGGCGGATGTTGATTTTATTCAAGAGTGCAGCCCAGAAAGATTGGCGCACAAGCAGACGTTGCTCAGCGAGTTAGAGGCGGTGATTAGATCTGACATTATTATTGCAAGCAGCACCTCGTCGCTATTGGCTTCGGACATTCAGGCAAACTGTGCGCACCCCGAGCGCGTGCTGGTTGGGCACCCATTTAATCCACCCCATTTGCTGCCCTTGGTCGAAGTTGTGGCTGGATCAAAAACTGCACCTGTCGCGGTCGACTGGGCGATGGATTTTTATAGCTGGATTGGCAAAGCACCGGTGCGCGTGAAGAAGGAAGCGGTGGGTCATATTGCCAATCGGCTGACCGCAGCGCTCTACCGAGAGGTGGTGAATATTGTGGCCGAAGGCATTGGCACGGCGGCTGATGTTGATGCGGTGATGACCACGGGGCCGGGGCTGCGTTGGGCACTGATGGGGCCAAATTTGACTTACCATCTGGGTGGCGGCAGCGGCGGGATTGCGCATTATATGGCGCATTTGGGTCCGACGCAAGAAGCGCGCTGGCAGACGCTGGGCAATCCCAAGTTGACGGATGAGGTAAAGGCGCAGATTGTGGTCGAGGTGCTGGAGATAGTGGGCGAACGGACAATTGAAGAGCTAGCAGAGCAACGCGATGATCGCTTGGTGCGACTGCGCATGATGTTGGAGCAAGACTGAGCAGCGTTGGGCAATAGCCGAAAAGTACACAATATATCGGATATATTCTTCGTCTCATTTGTGATATATTATTTCTTGGCTCTGTACTGGACAGAAAAGCTGTTCTGTTAAAATCGATAAGATACATGTAGTGAAGTTTTTTTCTATTTACGACGTCTTTAAGGATAGGAGAAATTCAAATGGAGAAGAGTATGAATCGCTATTTTGCCTCATTACATGAAAAAGAGGCTCTTCAGGATCTTAAATGGTTGACATTGCCCACCCCGCCGTAAACGACGGGGCTGTAAGAACAACGCCCCCTAAACGGGGCTTTATGGGCAGGCGAAGCCCCGTTTAGAGGGCGTTATCGTCTTAGCACGGTTGCTTCAGCGCAGTGCGATCTTGTCAACCACCTGAGATCCGAAAGAACCAAAAAAGATTTCGGCGTTCTAATTTCTATGCTTTTATTTTCTACTCTCACTCGATCTATTCCCATTCAATCGTCGCGGGTGGTTTGCTGCTAATATCGTAGACCACGCGATTGACGCCCTCGACTTCGTTGACAATGCGGCTGCTTACGGTTGCCAACATTTCATAAGGCAAACGTGCCCAATCTGCCGTCATAAAATCGTCGGTGGTAACGGCGCGCAGCGCCACGGTGTTGCCATAGGTGCGGCCATCGCCCATCACGCCTACGGATCGGGTGGGCAGCAGCACGGCAAAGACTTGGCTGGTTGTGCGATATTGGCCTGCCGCGGCCAATTCTTGCAAGAAGATCGCATCGGCATGGCGCAATGTTTCTAGCTGATCCCATGTGATCTCGCCGAGGATGCGTACGGCCAGCCCCGGCCCGGGGAAGGGATGCCGCCATACAATTTTCTCTGGCAGCCCCAATGCCTCACCCACGGCCCGCACTTCGTCTTTAAAGAGCATCCGCAGCGGTTCTACTAATTCGAACTTCATATCTTTGGGCAGACCACCCACATTGTGGTGCGTTTTGATCGTGCGTGCGTTACGCGTCTCGCTTTCGCTGGCAGACTCTATCACATCGGGGTAGAGCGTACCCTGCGCCAAGAAAGCGGCACCATCGCCCTGCCACTCCGCCGCGAGGCGTGCCGTCTCTGCTTCGAAGGTGCGAATAAAGCGCGTGCCGATCAGTTTGCGCTTCTTTTCTGGATCAGTGACGCCTTTGAGATCTGCCAAAAATTCTTCGCTGGCATTGACAGCGCTCAGCCGCATCCCTTGATGTGTTTGAAATGTTTCGACAACTTGTCGGCCCTCGTTCAGACGCATCATGCCGTGGTCGACAAAGATACAGTTCAGCCGATCCCCTATGGCGCGGTGGACCAATGCCGCAGCCACCGCGCTGTCGACCCCGCCGCTCAGCCCGCAGATCACGCGGCCCGTTTCGCCCACCTGCTGCTGAATCGACGCAACGGCTTCGTCGATAAATTGACCGGCTGTCCAATCGGCAGCGCAGCCACAGATGCGCTTAACAAAGTTGTCGAGCAGCGCGGTGCCGTGGGTGCTGTGAACCACTTCGGGGTGAAATTGGATGGCGTAGATCTGGCGCGACTCATCGACAATTGCGGCCAATGGCGAATTGTTGCTCTGCGCCACAACGTGGAAGCCAGGCGGCAGTTGCTCGACCTTGTCGCCATGGCTCATCCACACCTGTTGCTCACTGGGCAGATCGCCGAAGAGCGCGTTCGGCTGCTCGACACGCAAGGTGGCCTTACCGTATTCGCGCTCGCGGCTGCTGGCGACCTGTCCACATAGTGTGTGGGCAAGCAACTGTAGCCCGTAGCAGATGCCCAGAACGGGCACGCCGCTTTCGAGCACAATATCGGGCAGGGTTGGGGCGTCCTTTGCGTAGACGCTATTTGGCCCGCCCGACAGGATGATGCCCGCTAGGTTCATGGTTGGCAGCAGTTCAGCGGCGCTATCCCACGAGACGAGTTCGGCATAGACGTTGCATTCACGCACGCGTCGACAGATTAGCTGGGTATATTGGCTGCCATAATCCAATACAGCTATGGTTTGATGGTTAGTAGCTTGGGGGGGATTTGTTTGGTGCTGAGTCATTTGGGTGCTCGTGGTTTGGTGATTGATGGTTGTAAAACTACTGACAAGGTGAGAAAGATGACAAGGTGAAACTACTGACAAGATGACCGGATGACAAAAAAGATGACAAGATAAATACATTTACGATGTTATCTTGTCATCTTGTCAGTTCCGTGGGTGTACCGCATTCATAACTATAGTAACAAACCGGGCAGCAGAAACAAACCTATCTACCTCACCTTGTCACCTTGTCATTTCTGTGGGTGCATCACATCGATAACTATACCAATAAACTAGGCAGCAGAAACAATCCTGTCTACCTCATCTTGTCATTTCTAGCACAGCAAACTCATCTGCCCCCAACGTGTCTATGTCGCGCGTTTGCGATGAAGGATAGTCGCTCAGCAACTCTTCTTGACTGATTCCCGACTCGGCTGAATAGGCCACGTCGATAATGCGCGTGTGGTTTGTGTCGCGCTGATCGCCACCAGGAGCACCGCCAAAGCGCCACTGTTGCGCGCTCGTTTCTACATCGCGGATGCGCCAGACGCCGCTACTTGGGAAGCCCTCTTGCGCCGCGACAATCGCCAGTAGATTCCACGCGCTTGGGTCGAGCTGATCCATGGATTGATCGAGCGCATCGGCCACCGTGCTTTTGGCAATCCGCAGCGTGATCTTGCCATTGCCCGCATCGGACACTACGTCAAAGGATTCCGATCCACCCAGCGTTTGGGGGACACGGTCAGAATTGCCCTCGGCTAGCGCGTCGCCCTCGAAACCAATAAGTTCCGGGGTCCACCCCTCGGCCCACAGAGCTAGATCCCACCCGTTTTCTTCTGGCAGCGACGCGTTACGTCCGGGCAGCAGCTTGCGGTTTCCACCGTCGATTGCGTCGATGTAGAGATCGAGCGTGTGAATGCCCATGCCGTTTGGCGCACCCCACTCGTTGTTGAGCTTGCCCGCAAAGGTAAAACCAAAGATGTAGTTGGCCTCATCTTCGCTAAAGCTGAAGGTGGTCAGGTCGTAGGTGCCGGGGCTAAAGATGGCGTCGGTGGGATAGGTGTACGTGCCCGGGCCATGATCGTCGCCTGTTGGATCGACAATTTCGAGCAGCATGGTGGTGAGGCCGAAGTCGGGCACAATCAGCTGTGCGGGTCCGCTACTGGGCGCAAGCTGCATGTCGCGGCGTTCGCCTTCGCTAACAACCACGCGCAGCTTGATGGCGTCGCCCGCGGCGGGTTTGCCGTAATAGTCGTAGGGCAGCGCGAGTTCGAGCACGGTCCCCTGCGTGGCGGCAGAGAGAAACGCCTCTTGATAGTCGTATTCGCTGTCGGCGTTGACGGGCAGCAAAAATGGCGCGGATGAGTCATCTTTGATCACGGTTTCGAAGAGCATGTTTGCGCTAAAACCGAGCAGGGTTTCGGTCGCGGTGCGTTGCGAAACGCGGGTAAAGGGCTGCTCGTGGATCGCGCCTGCTTGAGTGAGATAAACGCCAACGCGCGTCTCTTCGCCGATGTCGGTCCACGGGCGGCGGGCGTCGATGCGCAGGTAGAGATTTTCTGCATCGAAGCCGTAATAAATCGTGTCGATGATCTGCTCGGCAGTGGCCTGTACGCCACCGCTTTCTACATACTGTCCTGCGGCGGCCCACTCGTTTGGATCAACTTTACCGTCGATGGTGGGCGCAATCAGATCGGTGACGCCCGTACTCGGTGTTTGCGTCGTCGCGGGGATCACGGGGACGCGTAAAAAGGTGGGAATGGGACGATCCATTAGCGTGTAGACCCGTTGCAGCGTGCGCCGAAACTGCTCGTCAAAGCTGCCGTCGTCGCCACTATTTTGGTCCGATCCATACCACCAAAACCAGTCGCTGCCCTCAGCGGTATAAATCGCATCCATCACTTGGGTCAGCGTCTCTTCGTCCAGTTTATTCTGCTGAAGTTGCACAAAGCGGCGCACTTTTTGCAGGTACTCCCACGCACGATTCTCTTCCTCTTCGCCGATCCACGTCAGGTAGTCGGGGCTAACCCAACTGCCCGCCCACAGGTCGTCAAGCTCGGGCGTCTGCTCATCGATCAAGTCCAAATACGCGCTGGGCGTAATGGTGCGAATGGTGCCCTTTTCTTGCTCGGCTTCCAGATTTTGATAAAAATTGTGCAAGAATTCTTTTCCGTCGTTGGGGTAATGTTCCCACGCATTTTCGCCATCTAAAATTATGCTGACGAGGTGGGGCTGGGTGGGGCTGCTTGTTTCCCGCAACTGTTGACGGATGTTGATCAGGCGCTCGATCAGGTCGCGCGCGGCCGCGGATCCGGCTTGTCCGCTATAGGTGAAGCCCACTTTGTCGCTGATGGCTTTGTCGCGAAAGACAATGTGGACCGAGTTATCGTTTGATCCGCTGGCGAGGTAAGGCTGGTAGAGGTCGGCGGCCTCTTGCACGGTTTCGCTGCTGTTGCGCGTAAAGCCCTTGCGCCCAAGGCTGCGGGCCAGCACCTCTTCGTCGCTCGCAATCCAGCGGATGTCGGCCTTGGAGATCATTGTCACAATTTCCTGCGCCACGGCCCCTTCGGCGGGCCACATGCCGCGTGGCACTTGGCCGAAAGTTTCCGTGTAAAAATCCACGCCCATTTCGATCTGCTTGATGGCGTCGAGTCCATAGGTGTAGCGCACGGGCAGGTCAATATCGGGCACCGCTTGGCTGGCCAGGTTCGAGTCGAGCAGCAGCGGCAGGATCGGATGGAAAAAGGGAGTCGTCGTGATCTCAATGCGGCCCTCATCTTGCAAGCGCTTGTGCAGCGGAATCACTTCGGCGATCAGGCGCTGGTGTTCGGCCAGCACAGTAACTTTGTCTGCCTCACTAAAATCGCGGCCCTGCGCCACTAGCGATGCCAGCGGTTCTTGCGCCAAATAGTCTGGGTCTGTCCAGCCTAAATTAAATAACACCTGCAAGTCTAGCCACGTCTGTTCGTCCCACTCGTCGCGTTGATCGCGCTGATCCGCGATCTGCTGGTAGCGGGGAAAGCGCGCAATGATCTTAGGGTTGATGTCGAAGAAACGGCTGGCGATGAAGTCAGCCTGCTCGTCGCTTAGATCCACCGCGGGGAGTTCGGTGTGCAGCGCATAGCGGTCGGTTGCGCCATTTTGCAGATCGATGAGCTGACGCAGCAGCGATGGCGTTAAGTTATAGGTCGCCTGAATGTCGGGATAGTCATCGAGAATGGCGGCCATATCCACGTAATCTTTGGTCGCGTGCAGCCGCACCCACGGCTTTTCGTAGACGTTGGTTTCGTCATCTTTAAAGTAGATCGGCTGGTGCTGATGCCAGATGATGTTGAGGTAGAGTGGGGGCTCCTCTTCGACTTCGTTTGGGGCAGGGGTGGGTGGTGGCGCGGTGGTTGGTATTGGCAATGGTGTGGGAGTTGGGGTTGGCGCGGGTCTGTTGCACGCGGTGAGGGTGAGTGCGAACAAGGTGATGATCAATATGGTGAGTTGTTTGATTCGTTTCTTCACGCTTTATTTCCTTTTAGATTGTCCTCTAGTACTGGTGTGTCCGCTTCGGCTTCGACCGTTGTGCATCCACACAAGCTTTGCCTCCGCTTGTTGCGATGCCGAAAGATGTCGGACTGCCCAATATGCAAGTCGGAGACTGAGCCGACTGTCCAAGTTGAGCGTCAACGAAAATTTGAAACTCAGTAGAGTCTGCCCTGTTTTTTTGTCGGAGTTTTCTCATGATTTTCTCTCCGTGCTCTGCGTCTCTGCGTTCAAAACTTAGCCAGAAATTTCCTTACCCACCAAATCTGACAGAAGCAGAAACATTTGAGGACAAATGCACCCAGCGGAAGAATCAGTTAGATGGTGGGGCATGGTTCATTTGATAGAAGAAGGTGGTTACGAATAACAGTAGGTACCCTTTCTTGGTCGTTTATGAACTGTGCCCAATTATTTTAGAGTCGAACGAGAGTTGCGGTCTCCGAATCATAGCGGTATTGATCGATGGTTCCGTCGGTAATCTTGTCGATCACTTCCTCAATCACGTTGAGTGGAACAAGAAACCACTCGCGCGGCTGCACTTTTTCGCCAAAGCGGTCCGTTAGTGCTGTTTCGAGCCGCACGCTGCTAAAAAAGCGCTGCAACAATTCTTCGAACTTTCTTGGGTTTATCTGCGCTAGCTTGACTGTTCGCATAATTTCCACATCTGCCAGCAGATAGGTTGGATCTTTTTTGGCGTTAGCGATCCGTGTTTTGACGTCCCCTTTTGTGACCCCAATTTTGTGAATAACAGAGCGGTTTTCGGCAATGAACGGCTCGGCAGAGCTGCTGCGCAGCACGTAAATCGTGCCGCTTATCTCATCATCTTCGGCTGCTTCATCCAAGAACAGTGGTTCAGCCGCATTGACCGATTCTGTATCGACACTAGCAAAGAGTGGCCCCAAATCGAACCGTTCGATGCGGCGGCCAGCTTTGTCTTTATTGAGCGCCCGCTGCAACGAGCGCAAGAGCAGATCGCTCTCGGTACCGTTGTCGAAGATGACTCGCAATCTGGACTCTGGATGACCATGCTTATTGGTATACTCTTCACCCTTTTCGGCCACCAGCACCTTGTGTCCATCAAGAATAAAGAGATCCCCTTGATTCACTACGGCATAATCCTGATATTTTACGGTTTTGCGTTCACCACTTTTTAGACCGCGCTGCACATCCTCGAAGATTGGTTTGAATTGTTCAAAATCTTCGCAGCGAGTTCGACGGGCCACCTCTTCCGCTGCTTTGACCTCTTTCCGCGAACGAACGTGTGTCAAATTGGTGATGTCGTCGACAGTATCAATCTCGCTACCCAACTCGGCCCCCAGTGCAGCGAGCAGATCCTCATCACTGATTTCGCTTGTGTCGAATTGAGCATCTTGCGCCGCGCCCAGCAGATCGCGCTTGTCGAACGCTTCGAGCAGGGTGCGACATTCTGCGGTTTCGCGCAGTCGATCCAGCCGCACGGCGTAAAGACGCTCAAAAATGTCGCGGCTTTCGCTATGCTGCGGCAGGTGACCATGCTCATCCACAAAGCGTTCGATCTCTTCGAAGCCCGCAATGATGCGCTCTTCACGCGGGGTGCGTTTGGCAACGGGCGCGGGCGTGGTGTCGACGCCCAACTTGGCCAGCAGATCGAGATCGGCGTCGGTGACCTGTTTCTTGGAATTCTGCTTAGCCATCGTCGTGCTCTTTCGCCTTGCGCTGCAATAGGGCAATGCCTTCGGCCATGCGCTTTTCCCACGGATCGGCAGAGGTGAGTAAAGGCAATCGCCCCTTTTCTTTCTTGAAACGTAAGGCGCGCTGTGCCAATTCGCGCGCTTCGTCCATCGTTAGGTTGACGCGCTTGGCAGCGATGATGGCGGCAACCTGCTTGAGCCGCTCTTCGCTCATGGATTTGGCGAGGATGGCATACGCTTCGCCAAAGGGGTTGATGCGGTCGATCAGATCCATGTCGAGATCGGTGACGGAGAGGGCAAACTTGCGCACGCCGTCGATCAGCGAGGTGTTTGGCATGGCGTCGCCGCTAGTTGCGCTGCTTTCTGAATCCATTGCCTGCTTGCCCTGCTGCACAAGATTGAGCGCGGCAATGGCGTGCTGGCGGATCGATTCTTGATCTTCGTCCTCTAGATCGGGATAGCGTTCTTTGATGATTTTGCCCATGCGTACTTGCGTCAATTCCTCTGGCACAACTTCCTCATCAAACATACCGCGCTCAATGGTTGGTTTATCTTG
>Ga0209303_1000970_pt1 | contig 19436 bp, 14 predicted proteins | sample SidtaG_3_FD_187449 | JGI IMG/M metagenome (GOLD analysis project Ga0209303, IMG submission 187449) | Marine algal microbial communities from Sidmouth, United Kingdom - Sidmouth_Asex1 metaG (SPAdes) (version 2) | ecosystem: Host-associated > Algae > Red algae > Unclassified | place: Sidmouth... | reverse complement strand
GACCTGATGGGGCATCTGGAGGCCTTCCTGAAGGCGTTCTTCGATCAGGACGATGCCCAGATCCGTTTTCGTCCGTCCTACTTCCCGTTTACCGAGCCGTCCGCCGAGGTCGACATCCGCATCGGCGGCGGTGACTGGCTGGAAGTGCTCGGCTCGGGCATCGTGCATCCGAAGGTGTTCGAGGCGGGCGGCGTCGACAGCGAGCGGTGGAGCGGCTACGCGTTCGGCATGGGCGTGGAGCGGCTGGCGATGCTGCGCTACGGTGTGAAGGACCTGCGCCTGTTCTTCGAGAACGACCTGCGCTTTCTCGGTCAGTTTCACGGCCCGGCGAACGAACGGGCTTAACGGGCAAGGACCGATGAAGATCAGCGAATCTTGGCTGCGCACCTGGTGCAGTCCCGACGTGGACACCGACGCGCTGGCCGCCCAGCTCACGCTGCTGGGCCTGGAAGTGGACCGGGTCGTCAGCACGCGTCCCACGTTCGAGCAGGTGGTCGTCGCTCGCATCGAGACGATCGAGCAGCATCCGGATGCGGATCGACTGCGCGTGTGCACGGTCGATGTCGGCGACGGCCAGCCGCTGCAGGTGGTGTGCGGTGCGCCCAACGCCCGTCAGGGGCTGGTGACCGCGCTGGCCCGGGTGGGCGGGCGCTTGCCGGACGGTACGAAGTTGAAGAAGGCGAAGCTGCGTGGCGTGGCGTCGCAGGGCATGCTCTGCTCCGGGTCGGAGCTGCAGTTGTCGGAGGAGAGCGACGGCATCCTGGAGCTTGCCGAGGAGGCGGTGCCCGGCACCACGCTGGAGGCCTATCTAGAGCTGGACGATGCGGTCATCGAGATCGAGCTGACGCCGGATCGCGGCGATTGCCTGTCCGTGCGCGGCGTGGCACGCGAACTCTCGGCCAAGTACGGCATCGCGCTTCAGGATCCGTTCGGCCCGGTGTCGGTGCCGGTCGAATCGGCCGGTGCACAGCCGGTGCACGTCGAGGCGGACAATGCCTGCGTGCGCTATGCGGGTCGAGTGATCGAGGGGGTCGATCTGACCCGGCCGGTGCCGCTGTGGATGAGCGAGCGCCTGCGCCGCTCCGGACTGCGCTGCATCAACCCGGCGGTGGACGTCACCAACTACGTGTTGCTGGAGCGGGGGCATCCGATGCACGCGTTCGATCTGGACCGGTTGAGCGGTGCGATCCGAGTGCGGCATGCCGATGCCGGAGAGTCCCTCGAGCTACTGGACGGGCGAACCGTTGCGCTGGACGATACGACGACGGTCATCGCCGACGACAGCGGCGCCATAGGGCTTGCCGGCATCATGGGCGGTGACTCGACCGCGGTCAGCGACGCGACCACGCGCATCTTCTTCGAGTGCGCGCTGTTCCTGCCGTCCGGCATCGCCGGCCGACCGCGTCGCTACGCCACGCAGACCGATGCCAGCCACCGTTTCGAGCGCGGGGTGGACCCGGCCGGGCAGCGCGATGTGCTGGAGTACGCCTCCCGGCTGCTGATCGACATCGCCGGCGGTCGGGCCGGTCCGATCGAGGACTGGCAGGATACGGCCCGCCTGCCGCGACGCGATGCGGTGACGATGCGTCGCTCCCGCCTGGACCGTGTGCTCGGCGCGCACGTCGACGACGCCGAGGTGATGGCGATCCTGCAGGGGCTGGGCATCGGGGTGACGTTGGCGCCCTCGGCCTGGTCGTGCATCCCGCCCAGCCACCGCTACGACCTGAGCATCGAGGAAGATTTCATCGAGGAGATCGGCCGGGTGCACGGCTACGAGAACCTGGCGCGCCGCATGCCGCTGCATCGACCGACGTTGAGCGCGGCGTCCGAAACGCGGGTGCCGTCGATCCTGATCAAGCGCCGCCTGGCGACGCTGGGCTACCAGGAGGCGGTGACCCTGTCGTTCGTGGATGCCGAGTCGCAGTCCACGCTTCGCGCCGACCTGGACGCGCTGGCCCTGGCGAACCCGATCAGCGAAGATCTGGGCGTGATGCGCACCACGTTGGTGGTGGGCCTGCTCGAGGTGTTGAAGCGAAATCGGAGTCGGCAGATCGGCTCGATGAGGCTGTTCGAGACCGGGCTGCGGTTCCTGCCGGGCGGTGACGGTGCCGACACCGCCATCGATCCGCGGTTCGGCGACGATCTGCAGATCGATCGGACGCTGCGGCAGCAGAGCATGATCGCCGGGCTTCTCACCGGAAGGCGTCAGCGCGAGAACTGGAACGCGACCGGTGCCGAGATCGATTTCTTCGATGTGAAGCGTGACCTGGACACGCTGTTCGCGCTGGCGAACGGCTCGGCGCCGACGTACACGACGGGAACGCTGCCGCTGCTGGATCCCGGTCGACAGGCTGCCCTGCACGTGGACGGCGTGCCGGTCGGCTACATCGGGGCGATCAGTCCGCGTCTGGAGCGCGACCTGGACCTGGGCGGAACGGTATGGGTGTTCGAACTGGCGCTCGCCGCCCTGGAACGCTCCCGGTTGCCGAGCGCGACGGCGCTGTCGCGCTACCCGCGCGTGCGACGCGACCTGGCGGTCATCCTCGACGACGAGGTCGCGCACGCACGCTTGCTGAAGACCGTGCGAGCGGCTGCACCCGAGACGCTGGAGGAGGTGGTGACCTTCGATCTGTACCGTGGCGAGAGCGTGGGGCGGGGGCGCAAAAGTCTTGGTATCGGCTTGATTTTGCGAGATGTTTCACGCACCCTTGCGGACAAGGATGCCGACGCTGCAGTGGCGGCGGTGGTCCGGGCATTGCAGCAGGAACTGGGGGCGGAGCTGCGCGGCTGACCGATCGCGGTCGTTGCTCGCTCTGCGCAGGCTGACGATACGACGATGACCGGGGAGCGGTGTCGAGCATGGCGTTGACCAAGGCCGCGATGGCCGAAATGCTGTTCGACGAGCTGGGGCTGAACAAGCGCGAGGCCAAGGAGTTCGTCGAGCAGTTCTTCGAACGGATCAAGATCGCGCTCGAGGACGGGCACGACGTCAAGCTGTCCGGTTTCGGCAACTTCCAGCTTCGCGACAAGAGCCAGCGTCCCGGCCGCAATCCCAAGACCGGCGAGGAGATACCGATATCGGCGCGACGTGTGGTCACGTTCCGCCCCGGGCAGAAACTGAAGACGCGGGTGGAGGCTTATGCTGGAGCTCAGCAATAACAACGAACTCCCGACGATCCCGAACAAGCGCTATTTCACGATCGGTGAAGTCAGCGACCTGTGTCAGGTCAAGCCGCACGTGCTGCGTTACTGGGAGCAGGAGTTTCCCGATCTGGAGCCGGTCAAGCGGCGCGGCAATCGGCGCTACTACCAGCGGCACGACGTGATGCTGATCCGCCAGATCCGCAGTCTGCTCTATGCCGAGGGTTACACCATCGGCGGTGCGCGCCAGTATCTCGCCGGCGACGAAGTTCAGCAGGACAACACCCAGTCACAGCAATTGATGCGGCAGCTGCGCTCCGAACTCGAAGACGTTCTGCGCATCCTTCGCAGTCATTGATGCAACCTGGAGCGAGACGGCCAGGTCTGGTTTCAGGTATCCTCGTGCGCTCTGGCGGGGCGTGGCGCAGGCTGGTAGCGCACCACAATGGGGTTGTGGGGGTCGGAGGTTCGAATCCTCTCGCCCCGACCAGTCTTGACATGCATGTCCGGTTCTTTCGGTGCGTGCAAGCGACGTTCCGGGGAATGTTCCAGCGAACGGATTCCGTTCTCGGATTCGCCGTTGTGCGTTCCTTCCGCTACGGTCCCCGGTACGATCCGGGCAGGCCATGAGGGAGCTGGCCGGCTGACGATACGACGGTCCCGGTGAGGCCCGATCGGGCGTGCCGACAAGGTGACTTAAAGTTGACATTCAAGGCTGCCGAAACCTGTCAGCATGGTGTCAGTCAATCGTGCGCAGCTGCTTTTTGTCCATTGCTTCCGGGCGTCATCGCATGTTGCGCCGCAAGTTGACCCCCCGGGTTCACGGTAGCCCGACCGTGCAGGTTCCTTGCCCGGCTCAATCACTCGCATTCGACGTTCAATGAATTCTCGTGCCAGCCGATCACCCACGATGATGGGAATCCTGGAGACACCTATGCCCTCGAACGACCTGCACCAGGCGGTTGGCCGGGTGGCCGCCGTGCTGGAGGAGACCGGAATACGTTCGGCGGTGGATCGCTTCAGGGCGGCACGCGGGGACGAGTCGACGGTGGCCGCGGCGCGGCTCGGGCAGGTCGGGGCAGCGGTCAGCGAGCGCTTCCAGCGCTTCGGCGCGATCGAGCGACGCGTCATCAAGAGCCTGCATCTGGATTCGCTAGCGAGCGCCGAGTATTGGCAGCAGCTGGTGGAAGCCACCTCGCGGCCAGGAGACGGGCGCGGGGACATCGTCAAGCTGGCGGCCCGACTCATGTTCGCGACGCAGAACCTGCCGGGCCTGACGGCCCTGCTGTCCGATGCCGATGCCGATGCAGCCGAGCGCACATCGCCCCTGGCCAGCGGCGAAGCGCGGTTGCAGGTCCGGCTGATCGATACCGGCGAGCGGGCCAGCAGCCCGGATCGCATCGCGCGAGCCATCGACGGTATCGACATGCTCTACTCGGCTTGCGCCAGCATCGCTCGCCGGCCCTCGATGGACCTGCGACTCGACGCGATCGACGGCGTGAAGGTGCGCGACCTGCATTTTACCGGTGACCGCGAGGCGGTGGCAGCCGTGGTGGCCGTCATGCATTCCGTCCCGGGAGCGTTGCAGATCTTCGGCGAAAGCGGCGATGTGGACCTTGATGCGCTGGTCGCTTCGCTGCCGGTCTTCTCCGATCTTGAAACGCTCGGTTCGATGGGTTCGTTCTCGGCGGGCGATCTGTCCAACATCAGCGAGACCCTGCGGCAGGGCGCGTTGCTGGTGCTGGAGAGCGGCATCGTGCTGCGTACCGGCGTACCGGCCCGCGCGGCCGACAACGATGCGTCCATCGCGGTGGAACGCGCGGGCGAACAGGAGGCGCCGGATACGACCGAGGCCGGTGCGAGCGCCGATCAGCACTACGAGGCCTATCTTCGCGAGCGCGAGGCGATGCGCACGGATCTGGATGACATCCTGGGCGACGGTGAATCCGACGCCCCCGTGCAGAGCAGCGTTGAAATCGCCAAGGCCCGCCTGGGAACGACGATGGAGCAGGATCGCGCTCGGCGCATCGAGGTGGAGAACATGCTCGCCGAACTCAAGGGGCAGCGCAGCCACTGACGTGCTGACCCGGGTCGAGCGGTGCCGGGGCGCTCGCGTGCCGGGTCGTGCCGTCGTTCACGCGGCCGATCAGGCGTTCGGCCACGCAGCCGGGCCGACGGGAAACGAGCCGGCCGAGAACGGGCAAGAGCGAAGGAAAGCGTTTTTCCGGAACCGGCGACCCTGATTGCAGCATCGCGGACCACCCGGCAGTACGGCATCGCGCCCGTGCCGGGAACGCAGGCTTCGGGTCAGGCGAGATGCGGAGTGTAAGTGGCTCCCCGGGCCGGGCTCGAACCAGCGACCCAATGATTAACAGTCATTTGCTCTACCAACTGAGCTACCGGGGAACGGCAGGGCGAAGTGTAGTGCCGGTCGCGTGGCAGGTCAATCGGATGGAGCTTTCAATCCGCAGGATCGGCCGCATTTCAAGGCTACACTGCCGCTTCGGCATCGCCGACACCACTGGCCGGGACCACTGAATGAGCCATTCGTTCGACCTCGTCACGGACTATTCGCCGGCCGGGCATCAGCCGGCGGCGATCGATGCATTGTCCGAAGGGCTGAGCGACGGCCTGGCCGCGCAGACCCTGCTCGGAGTGACAGGCTCCGGCAAGACCTTCACGATCGCCAACGTCATCGCGCGCCACCAGCGCCCGGCGATCGTGCTGGCGCCCAACAAGACGCTGGCGGCGCAGCTCTATGGCGAGTTCCGGGATTTTTTTCCGAACAACGCGGTCGAGTACTTCGTCTCCTACTACGACTACTACCAGCCCGAAGCCTACGTGCCCGCCTCGGATACCTTCATCGAGAAGGATTCGTCCATCAACGAGCACATCGAGCAGATGCGCCTGTCGGCCACCAAGGCGCTGTTCGAGCGGCCCGACGTCATCATCGTGGCCACCGTGTCGTCGATCTACGGTCTGGGCGACCCGCAGCAGTATCACAAGATGGTGCTGCACCTGAAGCGGGGCGAGACCATCGACCAGCGCGCCATGCTGCGTCGTCTGGCCGAGCTCCAGTACTCGCGCAACGACATGGAGCTCAAGCGCGGAACCTACCGGGTGCGCGGCGAGATCATCGACATCCATCCGGCCGATTCGGATCGCGAGGCGATCCGCGTGGAGCTGTTCGATGACGAGATCGAGTCGTTGTCGCACTTCGATCCGCTGACCGGCGAGGTGCTGAAGAAGGTTCCGCGCCTGACGATCTATCCGAAGACGCACTACGTCACCCCGCGCCAGCGGCTCATCGATGCCACCGAGCACATCAAGGAGGAGCTGCGCGAGCGGCTCGAGCAGTTGCGCGCCGCGGGCAAGCTGGTCGAGGCTCAGCGCCTGCAGCAGCGCACCCAGTTCGACCTGGAGATGATCCAGGAACTGGGCTACTGCTCGGGCATCGAGAACTACTCGCGCTACCTGTCCGGCCGCCAGCCCGGCGAGCCGCCGCCGTGCCTGTTCGACTACCTGCCGAACGACAGCCTGATCTTCATCGACGAAAGCCACGTGACCGTGCCGCAGCTGGGCGCTATGTACAAGGGCGACCGGGCCAGGAAGGAGAACCTGGTCAATTTCGGCTTCCGGCTGCCCTCGGCGCTGGACAACCGGCCGTTGAAGTTCGAGGAATGGGAACTGCTGGCACCGCAGACGGTGTTCGTGTCCGCCACGCCGGGCAACCACGAGGCCGCTCATGCCGATCAGGTGGTCGAACAGCTGGTGCGCCCGACCGGCCTGATCGACCCCGAGCTGGAGGTGCGCTCCGCACGCACGCAGGTGGACGACGTGCTGTCGGAGATCAGCGATCGGGTGGCGCGCGACGAGCGGGTGCTGATCACCACGCTGACCAAGCGCATGTCGGAAGACCTGACCGACTACCTGGCCGAACACGACGTCAAGGTGCGCTACCTGCACTCCGACATCGACACGGTGGAGCGCAGCGAGATCATCCGCGATCTTCGCCTGGGCGTGTTCGACGTGCTGGTGGGCATCAACCTGCTGCGCGAGGGGCTGGACATGCCCGAGGTGTCGCTGGTGGCCATCCTGGATGCCGACAAGGAAGGGTTCCTGCGCTCGGAGCGCTCGCTGATCCAGACCATCGGCCGTGCGGCGCGCAACCTGCGCGGCAAGGCGATCCTGTACGGCGACACGATGACAGGCTCCATGCAGCGAGCCATCGACGAGACCGACCGTCGGCGCGCCGTGCAGGTGGCGTTCAACCTGGAGCACGGCATCGTGCCGGTGGGCATCGTCAAGAAGGTTGCCGACGTGATGGAATCCGGCGCACCGGCCTCGAATGCCCGGCGGGGACGTCGGGGCGATAAGCGCGACGAGGTCGCGCCGAAGGTGGAGAGGCTGACACCGGCAGCGGCGGCCAAGCGCATGAAATCGCTGGAGAAGGACATGTACGATGCGGCGCGCAATCTGGAGTTCGAGCGCGCTGCCGCCTTGCGCGACGAACTCGATGCGCTGCGTGCCAACCTCTTCGGCACCGGCGATGCCGTCGCGATGGACGATGTGGAGGCGGTGATCGAACATGCGGCGCCGGCCACCCGAAAGAAGACGCGCAGCCGTCGTACCGCGACGCGCGCCTGAATCATCCCGGGCGCCGAACGCCCGATCGCTTGTGCACGAGCGCCGCTTCCGGCGCTCGCTACCGACTGGAGGACAACCATGCTCGACGCTTACCGAGAACACGTGAAGGCCCGCGAAGCCGAGGGCGTCGTGCCCAAGCCGCTGGACGCTGCCCGGACGGCCGACCTGGTCGAGTTGCTGAAGGCTCCGCCCGAGGGCGAAGAGGCGTTCTTGATGGAGCTGCTGACCGAGCGGGTGCCGGCCGGTGTCGACGAGGCGGCCTACGTCAAGGCGGGTTTCCTGGCCGCCATCGCCAGCGGCGAGACCACGAGCCCGCTGGTGTCCCCGGTTCGGGCAGTCGAGATCCTGGGCACCATGCTGGGGGGCTACAACGTCGAATGGCTGGTCAAGGCGCTCGACGATGCCGAGCTGGCCGACGCGGCCGCCGAGGCGCTGTCGCACACCCTGCTGGTGTTCGATGCGTTCAACGACGTGCAGCAGAAGGCCGACGACGGCAATACCTGTGCGAAACGTGTGATGGAGTCCTGGGCCGACGCCGAGTGGTTCACCAGCAAGGACGAGGTGCCCCGGACTATCACGCTCAGCGTGTTCAAGGTGCCGGGCGAGACCAACACCGACGACCTGTCGCCGGCCACCGCCGCCTGGTCGCGACCCGACATACCGCTGCACGCGCTGGCCATGCTGGAGAACGAGCGCGAAGGCATGGTGGCCGATCCGCTGGGCAAGATCGAGGAGCTGAAGGGCAACGGGTACCCGGTCGCCTACGTCGGCGACGTGGTCGGTACCGGCTCGTCGCGAAAGTCGGCCACCAACTCGGTGCTGTGGCACATGGGCGACGACATCCCGTACATCCCGAACCGGCGTGACGGCGGCTTCGTGCTGGGCAAGAACATCGCGCCGATCTTCTTCAACACGCTCGAAGATGCCGGTGCGCTGCCGATCGAGTGCGACGTCGACGGCATGGACACCGGGGACGTCATCGACGTGCATCCGCACGATGGCAAGGTGACCCGGCACGGCAGCGACGAGCTGCTGAGCACGTTCGAGCTGGCCAGTCCGGTGCTGCTGGACGAGGTGCGCGCCGGCGGACGCATCCCGCTGATCATCGGCCGCGCCTTGACCGACAAGGCCTGCGAGGCGCTCGGGCGTCCCGCCAGCCAGGTGTTCGTGCGCCCGGGCGTCGAGGATGCGTCCGACAAGGGCTACACGCTGGCGCAGAAGATGGTCGGTCGCGCCTGTGGCGTGGAGGGCATTCGTCCGGGCGTTTTCTGCGAGCCGCGCATGACCACGGTCGGCAGCCAGGACACCACCGGTCCGATGACCCGCGACGAGCTGAAGGACCTGGCCTGCCTGGGGTTCGCGGCCGATCTGGTGATGCAGAGCTTCTGCCACACCGCGGCCTACCCGAAACCTGTCGATGTCGGCACGCACCACACGCTGCCGGACTTCATGACCGATCGGGGCGGGGTCAGCCTGCGTCCGGGTGACGGCATCATCCACTCGTGGCTGAACCGCATGCTGCTGCCGGACACGGTCGGCACCGGCGGCGATTCGCATACCCGCTTCCCGATGGGCATCAGCTTTCCGGCAGGGTCCGGCCTGGTCGCGTTCGCCGCGGCCACCGGCGTGATGCCGCTGAACATGCCGACCTCGGTGCGGGTGCGTTTCTCCGGCGAGATGCAGCCGGGCATCACCTTGCGCGACCTGGTCAACGCCATTCCGTACGCGGCCATCCAGCAAGGCCTGCTGACGGTGGAGAAGAAGGGCAAGAAGAACGTGTTCTCCGGACGCTGCATCGAGATCGAGGGCTTGAGGGATCTGAAGCTGGAGCAGGCGTTCGAGCTGGCCGATGCCACCGCCGAGCGCTCGGCCGGCGGTTGCACGATCAAGCTGGATATCGAGCCGCTCAAGGAATACATCACCTCCAACGTCACCCTGTTGCGCTGGATGATCGACCAGGGCTACCAGGATGCCAAGACGCTGGAGCGCCGGGCCCGCAAGATGGAGGAGTGGCTGGAGAATCCGTCGCTGCTGGAAGCCGATGCGGACGCGGAATACTTCGAGACCATCGACATCGATCTGGCCACCATCACCGAGCCGCTGCTGGCCTGCCCGAACGATCCGGACGACGTCAAGCCGCTGTCCGAGGTGCAGAACACCCAGATCGACGAGGTGTTCATCGGCTCGTGCATGACCAACATCGGTCACTACCGCGCGGCCGGCGAACTGCTGAAGCAGTCCGGCGAGTACATCGACACCGTGCTGTGGATCGCGCCGCCCACCCGCATGGACGAGCACCAGCTGAAGGAGGAGGGCTACTACAACATCTTCGGGGCGGCCGGTGCGCGGCTGGAGATCCCGGGCTGTTCGCTGTGCATGGGCAACCAGGCACGGGTCAAGCCGGGTGCCACCGTGGTCTCCACCTCCACGCGCAACTTTCCCAACCGGCTGGGCAAGGGAGCATTCGTCTATCTGTCATCCGCAGAGCTTGCCGCGGTGGCGGCTTTGCTCGGACGACTGCCCACCGTGGAGGAGTACATGAAGTACACCGCCACGCTGGATTCGATGGGCGAGGAGGTCTATCGCTACCTGAACTTCAACGAGATCGCCGATTTCCAGCACTCGGCCGACGAGACCAAGGTGAAGTTCAAGGACATCCCGGTGATGTTGCAGATGGCGTCCTGAGGATGCGGTGAGGCGGGAACAACGAAGGGAGGCGTGCCGGTCCGACCGGAACGCGCCCTGCGGGTAGTTCATCACCGTCGGGCGTGACGGTGACGGGGTTGCGCTCCCGGGCGAAGGCGAAGGCCGGCCAGGCTTCCTGCGGGAAGCCTGGCCGGCCTTCTTGCGTTTCAGGGCCGCTTGCCGGGTACCGAAGCTGCACGAACCGTCCGCCTTCCGTCGGTTCGGGTGAGCCAGTTCTCATCGAGCCCGCGAGCGGTTCACGCTTCAGCAATGATTGACGGAATTTCACCGTACTATCCTTTCGTTCTGAGACCTCCCATGTGTGAAGCGTGCGGCAGCGAGAACCGGTAGGCATCCGGCGCGGCATGTCGCAACGGTGAGTCGTTTCACGATTGCGGTGGTCCGCGGCCCCGTTTCGATCGGTGACGACACCCGGGCACGGCGACCCTTCCTTCGTACCGGTCCTTCGGAGTGGTTCGACACCCTGCCAGCGGACCGTTTCGGTGAGCGGACCGGCTGGATAGGGTGCGTCCCGTTGACGACGCGAAGAGCGAGACACCCCTGATTCCTCGCCCCCTTCGTCGTGTCATCGAAAGCCGTTCCCATCAAAAAGGAAGCTTCACCATGTTCAAGAAGACACTGCTCGCGGCCACCGTTGCCGCCCTGCTGCCGACGCTCGCTCAGGCAGAGATCTCGATCGAACCCATCCACTACGTGCCCGATCCGTGGAAGACCGTTCCCGAGCTGGACTGGGACGTGAACACCACCTACGCCAACAGCATCTCCAAGGTGCACCAGGAAGGATTCAAGAACGAGGCGACCGTCGACCAGACCGCTGAAACCGGCCTCAACGCCGGCCAGGCCATGTCGGTGATCGTTCAGGATGGCCGAATGAACCAGGCCAACGTCACCGAGGACGCCACATCGGTCCGCTCCTCGGTGCTGCAGGAAGGCCGAAAGAACGTGGCGAACATCGACCTGGGCGGTTCGGTGTACGGCCCGACGTCCTCGTTCGTCGAGCAGTACGGGCGCCAGCATGACACGACGGTGGTGTCGCGCGGATCGCTGAACTGGATCGGCTCTTTCCAGTACGACCACGGTCAGAAGGCCGCCATCGACGTCTGGGGCAACGGCAACGAGGTGCGCAGTGCCCAGGAAGGCGATAGCAACAGCACGACGATCGGAATCGACGGCTCGCTCAACAAGGCGTTCAACGATCAGGGCGGCGAGTGGAACGCATCGACGACCACGGTGGCCGGCAACTTCAACACCACCGCCACGAACCAGTGGGGCTACGAGAACACCGCCATCATCGATGTCACCGGTTCGAAGAACCTGGTGCGGGCCTTCCAGGACAGCGAGTACTCCACCTCCGACGTCACGATCGATCACGGTGACCTGAACCGTGTCCTGACCTACCAGGATTCGGAAGGTTCGTTGATCGATATCGACATCAACGGCGATCTCAACCGGGTGACCGCTTCGCAGGAGGCCAGCGTCGGCGACAGGATCCTCGTCAACCTCGCAGGCGGCTCCGATCGCAACCGTATCCAGGCGTTCCAGGGCGACCTGCACGGCAGCAAGAACGGTCTGATCGATGTGGAGCTGACCGGTTCCGACTACAACTTCGTCGCCTCGGCACAGAACGGCCAAGGCCACGAGTCGTACGTGACGATCAGCCACGGCGACCTGAACGTGGTGAAGGTCGATCAGTACGGTGATCGGAACGTCTCCACGAACACCATCGACTGACGCAGGCATCGGCCCGGCGACCGCGCGGTGCGGTCGCCGGACGATCAGCCTTCCCTCGTCTCAATGGAGCGCGTTTCGATGCAACGGCATATCGACTACCGTACGATCATTGCAAGTCTGGCATTCACTGTCGGCTCGTCGACTTCGCTGGCCGCCGAGCTCGATGTACGGCAGGATGGCAGCGGCGGTCGAGTGGCGGTCCAGGCGTCCAGTGAATTCACTGCCTTCGACGTCGGTATCGAGCAGGGCGGCACCGACAACCGGCTCGAGCTCTCGATCGATTCCGGCCTGCACGCGCTGGTCGAACAACGGGGCGACGACGGATTGATCGACCTGTCCGTGTCGGGCATCTCCGCCCAGCTGGACGTTCTCCAGGTCGGTCAGTCCAACCAGCTGTTCGGCCAGATCGGCGGTCAGGACACGACGCTGCACGCCGAGCAGACCGGCAACGGCAACCTGGTCACCGTCACCACCTCGGGCCAGGGCGCTCACGTGTCCTTGGCGCAAAGCGGCGACGACAACCGGATGAGTGCCGATTCGAACGGCGCGCCGCTCGATCTCCGCCAGCTGGGCGACGGCAATCATCTGGACGTCGGCGACCTGAGTGGATCGACCGGCATCAGCGTGGTCCAGGAAGGCCGCGGCGAGTCGCTGGTGATCACCCGATGAGCACGTTCTGCGCGGGGCGTGGCACCGCGTTCGCGGCGACCCTGGCGGCGATCCTGCTGCTGACGCCGACGGCGAACGCTTCCGTTCACTTCGTCAGCAGCGACATCCGCAGCATGCATGGGCAACGGGTCGCGGCGATCTTCGCTCAGCTGTTGTTGCTGGAAGACCTCGAGCCACTGTCCGACCTGGTGCTGGTGGAGCGCGACGAACCTCGGCGCGGCCAGGTGCTGGCACTCGAGTCTGCCGTGCGCGTATTGCACCAGGAAAGCTACCGGATCATGCGCGTGCGTGACCTGGAGTCCCCCGAGTCGTTGGCACGCCGCTTCGTGAACGTGGCGCTGGCCTCGCGGGTCATCGCGCCGTCTTCCTCTCGCTCTCGCTGAGCGAGCCCTGGTACCCACGACTTCACAACAACTTCAACACGGAGAGTCTTCCAGCGTGAAAACAGCCACCAAGAGTCTGCTCGCGTCGCTCCTGGCCGCCGCCATCCTGGTACCGGCCGCAGCGTCCGAACTCGTCTATCACCCGGTGAATCCCTCGTTCGGCGGCAACCCGAACAACAGCGGACACCTGGTCGGCCTGGCGGGTTCGCAGAACCGGCACCGACCGGGGAACCAGGACACGAATGCCCTCGACGAGTTCAACGACCGCCTGCAGCGATCGCTGCTCGGACGCATCACCAGCGCGGTGACGCGCGATATCGTCGACAGCGACGGCAACGTCACGCCCGGGACCTTCGACACCGCGGACTACACGATCAACATCGTCGATGACGGCGGCGGTCTCGTGACGATCGAGACGATCGACAAGATGACCGGTGAAACCACGACCATACAGGTGCGCAATGATGTCGACCTCTAGGACCGTTAGCACGCTCACCCGCATCCTGGCCTTCGGCGCCGTCATGAGTGTCGCTTCGGCGTGCGCAACCGTGACGCCCGGTACCGGGATGAACTTCAAGAGTTCGCGCCCCGGCCTGCCCTTCATCACGCCGACGCATGCCGAGCTGACCTCGTTGCCCGAGCCCCGTGGGGTGATTCCGGCCGCGGTCTACAATTTTCGCGATCGCAGCGGACAATACAAACCCGGTCCGTCGAATGCGCTGTCGACCGCGGTGACCCAGGGCGCGGACAGCATCCTGATGAAGGCGCTGATCGACTCGCGCTGGTTCGCAGCCGTGGAGCGGGCCAACCTGCAGAACCTGCTGACCGAGCGCAAGATTCTTCAGACTCAGAGCGTCGAGGGGTCCGGTGGGGCCGATGCGGCCCTGCCATCGGTGCAGGCAGCACGCATCGTGTTCGAGGGCACCATCGTCTCCTACGATTCGAATATCCGCACCGGCGGTAGCGGACTGCGGTTGCTCGGTGTCGGTGGGTCCACCAAGTACCGCGAAGATCGCGTGGCGGTCAACCTGCGCGTGGTCAACGTCGAGAACGGCCTGGTCCTGCACAGCGTGACCAGTACCAAGCGGCTCCTCTCTCGAGAGATCACCGCAGGCGTGTTCAGCTACGTCGATGACGATGCGATCCTGGAAGGCGAGGCAGGATTCACCACCAACGAGCCATCGCACGTGGCCATCACCGAGGCGATCGAATCGGCGCTGATTCACATCATCGCCGAAGGGCTGACGCGTAATTCCTGGCAGCTGGCCAACGATGAGGAGATCGCGCATCCGGCCTTCTCGCACTTTGTCGACGCGTCGCAGCGATCGCTGTTCCTGGAGCGGCGCCGAGCACTGGCCTCCGCCGCCACCGAGCGGATCGAGCGGAACGAACGGCTTGCGCAGCGACTCGAACGCGCCCGCTCGACGTTGGCCGACGGGCACGCAGTGGATGCGCATCGTGCGCGGCAGAAGGAGGCGCGTGACGAGCGTCTGCGCCAGCAACGCCTTGCACGCCGGTACGAAGCGCAGAAGCGTGAGTTGCGGCTTGCCGAGCTGGCGGCCGAGAAGCGCCAGGCTGCCGTGGCGCCGCAAGTGGTACCGTCGGCCGAGCAGCTGGTCCGGGGTCAGGCCAGCGCGATCCTCAGGGCGCAGGCCGACATCCAGGTCCAGGCGGCACGCCAGGCACACGATGCGGCACGTGTCGCACAGCAACTGATCGAGCGCCAGATCGCCACCGAACGTGCTGCCGCGGAACAGGCCGTCAAGGTCGTGCCGACCGGCGTCGAGGTGGTCCGATGAACGGGCGGCCGCTGCGTGCCACCGCCGGAAGTCTGGCCCGCCTGATCACCGTACTGCTCGGAATCGGCAGTTGGAGCGCCACCGCCGCGGCGCAGCCGCTGTTGTCCGACAACCTCGTTTCACCCGCCCGTCAGATCGATCGTGAGGTCACCGACCGGCGCCGCGGAGAGCCACTGCCACCGCCCGGGCCGCAGGTCCGCGAGGTACGTCGTATCGATGGGCGGGACAACAATGCCAGGCGCGCGAGCATGGGCGCCACGTTGACGCCGCTGCGGCGCAGTGCGCCGATCCGTTACGCGGACGACGTGAGCGTCATGATGCACGACGGCTTGCCCGGGGCGCGCCAGCTCAGCAACGCCTTCGCCGAACTCCCACCGGTATCGACGTCCGACAGCGGGCCGTCCGATCTGCTCTGGCAGTGGGGTCAGTTCCTGGATCACGACCTGAGCCTGACCGAGGGGATGGATCCGCCGGAGCCGATGCCGATCGACATACCGCCGGGCGATCCCTGGTTCGATCCGGAAGGCGACGGGGACCGGCAGATCGGTTTCAACCGCTCGTTGTACGACGCAGGCTCCGGTACCTCGCGCCGCGTTCCGAGGCGCCAGCTGAACGAGGTGACGTCCTGGATCGATGCGTCGAACGTCTACGGATCCGATGCGAAACGGGCCCGGGCGCTCAGGACCCTGGACGGGACCGGACGATTGAAGACCAGTGCCGGTGGCCTGCTGCCCTTCAACGTGGCCGGACTGTCCAACGCCGGCGGGCGAGGGCAGCATCTGTTCCTGGCCGGCGACGTGCGCGCGAACGAACAGCTGGGGCTGACCGCGATGCACACGCTGTTCGTGCGCGAGCACAACCGGTTGATCGCGCATTTCGGTGCGATGGATCCCGCACTCGACGGCGAGGCGCTGTACCAGAAGGCTCGTCGGGTCGTCGGTGGCCAGATGCAGCACATCACCTACGTCGAGTTCCTGCCGACCTTGCTGGGACGCAAGGGGCTGTCCCGCTACCGCGGTTATCGTGCCCATGTCGACGCCACGCTGTCGAACCTGTTCACCACCGCCTACTACCGCTGGGGTCACAGTGCACTGAACGGCACGATCGCCCGACTGGATGCGCAAGGGCTGGAGAGTGCGCACGGGCACCTGGCGTTGCGGTCGGCGTTCTTCAGACCTGACCGGCTGGCCAGCGAAGGGGGCATCGAACCCTTGCTGCGCGGCCTGGCCTCGCAGGTGGCGCGGCCGATCGACCTGCGCGTGGTCGACGATGTTCGGAACTTCCTGTTCGGCGAGCCGGGCGGTGGCGGATTCGACCTGTTCGCGCTCAACGTGCAGCGCGGTCGCGATCACGGCCTGGCCAGCTACAACCAGGCCCGCCGATCGCTCGGGTTGAAGCGACGAGGTCGCTACTCGGCCATCTCGTCGGATCGGCAGGTCAACGCGACGCTGGCCTCGCTGTACCGATCGGTCGATGACATCGATGCCTGGGTAGGCGTACTGGCGGAACATCCGGTGCGCGGCTCTCTGCTCGGTCCCCTGGCGCATCGCGCCTTGAAGCAGCAGTTCGAGCGACTGCGAGACGGTGATCGATTCTGGTACCGACGGGACCTGCAGCCCGACGAGATGGCGCAGGTGGCCTCGTTGACGACGGTGATCCGGCGAAACACCTCGATCGGTGCCGAGCTGTCGGAGACACCGTTCACGGTCGAGGCTCGCTAGGGAGCCTCTGCACCAGGCGCCACCCCCTGCACGAGCCGCTCGGCGTGCAGGGCTTGGCGGCGCCCGAAGCGCGTTGCCTCTCCTCGACGTGCTCCAGCACGCCTTCGTCGAGGCGCCTTGCCGGGCGGGCGCACGCAGCCTCTGGGAGGCAGGGTATTTCTGGGACAGGACACTAGCGTACGGCCCGCAGCGTGACCGGGGCATTCGTCGGCGGTGCCACCGTCGGGCCGGAGCAGGCCAGATGGACCAGTTCGGTGCGGTTGCGCGCACCGAGGCTTCTGAGCGCCGCCGACACGTGCCCCTTGACGGTGTTCGTGGAGATGCCCATCAGCATCGCGATCCGCTTGTTCGGATGGCCTTGCAGCAGCAGTTTCACCACTTCCAGCTGGCGTTCTGGCAGGTGTCGACACGCGTCGGCGGACAGCACCAGACCCGGGGCGGCCCGGCTGGACAGATCCGCTGGGCCGGTCTCGAACAGTTCCTGCGCAACGCAGGTCATGCCCTCGGCCACGAGTGCACAGGCGGTGCGCACCCGCTCGATGGTGGCCGATCGCGGCAGCACCGCCGAGATGCCGCTGGCCATCAGACGGGTCAGCGCCGCGGCATCGATATGAGTGACGAACAGTCCGGTGGCCAGGGCGGGATACCGCGTGTGCAGACGCAGGACGACGTGTTCGGGCGGACCGTCGATCAGTCGTTCATCGATCAGGACCAGGTCGCAGGGTTCGCGCGCGAGCCGTTCCATACCGGCCTGAAGCGTTGCCACGGCCGCGCAGTGGGTGACGCGCTCGTTACCGGTCAGCCCGGCGACCACGCCGCCTCGAAACAGTTCGTGCGAGTCGATCACCAGCACGTGCATCGCATCCTCCGGCGACCGTCGGCCGCACCCTTGCGCCGTCATCGGCCGAGGCTCGGGCAACTCCACGACAATCCATGCTTTGGTACAGGAAGCCCAGCGGTCGGACGGCGCGGACTGCGCACCAGGCCTCAACCGTTGTTCAACAAACCCTGCGCGGCACGGGCGTAGCGCGGCCGGGAAAACAGCAGGGTGATGCGCGAGCCGCCGCACTGGCGCCACAGCACCACCGATCGCAGTCCGCCGAGCAGCACGGCACGGATGGTCGATGCGGTGGCGGTATCGTTGAGGTGTCCCGGATCGCCGGACACCATGATGCGCGGGCTGAGATGGCTGATGGCGCTGCGGTACAGGTTGGCAAGGTTGGTGACCATGGTCGGATCGGTGACCTCGAAGTCCAGCGACTGCGCACGGCTGATGCCGATGCGCAGCTGCTCGATGGTGGCGTCGTCCTTCATCACGTTGCTGCCGAGCTGGATCAGCGACAGCGCGTAGCGCGCCAGGTCCAGGTCGTGCGCTTCGCCCCGCGTGCCCAGCTGGTTCTTGAGCACGCGCAGCCCGCGCCTGAGCGGATGGACCGAACCGCCGTACGCATCGATCACCCGGTCGGTGTTCAGCGTCAGCACCGATCGCAAGGTCGCCGCCAGATCGTCCGGGTCGGCCTTGCCGGTCGTGGCGAGCGCCTTGCACAGGTGGACCGACTGGAACACCCCGGCGAGCGCGAGCGTCTGGTTCTCGATGGTGGCGAGCTGTGTCATCGCGCGGAGTATAGGGGCCCGGAGGGTGCGATCGTCAACGGGGGGCACATCGCGTCCACGCGCGGGTCGAGCGAGCGGCCGGGCGAGGCGATCACCGCGCCGCCCAGGCAGTCCTGGCCGGCGTACAGCACGATGGACTGGCCGGGCGTGACGGCCCGCACCGGGCTGGCAAAGCGCGCTTCGAAGCGGTCCCGATCGTGCGGATCGACGGTGATCTCCACCGGCACGTCCTGCTGGCGATAGCGGACGCGAGCGGTGCAGGCGAAGCGCCCGGCCGGCGGAGCGCCGGCGACCCAGTGCGCATCCTCGGCCTGCAGCGAGCTTCGCATCAGCGCCGGATGGTCATGGCCCTGTCCGACGATGAGGCGATTGCCGGCCAGATCCTTGTTCAGCACGTACCAGGCACCGCCGTCGCCGTGCGCGGTGCCACCGATCCCCAGGCCCTGACGCTGGCCGTAGGTGTGGAACATCAACCCGGTGTGTCGGCCGAGCATGCGCCCGTCGTCGGCGACTATGTCGCCCGGCTGCGCGGGCAGGTAGTCGGCGAGGAAGGCGGTGAACTTGCGCTCGCCGATGAAGCAGATGCCGGTGCTGTCCTTCTTGGCGTGCACGTGAAAGCCGGCTTCGCGCGCCAGTTCGCGCACCGCAGGCTTTTCCAGCTCGCCGATCGGGAACAGGCTGGCGCCCACCTGCGGCTGACCGAGCTGGTGCAGGAAGTAGCTCTGGTCCTTGTCGGCGTCCAGCCCGCGCAGCAACCGCCAGCGTCCGTCGGCGCCCTGCGCGCGCCGTACGTAGTGGCCGGTGGCGATGGCGTCCGCACCACGCTGGCGCGCATGGTCCAGGAATGCCTTGAACTTGATCTCGCGATTGCACAGCACATCCGGATTCGGCGTGCGGCCGGCCCGGTACTCGGCCAGGAAATGCTCGAACACACCGCTCCAGTACTCGTCGGCGAAGTTGACGCTCGCCAGCGGAATGTCCAGCCGTTCGGCGACACCGGCCGCATCCCGATAGTCCTGGCGGGC
>Ga0209303_1000966_pt1 | contig 19475 bp, 16 predicted proteins | sample SidtaG_3_FD_187449 | JGI IMG/M metagenome (GOLD analysis project Ga0209303, IMG submission 187449) | Marine algal microbial communities from Sidmouth, United Kingdom - Sidmouth_Asex1 metaG (SPAdes) (version 2) | ecosystem: Host-associated > Algae > Red algae > Unclassified | place: Sidmouth... | reverse complement strand
GGCCGGCGACCAGTTCTGCCCGCAGGGCGGGGCGCTGCAGCACGATGCAGGTCTCCACCCGATGCTGCGCGCTCGACATCGCCTCGCAAAGCAACGGGTGATAGGCGAGGGTGCGCGTCGGCTCGATGCCGCACGAGGCGGCCACGATCACCGTCGGGGTGCAGTCGTCGATGCGTACCGCCAGCTCCTTCGCGGCAAAGCCGCCGAACACCACCGAGTGCACCGCTCCGAGGCGGGCGCAGGCGAGCATCGCCACCACCGCCTCGGGCACCATCGGCATGTAGATCATCACCCGATCGCCCTTCGCGACGCCCCGTGCCGCCAGGGCACCGGCGAAGCGGGCGGTCTGCTCGAGCAGCTCGGCGTAGGTGAACCGACGCACGGTGCCGGTGACCGGGCTGTCGTGAACGATCGCGACCTGCTCGGCGCGACCGTTGGCCACATGGCGATCGAGCGCGTTGTGGCAGGCGTTCAGCCGCCCGTCGCCGAACCAGCGATCGAACGGACTGTCACGGCTGTCGATGCCGTGCCGGGGCGCCCGATCCCAATCGGTCGCCTGCGCGACGTCGAGCCAGAAACCGTCCGGATCCTCCAGCGAACGGCGGTGGGTAGCGCGATGATCCATCCGGTCCATTTCCGCTGTCGTGCCGCGACCCGATGCCGCGTCACGAGTATAGGGTCGTGCGCCTGCCGTCCGCGAGGTCGTCGACCACCGAGCTGTCCGGAGGCATCACTCTGCCCGAAGCGGCGCTCCCGGCGCGCCCGGCCCCCGTAGCGAACGGGGAGCGCCGACGGCACCGGCGCCAGAGGGCCAGCGCGATCAGCGCCGCCAGGCCCCACGGCCCGCCCGCGCCGGCGTAGTCCACCGCCACGTAGCTGGACGAGGCCTGACCGCCACTGCTGTAGCCGGTCTGGTAGCCGATCCGGAACGGGTCGTCGGCGATGCGTCCGTCGCGCCGGGCATCCTCGAGGGCGATACCGCCCAGATTGGCGAACACGCGTCGGTCGACGACGTCGAGCAGCGCGTCGCGTCGAACCTGGCGCAGCTCGATCAGCAGGTCGTAACGGTCCGCCGCGAAGCGATCGAGCAGGTCCAGCTCCACGTCGATGCGATCCTGTGAACTGCGCTGATGCAACCAGAAGGGCGCGGTGTCGTACAGCAGCCGTTCGACACCGCCACTGCCGCTCAGCGACAGTCGCGCGTACGCCTCGATGTCCGGACCGTCGGTGTCCGCATCGAAGGACACCTGCAGGCCGGAGGCGAAACCGTCGCGATCCCGATCGGGTCCGCGGGACACGCTGACCGAGTCGATCCAGACGTCGTCGCCGAACGGTCCGCGTGCGACCAGCGCTCCACCGGACACGCCGGCGTTCGGCGCCGTGCCGGCGCTGGCGCTGGCGGAACCGGGGGCGGGCATCGCGGCGAGCAGGCAACCGGCGAGCACGACGAGGTGGAGCGTGCGGCGCGGCAGGCGTTGGAGCGGGCGGTAGAGCGGGTGGAGGAATCGGGATGACGTCATGACGGCGACGCGCGATCGGCAACCCGGAACGGGCCGGCTTGAACGGTCGGGCAATCGTGCTGAATACCGGCTGAATCGAGCGTCGGGATGACGTGAACGTTGACACGCTATGTGCACGGGGCGACAATTCCGCCTTGGAATGCGGGATCGGGCGGTCGGCAGGCTATCCCGAACGGCCGCACTCCTGAGCGTCTGGCCCTCGGGGTCTCGAGTCGTCAACCCACGCAGGGCAAGAAGCGCATGGCCAAAGGGCAGTCCCTTCAGGAGCCGTTCCTGAACGCGCTTCGCAAGGAGCGCGTGCCGGTGTCGATCTACCTGGTGAACGGTATCAAGTTGCAGGGGCAGATCGAATCGTTCGATCAGTTCGTCGTGCTGCTGAAGAATACCGTCAACCAGATGGTCTACAAGCACGCCATCTCCACGGTCGTGCCCAGCCGACCCGTCAAGGTGCCGCTGCACGGTGATGGCGACGACGTGTCCGAATGATGCCTGCCCGGTGACGCCTGTCGCGTCGAATTTCCCAGCCACCGTCTGACGCCTCTTGTTCGAACGCCCCGATTCAGGTCACCGTGCGCTGCTGGTCCACATCGACGTCCGGCAGGCCGCCGGCAGTGCCGGTGACCTGGACGCCGATCGTGCCGAGTTCGTGGAGCTGGCGCGCTCGGCAGGGCTGCAGGTGGTGGAACTGATCACCGCCAGTCGCCAGCGGGCGACCGCGCGCCACTTCATCGGTACCGGCAAGATCGAGGAGCTGAAGAGCGCGCTGGCGTTCGCGGCCGAGGCCGAAGGTGGCGAGCCGGTGGACGTGGTGCTGTTCGGCCAGCGCCTCACGCCCAGCCAGGAGCGCAACCTGGAGCGCGAGCTCTGCGTGCGCGTGCTCGATCGCAACAGCCTGATCCTGGACATCTTCGCCCAGCGGGCGCGCACCTTCGAAGGCAAGCTGCAGGTCGAGCTGGCCCAGCTGACCCACATGTCCACCCGCCTGGTGCGAGGCTGGACGCACCTGGAGCGGCAAAAGGGCGGCATCGGCCTGCGCGGGCCGGGCGAGACGCAGCTGGAAACCGACCGGCGACTGCTGGGCGAGCGGGTCAGGGTGCTGAAGCAGCGCCTGGCGAAGGTACGACGCCAGCGCGAACAGGGCCGCAGCCAGCGTGGCAAGTCGGGCGTGCCCACCGTGGCGCTGGTGGGGTACACGAATGCCGGGAAGTCCACGCTGTTCAATCGCCTGACCGACGCGTCGATCTACGCGGCCGATCAATTGTTCGCAACGCTGGATCCCACGCTCAGACGGGTTATCCTGCCGGGCGGCACCGCGGTCGTGTTCGCCGATACGGTGGGGTTCATCCGTGACCTGCCGCACGAGCTGGTGGATGCGTTCCGCTCGACGCTGACCGAGACGCTGGAGGCCGATCTGCTGCTGCACGTGGTGGACGACGCGGACGAGGAGCGTGCGCAGCACCGCGTCGATGTCGATCTGGTGCTCGGCGGCATCGGTGCCGAGGACGTTCCGCAGCTGATGGTGTTCAACAAGATCGACGTGTCCGGGCAACAGCCGGGCACCGAGGCCGACGACGCCGGCGTACCGGTGTCGGTGCGGGTTTCGGCGCTGCGCGATATCGGCATCGATGCGCTGGTCGCGGCGATCGCCGAACGGGTGCAGGGTCGGCGCACCGTCGGCTGGTTGCAGGTGTCGCCGGCTCAAGGTCGATTGCGGGCACGATTCTATGCCGCCGATGCGGTGCACGAAGAACGGGTGTGCGAAGACGGTTCGGCGTGGTTGTCGCTGGAGATGGACGCGATCGAGTTTGGACGAATCGCTGCCGAACACCGTATAAGTGAGTACCTCGATCCCGAACCGTCACCGCACGCGGTGCCGGCCGGCGGATGAATGCAATCGCCGGTTCCTAGCGAGCCGGCTCTGGAGAAAGAACAGAACACATGGCCTGGAATGAGCCCGGCGGCAACGAAAACGATCCGTGGGGCAACCGCAAGAACAGCGGTGGACCTCCCGACCTCGACGAGGTCTTCAAGAACGTTCGCAAGAAGCTCGACGGCCTGTTCGGCGGCGGTGGACGGCGACCCTCATCGTCCGGCGGGCGATCGTCCGGCGGACTGCCCGGCGGTAACCTGACCGGCAAGGGCATCGGCCTGGTGGCCGCGGTGCTGGTGGGTCTGTGGGCGCTCAGCGGCATCTACATCATCGAGCCGGCCGAGGCGGGCGTCGTGACCCAGTTCGGACGCCACGTGAAGACCACGAACGCCGGTCCGCACTGGCACATTCCATACCCGATCCAGATGGTCGAGAAGATCGACGTGCAGCAGGTGCGTTCCACCACGTTGCCCGATCAGTTGATCCTGACCCAGGACGAGAACCTGGCCGACATCAAGATCGCGGTCCAGTATCGCATCAGCAGCGCCGAGGACTACCTGTTCAACGTGCTCGGCCCGGACGAGACGCTGAATCAGGTCATGGAAAGCGCCTTGCGCGAGGTGATCGGGCAGACCGACCTGGAATCCGTGCTGACCGAAGGCCGGGAACTGATTCCGACCGATACCAAGTCGGCCATGCAGGCGGTGCTGGAAACCTACGACGTGGGCATCGAGATCACCGAGGTCAGCTTCGAGAAGGGGCAGCCGCCGGCCGAAGTCCAGGCGGCCTTCTCCGACGTCATCAAGGCGCGCGAGGATCGCGAGCGTTTCATCAACGAGGCCCAGGGTTACCTGAACGAGGTCGTGCCGAGGGCCCGGGGTGATGCGCAACGTGTCATCGAGGAGGCTCAGGGGTATCGCACGCGGGTCGAGCAGGCCGCCATCGGTGAATCGCAGCGGTTCCTGTCGTTGCTGGAGGAGTTCGAGAAAGCGCCCGAGGTGACCCGCGAGCGTCTGTACCTGGAAGCGATGGAGACGGTGCTGAGCAACTCGACCAAGGTCCTGATGGAAGGGGGCACCGGCGGCAACGGCAGCAACAGCCTGATGTACCTGCCGATCGACAAGCTGATCGAGCAGCGTGACAACTCGGGCAACGCGGCTCGTGGCAACGGTGATCTGTCCGGCGCCTCGAACGATCAGCCACGCTTCGTCGATCTGCCGAGCCGGACCACGGACACCCGTCCATCCAACAGTCGTAGCCGCGAGCGCGGAGCACTGCAATGAAACGTCTGACCAACCCGTTCGTCCTGCTGGCCGTCGCGCTGGCGCTGCTGGTGCTCAGCTCGGCCGTGTTCACGGTCAACGAGCGCGAGACGGCGATCAAGCTGTTCCTGGGCAACATCACACGCTCCGACTACCAGCCGGGCCTGCACTTCAAGGTGCCGTTGCTCGAGCGCGTGGTCAAGTTCGACCAGCGCATCCTGACCATGGACGTGCCACCCGAGCCGGTGCTGACCAACGAGGAAAAGAACGTCATCGTCGACACGTTCGTGAAGTGGCGGGTGGACGATCCGCAGCTCTTCTTCACCGCGGTCAGCGGCAGCGAGGAATTCGCCAACAACCGTCTGGCCCAGTTCGCGCGGGAAAGCCTGCGTAACGCCTTCGGCAAGTTGACGATCCGGGAAGTCGTCTCGTCGGCGCGTTCCAGCCTGCGCGATGCCATTCGCGATCCGGTCGATCGCCAGGCCGACAGCCTCGGCATCGAGGTGGTGGACATGCGCGTCAAGAAGGTGGAACTGCCCGAAGACGTCCGCGAATCCGTGTACCAGCGCATGGAGGTCGATCGCGAGAAGATCGCGCGCGAGATCCGTTCGCAGGGTGAGGAGGAAGCCAAGCGGATCCGGGCGGCGGCCGATCGTATCCGCGAGGAGACGCTGGCCACCGCGTACGCCGAAGCCGAGCAGACGCGTGGCTCGGGCGATGCCGAGTCGGCGCGTGTCTACGCCGAGGCGTACACCCAGAATCGCGAGTTCTACAATCTGTACCGCTCGCTGGGTGCGTATCGCACGGCCTTCAGCGGCAACAACGATGTGATGCTGCTGTCGCCCGATTCCGAGTTCTTCCGCTTCTTCAACAGCCCGAACGGGTCTGGCGGGTCGGGCGGCGCCGGCGGCGACACCGATGGGGAGAGCGCCGAAAGCCGTGCCGGTACGGGCACGGATGCGGGTACCGACGAAGCCGTGGCCAGCGGCTCGTCGAGCACGCTGTCCGAGTAGGCGAGTCGGCACGACGTCGATTTTCACGACAGCATGACGCGAGGCGATCGGTGTGGAGCGAAATCGTGGCGGCCGTCGCCCTCGTGCTGGTGCTCGAGGGTCTGCTGCTGAGCGTGGGCCCTGGCGCCTGGAAGCAGGCGGCCAGGCAACTGATCGAGCTGGCCGATGGCCAGCTTCGCACCATCGGCCTGGCGATGCTGCTGTTCGGTGCCCTGTTGCTCGCCATCGCGCGATGAAGGCCGGTTCGATGCTCGGCGATGCGCTCGTGCCTCCGCGCACCGAGGTGTCCGGCTCGTGATCGAGACGGGAACCGATCGCTGGCGACTGCCGGACGGCGTGGACGAATGGCTGCCCGACGATGCCAGGCGACTGGACCGGTTGCGCCGGCGCTTCGTCGACCTGGGGGCCGGTTGGGGCTTCGAGCCGGTCATGCCGCCCCTGATCGAGTACCTGGACAGCCTGCTGACGGGTACCGGTGAAGTGATGGACCTGCAGACCTTCAAGCTGATCGACCAGCAGGACGGGCGTGCGCTGGGGGTGCGCGCGGACATGACGCCCCAGGTGGCCCGTATCGATGCACACTCGCTCGGACGCGAGGTGCCGACGCGACTGATGTACACCGGGACCGTGCTCAGGGCTCGGACCGATGCGGTCGGTGACAGCCGCAACCCCCTTCAGTTCGGCGCCGAGCTGTTCGGGCACGCCGGCGTGCAGAGCGATCTGGAGGTCTGCCGGCTCATGCTCGAGTCGGTGCTGCTGTCGGGCATCGACCCGGCGTCGCTGACCCTCTCGCTCGGCCATGTCGGGGTTTACGCCGGGCTGGTCGAGGAGGCAGGCTGCGCTCCGGTGGACCGACAGCGCCTCTATGACGCGATGGTGCGCGGTTCGGCGCCCGATGTGCAGCGGCTGATCGAGGCGTGCGAGGGGCATGCCGGCGATCCGGCGCTGCAGGCGCTGGGCCGGCTGCCGCTTCTGCGCGGCGGAATCGACATGCTGGAAGAGGCGAGAGGCCTGCTGGCGGACCGGGCGACCCGTGCGATCGAGGCGATCGCCACGCTGACCGACATGGTGGAGGGCATCGCGCGAAGCCATCCCGATGTGGCGGTGCACCTCGACCTGGGGGACCTGCGCGGCTATCGGTATCACACCGGCATGCTGTTCGCGGCGCATGACGGGGCGGGCGTGCAGCTTGCCCGGGGCGGCCGGTACGACGCGATCGGCCAGGCCTTCGGCAAGGCCCGGCCCGCCACCGGGTTCAGCGGAGACCTGGCCAGACTGGCGGTCCGGCAGACGACGGCCCAGCCGCAGGGCCTGCCGATCCTGCTGGCCGATCCGGAGGCCGAAGGCGCGTGGCAGGCCGCCGCAAGGCTGCGCGCGGAAGGAGAATGCGTGATATCCAGCCTGGCGTGCGTCGGTGACGATGTCGGCATCGAGCGCGAGCTGGTACGGTCCGAGGCTGGCTGGACGGTACAGGCGCGCATCGCGTCCTGATCCGGCACTTCAACCAGAGAGGCGACATGTCCGATAGCGTTTTGGTGCTCGGCACCCAATGGGGTGACGAGGGAAAGGGCAAGATCGTCGATCTGCTCACCGCCCAGGCCGAGCTGGTGGTCCGCTTCCAGGGCGGGCACAACGCCGGCCACACGCTGGTGATCGGCGATCAGACCACGGTGCTGCACCTGGTTCCCAGCGGAATCCTGCGCGACGGGGTGACGTGCGTCATCGGCAACGGGGTCGTGGTCTCGCCGCCGGCGCTGTTCAAGGAAATGGACAGCCTGGCCGAGCGCGGGGTGCCGGTCGGCGAGCGGCTGGTGGTCAGCGGCGGCTGTCCGCTCATCCTGCCGTACCACGAGGCGCTGGATCAGGCACGCGAGCGTGCCGCCGGGCGCGACGCGATCGGTACCACCGGTCGAGGCATCGGGCCGGCCTACGAGGACAAGGTCGGCCGGCGCGCCTTGCGGGTGCAGGACCTGTGCGATCTGAAGGCGTTCGATGCCAAGCTTGCCACCGCTGCGCGACACCACGATGCCACCCTGACGCGCTACGACCTGCCGCCGGTGGACGTGGCGGGCATCTCGGCCATGGCCCGCGAATTCGCCAGCCGGCTGATTCCGATGATCGCCGATGTTCCCGGCCTCATCGCGGCCTATCGCAAGGCGGGTCGGCACGTGCTGTTCGAGGGCGCGCAAGGGTCCCTGCTGGACGTGGATCACGGTACCTATCCCTTCGTCACTTCCTCGAACACGGTGTCCGGTGCGGCGATGTCGGGGTCCGGGTGCGGCCCGAACGCCATCGATTACGTACTGGGCATCACCAAGGCCTACACCACGCGGGTCGGCGCCGGACCGTTTCCGACCGAGCTGTTCGACGAGGTCGGCGAGCTGCTCGGTCAACGCGGACACGAGTTCGGAGCCACCACCGGCCGCCAGCGCCGTTGTGGCTGGTTCGACGCCGTGGCCGTTCGGCGTGCCTGCCTGCTGAACGGGGTCACCGGGATCTGCCTGACCAAGCTGGATGTCATGGACGAGCTGGCCGAACTGTCGGTCTGCATCGGTTACGAGTTCGACGGTGGTACCGTCGACCATCCGCCGCTCGGCGCGGAAGGGTGGACGCGTTGCGTGCCGGTCTACGAAACGATGCCGGGATGGCGGTGCTCGACCCGTGGCGTCACCGAGGCGGCGCGATTGCCGGCTCCGGCGCGCGCCTACATCGCCCGGCTGGAAGAACTGGTCGAGACGCCGATCCATCTGGTCTCGACCGGTCCCGAGCGCGACGAGAACATCGTCTTCCGGCGCCCGTTCGACTGAGACCGCGTGTCGCTCGCCCGTCACCGCGCTCAACGGTTCGGTCATCGTGCCGCTACGAAAGTACAGCCGGGAGCCTCTTCCGGCGACCGAACACATCCGGATGCGGCTGCAGGGCAAACTTCTACTCGCCATCGTGCCCGCGATCGCCGTCTCGCTCGCGACGCTCGGGTTCGCCATGTACGGCAAGCTGAGCGCCGGCATCGCCAGCGAGCAACTCGCCCGCATCGACATCGCGATGGAGCGCGTGCAGGCGACGGCGCGCGCCTACGTGGACATGAACGAGGTCAACGCCAGCCTGTTCGGCGACGCCGAGCCGATCGTGCAGTACTTTCGCGACGTGTCCGGCTCTTCGGGGCGCGGTGAGCGAACAGCCGATCCGGTTCGTTCACTGTTCGAGCGCATGCAGCGTCGGGTGCCGGACTTCCGGGAACTGCGGCTGCTCAGCCGCGATGGTCGCGAGCTGATTCGCGTGGCCGAGGCCGGTCTGGTCAATCGCTCGCGGAACGAGGCGGACGCCGCCTGGTTCCGGCAGGTCGGCCTGAACTGGGGTCTGGCCGTGCACACGAACGTGGTGCCGCACCCGGACGACGGTTCGCTGGTGCTGATGATCGCCCGGCCTATCGAGCTGGCCGATCCGGCGGACGGCGATGCCCGCCCGCAGCGGCGCCTGCACGGCTACCTGGTCATCGCGGCCGGGCTGGATTTCCTGAGGCGCGAAGGCAGCAACGAGTCCTTCGGCGAATCGTCGCGCATCCTGGTGCTCGACCGGATGGGCCGCGCGGTGTTCGATGCGCACGGCGGTACCGGCGCATCGTCGGAGCGCGTCGCGCTGTCCCGGCTGGAGCGTGAACTGGCGGGCCCCGGGGCCAGCGCCGATCCTGCCCGCATCGCCATCGACGAACGCTGGTACACCGTCGCCCAGCGACCGCTGTTCGACACGATGACGATCGCCGCGATCGTGCCGGATGCGGCCTCGGACAGACTCGCCACCGGCGTGGCCAGAAGCGTGGCCCTGGTGACCGCGTTGTCGATCCTGGTGGCGGTGACGCTGTTCTACGTGCTGCTGCGGATCCTGCTGATCGTGCCGATTCGCGGCCTCGGGCACAGTGCCATGGCGATCGAGCGGGGCGAGCGGGGAGGATTGCTGTCGTCCAGTCGCCGGCAGGACGAGATCGGAGAGCTGGCCGCAGCGTTTCACCGCATGCACCAGCGCCTCAGCGAGTCGATCGAGGCGGTCCGGGCTTCGCACGAGAGAACCGAGCGGCTGGCCTTCGAGGATCGGCTTACCGGCCTGTTCAACCGCCTGTGGTTCATGACCCGCCTGGAGGAGCGCGTGGCGACGGAAATCCCGCACGCGGCTCGGGCCGATAGATTCGCGATGCTGCTCATCGATCTGGACGGTTTCAGGCGCTTCAACGATCGATTCGGATTGGCGGTCGGCGATGCGCTGCTGTGCGAGATCGCCGATCGGCTCTCGCGGTGCGTCACCGACGATCGCGATGGCGTCGTGCCGTGCGGCGCAGGCATTCCCGCGCCGCCGAACCCGATGGCGCTGGCCCGCCTGGGCAGTGACGAGTTCGTGATCTCGTTCGACGATATCGAGCGTGCGACCGAGGTCGTGCAGCGAATCGCCGATGCGCTGTCCGCACCGGTACCGTTGAGCGGACAGACGCACCTGACCCGGGCCAACATCGGGATGGCGGTGTACCCGGACGATGCGACGGCGGTGCACGACCTGCTGCGGTGCGCGGATCTGGCGCTGTGCGCGGCCAAGGGCGGGACGTCCGGCTTCCAGCGCTACGATCGCTCCATCCGGGATGGCATCGAGCATCGCCGGCGGCTCGAACTGGACTTGAAGGGTGCGGTCGCCTCGGCATCGCTGACGTTGCAGTACCAACCGCAGATCAACGTCGCCAGCGGACGTATCCAGGGAGTCGAGGCCTTGCTGAGGTGGGAGCACGCGCAGTTCGGTTTCGTCTCGCCCGAGGTGTTCGTGTCGATCGCCGAGGACAATGGAACGATCGTCGACATCGGCAGGCGCGTGCTGCACGACGCCTGCGACCAGTGGCTGCGCTGGCACGAAGAGGGCATCGCCCCTGAGCGGATCTCGATCAACGTGTCGCCGCGCCAGTTCCGGCTTGGCGACGTGGTGGCCGAGGTGCGCGAGGCGCTGGCCCACAGGCGGATGCCCGCCGCCTGCCTGGAGGTCGAGCTGACCGAAAGCGGGGTGGCCGACGCGGACGACGACCTGGTCGGTGCGTTGAGCGAGCTTCGGCGCCTGGGAGTGCGCGTCGCGCTGGACGATTTCGGCAAGGGCATCTCGACGCTCGGCGCGTTGGCGGCGCTGCCGATCGATACGCTCAAGATCGATCGGTCGTTCGTGACCGGCGTCGACCGGCATTCACGCACCGAAAAGGTACTGGCCGCCACGTTGGCGATGATCGCGTCGCTGGATCTGGAAGGGGTTGCCGAAGGCGTCGAAACCGAAGCGGAGTTTCGCTGGTTGCAGGCTCACGGGTGCGCGATCGTGCAGGGCTACCACTTCAGTCGCCCGCTGTGGTCGCCGGACATGACGGAGCTTCTGCGCACGCAACGGGAACGGGACGAGCAACGCGCTGCCTGAGCCGGACCGGGTGCCGCGCTTGTCATTGACGAGCACGCCCTGGTCATTGACGAGCATGGATGCAGGCGCGGCAGGGGGCGTCGAAGACGCGAAGAGGACGAGGGAGGCCCGTAACGTGCACGGATCCCGTCCTGATCAACCTGGTGCCGAGAAGAGGACTTGAACCTCCACGGGGTTGCCCCCACTGGCACCTGAAGCCAGCGCGTCTACCAATTCCGCCACCTCGGCAGAGGGGACTTGCTCACCGCACCGAGCAAACCTTGCAGCTTGCGGCCGGGGGCGGCGAGCGCGAAAGATACCCAAGTCATTCGCGCCCGTCAACGCCCGATTGATCGTTCCTTGCGGCTGTTTCAAGTAACCTCCGCGCACACACCCGTTTCGGACCATCATGAGTGCAGACAAGCGCGACCGTTCGCGCCGCGGACAGGATCCGCATCGCGAGCGCGAGCAGGCTCGCTACGAATCGCCGATCGCCAGTCGCGAGCACATCCTCGCCACGCTGGGCGCCGAGAAGGCGCCGATGGATCTGGCGCGCCTGGGCGAAGTGCTGGAGCTTGCCGACGACGATGCGCGCGAGGCGCTGCGTCGCCGCGTCATGGCCATGCTGCGCGACGGTCAGTTGATCGAGAATCGCAAGCAGGCGCTGGTCCCGGTGCACGCCAGCGATCTCATTGCCGGCCGCATCAGCGCCCACAAGGACGGATTCGGCTTCCTGGTGGCCGACGAGGGTGGGGACGACGTGTTCCTGAACGGCAAGCAGATGCGCCAGGTGCTGCACGGGGACCGCGTCGTGGCCGCGGTGACCGGTACGGATCGGCGCGGCCGGCGAGAGGGGCGCATCGTCGAGGTGGTCGAGCGCGCCAATCGCTCGCTGGTGGGTCGCCTGATCATCGAGCACGGCGTGGCGTTCGTCTCGCCGGACAACAAGCGCATCCACCAGGATCTGATGATCCAGCCCGATGCGCTGCGCGGGGCGGTCGACCACGACATCGTGGTGGCCGAGATCGTCGAGCAACCCACCGTTCGCCAGCCGCCTGTGGGGCGGGTGGTGGAGGTGCTGGGCGAGCACCTGCAACCAGGCATGGAGATTGACGTGGCACTGCGCAGCCACGGCATCCCGTCGGAATGGCCCGAGGCGGTCGAGCGGCAGGCCGGCGGTTTCTCCACCGAGGTCGAGGAGGCGGACAAGGGGGGCGGTCGACGCGACATCCGCCCGCTGTCGCTGGTGACCATCGACGGGGCCGATGCACGCGATTTCGACGACGCGGTGTTCTGCGAGCGCACCGAGGCCGGTGGCTGGAAGCTGCTGGTGGCCATCGCCGACGTGGCGCACTACGTGCGGCCCGGCACGGCACTGGACGACGAGGCGATCAAGCGCGGTACCTCGGTGTATTTTCCCGGGCGGGTGGTGCCGATGCTGCCCGAGGTGCTGTCCAACGGACTGTGCTCGCTGAATCCGCACGTGGATCGCCTGTGCATGCTGTGCGAGATGACGCTGGATGCGCGCGGCCAGTTGCGCCGGGCCCGTTTCCACAATGCGGTGATGCGCTCGCACGCGCGTCTGACCTACGACCAGGTCAACGAGATGCTGAACGTGCCGGGCTCGCCGCTGGCCACCGAGCACAAGGCGGTGCTGCCGATGATTCGCGAGCTGCACGCGCTGTACAAGGCGTTGGCGCGCAGTCGCAAGCGTCGTGGCGCGATCGAGTTCGAGTCGAACGAGACGCGCATCGTGTTCGACGAGAACCGCAAGATCAGCGAACTGGTGCCGGTGGTCAGGAACGATGCGCACAAGCTGATCGAGGAATGCATGATCCTGGCGAACATCTGTGCCGCGGCCCTGCTCGAGAAGCACGAGGTACCGGCCCTGTACCGCGTGCACGCGCAGCCCAAGCCGGAGAAGCTGGAGGACCTGCGCGCCTTCCTGGCGCTGCAGGGCCTGTCGCTCGGTGGCGGCAGCACGCCCACCGGCCTGGACTACGTTGCCCTGGCACGCCTGATCGACGAGCGGCCGGACAAGCACGTCATCCAGACGGTGATGCTGCGCTCCATGCAGCAGGCGGTGTACCAGCCGAAGAACGAGGGGCATTTCGGTCTGGCGCTGCAGCAGTACGCGCATTTCACCTCGCCGATCCGCCGCTATCCCGACCTGCTGGTGCACCGTGGCATCAAGCACATCCTGTCGCGGGCCAAGGCGAGCGACTACCGCTACACGCCGGCGGCGATGCAGAGCCTGGGCGAGAGCTGCTCCAGTACCGAGCGGCGTGCCGAGGAAGCCTCGCGCGATGTGCTCGCCTGGCTCAAGTGCGAGTTCATGATGGAACACATCGGATCGCAGTACCCTGGCGTGGTGACCGCGGTCACCTCGTTCGGCCTGTTCATCGAACTGGATGGTGTCCACGTGGAAGGGCTGATTCACGTGACCAGCCTGGCCAACGATTTCTATCGCTACGACAACGCGGCACAGTCGCTGGTCGGCGAACGAACCGGCAAGCGGTATCGCCTGGGCGATGCGATGGTCGTCAGTGTGGAGAACGTGAACCTGGACGAACGGAAGATCGACTTCGGCGAGGTTTCGCACACGCCGGCGGCGGTCGGCAAGGCCGAGCGCGTACGTCGGGGCAAGGGCAAGGACAGGGAGAAAGACAAGGAGAAGGACAAGGTCAAGTCGAAGGGCAAGGACAAGGGCAAGCGCCGCTCCAGGGAGAAGGTCGTCGCCGAGCCGGTCGCCGAGGACGGCTCGCGCAAGGAGTCCGCCAAGAAGGGGCGTCGAGGTGCGTCGCGCGACAAGCAGCGCGAGACGGCGGACAGGCATCTCGACCGCACGGACGGTGAGCCGATCGACAAGACGCTCGAGCAGCCGGCCTCACCCGCGGTGGGCGAGATCGACCGGAAGGATGCGCCCGCCGACGAGAGCGTGGCGCCGGGACCGGTCGATCCGGTGTCGGATGAACCGTCGATGCCGCAGGTGGACGCGGCCGACCCGGTGACGCAAGGAGAGGCGCCCGCTGTCGAGGCGAGCGCCGGGAAGAAGCCGACGGCGAAGAAGAAGGCCGTGGCGAAGAAGGCGGCTGCCAAGAAGACGGCTGCCAAGAAGACGGCCGCGAAGAAGAAAGCCGTGGCCAAGAAGGCCGTGGCGAAGAAGGCGGTTGCCAAGAAGACGGCCGCGAAGAAGGCGACGGCCAAGAAGGTGGCGGCCAAGAAGAAGGCCGTCGCCAAGAAGGCGGTGACCAAGAAGAGCGCGACGAAGAAGGCGGCCGGCAGCAAGACGACAGCCAGGAAGAGCGTGGCGAGCAAGGTGGGCGTCGGCGAGCGGCCTGCGACCGATTCGTCCGAGCGCGCATCCGAAGACGACGGCGAGGTGGGTTGATCGGTGAGCAAGCCGGTTGCCCTGCTGGGCGGCTTGCACAGCGCCCGCGCGGTGCTGTGGTCGAGACCGGATGCGGTGCTGTCCGTTCTCCACCTCGAGTCGCGCGACGATGCACGCCTGCAGGCCCTGCTCGAACGCGCCGTCGAGCACGGCATCGCCGTGGAGCCGGTCCGCAGGGTCGCTCTGGACAGACTGGCCGAACAGGCCGGTCTCGACAGTCACCAGGGCGTCATGCTCCGCCTGCGCCATCAGGTCGGCGGCCCGAGGCGCGATGGCTTGCTGAAGCACCTGCAGGACGCACGGGGCGACGCACTGGTGCTCGTGCTGGACGAGGTGCAGGATCCGCACAACCTGGGTGCCTGCCTGCGCAGTGCCGAGGCGGCCGGTGTCAGTGCGGTGGTCACCTCGCGTGACAACAGCGTCGGACTGACCGCCACGGTACGCAAGGTCGCGGCCGGCGCCACCGAGACGGTCGCCTGGTTCCAGGTGGTCAATCTGGCGCGCTGCCTGGACGAATTGAAGGCGGCCGGGCTCTGGATACACGGGGCGGCCGGCGAGGGCGTTGCCACGTTGTACCAGACCGACCTGCGCGGACCGACGGCGCTCGTCATGGGTGCCGAGGGGCGGGGCCTGCGCCGACTGACCCGCGAGCGCTGCGATTCGGTGTTCCGCATCCCGATGGAGGGTCAGGTGGAAAGCCTGAACGTGTCGGTCGCCACCGGCGTGGCCCTGTTCGAGGCCGTGCGTCAACGCTTGTGAAACGGTGCCGGCTTCGATAGCATAGGCGGGCTCGACGGACCGGTCTTGCCCTGGCAGGGTGGCCGTACGAGCTTTACCGGCTTCCCGCCTTCCGGCTCCTTGCGGAGCCCGCTTCCTCGTCCAGCTCCGCGGTCCACCGGATCGTCGTGGCGGGCGTCATCCACAGGAACACGCATGCGTCACTACGAGATCGTCTTTCTGGTCCATCCGGACCAGTCCGAGCAGGTACCCGCGATGATCGAGCGCTATCGCGGCATCATCGAGGCCCGCGAGGGCGTGGTCCACCGTCAGGAGGACTGGGGTCGCCGTCAGCTGGCCTACCCGATCAACAAGATCTACAAGGCGCACTACACACTGCTCAACATCGAGTGCGATCAGGAAGCGCTGGACGAGCTGACCAGTGCGTTCAAGTTCAACGACGCCGTCATCCGTCACATGGTCCTGCACGTCGACCGTGCGATCACCGACGCCTCGCCGCTCGTGAAGAAGGACGAGTCGCGCACCGAGGAAGCCCGGCCGCCGCGCGGCGGCGAAGGCGACAAGCCTGCGCGTAGCGAATCCGCCCCGTCCGCCAGCTGATCCGGAGCCACTGACATGTCCCGTTATTTCCGACGCCGCAAGTACTGCCGATTCACCGCCGAAGGCATCACCGAGATCGATTACAAGGATCTGGAGCTGCTCAAGGGGTTCGTGACCGAGACCGGCAAGATCGTGCCCAGCCGCATCACCGGTACCAAGGCGCGCTACCAGCGCCAGCTGGCGACCGCGATCAAGCGGGCACGCTACCTGTCGTTGCTGCCGTACAGCGACCAGCACTGAGTCGTACCGCGACGCCACGCACGATTCCGGCGGTCGCACCGTCTCGCCCGGGCGAGCCGGTATGACGTGATCCCGGATTCGTTCGACCCGTCGTGGAGGCCCTGAATGCCGATGCTCGGAATTGCCCGCCTTGCCGACCGTGGTCCGTCCGTGGCGGCGGGCGTCGCCGCTGCACTGCAGTTGGGCGGCCTGTTGTCGTTCCCGGTCATCGGGGCGTTCATGGTCGTGCCGATCACGCTCAGCGCGGCGGTGGTCGCCTTCGTGATCCTGCGTCGCGGCGAGTCGGCCGCGTTCCGGGTCGGTGGCCTGTGTCTGGCGATCCTGGTGGTCGTCTCGTTGCTGATGCTGCGTTCGGCCCTGGCGATACCGGTTGCCGCCCTGTTCTCCTGGTTGCCGGCGGTGGCGGCCGCGATGGTGCTGCGGCGAACGTCCAGCCTGGCCCTGTCCCTGCTCGCGGTCTCGGCGATCGGCGTCGTCAGCGTGGTGTTGCTGGCGCTGGGAACCGGGGATCCGCAGGCGTTCTGGCAGACCGAGATCGCCCGCATGATGGAGGTGCTGGTCGTGCAGGGCGGTCTGCAGATCGATCCGACACAGATCGAACCGGCTACCGCCTCGCTGGCGTTCTGGATGACCGGGATGGCCGGCCTGTCGCTGTTCTTCACCGCACTGTGCGCGTTGTTCATCGCCCGACACTGGCAGGCCAGCCTGGTGAATCCCGGTGGCTTCCGGGCCGAGTTCCACGCGCTGTCGCTCGGCAAGCCCGCGGCACTCGCCGCGCTGGTCGGGATCGCCGTCGCGGCCCTGTTCGGGGGGCCGGTCAGCACCGCGATCGCCATGGTGATCGGCGCCGCGTTCGTGGTGCAGGGTCTGGCGGTCGTGCACGCCCTGCTGGCGAAGCGTTGGCTGTCGGGTTTCTGGCTGTTCGGCGTCTATGCCCTGCTCATCGTTCCCCAGACCTGGCTGCTGCTCGCGGCGCTGGGGCTGATCGACAATCAGATCGTTCTCAGGCGCGGTTGATTCACCCTCGCCGTCCACTCAACCTAGCTTTCGGAACAACCACCATGCAAGTCATCCTGCTCGAGAAGCTCGACAACCTCGGCCTGCTCGGCGACCTGGTCGACGTCAAGGCCGGTTTCGCCCGCAATTTCCTGCTGCCGCAAGGCAAGGCGGAGCTTGCGACGCCGGACAACATCGAGGCGTTCAAGCAACGGCGCGACGAGCTCGAGAAGCTGCAGGCCGAGCAACTTGCCGCTGCGAAGGGGCGTGCCTCGCGACTGGAAGACACCACCGTCACCGTCACCTCGCGTGCCGGCTCGGAGGGCAAGCTGTTCGGTTCGATCGGCACCGACGAGATCCGTGATGCGCTGCAGAAGGCGGGGCACGAGATCGAGAAGAAGGAGGTGCGCATGCCCGACGGTCCGCTGCGCAACGTCGGCGAATTCCCGGTCACGTTGCACCTGCACACCGATGTCGATGTGGACATCACGGTCAACGTCGTCGGCGAAGAGGTCTGAGCCCCCCCCGCGCGCGGTGACCAGCACGCCGACGCAAGAGGGCGCCTCCGCTCCGGATCCCGATTCGGGCGGGCGGGCCCACGCCGGCGATTCGTCCTCGGACGGTCCTCCGCCGGGGCCGGATTTTCCGGACTACGGGCACGTGCTCGCCGGTCTGCCGCCGTCGGCCTACGGCGAGGACGACGATCCGTTCGGTGGCGGCGAGCCGATGGCGAGCGCTCCTGCACCGCCGTCGCAGGACGCTCGGCGCTCGCGGCAGGAGGGTGGCGCGCGCCCGGCGGCAGGCGGACAACGAGGTCCGGGTGCGATGCGGCGCAGCTTTCCCGGCGAGCCGGACCGGCAGGGCGGCGGCAACCGCTTCGACCCGGGCAACGTGCAGAGCGTGGCGGCCCGACTGGCGGCGGCGCGCATGCCGCCGCATTCGATCGAGGCCGAGCAGGCCCTGATCGGTTCACTGATGGTGACGACCAGCGACGGCTTCGACCGGGTGTCGGACGTCGTTGCCGAACGCGATTTCTACCAGGAGAACAATCGGCTGATCTACCGCGCGATCGGCGCGCTGGTCACCGACAACAAGAACCCGGACGTGGTGACCGTGGTCGGCTGGCTGGACGCGCACGGTCTGCTCGCCGATGCGGACGGCCTGGACTACGTCGCCTCCATGGTCGAGGTCGCGCCCAGCGCGGCCAACGTGAAAACCTATGCGGAAATCGTGCGCGAGCGTTCGGTGCTGCGGCAGATGATCGTGGTGGCCAACGAGATCGCCGACAGCGCGTTCCACGCCGAAGGGCGTACCAGCAAGGAGTTGCTGGACGCGGCAGAGACCAAGGTCTTCGCGATCGCCGACCAGACGGCGCGCACCGGTACCGGATTCAAGGACATCAAGACCGTTCTGGCCGGTGCGATCGAACGCATCAACCAGCTGTTCGAGGCCGATTCGGCGATCACCGGCCTGGAGACCGGATTCACGGACCTTGACGAGATGACCAGCGGCCTGCAGGGCTCCGATCTGGTGATCGTCGCCGGACGTCCGTCGATGGGCAAGACGACCTTCGCGATGAACATCGCCGAGCATGCGGCGATGACCGCCGACAAGCCGGTGGCGGTGTTCAGCATGGAGATGCCGGCCGAACAGCTGGCGCTCAGGCTGATCTCCTCGCTGGGCCGGGTCGAGCTGCAGAAGATCCGCACCGGCAACCTGGCCGAGCAGGACTGGCCGCGCATTACCTCGGCCATCACGATGCTCAACCAGAAGCGCAGCATCTTCATCGACGATACGCCCGCACTGACGCCGACCGACCTGCGGGCACGCTCGCGCCGTCTGGCTCGCGAGAACGGCCTGTCGCTGATCGTCATCGACTACCTGCAGCTGATGAAGGTGGCGAACTCCAAGGAGAACCGCGCCACCGAGATCTCCGAGATCTCCGGCTCCCTCAAGGCGCTGGCCAAGGAGCTGAACGTGCCGATCGTGGCGCTGTCGCAGCTCAACCGATCGCTGGAGCAGCGCCCGGACAAGCGACCGGTCATGTCGGACCTGCGCGAATCCGGCGCGATCGAGCAGGATGCCGACGTGATCATGTTCATCTACCGCGACGAGGTGTATCACCCCGAGGACGAGTCCAGCCACGGCAAGGCCGAGATCCTGATCAGGAAGCAGCGCAACGGCCCGATCGGCAGCTGCGCGCTCACCTTCCTGGGCAAGTTCACGCGGTTCGAGAACTACTCACCCGAAACGCAAGGCGGGGACTTCTAGTGGTCCTCCAGCTTGATATCGTCGGGTCCGGCGAGTCGGTCCGCCGTGGTGGCAAGGCGTCCTGGCGAAGGTGTACCGGGGTACTCCGAGAGGAGACAACGCGGGCACCGCGGCGCACAGACTCGCCCAGAGGGAGCCCCTCGGAGCTTCCACGCCGTCGTTGCA
>Ga0209303_1000965_pt1 | contig 19477 bp, 16 predicted proteins | sample SidtaG_3_FD_187449 | JGI IMG/M metagenome (GOLD analysis project Ga0209303, IMG submission 187449) | Marine algal microbial communities from Sidmouth, United Kingdom - Sidmouth_Asex1 metaG (SPAdes) (version 2) | ecosystem: Host-associated > Algae > Red algae > Unclassified | place: Sidmouth... | reverse complement strand
ATCGTATGTTCGAGTAGCTAGCTACACTTCACATACTCTGCCTTGTCTAAATATCAAACACCTTGCTGTAAAAATAACCTCGAAAGATCAACAGACCCTAATTTAAGCGATTATTTTTATCGTTTGAGATAAAGTATTTATTATTGAAAATCCCACCTAGCATTTTGATTTACACATTTTCTTTAACAGATAGGTTGACCTGTGTTAGTTTAAGTAAAATATTTATGTAAGACGATAGAGAGATGTATGACACAGCATTCAAAAATGCCTTTGGATATAGAAGAAAAAATTCAAAGCCTTGCTGGTGATATTTACGTTCAAATTGAAGATAAGGTTTCAGCCTTTGTTTCAAACTACGCTAACCCCGTAGAAATTACGAACGATGTAATAGAAAACCATTCAATTTACCAATCGCTGCATGCTGATTTTATTCAATTAAAAAAAGAAGTTGATCAAGCAAAGCTATCTAATAGCACTGAAATAGCATCTTACGAAAAAACAATTGCAACGCTCACCACCCAAGTCGAAAATAATGATGCTGCTATTAACAACGGTAAACAGCTAAACTCTGCTAAATTTTCAGACACCGAAAAAGCTTTAAAAGAAAAGCAAAACGAATTATCTACTCTATCAGATAGTTACAATAAACTCAGTCAACAACATGAAAGCCAAACTAAATCGTTAATGGCTGCTAATAAGCAACTTGAAACATCTCTTAGTAAAATAAAAACTTTGGAAGCGTCTGAAAAAACTATTATAAAAAATGACAACGCTAAAACGGTTACTTTATCCGTTCAAAATGATCAAATATCAGACCTTACCTTTAAACTTAAAAATATAACTAGCGAGTTAGATAACCTCAAAGCCGAACATTCTCAACAATCAGTGTCTTCTAATAAGCAACTGACCCAAGAGTTAAAAACTGTTAAACAACATAAAAAAGAAATAGCAGACTTACAAAAAAATATAACACAAGTAGAAAAATCGTTAACCTCTGAAAAAATAATTGTTAAGCAACTGACTAGTGAAATATCAACCTCAAATCAAAAATACACTGAACTCAATTTAAATATTGAGTTACTTCAGAAAAAACTAATAACGCTAAATGAGCAACTCAGCTTAAGCGAAAGTACTAAAAAAGAAGCAGAGCACTTACTTGATATAGAAAGACAACGCCATGGTAAACAACAAAGTAAACAGTTATTGGAAATTGATGCATTAAAGAAAAGCATTGATAGCCAACGCAGCGAATTAGCTATACAAGCATCAACAAATAAACAAACGATAAAAAAAGTAGAAAAATTAGATCAAGAAGTTAATAACTTAGAAAAAGAAAAAACACAGCACCAACAAAAGGTAAACGAACTTGAAAAAACTCATCAACTTACCTTAGCCGAATTAAATAAAAATCTTAGCCAAACACAAGTAGCAGCAAAAACATTTGAAGAAAAATATAATCAACACAAATCAGTATTAGCCGAGCAAACAAGTAGCCATCAAAATTTATTAAAGAAAAACAAAGCGATAGATACCGCATCTTCAAAACAAGCAGCCGAATTAACTGATAAATTAGCACTGTTAGAAAAAAATGTTATTGAGTTAACAGCACAAAATAAAATGATATCAAATAATTACAAAGCGGCAACCGAGTCAGTTGAAACTTATAAACTAGAAATTAACACCTTAAAAGAAAAATATAGTAACGCAAATTTAACAGCTGAAGACACAAAAAAACGTATTGAAGTAAATAAAAAGAAACAAGAAAGTGAGTACAATAAAGCTCGAGATACCATAAAATACCTACGCGATGAAAATCTAGAACTACATACTCAACTAGATCAAAAAGTAACGGCATTAGAAGATAAGCTACGCGAATATCGCTTACGTTTTGAGTATGCCCAAAAGCAGTTGAATCAAAAATAACGCACAGTTCATTACGGCTAAAACTATTGCCTTAGCGGCTATAAATTTTACTTTTATTACTTAATAATGGAATAACCTTTGTCGACACCCCTTAATTTTGATGATTTAAGCCAATGGCAGCAAATAGCTTTTAGCGCTGCTTTATTAGAGCGCATGCTCCCCAATTATAAACTTTTCTCAGAGACCACCGAATTTGGTGAGCATTCTATTTTACGCAACCAGTTAGATACTGTGTGGCAATGGCTAGATAAAAATAACCGATGTAAAATAAATTATGAAGCTCAATTAACTAAGCTAGAGCCACAAATACCAGAGCCTGAAGCGTTTGATTATTTTGGTGTGTACCCTGCACTTGATACTTGTATGGCGATGGTATCAATGTTTCAAATTATGCAAGATGCAAGCTCGAACGGATGTATAAATGTGAGTAAACTCTCTGAAAATAGCGTAGTTAAATATATTGAGCTCATTTTTAGTCAAGAAATCGATCAAAATTTAATTACCGACGAGCAAATCAATTCACATCCACTAATGGAATGGGAACTCGCAACCCAACAAGAGCTTTTTAATTACATTCGTATCGCACAAGAAAATAAAAAATCCTGCCTACATGCAAAATCTTTAGTTTTAGAGGAAGGGCTTTCTAACCTCGGTATTGAAATCTAAGTGTATTGAAATCTAAGTGTATTGAATAAGTATATTGAAATCTAAGGGCATTGGTACAGTCGATAAGTGACTTGTCCGGCTGTTTTTTCTTTTAATAATAACCAATCATTTGGGATCACAGGAATAGATTCTTCACTTTCCATTTCAATATAAATTAAAGCATTAGATTCTAATAACTGCTTATTTATTATATTATTACTTAATAAACTAATTGTTTTTGCAGCCAAACCTTGTCGAAATGGTGGATCAATAAACACAATTGAAAATTTTTGTGAGCAATGCGCTAAAAAGGTCAGCGAGTTAGTGTTCACAATCGTTATCTGCTCTGTTTTTAATAACGCTTTATTTTTTTCAAGCTGCATTGCTGCCGCCTTATTTAACTCTAGTAATGTAACGTTTTTAGCGCCACGTGATAGCGCTTCAAAACCTAAACCTCCAGAGCCAGCAAAACAATCTAAGCACATACTTTCTTGTATGTAAGGCATTAACCAATTGAAAAGCGTTTCTTTAACGCGATCAGTCGTTGGTCTTAACCCTTCTGCCATTAATACTGGTAGTTTTCTTCCTCGATATTTTCCTGAAATTATTCGTATGTTGCCTTTGGCAGGTTGTCGGGTTGATGTTGATTTATTCATATAAAGAGATCGCTAATCATTGTTTAAAAAATGTCTTAAAGTAATATTTTAATCGCGTTTTATTTTATACCCGTTACCATTTAAGATGCATGTTTTAGAGTGCTTGAGCGATTTCAATTCAAGGCGCTGTGATGAAATACCGGTTATTCCCTTGTAAATCTCAGCAACGACGAAGTGATATTGATCAAGCCCTTCTTCGATGGGGTTAAAATGGCTTTACGCCGCGGTCAATAATTCAAACATAGAGTGACTATGTTTGAATAATTCTCCTTGCCTAAAGTCATTTTAATTCCCACTGAAATCGAGCACTTTGAATGGTAACGGGTATAGTAGCTTTGTTTCATTGAGTTTTATGTAATACTGAAACAAAATTTAATGTTGGTGACATTAAATGATACTATACTCAAACCACCTAAATAAGCGTTTATACACTTAAAAACGTGCATTTAAAGCGTTTTAGGAACAGGTATTCACATTATCCCTTTTTATTGTATTAATACCATCAATATGTATGGCCCACAGAAGAAATAGTTTTATGTCTAAAAAGAAAGGAATGTTCTCTTGGTTAGGTTTTGGTAATCAAGAAAAAGAAAAAGAGGTTTCTCCTGTAGAACCGTCTCAAGTTAAAACGTATGTAGAATCTGAGCAAAAAATTGAGCCAGAAGTTAACAATGACGTTGAAAACGAAGCCGATAAAGAAACCGTGCTCGCTGAAAACACACCTCAAGAAAACTCAGTAATTCAAGAAGCTAGTACCTTAGAAGAACCCCAAATACTTTCAAAAAATCCTGACACTATTGTTGTAGACAACGAGATAAAAAGTGAAACTGCTCAGCCAGAGCTTGGCTTTTTTTCTCGTTTAAAGCAGGGATTAAAAAAAACTAGCCAAAATTTAGGTGGCGGATTATTTAGCTTATTCAGTGGTAAAAAAATTGATGATGAGCTATTTGAAGAATTAGAAACGCATTTGTTACTTGCTGATGTAGGTGTTGATACCACCAATAAAATTATATCGTCTTTAACGGCAGCGGCATCTCGAAATCAGCTTAAAGATGCTGAAGCATTATATGACTTACTAAAAGCTGAGCTTAAAAAAATTATCGCTCCCGTTACTCAACCTCTGGTTATTCCAGAAAGTAACAGCCCATACGTTATCTTAATGGTAGGCGTAAATGGCGTCGGTAAAACAACCACTATTGGTAAATTGACGAAACAGTTTCAGTCAGAAGGTAAGTCGGTAATGTTAGCGGCTGGCGATACCTTTAGAGCTGCGGCAGTTGAGCAATTGCAAGTGTGGGGTGAGCGAAATAATATTCCCGTTGTTGCTCAACATACTGGCGCAGATAGCGCTTCTGTTATTTTTGATGCGATCAGCTCAGCTAAAACTAAAGGTGTAGATGTACTAATTGCTGATACTGCGGGTCGATTACAAAATAAAGATCACTTAATGGAAGAGCTGAAAAAAGTGGTTCGAGTGATGAAAAAATTAGACGAAAACGCACCACATGAAGTTATGCTAACGCTAGATGCCGGCACAGGTCAAAATGCTTTAAGTCAAACTAACTTATTTGATAAAGCGGTAGGTTTAACAGGTTTAACCTTAACTAAGCTAGATGGTACAGCAAAAGGTGGAGTCGTTTTTGCCATTGCAGACAAACACAATATTCCAATTCGCTATTTAGGTGTAGGAGAAGGTATTGATGATTTAAGACCGTTTAAAGGTGATGACTTTATTGATGCTTTATTTTCTCATGATAATGAACCGAGCTAATACGGCTTACTTATGATCCGATTTGATAATGTAAGTAAAATTTATTCTGGTGGTTTTGTCGCACTTAAAGATGTTAGCTTTCAAGTAAATTCCGGTGAAATGGCTTTTTTAACCGGTCATTCAGGAGCCGGTAAAAGTACATTATTAAAACTCATGTGCTTAATGGAAAAGCCTACCAGTGGTTTAGTTGAGCTCAATAACACCGATCTTTCTCAGATCAAATATAAAAATATTCCGTATGCGCGCCGCAATATAGGTATGATCTTTCAAAATCATAATTTATTAATGGACCGCACCGTTTTTGATAACGTTGCCCTGCCTTTAATTATTGAAGGTTGCAGCTTAAAAGAAACGCGTAAACGAGTAGAAGCTGCGTTAGAAAAAGTTAACCTGCAAAGCAAATTAAAATACTACCCTAATATGTTATCAGGTGGTGAACAGCAGCGTGTAGGTATTGCAAGAGCCTTAGTCAACAAACCGCCTATATTGCTAGCTGATGAACCAACAGGAAATTTAGATCCTAAATTATCGCTCGAAATCATTAAACTGTTTGAAGAATTGAATGACTTAGGGGTAACGGTTCTAATTGCAACCCATGATTTAGGGCTGATCGCTCGAATGAAATATAGAACATTAACCTTAAAACAAGGTCAAATGATCACCGACGGACTCATCGAAGGCCTACAAACCAAAGGAGGCCAACATGCAAGATAACAATCATTTTGCTAGGCCTTCAAATAAATTAGGTTTTTCAGCTCGTTTTGCTGGCTGGGTTATTCGCCATGTTCAACAAAGCATAGGTAGCTTGGGTGACTTATGGCGTACTCCTTTTACATCGGTTATGACCATTTTAGTACTTGGTATTAGTCTAACCTTACCTGCGACACTTCATTTATTTGTGAAAAATGCTAAAACGGTTACCGAACAATGGAATTCCGCATCAGAAATTACTTTATTTTTAAAATTATCAACATCAGATAAATCTGCTCAGCAATTAGTTCAGCGATTATCTTTATACCCTAATATTGCTAATGTTAAATACATCTCAGCAAAGCAAGCACTAGCAGAATTTAAAGTACTGTCAGGTTTTGGGGATGCGCTTGAATATCTCGACAATAACCCTTTGCCAGCCACTGTTTTAGTCACACCAACCTTGCGTGCTAGTCAAGCTGAAGCAGCAGGCGAATTACTCCTTAAACTCGAACAAGAACGAGAGGTTGACCAAGGTAAGCTTGATTTAGAATGGCTTACTAAATTACAAGCCATGGCAAAATTGATTGAAGATATAGTGATAGGTTTAGCTTTGTTATTGTGTTTATCCGTAATACTCATTATTGGTAATACCATCCGTTTAGCTATTTTAAATCAAAAGGATGCCATTGCTGTAATGAAGCTGGTAGGAGCAACAGATGCCTTTATTCAGCGACCCTTTTTATATGCAGGCATGTGGTATGGCATACTTGGTGGATTAGTTGCTTGTTTGTGTGTGAATGTATTAGCGACGTATTTATCTTTTGCATTACAGAACTTAACAACCTTGTATCATAGTAATTTTGAGCTTGAATTACTAACATTATCAGAAGCTCTATCTTTAATTTTTTCAGCTGTTTTATTAGGTTTTTCAGGGAGTTATGTTTCAGTTAGCAAACATATAAAAAATATTGAACCAACAGCTGACTAAACACTGTCATCAAGTTGAAATATTTTTTAACTAAGGTAGTTCTACTATGTTAGGTCTATTATAAAGTCTTGCACAAAAATTAAGTTACTCGTTAGAGGCTGAATTCATATACCAAGCGTAACAAATTTATACATTTTAGTATTTATAATTTGCGATAGCTTATTGAATAGCTATACTAGGTGAGTTAGTGTGTGAGGTACAAATGTTCGCGATGTAAATAAACGGATATTATAATCGCGATAAAGAACAATTATGAAGGAGAAAAATAAATGAGTAATTCTATACAATCTACAGCATTGACTGTCCCGCAAAGTGGCAGTATTGAAGCCTATATGCAGTCAGCGTATAGCATCCCTATGTTAACAGCTGAACGTGAGAAAGAATTAGCCACTCGTTTATATACAAATAATGATTTACAAGCAGCGCAAGAACTCATCATGTCGCACTTACGTTTTGTAATACATATTGCTAAAGGTTATGCCGGATATGGCTTAGCACAAGCTGATTTAGTACAAGAAGGTAATGTTGGTTTAATGAAAGCGGTTAAACGCTTTAACCCTGAAATGGGTGTTAGGCTTGTTTCTTTTGCCGTACATTGGATAAAAGCTGAAATACATGAATTTGTATTACGTAATTGGCGAATTGTTAAAGTTGCTACAACCAAAGCCCAGCGTAAGTTGTTTTTTAACTTAAGAAAAAATAAAAAACGTTTGGGTTGGTTTAGTCATGCTGAAGTAACAAATGTTGCAGATATTTTAGGTGTTACGAAAAAAGACGTACTTGAAATGGAATCTCGAATGAGCAATCAAGATCAAGCCTTTGAGCTTTCTGCTGATGATGATGACAATGCTAACGCAACAACATTTTCACCCGCTCAGTATTTAGAAGATAAATCGTCAGATTTAGCTGACTCAGTTGAAGCAACAAACTGGAGTCAACATGCTAATAAAAGGTTGAGTAACGCTTTAGTTTGTCTAGATGAAAGAAGTCAAAATATTATTCGTACCCGTTGGTTAACCGATGATAAAACAACACTTCAAGATTTAGCTGATAAATATGAAATATCAGCAGAGCGTGTCAGGCAGCTAGAAAAAAATGCATTAAATAAACTAAAAGCATCTATGGCCACATAATAACTTATAAGCTTTTAAAACGAAAACCGGCAGTTGTCGGTTTTTTTGTTTTAAGAATATTAATAATTAATGTTATTATTAGAAATAATTAGCTAATTTTTAAATACAAAAACCTAACTAAAATAATAAATAATCGTAGGTGATTTTTGATGGAAGTGAGTGTAAAAAAAAATATACTAGCTGTACGTCAAGTACCAAAGTTAAAGTCTTTACTTAAAAAATATCGACAAGCTAGAACTATTCAATCAGGGTTATTACAGCTATCTGAATTATCAAGCTCTTTTACTGACATGAGTTCGTTCTATAGCTCACTTGAATCAATTATTAAAACTATTCTTATCTCTGACAGTTTCCATATTACCTTACTTGATAATAACCAAAACTTATCTTTAGTTTATGCACACAACCCTAATGAAAAAAACATTCTCGACAAACACAATTCAGAGCATTGGGTAAATAGCTTATCTGGTTTGGTTTTTTCTCAATCTAAAACTCTATGCTGTAATACTGATACAAGGGAGCAACTGAGTAAAAAATATAATTTATCTTATTATGACTCGGCTTGTATTGCTTGGTTGGGCGTACCTTTAAAGCGTGGCAATCAAATTATTGGTGTTATTGCCTTGCAAAGTTATGATATTAATATTCTTTTTGGTGAAAAAGACGCTCAATTATTAGGTTTTATTGCGGAACATTTAGTGACGGCAATTGACCGAGTTAAAAGTCGAGAACATTTAGAAAATAATATTATCGAACGAACGCAAAAACTTACAGTAACTAACGATAAACTACAGATAGAAATAGCTGAACGTAAAAAAGCGGTAAAAATACATAAAGCTTTATTGGATATTTCAGAAATTACAGCAACAACGACCGATCTTGATTCATTTTATCAAGTATTACACAAACAAATTACTGCATTAATTCCGTCAAAAAACTTTTATATCACCTTAATATCTCAAAAAAAACAATGGATTGATTTCCCTTATTATAAAGACGAATTTTATGATGAATCAGCTTCAAGAGGTTTTTCTAACGGATTAACTGAATTAGCAATAAACGTTGCTGAACCGCTTATTGTTAAAGGGTCAGAAGTTATTACTTTAGATGATAACGGCAATGTTCAATCCAAATTTTATCAAGTTAACTCTACCAAGAATATCTCCCCTAAAGCGTGGTTAGGTGCACCACTTATCGACCAAGGCGAGGTGTTCGGTGTTTTTGCTGTTTATCATTATCATGATGAAAATGCTTATAAATTAAGTGATTTAGACTTAGTGAAATTTGTGAGTCAACATATCGCAACAGCAATATTAAGAGTTAAATCCCAGGCTAAAATACAAAAAAATAATGAAGAACTTGAACAAGCCATTCTCGAAAGAACTAAAGAGTTAGAAAATACCAATTTAAATTTACGTATGCAAATCGAAGAGCGCCGTAAAGCAGAAGCACAATTGTATTATGAAGCTCATCACGATGCGTTAACTAAGTTACCTAACAGGGCAGTATTAACCGATAGATTGAGTTATTCGTTACGGCATATAAAGCGTCACCCATCACATCAATTTGCGGTGTTATTTATCGATTTAGATCGATTTAAAGTCATAAATGATACGTTAGGACACCACGCAGGCGATTTGTTTTTGGTTGAAATAGCTTCAAGACTTCAAGAATGTGTGCGAGGAAATGATATTTTAGTGCGGCTAGGCGGTGATGAATTTGTGATTTTACTTGATACATTACAGTCAGAAGAAGATGTTGAAGATGTTGCGAGTAGAATCATAAATAAAATCGCATCAGGTTTTGAGTTGGATGGGCAGACGGTTTATTCAAATGCCAGTATTGGAATCGCTATGTCTGCAAGCCATTATAACGATTCAAACGAAATACTAAGAGATGCTGATGCTGCTATGTATCAAGCCAAAAGTATGGGTCGTGGGCGCTACGTGTTCTTTGATGAAAGTATGAGAGAGCAACTCATTGCGAGTATGACCTTAGAACAAGAGTTGAGAGCGGCGGTAAAAGAGCGTCAATTTGAGCTTCACTATCAAAAGATATCAGATCTAGAGAAAACTCAAACTATTGGTTACGAGGCTCTTCTTAGGTGGAACCATCCTAAAAAAGGTTTATTGTCGCCAAGCGATTTTTTATTTATGGCAGAAGAAACTGGTATAATTTTAGATATAGAAACTTGGGTGATTGAAGATGTTTGTGAGCAACTAAAATGTTGGAATACCTCCTCTAAATACAAAAATATTTTTATTGGCGTTAATTTATCAGGAAGGCATTTAACCCAACCTAACCAATTATGCAAACTAATTGATTTAATAGGTAGTAATACCATAGAGGCTCAACGTTTAATTTTAGAGTTTAATGAATCTGCGTTTACCCAAAATACCGAATTAGCTATACGTGGATTGAAAAAACTAAAAGAATTTGGTGTTAAATTAGCACTTGATGATTATGGCGCAGGGTTATCATCTCTTAATTTTTTATATGACTACCCATTTGAATTTATTAAGCTTGACAGAAGTTTTGTAAAAACATTAAATTTAGAAAACAATAATTTATCGTTAGTCAAAGCATTAAACGAAATGGGTGACAACTTTGGCTATAGATTAGTTGCTGAGGGGATTGAAAGCGCTGAAATGTTAGAAAAATTGAAAAAGGTGGGATGTGATTTTGGCCAAGGTTACTATATTAACCACCCACGTAAATTGAAAAATATGATAATACCTTAGGGTCTGTTGATCTTTCGAGGTTATTTTTACAGCAATGTGTTTGATATTTAGACAAGGCAGAGTATGTGAAGTGTAGCTAGCTACTCGAACATACGATAACGACGTATAAATTTCAAACAGGTACTGCCCTCTGGGTTCATTTAAAACGAATTTACTCATTGTTGTTCGCTTCTTTAATAGAATAACTATTAGACAAAGCTCACATCGCGATTAAATTCGTTTTAAATTGAATAAAATTTAACCCTGAAAGATCAACAGACCCTAGTTAAACGTATGAATGCTTAATTAAGGTATGATATATAGATTTTATTTTCCCACCCTCATTACTTTACCTGCGAAGTAATATTCAGTGTTTACTCCGAATGTTTTTTAATAAAGAGTTAACTGCTGGCCTAAATACAAAACACTCATTTAATAGCGTGAGAAAAGGTGCTTTTTACCACTAAAACTTTATAATAGTTAAAATTAAATATTAGGAGGTTTTTTCATGGGAAATATGGGTATTTGGCAATTATTAATTATTGTTGTAATTGTTGTTTTGTTATTTGGTACGAAAAAATTACGTAATTTAGGCGGTGATTTAGGTTCTGCTGTAAAGGGTTTTAAAAAAGCAGTTACCGATGAAGATAATCCAAAAACAGAAAATCAAGAAAGTGTTGACAGTATAGCTAATAAAAAAACTGCCACCACTGACTCAGCTGAACAAAAAGACAAAGATCAAGCTTAATTATGTTTGATATAGGTTTTTGGGAACTATTACTTATAGGGCTTATGGCATTAGTTGTTTTAGGGCCTGAAAGGTTACCTGTTGCGATAAGAACGGTACGCAATTGGATATCTAATGCGCGAAGAATAAGTGAAAACGTAAAAAGTGAATTAACCGAAGAGCTTCGTATTCATGAGTTGCACAGTAATTTAAAAAAAGCTGAGCAAGCTAATATGCAAAATTTATCACCTGAAGTCGCTGAATCGTTAAAAACCCTAAAAGAAGCAGCAGAAATGGTAAATGAGCCTTATAAAGTTTCAGAGCCTAATCAAATCAAAACATCTGATAAAGCTTTAAATTCTCAACCAACTACCACTAAAGTAAAAGACGCTCAATTAGTAGATGCTCAATTAGTAAGCCCCCAGATAACTGACTCAAAAGAAAAAAATAAAGAGAGCGATGTTAACGTTACTGAACTCGCCGATAAAAAGACCAACCAATGAATGCTAATTCTACTAATCATACCTTATTTGATCACCTTTTAGAGTTACGCTCTAGATTATTAAAGTCGTTTCTTGCTGTTGCTGTTATCTTATGTTGTTTAATTTATTTTGCTCAAGATATATATCATTTTGTTGCCGAGCCCTTACTCGCAACAATGCCCCTGGGTACACAAATGATTGCCACGGATGTTGCCTCACCTTTATTCGCCCCCTTTAAATTAACTATTGTGTTATCTGTTTTTATCGCAATGCCTTACATCCTATTTCAGTTATGGTCTTTCGTCGCACCTGGACTTTATCGAAACGAAAAACGTTTAATTGCGCCGTTAATGTTTGGTAGTACACTTTTATTTTATAGCGGCATTGCCTTTGCTTATTTTGTGGTGTTTCCAGTAATATTCACTTTTTTTAACTCAGTTGCACCAGAAGGGGTAACAATAGCAACGGATATAAGTAGTTATTTAGATTTTGTGCTTAAACTATTTTTTGCCTTTGGCGCAGCTTTTGAAATTCCCGTCGCGGTCATTTTAATGTGTTGGACCAATTTTACTTCACCAGATAGTTTAAGGGCAAAAAGGCCGTACATTGTTGTAGGTGCATTTGTTATCGGTATGCTATTAACGCCACCTGACATAATCTCTCAAACCATGCTTGCGATTCCCATGCTTCTTTTATTTGAGCTAGGTATATTTATAGCAACGTTTTATTACAAAGCAGAGACTGAGTAAGAAACACAATAAATCGCTTTCACCCAATTACTACATTTAAATATGCATCTTGATTCGTCATGGTATAGACAAGTAAGTTAGCAATAAAATATTTAAAAGTGTCAATAATGCTAAAGCTTACTATCGTTCGTTAATTTTTTTAAAGCAGGTACATAAGTGGTTGATATTGGCGTAAATTTAACAAATAGTCGCTTTGATAAAGACCTTAATACGGTTTTGTCTAATGCCTGTGAGTCCGGCGTTAAGCATTTATTGGTAACTGGCACTAATATTAATGAAAGCGAAAAGGCATTAGCGTTATGTCAACAACATCAAAATCTTTTATCTTGTACCGCAGGTGTCCACCCTCATGATGCTGATCAAGTTACAGACGATTATTTAGCTCGACTAAAATCTTTAGCTAGCCATTTTGCGGTAAAAGCGATTGGTGAGTGTGGTTTAGATTTTAATCGCAACTTTTCAACACCAAGCAATCAAAAAAGAGTGTTTACAGAGCAAGTGCAATTAGCTCAACAATTACAGCTACCCCTGTTTTTACACCAAAGAGATGCATTTGATGACTGGTTCTCTATTTTAAGTCCTTATATTTCATTTGTGCCCTTTATGATTTCGCATTGTTTTACAGGAACTTCCCAACAATTAAGTCTATGCTTAGAAGCAGGCATGTATATTGGCATAACTGGTTGGGTATGTGATGAGCGAAGAGGTCAAGCATTGCGGGATATTATTCATCAAATACCTTTAGATAGATTGATGATTGAAACTGATGCCCCTTACCTAACACCAAGAACCATTAGACCTAAGCCCAAAAGTAGTCGTAACGAACCTAAGTATTTAAAGTATATTGTAGAAGAAATAGCAAAATTGACTGATTATTCGGAGCCAGAAATTATTCAACACACAAGTGAAAACGCAATGAGGGTCTTCGGGTTGAGGTGCACTTCATGATCGTTAAATTAGCGCTAAATTCAGCATTGTTTTGCTTATTTATACTTGTGATGTTTTTTATTTATATGACGGATGATGTTATCGGAGCCCATTATCTTCATATAAATAAAGAAATTACTGCTTATTCCTACTTATTAAATAATATAAAAGATATTGCTATATCTACAGAAAATAAATTATTTACTGATGGTTTAGCCATTGGGTCTGCTTTTGCGTTAGCCTCATCAATGTTTTTTATATTTATTGCGAATGGGCGTGTTACCGTACTTTTATTAAGTGGTTATTTTTTAGCAAGTGCAATATTACTGACGTTATTACTAGGTGTTCCTATCACGGTTCTTTCCACCGATATTTATCAACTATATGGTGTTGACGTGCCTTTATTAGTGGTTATTACTAAAATTCTCCTAATGTGGTTTGCGTTACTTATTTTTAGATTACGAGCACATTCAACTAAAGTATATTGGATCATAAAATCATTTTGTTGGATATTATTAGCTTACCTTCCTGTGTGTTACATCTTACCAATAAAAACTAGCTTCTTCTTGAGTGTATATATTGAATTATTTATTAGTGGGCTACTAATAATTTTAGGTATTTATCTCATTCAAAAATCACGACGTTTATCTGTACTATTTGTACTTTTCGTCTTTATTCAGTTTATTTTTGCTTTATTGAACACCGTTGCATTATTTGGTTTTGATATTGATATTTATCAGCAGGATCGATATTTATACACCATTTCATTTTGGTTAAGTGGTTGCCTAACTGTATTTATGTTGAGCAGAGGATATTTTTATCAAATTCAAGATAAGCAGAAAGCTGAAAAGAAAGCGCTAGCAAGTTTAGAAAAATCTGAAAAGGCACAAGCTGAACTCTCTACCTTGCAAGAAGAAAACCAAGAAAAACTTGAAAGTCGTGTGCAAGAACGAACATTAGAACTTAACATTGCTTTGCAAGAACTAGAAAGTGCTAACGAAGAACTTGCTGAAAAAAATACATTAGATGAATTAACTGGATTGTATAATCGTCGCTATTATGATCAAAAAATCATTGCTGAATTTCGTCGTAGTCGTCGTAACTTAACTCCGTTAAGCCTAATAGTTGTTGATATTGACCACTTTAAACATGTAAATGATAGCTACGGACATATTGCTGGTGATCAATGTTTAAAATGGATAGCAGGAAAAATAAAACAAGCATTGGGCCGTGTAACTGATATAGGCTGTCGTTACGGAGGAGAAGAGTTTTGTTTAATTTTACCTGAAACAGATACTAAAGGTGCTATGTCTTTAGCGGAAATATTAAGAGATTCTATACAGTCAGAAATTTTTGTTTATGATAAAACAGACATCCCCATGACAATTAGCTGTGGTGTTAGCACTTATTGGCAACAACCCGAAATAGCACCTGAAAATATATTTTCAGCAGCAGATCAAGCCTTATACAGTGCAAAGAAAAATGGGCGTAACCAGGTACAAAAAAAAATACTCAGTAGTACGATAAAATCCAATTAAGGCCCTTAAATGAATAATATATTTGGTCAATACCCTGCTCGTCGTTTACGCCGAATGCGTACAGATAGTTTTTCCAGACGCTTAATGTCTGAAAATCAACTCACAGTAAACGATTTAATTTATCCGGTATTTGTTTTAGAAGGTAATAATCAACGTGAGAGCATTGCGTCAATGCCTGGTGTTGAAAGAAAAAGTATAGATTTATTGCTTGAAGAAGCACAAGAACTTGTTGATTTAGGTATTCCAGCAGTTGCACTTTTTCCAGTAACGCCGAGTCATATTAAATCATTAATGGCAGAAGAGTCTTATAATCCTGAAGGTTTAGCTCAACGAGCCGTTAGGGCGCTAAAAGCTAAATTCCCTCACTTAGGTGTGATCACCGATGTGGCTCTAGATCCATTCACCACTCACGGACAAGACGGCATTATTGATGAAAATGGTTATGTAGTAAATGAAATTACTAAAGATATTTTAGTTAAACAAGCGTTATCACACGCTCAAGCAGGGGCTGATGTTGTTGCGCCATCAGATATGATGGATGGTCGCATTGGTGCTATCCGTCAAGCGTTAGAGCAAGCTGGTTTTGTAAATACTAAAATCTTAGCTTATTCAGCTAAGTATGCATCAAACTACTACGGACCTTTTAGGGACGCTGTAGGCTCTGCCAGTAATATAAAAGGTGGTAATAAAAATACTTACCAGATGGATCCTGCTAATAGTGATGAAGCGTTACACGAAGTTGCACAAGATATTCAAGAAGGCGCTGATATGGTCATGGTAAAGCCTGGTATGCCTTATTTAGATATTATTCGGCGTGTTAAAGACACATTTCAAGTGCCTACTTACGCTTATCAAGTCAGTGGTGAATACGCCATGCACATGGCAGCTATTGAGCGGGGTTGGTTAGCAGAAAAGCCCTGTGTTATGGAAGGTTTACTCGCGTTTAAGCGCGCTGGAGCAGATGGCATTTTAACGTATTTTGCTAAAAAGGTGGCTTACTGGTTAAATGAAAAAAAACCGCAATAATAAGCTTACTGGGTAATAAAGGTATAGTTAACGAGATGCTTAGAGCTATTTAAAAGAGAGTAGGTAAGGTTTAGTTAGCAAAGCTTTATTTATAATTATTCTAAATTAAGATCATCTAATAATGTTAACGACATACCAATAGTGCTTAAATACACACTTTCCTGTGTTAAGTCGTCAATCATTAGCGGGTGAGTTTTTAACCATATTTGTGGAAGGCGCAGGGTAATATTTCTATTTGAAATATCTGTCATTATAGCGGGCAATTCATTGTCATTTCGTCTTTGACAAAAAATAATAGCAAGCCTAAATATAATTAATAAATAACATGAATTATCATAATTTGTTGCTGTTTGCTCTTTTAGTTTTATTAAATCAATATTAGATTTTTGTAGTTGTATGAAAATTGCTAGTAGTTGCTTATCAACTTGATCAAAGCCAGGCAAGTCAGCATTTTTTATAATATATGCGCCATGTTCTTGGTGGTTTTTAAATTCAAGTAATAATCCTATTTCATGCAGCGCACAACTGGCTAAAAGTAATTTAAAGCTATTATCTTTTTGCAGAGGTAAATGTTGTGCAAAGCTGTCAAACATTAGTTGCGCTTGTTTTGAAACGCGAGAAGCATGTTCTTTATCTACATGAAACCTTTCAGCAATAGAATTTACGGTGCGTTGCCTAATATTTATTTTACGCATACTGGGCAACATTTCATACAATAAACCTTCGCGTAATGCGCCACTTGAAAGTTGTAAGTCAGTAATATCGAGCATTTCAAATACAGCAATAAGAATAGCTAAACCGCTAGAAAATACCGGTTGCCTATCATGAGATAAGCCCGTGATAGCTATATTATCAATATTTTTACTATTAATTAATGCTCTTTCTAGGGAGTACAAAAAAGGTAGTGAAATAATAGCCGGTTGATGATTGCTACGAAGGATTTCTGCAAGTGCTTGAATAGTGCCTGAACTACTGAGTACTGATTGCCAGCCAATTAGTTTGTAATCATCAACAAATGGGGCTAATAATACTTTAGCCGCGTCTTTGGCTTGATTCATATTGTTTTTAGATAATTCACCACCGACAAAATATTGCTGATTAAAGGTTACACACCCCATGTTGATGCTACATACTTTAATCGCATCAAAAGCATTGCCAACAATCAGCTCGGTACTAGCGCCACCTATATCTAAAACTAATCTTTTATCTTCACTGGCACTGGTATGAGCAACACCTAAATAAATACTTTCAGCTTCTTGAGTGCCAGACAATATAATTATCCTGTGGCCCAGTACTTTTTCGGCTTTATCAATAAACTCTTGCGAGTTTGTTGCTAACCTTAAAGTGGCAGTAGCAACAATTCTAATATTATCAGGGGGGATATCCTGTAAACGCTCGGCAAAAAAATGTAAACACTCTAAACCGCGTAACATAGCATTTTTACTTAGCTTGTTTTCTTGATTTAATCCTGATGCTAAACGTACTTTTCTTTTAACTTTATCTACCGTTTGTACACTATTTGCAACTAAACGGGTTATTAACATATGAAAACTGTTAGAACCCAAATCTAAAACGGCATATAAAGGAGACATTTTCATTAAAAGCTAGCTCCTACGAGCCTTATTGTATTGCGATCTACCACGGTTTTGACCACCGCTATTAGTTTTATGACGACGCATTACAGGCTTAGGTGTTGGGAAATCAGTAATCAATGCATCAGCATCATATTTACTTACAGGCAAAGCATGATCGATGTAAGTTTCAATCGCGGGCAAATTAAAAACAGAATCTTCACAAGCAAAACTTATTGCGTGTCCTGATGCACCAGCTCTACCGGTTCTACCTATCCTGTGTACGTAATCTTCACAATCATCTGGTAAGTCATAATTAAATACATGCGTTACCGAAGGAATGTGTAACCCCCGCGCCGCAACATCTGTAGCAACTAATACATCAAGTTGACCATTGGTAAAACGGTCTAAAATCTTTAAGCGTTTATTTTGCGGAACATCACCGGTTAACAAACCAACGCGAATACCGTCTATTTCTAAATGCGCATGTACTTTTTCACAAACATGTTTAGTATTAGCAAAAATAATAGCTTTTTCTGGCCATTCTTCTTCGATCAATGTTTGTAGTAACTTCATTTTATCTTGGTTTGAAGGATAAAAAAGTTCTTCAGAAATACGAATATTAGTTTTTTGATCAGGTTCTACTTCAACACTTACCGGATCGTTCATGTGTTCAAATGCGAGCTCTTTTACTCTAAAAGACAATGTAGCTGAAAATAGCATACTGAGTCGCTCTGTAGCAGGCGGCATTTTATTAAACATGTAGCGGATGTCTTTGATAAAACCTAAATCGAACATGCGATCAGCTTCATCAAGTACAATAACTTCAATATTGCCAAGGTTATAGACGCCTTGTTTTAAATAATCAAGTAAACGACCACAGGTGCCAATAAGAATATCAACACCGCTTTCAAGTTCTTGACGTTGTGACTCGTAGCCCTCACCACCGTAAACCACTGACACTCTTAAACCACTAGCTTTAGCCATTTCAATAGTATCTTTATGAATTTGAATGGCTAATTCACGTGTAGGAGCCATGATTAAAGCACGAGGCTGATTGTGGCTAGGCTTAGGTGTTGTTAATAAGGTATGAAAGGTTGCCGCTAAAAAGGCAATAGTTTTACCTTCGCCAGTTTGGGCTTGACCAGCTATGTCGGTTCCTTCAATAAGAACAGGTAATGATTTAGCTTGAATGGATGTGCAGTATTCAAACCCCATAACATTGAGGCCTTCTATAACTTGCGGCGCAAGATCAAGTTCTGAGAACTTTATTTCTGATAAGTGTGTTTTTTTCATAGCGATAGCTTAACAGGTTAGTTGGTTAATAAAAATAATATTCAAAAACTTCACAGCACAAATTTATTTAGGGCGTATTTGCAAAAATAGCAAAAGTTGAATTGTTTGCACTATTAACAGATTTTTTGCGTAGTTTTATTAACTCATTTTGATCAATCTCTGTTAATACCTTTATTGCGTATTGCTGCGTATTGCGTATCAGGGGCAGCCATATATTTATTAATGTTTTCAGTGATATTGCTTTTTTACTAACAGTTATTTTACTAGCAGTTATGAGGGAGAGTTTCTGTGAATAATAATTAACAGCGGTTAACTTTACAGTTAGCCGAAACCAGTTTTACTATATTGTTATGTTTGGTATCCCAATCTAAATCTTGAGGTTGTTGGTTAAAATCAAGGTTATTTTTATTCTTGCTTTACCTGTATACGATTTAGTGCTAAATTTACAGTTCTAAAATACCTTAATAATCCAAACCCCAACCTAATCGTTTATCAAAAAAACAATTTTTGTATCAAAACATCCAACTAGTTTAAGAACCTCCTATATGAATCTTACCGAACTTAAAGAAAAATCAATCAGTGACTTGGTGCAATTAGCCGAATCAATGAAACTAGAGCATTTAGCTCGTACT
>Ga0209303_1000962_pt1 | contig 19505 bp, 14 predicted proteins | sample SidtaG_3_FD_187449 | JGI IMG/M metagenome (GOLD analysis project Ga0209303, IMG submission 187449) | Marine algal microbial communities from Sidmouth, United Kingdom - Sidmouth_Asex1 metaG (SPAdes) (version 2) | ecosystem: Host-associated > Algae > Red algae > Unclassified | place: Sidmouth... | reverse complement strand
ATAATGCGGATGTGGACTTTTTGTACACGGCGCTGGGGGTCTATGCGCCGCAACATTTGGGTGTTGTGCAGTTTTATGGGGCGGCGGCGGAGGCGCGCACGGAGAAGGCGGCTGCGGATGAGGCGTTGCGGCGGATGGCTGCGGTGGAGGCGACGTTGGCCAATTATCCACTGTCGCGGTTGAGCGAGCCAAATGTTGGGCGCGTGCAGCTGCTGATTGAGCGCATGGAGCGGCTGCCCAAGGTGTTGGCAGTGCTGGGCCATCCGGACCCGCGGATGGCGCTGCGGGGGTTGGGACGAGATGGCGCGCTGGGTGAGATGGATGATGAGTTGGCGTCGCAGCAGGGAGAGATTCTGTTGCGCGGGTTGTCGAAGTTGAGCGAGGATTTTGTCTTTCTGGTGACGGCGGCGCACATCGGGCGACCGGATCTGACCGAGGCGCTGGTGAAGATGTCGCAGGTGGCGAGTCAATATGCGTCGCGGCAACGGGGTGCGGCCTTTGTGGGTGACACCGGCTATGGTAAGTCTGTGGCCGCGGAGCGCATGGTCTACGAGACGACGCGGCAGTGGAAGCTGCGCACAATTGTGCTCGACTTTGGCGCGGGCTGGCGTAAATTATTGAATGCGCCGGGACTGGAGGGACGCGTCGAGATTCGGCAGCTCTCGCCCGGTGGCGTGCGCCCGCTGCGCTGGAATCCGCTGCAGATTGGGCGCAACATTCTGCCCGAAGTGCAGTGGCGCTCCTTCTGCGATATCTTTGGGGCGATTGCTAAATTGGGCGTGCGGCGACAGGTGGCCGAGTTACGCGAGGCGCTGCGGCGGGTCTACTTAGGCGCGGGCGTGCTGGTTGATGATCCCGATTGTCGAGCGGATAATAAATGGGGTCACGTTCGTGCTGACGAGGTCCATTTGGTGGATGCAGTGGCGCAGACGGCGTTGGCCGAACTGTCGACCGATGCGCGGCAGCGGCTGGCCGTGGAACGCTCGCGGTCGGTTGGATTGTCGCATCTATTTGACGATATCGAGCGCAAGCTATCCAGCGTGCCACCGCGTGATTCGATGTTGCGTAGCGTGCTGGAGGGCATCCTCTTCCGGCTGCATCCGCTAGTACAGGGTGCGGCCGCGGCGCAGTACGCAGCGGGTGAAGATGCGGTTGACTTGAACGAGATCGTGCCCGACGAAGGTGGGGTCGCCGTGCTGGAAGGTGGTGCGTTCTTGGATGATTTTTCGAAGGCCGTCTTGCTGGGCTGGTCGGCGTGGCATCTCTACACCGACGCCGTCATCGTGCGCATCCGCCACGGCGTGACTGAGGAAGCGCGTATCCAGATTGTCTTTGAGGAGGCGAACAAGATTCTGGCCGGTCTTGACTCGGGCGGCGGTGATGACGAGGGCAGCGGCGCATCGACCGCCGAGCAGTTTGCCTCCATGTGGCGCGACTCGCGCAAGTACGGCATCTGGCTGCACTTGATTACGCAGTCGCCCTCGCTGATCCCGCCGGGGATTTTATCGTCGTGCAATAATCTGCTGGTCAACCAGGTCAAGAATCCGCGCGACCGCGACTTGGTCATCGCGTCGATGCATCGCTCGGAGAAGGGTTTTGTGGATGAGGGCTGGCGACGCTTTCTGGCAAGTCTGCCGATCGCGCGGGCGGTGGCCAAGTTTGGCTATTCGTTTGACCGGGCGGAGTTGGAGCCTTGTTATATTGAGCCGTTAAGATTGGATGTGAAGGAGCCGAGTGATGAGGAGGTTTTAGGGCGGTTGGGGTGACCTAAAAAGATACTATAACAGAAATGGCACCATTTAAATCTTATTTTAGTTTCTTCTGGTAGAATGATATGATCTTAGGTGTTCAGCACTTCGGTGTGAATTACTTGACCGATTCATTTACATAAATGTTAGAGTCAATGCAATTATACGAGTGCATTGTTGAATACATCATAACAACCTATGCCCAGAGTCAACAACTATGAAGAAACTAAGTGTTCGTTTGCTTGGCACGTTTCTTATTACATTCGACGACAACAGCGTGCCCATGGCTAAAACCAAGCGCCCCCGCTCCCTGCTTGCATATATATTCATAAACCTAGCTAATCAACTTACGCGCCAACAAATTGCGTCAACATTCTGGCCAGAATCATCAGAGAAACAAGCGCGTACAAATGTGCGACGTCTCCTATATCGGCTGCGTCCACTAGTTCCCGCGCTTGAGAATGCTATCGACTTTGACACTGATCCGATTCAACTTCGGGAGAATATTGATTTTGAGATCGATGTTGATTTACTAAAGAGCAGCTACGCGGATTTATTCAACAGCGATACGTCTGTTCCGACTTCCGAACGGATGATGGAAGAGATAGTTAATACCTATCATGGTGATTTACTGCCCGATTTATATGAGGACTGGATACTTGAGGAGCGGGCTTATTTACAAGAGATCTATGCACAGGCTCTTAGACGACTTGTTGGTCTCGCTGAATCGAAACGCGAATATGAATCAGCCTTGCGTTATGCTAAACAACTGATAGCACGTGACCCGATTTCTGAAGAGAGCTACCGACAACTAATACGATTGAACTTGTTGAATGAGGATCGAGCCGCGGCTTTGCGCGCTTATCATGATTGCGCTGCTATGCTCGCTCGCGAACTTGACGTTCCTCCGTCCACTGAAACCCTTTCGCTCTATCAGCAACTCATTAGCGACCAAAATTCTGTAGAAACCACTGAAAGTGAAAATAAACAGGCTGCAGACCGACTAGGGATAAAGTTTATTGGGCGTCAGCGCGAATGGAGTACTCTTCAGAAAGTATACAGACAGGCAAGAACAGGGAATGCAGGCATTGTTTTAATTTCTGGCGTCGCGGGCATTGGGAAGACGCGGCTTGCAGAGGAATTGATCCGCTGGGGACGCCTGCAAAATATCTCAACGGCAACTGCACGGTGCTATATATCCGTGGCAAGCCCCGCCTACGGTCCCATTGCAAATTGGTTGCGTAGCCCAGCTGTTTATCGAAATTTACAGATTGTCGATTCGTATTGGCAAAAAGAAACAGCTCTACTGGTTCCGGAATTAGGGCAACAAGAGCCAGGCGAAGCTCAACAGATCCCAGAACCGTGGCAACGCCAGCGCTTCTTCGAAGCATTAGCACGCGGCATCTTGGCAACACCTACGCCTTTAGTGCTTATGCTGGATGATATTCAATGGATTGATGCTGATACCTTGGCATGGCTTGAGTTCTTATTTGATTTTGCACCGCGTGCTTCGCTGTTGCTGGTAGCGACAATGCGCATAGAAGATGCTGATGCCCCAGACTCATTGGCAAGTTGGATCGCAACAATGAAGCAGCGCCAACTGTTGACTGACATTGAACTTGAACCGCTATCTGAAACTGAAAGTGTATTATTGGGCGAAGAGTCCATTGGTCACGTGTTGGATCCTGATATGGCAGTACGATTATCCGCTATTTCTGAGGGCAATCCGTTGTTCATTGTTGAGATGATGCAGTCTTTAGGGGGCGATGCTAGCCAATTGGTGCCACCGCTGACTGATAGATGGGGAAACATTCCCAATGCAGTGCAAGATGTATTCGAGTACCGTCTGAATCAGCTTTCGCCAGGCTCGCGGATTCTGATTAACCTGGCCGCAGTGATGGGGCGCGACTTTACATTTGATCTGCTGGAAAAGGCAGCGGATGTGGATGAGGTTAAAGTCGCCAATGCGCTGGACGAAGCATGGCGTAAACGGATTATCCGCGAACAAGGGAATCTTGCCTACGACTTCAACCATGACTTACTCCGCACAGCTGCTTATCATTTAATGGGCGAAACGAAACAGCGGTTTAGTCATCGAACCATTGCAAAAGCGTGGGCAAAAATTGCCGACACATTAGAGCCGTCGTTTCTCGGGCAAATAGCGTTTCATTTTGAGCAAGGTGTACGCCTTGAAGAAGCCATCATATTTTATCGGCGCGCGGCTGACGGAGCGCGTAATACTTATAGTAACTCAGACGCTTTAACATTTTACAGACACTTATTGGAAAGCGAGTTAGCTACACAACTATCGTTGCGAGATCAGCTCGATGTCCGTCTGCAGTTAGGGCTTGTGCTACGTTATAGCAGCGAGTGGAATGACGCGCGGCACGAGTTTGAGGAAGTGTTGCAGTATGCTGAGGAAGCACAAGAAGTGACCTACATCGCACGCGCTCAGCACAATATCGGCGATATTTTGCGGTTGCAAGGAAATTACGGAGAGGCCTTGACATGGTTGCAAAAGGCCCGCAAAAATTTCACCGAAGTGGGCGATCTGTCGGGCCTGATTGACGTGCTGTGGGTCGAAGGCGAGGTCGGGTGGTACACCGGTAACAACGACGATGCATTGGCAGCCCTTGAACATCAGGTGGAGTTAGCGTCAAGTATCGGTGACAAACGAGGAATCTGTAATGCAACTGGTACCATGGGCATCATTCACTGGAGTATGCAAGATTGGGTGCGTTCGAAAGAACTCTGTTTACAATCTGTTGCAATTGCGCAAGAGTTAGAGTACGACTGGGGGCTAGGTCGCGCCCAGATCACACTAGGAAATATAGAGAGTACACAAGGCAAAACCGAAGAATCTGCCGAGTGGTATCTCCGTTCTTTAAAAACAGCCCAAAAGATCGATGACGCCCAGTGTATTGCTTGGTCTGTAGCCAATCTAGGCAATATTTATCGTGGGCGACGCGTCTTTGACGCGAGCTTAATTTGCTTTGAATATGCCGCCACACAGCCGATACTGCGAAATGATTGGTGGACAGTGTGCTTGTCCATCGCAAGCATAGCAAACTTGAGGGATGATCTTCTTGAATGGGACCTAGCGAACGAGTACTATCAGCTATCCATTGATATGGCACAGAAGCTGGATACACCCTACATTGTTGCCATATTGAATGAATATGTTGTCAGTCTGCTCAAACAGAATAAGCTCGATGCCGCCGTAACCGTTCATCAACAGGCTCGCAACACATTGGCAGCTCTTGGTGGTCAATCGGCTGGTGGTGAGGATCCAAGTTTCCAAACACGGTTGAATTCAATAAAGCTAGACCATGCAGTAGATGCGATAGATCATCACGTTGCAGAGACACAGCTCCGCGAGTTGATACACGAGTATCAACAACCAGAGCAAATGGCGGGTGTACACTATGAGCTTTGGAAACTGGACCCAGGCGGTTCAACAGACCGCCAGCAGGCTGCGGAACTGTACAAAAGTCATTTTGATTCAACACAGAATATGACATATTACGAGCAGTACCATGAATTGACCGGCACCGGGTTCCCGGAACCACCGCCGCTGCCAACATTGCCTGGTGACCTTCTGACAACACCTATTACTTTAGATGATGCAATGCAGCGCATCAGGGCCTGGCTACAACCTTAACACCGCCCAAGAAGGAACAATCTGTATAGGGTAGAAAGCTTTAACAATTTTGAAAAAGGTCTCAACAATTCAGTAACCGAATTGTTGAGACCTTTTTTTGTTTGAAACACCATTGCGTTTCAGGTTCGAATTTTTGAAACGCTTTTGGAACGCCCCACCTGCTACGCTCTGAACATCAACACAATTTTGTTGATATTTGTAGCAGTCTAATCCAGCCTTTCCTATGTTCACTATGGGAATAAGCACAAAGAACAAAAAGTGAGAAAAATCATGAAATATCGATTCTTGACGTTGGTAGTAACTATTCTAACCTTACTGATGAGTGGCTGTGTGGGCTTACCAGAACAGTCGAACAGTAGCAGTGATATCAATCTAACATTTCAGAAGGCATCCTCGGGAGAGGGTGAGTGGATGGGCACAGTAGCAGGGGACGTACAAGGTAATTTGCAGACCAAGCTACTGAACGCCGATACAAGTCAGCCAATTTGGGATGTAGAGTTTGATTGGATAATCGATGCCGGAGAGCAATCTTTTACGGCACGCCTAACAGGAACACTCAACACTGAAACTGGCTCTGTAGAAATGGACGGTACGGTTGTTGAAGGCTGGATGCTGGGGGCAAAAGTTCATGAAGAAGGCCTGCTTATAGATGCAGAAACGTCAACTTTCGAAGGTACGATCTCTATCGAAAATGACGACGGTGCCTAGGTCACAGCACAGCGAATACACTGAGGATGGTCGAAAACATGAATGCCATGTGTGATATGAAAAACCCCAATGGATATCAACAAATATGAATTACGGTCCCAAATATTCTCGATTCACATGTGGGAAGAGGATATGGGCAATGGGCAGTACGAATGGCGCATACGCCTACATCATATCAACAGTGGTGAAATCTCTTTCTATCGTACGACTGATCCTATTACCGAACAGATTGAGTCCGCAATCATTAAGGCAACAGAAGGTCATACAAATTGATTCTTCGGTAAAAGATTGTGTCTCTCTGACTGGGCTGTACAAAACCATCTCAACCTAAAACCAAAGTTGACCCATTTCCCTATGTCCAACAAACCAACAAGCAACCACCCCAAAGAACCTTTAGCGATAGTAGGCATCGGCTGCCGCTTTCCGGGTGACGCAAATTCTGCTAATGACCTTTGGCAGATGCTATTGAGCGGATAATCCTGGGAAGCTTCCACCCAAAACAACTCAACAAAGCATTTATGGATCAAATCTTGCGAGTGGCGCTCGGCTTACCGCTCAGAGGAGGAAATCATCCAACTATTTGCAGCATCTAAGTTTGGCACGACAGATATCAGTATCCAATTTACAGTTATATAACAAAATATTTACAATCCCTTAAAAGACAGACATACCGGAGGAGCATCATGCTTAGCAAAGTTTCAAGAAGCGTACCTATTTTATTTTGCGGGATAATTGTGCTCATTGCAATATTTTCTTTTAGTTGGAATTCTGCGATTGCTCAATCATCCTGTGATGGAGATGGAGTTTATTTATATGAAGGATCTGATTTTAAAGGTTCTTGTTATAAATTTACAGAGAGTTTATCTGATTTCTCAGATATCGCATTTAATGCTAGCGCATCTTCTATAAAATTCGCTGGAAGCTATAGTAGTGACGCATATCGTGTAGTACTATGCGAGTACAGAAATTACACGGGTATATGTCAAACAATCTTTGAGGATCACAATAATTTGGTTGATGAGGTATTAGGGGATAACAATGCATCATCAATTTTGATTGAGACAAAAAGCGAAATGGCTGAATCAATGCGAATTGGAACGTATAATGTGCAGTTTCGACCTTGGATTCCGGGTACAACGACAAATGCTTGTTGCGAGGACATCAATGATAGGGTTAGAAAACTAGCAGAGCGTATTATCGAAAGCGAATATGATGTTATTGTCTTAAATGAGGCTTTTACAAGTGACATACAAGATGGGTTGGTGGAGCATTTAAGTACTTTATATCCTCATTATATCTCGCACATAGATGGAGAAGGTAAAGGTTGTATTGCTTTTGATTTATGTCAAGATAGTGGTTTAATGATTTTTAGTAGGTTCCCATTTGAACCATTTCCCACCCCCTTACCAGATGCCTATAAACCAGAAGACATCGAGGCTTTTTCTGGTTCTAGCCCATGGAATGAAGTTGCATTTCTCGAATTCGGCACCAATTGCAATCACTCTGATTGCTACTCCAATAAAGGTGCTGGATATGTTCGTATTCGTAACCCTAGAACTGATAGAATTTACAATGTTATATTTACGCATTTGCAAGCTGAAAAAGGAGAAGTAAGTCGAAGAACCCAACTAGACAAAATTCGATTAATGATTGAATCGTTAATGACTTCAGCGCAAATCGCAGAAGAAGATATTTTCTTTTTAGGCGATCTGAATTTTATTGGTACGTCTGTTATACCACCAACGGATCGAGAAGAATGGAATGACATAGCACAAAATGATGAATTTTATGGCGATACATTGCAGGATGTTTGGGAATTTCAAATGCATCCGACCGTGGGTGAATTGCCTTATCCCTCTCGGGATCCTGGCGGTACTAGTGGCTTAGAAAAAACCCCGAAGATACTGTGGGCAGGGGGAAGTGGATGGGGTGCAGATAACTATCCCACCCGAGTTGCATTTGGAGATGTAGATGGTGACGGCATAGATGAGTTAGGTCTTACCCGAAAGACAGATACAGGGTTTAGATTTAAAGTCTTTGATGATCAACAATCTGGTTTCAACGAATTATTTAGTGATGAAAATTTGATGACAGATTGGGAGGAGGAAGATTACGCAACGTCTATTGCATTTGGAGATGTAGATGGTGACGGCAGGGCCGAAATGGGCGTAACGAGAACGAAGTTCGAGAAAGGATGGGCAAAGTATTGGATCTTCGATGATGCAGAAGCTGGGTTCAAAGTTTTACATGATGGAGGACATTCTTGGGGAGAAAATAACTACCCTACGGATATAGCATTTGGAGATATAGATGGTGATGGCAAAGACGAATTTGGTCTCACTCGAAAGGCTAATCAAGAAAAATTGTTTAGGTTTAGTGTATTTGATGACGCCCAATCTGGCTTTCAACAATTGTTTATCGACTCAGATGTGATCGGAGATTGGGGTGATGGAGATTATGCCACATCTATTGACTTTGGAGATGTCGATGGGGATGGAAGAGACGAAATGGGCGTAGCGAGAAAGAAATTCAAGGAGAATCGAGCAAAATATTGGATATTTGACGATTCAGAAGCAGAATTCGAAGTTTTACATAGTGGAGGATATCCATGGGGAGAAGACAACTACCCGACGGATATAGCGTTTGGAGACATTGATGGTGATGGCAAAGACGAATTTGGTCTCACTAGAAAGACCGACCGAAACTTTAGGTTTGGGGTATATGATGATGCTCAGTCTGATTTTCAACAATTGTTTACTGACGAAAGCGTTATCACTGACTGGGACTCCGGAGATTACGCGACATCTATATCATTTGGAGACATAGACAATGATGGTGTAGATGAATTTGGTGTTACAAGGGCGAAATCCCAAGAGAACCGCGCGAAATACTGGGTGTTCGATGATATAGCAGAGAATTTCAAGGTGATTTTTGAAGGAGGAAGAGGCTGGGGCGAAGATAACTATCCCGTCAGTATTGATATTGGCAACATATCCAAATTTGAAGGCGGCGATGTCGTATTATCGAGAATAACGCCAGAGAACAATAAATTTTTCTTACATTCTTACGAAAGTTTCAATAATCAGCTACCCAAAATGCGCCGTTTAGATTATTTATTTCATAATGCTCCAGAGCAAGATAGTCGTCTTTGCATCCAGCACATGAGCCTAGGCTATAACATGCGATATGGTGCTTCTTATAGCGAAGGGAGTGTTGGAACGATTGGGAATCAAGATCTCAGTGATCATTACGCGCTAAATGCGGATATCAGTAGATATGCCCCCTACTGTAACCCATCCCTAGCATGGGTAAATCCGCCGCTAGATTCCCGTCTTGCTGGTGAAATTACGTATCCCGGAAGTGTTCAGTGGTTGAGAATCGACGAACCAGGGACGTATACGATACAGGTCGAAAGTGATAATCCGGCTGTTGACTTTCAAGTATACAAGAGTCTAAATTTGTCTGCGCCTCTTTTGCGCCATGACCAAGTTGTTACAGATTCAGGTTGGACCTACTCTATCTCAGGCGGTGTATTTTACATTAAGGTTTTTTCCAAAGAACGTAGCTGGACGGGGGATTATCGGATTGTCATTCATCATCATCATGGCGACAGTCTTGATGATGCTATCATGCTTTTACCCAGCGTATCTCAATCTATAGAATTACCTCAAAATAAAGATTCTATTTGGTTCAGAATAGAAACAGAGACACCGGACAGTAGGTCCGCACAGAATCTAAATTTTATAGCGAATAACTTGTCGGGTGACAACAGCCAATTGAGGCTAGAACTTCGTAACTCAAATGGTGAAAGGGTTATTGAACAAAGCCAATATGGTCAACCTCGCATTGCAAGAAACACAGCAGAAGATAATAGCAAGCTCATGTTTCTTGTCATTCAAAGAAATCAGAGCAGTATCTCGGAACAAATAGAAGTAAGATGGGAAACCAATTTAACTGTTCTCTATGGTTCATTAGATAATCCTTTGAAATTACAATGTCTTTCGCAGACCGATGCAGATTCATTTGGTAATGACGATGAGATTAGTCTTTCTATATATTCTGATGGGAGTACTATTATTGAGTCTGAAGATTTAGGGGATTTTGACACAGGTCAGATACGTAATCTTAGAGATGTCGTCAATCGTCCAATTCGTTTTTTAGATACGGTCAGATTCAAGTTAATAGAAGAAGATTCGATTATTAATCCGGATGATGAATTGACTAGTAATATCGCTTCAGTTGCTGCTGATATTAGTGGTCCGAATCAGCGAGGGATTGAAATTTTAGAGGAAGATGGTTCCGATGGTGCATATTATCTACGATACAATCTAAGTCATCACAGTCCACTGGCGGCATACCGAGGGACTCAGCAATTAGATGAGATAGTTGCCTCTGATTTATCAGTTTCCATTACCGATGGCCCAGAATCGATTATCAATGGACAAATGATCGCATACAGCATAATAATTACGAACAGCAGCCCAACTCCATCTTATAATACTCAAATCACAATAACATCATCGAGTGGTTTACAGTTTATCGACGAATTTGATCAATGCGCTCAAGAAACTGTAGATATCTTCGTATGTAACATCGGTGAAGTGCCAGCAATGGGTACCGTTGAATCACAAATAAGTTTCAACACGGTTCTTGGGGCCGATGCTGAGACAGAATTAGCGGCAACGGTTGCAGTTTCGGTTGATAGTATTACTAATCCAGATCTAAACTCTGACGGTAATACCAACAGCATAGAATTGTCGATAATTCCACCTACTAGTTTGGATATTATCCAAGAACCAAATCCAAATATGAAGAGAGTGTATCTACCTTTTCTTGATGTAGAGTAATAGCTAAATATGGTTGTGCTATCCGAAAAAAACAGAGAGTGGCTGTTCAATATTGTTTGTTAGTAATTTCGCATTGAGCGCGAACCGCAATTTCGAGTTGTTGACACTAGCTCACAAATGAGCAACTCTCTCTTGAAAGGAATTTCCACAAACCAAGTTTCAAATAGCACAGCCTCCTGCGACGACTGGCAGGAGGCTGTGCTATTTAAACAATCGCTACCCTAAACCTTTGCACGCAGGAGTAGGCGGGAATTCCATATAATAGCAGGAGTTAAATATTTTGAGAAGTGGGGGTGAACACTTTATGAAAAGACTGAATAAGAGGTCTGTATCAATCTATAGTACTATACTATTAACGATATTATTGATAACGGTCCAAAGTAATGGAAACAAAGCCGCCGGAAGTTTCATATTGCCAATTCTGGATGAAGACAGCGCAGTCTCAAATCGTTCGAGTGAGATAGGTAATGAACAAATACAAAATGATCAAATCTATCTACCCATAGTTTCTGTCCTTGGTGATGGGGCAACACCATCGGCACAATCAACATCCGTGCCAATTCAGACGCAGACCGCTACTGTCACACCGACGATAGCACCAACAGCCACAATGGGGCCAACACCGACTCCCGTAGTTGGTTCATGCATCGAGACATATCCATACAGCATCGGTTGGACGCCACCACAGGACGCGACCTTCAACATTCGTGATCTTGGCGCAGTCGGTGATGGTGTCATCAATGACACGGCTGCATTCCAAGAGGCCTCGCGACTCATCCAAGAAGCTGGTGGCGGGAAACTAACGATTCCAGCAGGAACCTATATTGTTGGGGGACAGACGATCCACGACGAGCGAGACGAGCGCTATTATCAGTCACAGCCTATTTTCGCGGTTTCAGACGTTGCCGGATTGATCATCGAAGGCGAAGAAGGAACGACCCTTAAAGTAGCGTCCGGACTACGATATGGTTTTTTTGATCCTGAAACCGGCATCCGATTTGACCCATCGCCTGAAATTACCGTTACTGAACCGATTTATGTTGCCGACGTTGGCAGTGTAATTGCAGTTAGCGATAGCGAGAATGTTCGAATTTCAGGCTTAGAATTGGATGGCAGCAGTGGTGAATTAATTCTGGGTGGAAGGCTACAACAGTTTGGTAGGCAGATCTTTGCGTATGGTATTCATCTATACAACAACAGCAACGTGCTGGTTGAGGATGTATATACCCATCATCACGGCTTAGATGGCTTAGTAATAGGACATACTGGCCTCATGGAAGAAGATCCTGAAACGCCGCATCTTCTGCAAAATGTTGTCAGTGAGTACAACGCACGTCAAGGACTATCCATTGCTGGTGGTAGGGGTATCACGATCAAAGACTCTACATTCAACCACACTGGTAAAGTATTAATCAACCAAACTAATGAAGAGTTCCTTAGCTCGCCACCATCTGCGGGCCTGGACATCGAAGCTGAATCATCAATTATACGCGACGTCTTAATTTGTGATTCAGAGTTTATCAATAATACCGGTGCTGGGCTTACCGCGCCCATTGGTGATGGTGGCTATACGCGCGTGGTCGATTCAACTTTATGGGGAACAACTAGTTGGGCGTTATGGACGACTTTGCCGGGAATGGTCTTTGAAAATAGTCGGTTCTACGGTTCTGTGCTGGTAAAATATAACACCGAAGAACAGCCTGACGTAGCTCTTGCACCGCGTTTTGTCGATAGCCACTTCGAAGACAAACCCCATCCGGACCACGGTGTGTATTTACACGGAGGCTATCTACTTAGTTTAGCACGAGCAGGCACGGTCTTCTTTGAGGATTGTAACATCATCGCAAACAACACTCCATCTATGTTTATCACAAATTTACCCGAGCGTTGGGTAAACTTTGATGGATGCACGATCACGCACGGCGATACCAACGCAATCGAGCGGGCTGCACAAGCAGTGATTGGTCAAGCACGCTTTGAAAATACGCACTTCAAAGAAGCGTATCCGGCTGATTTTGACAAACGATATTCATTAGAACTGAACCGGATTGTAGAAGTTGGCGAAAATGTAAGGATAGATGGGCCCGTTATCTGCTGGCCACCCACTGGGTGTACAGACGTTGTGCCTCCGGGTAACTATCCACCACAATAGCCACTGTTTCGATATCTGATGACTCCGATCATCTACTGTTGCTGGCTTTCGGGTCGGTCGAGGCAACAGTATGCCAATATTGTGAGAGTATGACCATCCCCAAAATTAAAACCTAAGCGTATGGTCGCAGCTAATCCAGAAAAACCGTTGCAATCCATATATTTAATTTTCTGGATTAGCCTGAGTCGAAAAGCTGTACTTACTCAAAGAGGGATGATTTCAGCATTATGACCAAACTTGAATCTAGTGATAGTCAATCAAGTAGTAGCTCTGTTGGGCACCTATTTTCTGAAGCGAATTGGCTGGATACACACTTTGAAGTTGCCCGTCCTGAATATGAAGAAATGGTACGAGATGCCGAATTCCAATCTGGTTGGCATGTCCTCGATGCGGGGTGTGGCGGTGGCAGTTTCTTGCCTTTAATTAGCGAGTTAATTGGGGAGTCGGGAAAAATCACTGCTATCGATCTGGCCCCAGAGAATGTGGCGACAATTAAGCATCGTGCTTTGGCAGGGCACTTTGCCTGCGAAGTCCAAGCGTATGAAAGTTCGGTAACTGAATTGGCATTTGAAGCCAATTCCTTTGATGCGATTTGGAATTCTAATGTTGTGCAATATTTGACGGAAGCTGAATTTAAGGCTGCTGTGGCTGAATTTTATCGGGTACTGCGCCCCGGAGGAATGTTAGCATTAAAAGAAGCCGACATGACTGCCCTACACTTTGGGCCATTTGAGCCAAATCTGCTTTGGCACAAACTCGAAGACAGATACAAAAACGATTCGGCCATTGGTTGTCTGCATACCATGTACCTGCGGCGCTGGTTACGGGAAGCAGGCTTTGTCACTCATAGCTTTAAGACGTATATTGGGGATGATCATCATCCACTAACCGATAATCAGTTTCAACTCTGTAGTGGATTTCTCAGTCACTGGGCAGACGTTGCTCTAAATGCGCCAGATATCCCAGAATCGGAAAAGGAAGTTTGGCGTCTCCGGATAGCGGATGTTGATGCGCCAACACACATCATTCATGATCCTGATTTCTACTTACGGAGACCGTACATTTTGATTCTAGCGACTGTTCCGGAGTAGTTTTTGTAGGGCACTACGGTAGTTTTAGGTGGGTCAATCGTGCTAATCAATGTGGTCTGTTTGTGGTCTTACCATCGGTGTTAGGAATATCAGCCATTTCTATGTTTTGACACAATCGAACAAATGAGCTAAACTCTCTCTCGAAAGGGATTTCCGCAAACCAGCGGGGATCCCTTTTTCTATTGGACCGAATTGCTAAAGCGAGAATTCCTATGCCCCACAAACACCAATCGACACCATGGCTATCAATCAGCATCATCGGCCAACTAGGTTGCCCTACTGCTCATCGTGCTAGCCGTGTTAGGTATGTCCGTACCCGCAAGCCCGATCCGCTTAGCCGTGGTTCCGCTGCCCACGGCCAGACCAAGACCAACACAAACGCCAGCCGTAGATTGGCGGAGCGATCTGACTATGGGACAATCTGCACTGCCCGGTTTGCCCGCGCTCCCAACCGTTGCGCTGGATAGCTCTGGGTCAGCGACCAACAATACTCACATGCCCAATCAGCCCATCCCATTCGAGACTGTTTCCTGCTCGGCCAGCACCGTCCGCATCGCGCAGATCGTCACGGGCGCGCACTCAGGCTAGTGGATCATCAGCGGCACGGCCACGGTCGACAACTTCTGGTACTGGAAAGCAGAACTCACTGACGATGGTTCTAACTGGACAGTTTTACACTCCGGGCAATCGCCTATTGATTCTGGTCGCTTACTCGAATTTCTGACCACCACCGTACCCAACGGATCCTACCAACTACGGCTGCTGGCGGTCGACAAGAGCGGCAACTATCCACCACCCTGCACAATTCGCATTCAACTTTAACGCACCGCATTTTTAGGCATAAGGAGGCCACCATGACCAAGTTAACCCAGCTTTATCTTCAGATAAAAACGTACCTGTCGTCTCTTCTTTCCGGCTTGTTCGGCCATGCGGATCCACAATCAGCGAACAACCGAGTCGAGACAGTATCAGAAACACCAACCGAACCAGCCACAGAATAGGAGCCAGACCATGCAAAGAAAAGGATGGGGTCTCCCGCTGATGTTGGGTCTTGCCACGGCGATTCTACTGGCGCTGGCACTCTGGCCGGACCAAGCACAGACGCAGACGATTGTCGTGGCCAGTCGAGATTTGGGCGCGGGCATGGTGCTGCAAGCAGCGGATCTGAAACAGATTGCGGTCGATTCAGAACAAGCACCGACCGACGCCATCATGGATCCAATGCAGCTGGCTGACCAGACCTTGTCGGTGGTGCGCTTTGCAGGCGAACCGGTCACCCGTCGCCACATCGGACCGGCCGTTGCCTTGGCCACCGATGAGCGCGGCATCGCTGTTGAAGTAGAGGCCGACACGGGATTGGCCGGTCTGCTGCGACCAGGGTGCAGGTGGGGTTGGTGGCCACGCTCGACTCACAAAGTATTGATGGCGAGCTCTACGCCAAATCACCTTTAGAAGAATTGCGCGTGCTCTACGTGCCGCCCGAATTTCAGGCGCGACCCTACACGCCGGTCTCGGGTCAGCTGACCGTGCAGAATGGCGAACCTAGCGCGGCAGTCGTGAGCGCGCCCGCCGCGCAGCCGGTGTGCAGTGGCGTGGTGGTGCTCGCCGCCAGCACAAAACCGCAAGAGGTTGTCTACGAAATGCCGCCGCTCGAAGAGACGGTCGAGGTCGATGGCGTCGAGATTCCGGTGGTGACGGGCGACGGCAATCCGCCCACGGTCACGGTGATCCCGGTCGAGCTAATCGCCGCGCTCAATGCGGTTGAGGCCTCGTTCACGCTGATGCTCATGCCCGACGAAGCGGACGCATATACGACGGCGGGGCTGAGGTTAGATGAGGTGGTGCAGCCTTAAGCGGTTTGCTGCTCTGACTATTTATTCGGTTTCGTCGGGATGGTCTTGAGGAAAAAGAAGAAGCAGATCGGCTGGAGTGTAAATGGACGTAGAGGCGTGCTGAAAATCAGAGGGATTGCGCGTCACAATAGCATCCATATTAGAAAGAGTCGCACAGGCAATTAACACATTGTCCTCAAAATCACTGCCCGATAACGAGTATGCATCGGTAATCGTCAACTTATCTACCGGACAGACATCGAATGCAGCCAAACAGATTTGTACGGCCTGTAGCGCGGTTGGCGCGTCTTTGATGCGACGTGCAATGTAGTAGATATCGGTAAATGTCGAGGCCGCGATATAACCGTCAATCGTGTTTGCATCATTGAGCCGCCAAAGCTCGCTCGACTCAACAGCCCAAGGCTGACGGTTCAGCAATACATCTAAAAGTATGTTTGTATCAAACAGCACGTGCATCAGCCATACTTCTCCATGCGCGACTCGACAAGAATCTGCTGCACCTCGTCATCATTCGGCGCAGGATCATCCGTTGCTAGAAGGCCAAGTGCTTGCTCTAATGTGCTGACTGACTCATTGTGATTACGTGGCTGGAGCGTTGCCACAGCAGGCTCCAATGACTGAAGCAGATCCTGAATCAGCGTAAATTTTAACGCAGGCGACCACGTCGAAATAACCTGTAAAAGTTCATCATAACGAATAGGTTCTTGAATCATGTTGACTCCTAAAATTCCTTTGCCGACCAGCGGCAGAGTTAAAGATAGCGCAATTATACCACGAAATGAGCGGCGATACATCAGCAATTTGAAAGCCAATCAACCCGATCTGACCACAGATCGTATGAGAGAGTACGCATGAACGCATGGAACGGTACGTCTAATCCGCACAACAATCAAAACACACCCGACGCCCGACCGATTCCGCTCCTGATTGTGGCGGATCCGCAGCGGGCGCAGGGCTTCTACGCATCATTTCTGGGCGACGCTCGTTTCCGCGTGCTGGCCACCGCCACCTCGCCCGACGACATCCACACCAAGTTAGCCATGGAGTCAGAAGCGGTTGTGGTCGAGGCAACGGTCTTTAATGGGCCGGAAGAATTTGTGACAATTTTCGGCACCTGCCAAGCGGCAACCTTTGTGCTGCTGCCAGCCGACGTCGCACCTTCTGTGTCAGACGCGCTGCGCAGTACACCCTGTGTGCGCGACGTCATCGCAGGCGAAGAGGCCGTGATTCTGCTCTCGCTTGGTCTACCCGTATGGGAGAATCTACTCGCCATCATCCACCTCGCCTCTGGCGGCATCCCCGCATTGTTGCTCATGATCTTTGGCTTCCCCGTCGTACCCGCGATGGGTGGCGGCGTCCTTTGCTATGTGCTTATGGATTCGTATCTCAACAGCCGTTGGCGCAAGATGCGCGTGGAAATAGAGAGCGAACTGCCCACTTTTGTTTCACGTCTGGCCGGAACGCTGCTCGTCACCGAATCACCGATCCGCGCCATCTCTGAAGTGACCGAAACGTTAAGCAGCGAGAGTCCGCTCAACGCCTGGCTGCAGCGTATGTTGTCCGGCACGCGCATGGAAGGTCGACAATTCTTCGAGCAGGCGCGCAACGAAGCCGCCATCATTTCGCCATCGCTGGCCTTGGTCGTCTTCCAAATGGGGCGCTTCTTCGAGACAGGCGGCGCAGGCTTCACCAAGGCTTTTTCCACCACAGCCGAAGAACTCTCGGACATCCTCGAAGCACGCGCCATCGCAGGATCCAAGGCCGAGAGCGCCCGCCAAGCAGTCCTCATGATGTTGGGCATTATGGGCGTGATCATGATGCTCATGTTCTCGTCACCAAACATTCGCCAAGGGTTCCAGAATGTAACGGTGCAGGTGATTACCGCAACCGCAATGGCGGCCATGGCACTTGGGTATACGATTTTAAATGGAATGATCGATGAGGCGTTGGAGGGGTGAAACAATGAAAATTTATGGATACAGCCCTAGCTGGACCCATTGTTGTCGAGCAATTTTTTGGGCTGAGCTATTCATCCGCAGGCAAACGATGCTTGCACGACCATTTTGTGTTAGACCAATAATTTCTGCGGTCAACAAATCGATCTCAAAATGCTCCGACCAAACATTTACTCTTGGATTAAAGAGTATAACCAACTGCTCGCTATCTGGTTCTGGGAATTCTTTGTGGGCAGCTTTGTAGAGATTACAAGATCTACAAGCCAGTGCTAGATTTGGGAGTTTGTCCTCGCCAGCTTTTGAAAGTGGAACAATATGTTCTACTTCAAAGTGAAAGTTGAAGATAACTTCTGGCGCAAGGCAATATTCACATCGATGTTGAGCACGTTGGGCAACGGCTGGATAATGAGGATTCACTGGTGGCGTCTAGTTTTCAATTTCATTTCGTAAGGATTTTGCACGAGAGGCAGATGCAAGCAATTCAGCCTCAACCAACGACTCTAGCTCAGCTTGGCCATCAAATTGAGCTGGTTGGTTTTCGTCGCGGGCAGACCGCCATTGCGCCATTAGCAACGCAAGCCTTTCTTGTTGCTTGGCCGTAAAGAAGTCATCTGGTTTTTGATTCTGCACAATAATCAGAAGATCTGAGTCAATTTCACCCAACTGAGATGTGAGTGCATCCAATGCTTGTCCGGGGGTATCACCAAATGATTGTATTGAATCTGAGATTGCACAATATCCGGAAGCTATCGCAGCTGGTTGTACAGGAACTATCGTCACTTTAGTCATCATATCACCTAAATGAATAGAAATTCTATACCGTAGAAAATAGTATACCATAAAATTCATCTTCTTGAACTGAGGATTTCAATATGGAAACCCAATTCCTGATATTAGCCGCCGCACTCTTCGGCGGCTTAACAACCTACACCATCTTCACCCGCATCAACCTGACCCTCTCCACCTCGCCCGGTTCGTTGCTTACCAGCTACGTTGGCCACGAACATGCACCCGATGCGGTTGAGCGTTTTGGCCTGTGGCTGCTGCGACGAATGCCATCGCTCACAACGCTGGTTGATCTTGAGCGCCATCGCCGTTGGATCGGGTTAACCGGTCGCCCGCCGACCGTGGTCGCGGTCTTGGGGTTAGCCGCTCTGCTGGTTCTCGGTGGCGTGGTCTTGAACCCTGCTTATCGGCGTGCCGATTTTGTTGATGCTTTCTGGCATCGGCGCGGTCTATCCATTTACCAGGCTCAAGCGCCAGGCCAACCGCGTGCAGCGATCCGTCTATCGTGCGCTCCCCGAGTTGACCGCGCTGATGGCCGCGGAGATGGCGGCTGGCAATCCGCCCGACAAGGCGCTGAAACGATCTGCCGAATGGGGTGGTCCGCTGGCGGTGTTGATGAGCCAGGTGATAGAAGAGGGGCGCGCCTCAGGTCGACCAATCTTTGGGCGAGGCGAGTTGCCGGGTGCGCTGATGCAGGTCGTCGA
>Ga0209303_1000958_pt1 | contig 19617 bp, 15 predicted proteins | sample SidtaG_3_FD_187449 | JGI IMG/M metagenome (GOLD analysis project Ga0209303, IMG submission 187449) | Marine algal microbial communities from Sidmouth, United Kingdom - Sidmouth_Asex1 metaG (SPAdes) (version 2) | ecosystem: Host-associated > Algae > Red algae > Unclassified | place: Sidmouth... | reverse complement strand
TTGTATTTTTTCGATAATTGAGCCTCATTTTGAGCTGCATACCCTACGGTACGGAGCGAAAAATAGGAGAAGAGTATCGGAAAAAGACAATGTTAGCTGCATACAAAATATTTCTAAATAAAGTCTATTATGAACCTATAAAGTTTTAAAAATCTTATAGGTTTGAGCTTTGGGTAAAAGCTTTTTGCAAAAATTGTCAAAGAACCATTTCTTTTATAATGAGCATCGATTTGTTACCTATTCTCCAATGGAACATGTTCCATTGGGTGGTTTCAACTGATAGCTGAAATGGCTTTTTCTGTAAAATCAAAGATTTGTCCTGCACCCGGTTTTGAACAAGAAACTCACATCAAAGGTTTTTCACTATATTTGTCAAAGAACCAAAATACTCACTCACTCACTCATTCATTCATTCATTCAATCAATCATTTAATCATTTTTTTTAAATATAAAAAATGAACACGTTTAAAACCATCTCCCCAATAGACAATTCCGTTTACGTAGAACGAGAAATCGCTGCTGCAAAAGCCATTGAAAACACTTTAGCCTTAGCGAAAACTGCACAAAAAGAATGGCGACAAACGACCATTACAGAACGTGCCGTGATTTGTCGAAAAGCAGTGGAATATTTCCTACTTCATGCAGACAAAATCGGCGAGGAATTGACTTGGCAAATGGGTCGTCCGATACGTTATACGCCCCTTGAAATCACTAAGGGGTTCAAGGAACGAGCAGAATATATGATTGATATTGCGGAACAAACGTTGGCGCAAGTAAACGCCCCCGAAATAAATGGTTTTCAGCGTTTTATCCGCCGCGAACCTGTGGGGACGGTGCTGGTATTAGCCCCCTGGAATTATCCATATTTGACTTCGGTGAATGCGATTATTCCGGCGATTATGGCAGGAAATACGGTAATTTTAAAACATGCCAAACAAACACCACTTTGTGCAGAACGCTACGCAGAAGCCTTTGAGGATGCAGGTCTGCCGAAAGGTGTTTTTCAGTACTTGCACATACAACATGAACAGGTGGCGGAGATGATAAAAGATCCTCGAATTGACTTTGTGGCGTTTACAGGTTCGGTGGCTGGCGGTGCGGCGGTACAGCAGGCGATGAGCAGCCGTTTCATTAATGCAGGTTTGGAATTGGGCGGCAAAGATCCGGCTTATGTACGTAAGGATGCCGATTTGGAAAATGCTATTGAAAATCTGGTCGATGGTTCGTTCTTTAATTCAGGTCAGTCTTGTTGCGGCATTGAACGCATTTATGTACATCAAAGTATTTTCAAAGATTTTTTGGATGGATTTGTCTCGTTGACCAAAGATTATCAGCTTGGAAATCCTCTGGAAACAACGACCACTTTAGGACCAATGGTGCGTACTTCGGCGGCTGATTTTGCTCAAAATCAAATTAAAAAGGCGATTCAAGGCGGTGCGAAAGCATTGATTGATGCGAGTACATTTCTTACCCATCAGACAGGTACGCCATATATGTCGCCGCAAGTTTTGGTGGATGTCAATCATTCAATGGAGATTATGACGGAGGAAACTTTCGCGCCTGTTGTGGGTATTATGCCCGTCAAAAATGATGCGGAAGCCATCGCCTTGATGAATGATAGTCAATACGGTTTGACGGCTTCGGTCTGGACGAAAGACCTCGATAAAGCCGTCGCGTTTGGTCAGGAAATCGAAACGGGAACTTTCTATATGAATCGTTGCGATTATCTCGACCCGGCATTGGCTTGGACAGGCGTAAAAAATAGCGGACGAGGGGTGACACTTTCGGCTTTGGGTTATGAAGTATTAACACGTCCTAAATCTTTTCATTTACGAAAGTAAGTAGTGAGACAAAAATATCCTTACTTTTTGACGGTTTCTTTTTCCGCTACTTAAAAACGAGTAACAAATCAACGAATAACGACTTAAAATGAAAGCAGCCTTACTTTTATGCGACCATGTGGAACCTCAATATCTGGCTGAATTTGGGGATTATCCGGATATGTTTACTCAACTATTTCCTGATTTAGAGTGGACGGTTTTTGATGTCTGTAACGGACACTTTCCTGAGAATTTAGATGAACATAATCTGTATTTTGCGAATGGTTCGCATCGTTCGGTGTACGAAAAAGAGGATTGGATTGTGCGTTTGTTGGGTCTGATTCGAGACATTTATCAACAAAAAAAATACTTCGTTGGCTTTTGTTTTGGGCATCAATTGATTGGTGAGGCGTTGGGCGGAACAGTTGCCAAGTCGATATATGGATGGTGCGTGGGTGTACACGAATTTAAAATCATCAAACAGGAAAAATGGATGCAGCCGTTTCAAAACAGCGTTCGTTTGCTGATGATGTGTCAAGACCAAGTAGTACAACTGCCCGAAAATTCGACGGTTTTGGCAGGTAGCGAAAAATGTCCCGTAGGCATATTTCGAGTCGGAGAAACGATGCTCGGCATACAGGCACATCCCGAATTTAGTAAACCATACGACCAACTGTTAATGGAAATTCGCATAGACAGAATGAGCGAATCTGTGGTGAAAAAGGGTGTGGATAGTTTGAAAAAAGATGTTGACTCAGGACTAATTCGGGACTGGGTGATGCGGTTTATTGAATTGAGGAAGAGATAAGGGAAGACGAAAAAAATAATCTACCCGTCAAAATTGTAAGCCTATTTTTGTTCCACTACTTATCCATCAATATACAAACAACTGAAAAAGTACCACTACTCATCTTCGCCTTGGGGCAAACGAAATGAATTATACAAATTAACGCAATACCGTCTCCGCAAAACTCAATTTTTCGGGATAATCCGTCGTGAAATGCAAGCCTCGACTCTCGTGGCGCATCTGTGCAGAAGTGGTGATAAGATAACCGATGGTAATCAAGTTGCGAAGCTCCATCAACTGAGGTGAAAGCGTGGTCGAAGCATAAAGTTTTTCGGTTTCATTATAGAGCAAAAGCAGGCGGTCTGCGGCGCGTTTTAGGCGTACATTGGAGCGTACTATGCCGACATAACTACTCATTATTTCTTTCAACTCTTTCATGCTCTGCGTGATAAGTACCATTTCTTTTGGGTCGCTAGTGCTTTCGGCGTTCCACTCTGGGATGCCTGTTTTTATCTCAATGTCGTCTACCTTTTCAACGACTTCTTTAAATATACGGTGTGCGAATACCATTGCTTCCAGTAAAGAGTTGGAAGCCAGCCGGTTAGCACCATGCAAGCCGCTGCTCGTACATTCGCCGCAGGCATACATATTTTTCACGGAAGTGCGTCCTATTTCGTCCGTTTTGATGCCGCCACAGACATAATGGGCAGCCGGTACAACGGGAATCAAATCCTTCATTGGGTTGATGCCGAGGCTCATACATTTATCGTAAATGGTCGGGAAATGCCCTAAAAACCTTTTTTTATCTAAGTGCGAACAGTCAAGGCACATATACTCGTCGCCTCGTTTTTTCATTTCATTATCAATGGCGCGAGCCACGATATCGCGCGGTGCGAGTGACTTGCGCTCGTCGTACAAGTGCATAAATTCTTCGCCTTCTTTGCTCTTCAAAATCGCGCCAAAGCCACGCACGGCTTCCGATACCAAAAACGCCGGATTATCGCCCGCCGGATTAAAGAGTGAGGTCGGATGAAATTGTACAAATTCCATATTTTCCAAGCGTCCTTTCATCCGATACACCATCGCCATGCCATCGCCCGTAGCGATAACAGGATTGGTGGTGCTGCGATATACCTGTCCTGCGCCGCCTGTGGCGACCACGGTTATTTTCGCCAAAATGGTTTCGATATGATTCGTTTTCAAATCCAAGACATAGGCACCATAACATTCAATATTGGTATTGAGTCGCGTGACGACATGCCCCAAGTGGTGCTGCGAAATCAAATCTACTGCAAAAAAATGGTCGTGAATTTCGATATTGGGCATCGTTTTCGCCTTTTCGAGCATGGCGCGTAGTATTTCCCAACCTGTATAATCTTTATAATGCAAAATGCGGTTTTCGGAGTGTCCGCCCTCTTTTCCCAAGTCATAATCTGCACCGTGTTTATCGAATCGTGTACCCCATTCGATAATTTCTTTCACTCGTTCGTGCCCTTCTTTCACTACAATTTCTACAATATCTTCATCGCACAAACCATCGCCGGCATCCAACGTATCTTCGATGTGTTTTTTGTAAGAATCTGTCTTGAAATCCCACACCGCAGCTACGCCGCCCTGTGCATAGCGTGTATTGCTTTCCTCTCGGTTGGTCTTGGTGAGTACCGTTATTTTTAGGTCAGGACGACGATTCGCTGTTTTTAATGCAAAGGTCAATCCCGCAATTCCTGCGCCGACTACTAATATATCTGTCTTTATCATGTGTTGTGTAGTGCTGTTGTATTGTTGTTTCGTAGTCTGGCAGTTAGGGAAGACGAAAAAAATAATCTACCCGTCTGAATTGTTCTTTTTCTTATATGTTTCACAAAATCTTCCTTACGTAGCTCGGCTATGCGTGTCAAATTTAGTGAAAGAAAATAAATAACTTCTTCATTTGGGGTAGATTATTTTCTTCCTCTTCCCTTACTATCGCATTTTGTCACACAAATATATTACTTTTACAGAGTAAAAGCAACCAAAAACACTACGACACCACGAAACCACGAAACCACACCCCCAAAACTGGCAAAGGCATGTCTCCTTACGGAAACACGCCCTGCACTTGTCGAATTAATTTACTACAAAAAATGGAATCTTTATTAATAGGGAATTATATAAGGGAAGACGAAAAAAATAATCTACCCGTCTGAATTGTTCTTTTTCTTATATGTTTCACTAAATTTTTCTTAAATAAGTAGTGAGTATTCGCGTCAAATTTGGTTCATCTAAAGAAAAAATAACGACACGAAGAATGTACATTTGTTTAATTCCTGTTCCTAAGTACACCGTCCAAAAATGCAAAGAAACTTTCTGGACGGTGTACTAAGTACACTGTTTTATAAATTTATTTACATTTTTTGACGTTTATTTTGAAATGAATCGAATCAAAAATGACGCGAATACTCACTGTATTTAAGGATTTTTTGGTGAAGAGTCATTTTAAAAGAAATACTCAAAAAAGTAAATAAATTTGTGAAACAGTGTATTAAGGGATGAAAAGATAATAAACGTTACATCTTCACGCCGTTATTTTTTCTTTACACGAGCCAAATTTGACGCGAATAACGGGTTATTTAAGGAGAATTTGGTAAAGTATAAAGGAAAAAGAACAAGTCAAGATGTAATGTTTATTGTTTTTTCATCCCTTACCTAATTTGAAGTGATGATTTATTTTGTAATACAACATCAAATTACTAAAAATTCAGTAACTTTCGTTATATTTACAGTTATAATTTTAGATGAGGTTTATAGGATATTTTACTTTTTGCAAAGAACCATAAAATACTACCTTATTCAAAATAAGTTAATGTTTAAATACAAATTTAAGTTTAATTTAACTTATTAAGTAGTGAGACAAAAATAGGCTTACAATTTTGACGTGGTTATTTTTTCGATAGTTTTTCTTACAAAAACCGCGCATAGCCTACGCTACGTAAGGATTTTTGTAAGTAAAAATAGCGGAAAAAGAAGCCGTCAAAAAGTAAGGATATTTTTGTCTCACTACTTAATTTGGATTTATTGAACAAATATATAAAATAACAGACTATTATATTTTTTCGGAATTGACCATCAATTGGGCAAAATGTTATACGATCTTTTTAGAAGTCAAATATTGGTGGAATTTTTCAATAAATATACGCCAAATAAGTCTCGAAAGTAATTAGTGAAAGAAATTAAATAAGATGTCCCATAATGCGAAGTATTTTTTTTGTTTAAGGATTTTTTGAAAGCCGCACATAGCCTTAGCTACAGCCTGTCCCGAACCCCGATTCGGGATAAGGATTTCAAAGGATTCTTAGACGGAAAAAAGACGAGTATAATGGCACATGTTATTTAATTTCTTTCACTTAGTACACTGTTTCACAAATTTATTTACTTTTTTGAGTATTTCTTTTAAAATGACTCTTCACCAAAAAATCCTTAAATACAGTGAGTATTCGCGTCATTTTTGATTCGATTCATTTCAAAATAAACGTCAAAAAATGTAAATAAATTTATAAAACAGTGTACTTAGTTAATTTTTAAATAAAAAAATTGGTTCTTTTACAGATCCCGTGATTGTTCGTTTTTCTGCCTCGCGATTGTTCGTCCCTTGCGTAAGGGATAGTAGGTGTTGTTTGAACGTAAGGGAAGACGAAAAAAATAATCTACCCGTCTGAATTGTTCTTTTTCTTATATGTTTCCCTTAGTGAAAGAAAATGGTTCTTTGACAAATCCCGTGATTGTTCGTTTTTCTGCCTCGCGATTGTTCGTCCCTTGCGTAAGGGATAGTAGGTGTTGTTTGAACGTAACGTAGCGATAGCGGAGTGGAGAGAGTGCCGGATAGCCCGACCCCCGACTGATAAGGAGGGGGATACGCCCAAATTTTCATTCACTTCACTGGATTTGTCAAAGAACCATAAGTTTAAGTCTAAGTTTAATTTCTTTCACTAAGGAAACTTCGGCTCGTTTTCTTTTTACTAATAAGACAGTTGAACACTCTTAAAGTCTCTATTTTACACAAAAAAAATCCCGTAGTTCGTTTTTACGAACTACGGGATTTTTTAATCTATTGAATCGTTTAAGTAGTGGGACAAAAATAGGCTTACAATTTTGACGTGGTTATTTTTTCGATATTTTTTCTTACAAAAACCGCACATAGCCTACGCTACGTAAGGATTTTTGTAGGTAAAAATAGCGGAAAAAGAAACCGTCAAAAAGTAAGGATATTTTTGTCCCACTACTTAAGAACGGAGAATGGAGAATTTTCCTTATGCTAAATATAAAGGCGTTTCGAATAATCGAAACGCCTTTTTTTATTTAAGTGCGTTACAAATAGGTGGTAACGGCAATCCAAAACTCCAAACCAAAACGTCTTTCTGAATTTATTTGTGACACACTAAAATAAATTCAGAAAGGAACGCGAGATAAATATTTTGGAATAAAGTCTAACACTTGCGTTTCGCTGATTTTTAAGTAAGAAAATAAATTTTATTAATTGATTATTAAATATTTATAAAATTAAAAAATAAACATAAATTTATTTAAGTGTGTCAAAAATCGGTGGTCGTTGCGATACCGATAAGATGCGTTAGCATCGACACCGTTTGTAGAAAAAGCAAACCCAAAGCTAATCAAGGTGCGTAGCACCGACACCGTTTTTACGCGCTAACGGTGTCGGTACTACGTACCTTAATTGGTCGTTCTTTAGACCCTGCTATAAACGGGGACGGTACTACCGTACCTTTAATGCCACCGATTTGTGACACACTAAATTTATTTAAGCTTTTAATTGGCTTCGATTTTGTCGTTGATAATTTGAAGCATGATTTATCAAAAACCAGTTTAAACTTATAAGTATTTAATTGTCAATATTTTATGAATTATTAATTTTTATTAAAAATACTAATTTCAAATACTTTTTTCTCACTTCAAAATCAGCGAAATCAAAGTAAGGGAAGAGGAAGAAAATAATCTACCCCAAATGAAGAAGTTATTTTTTTCATATGTTTGGCTAAATTTGACGCGCATAGCCGAGCTACGTAAGGAAAATTTAGTGAAACATATGAGAAAAAGAACGATTCAGACGGGTAGATTATTTTTTTCCTCTTCCCTAACATTCAAACATAAAATAAAAATGAAAAAAATACTATTCAGCCTTTTGGCTACTTTATTTGCAGCCGGTGTGTTTGCACAAGTGAATACGGCGCGTCAAGCAGCTATCAATGATATTTTCATTACTACTGCACAAGGACTTACGCCTATCGAACGAGCAACTGCCGCCACCAATAAAATCGCAGATGCACTCAATATATCAAAGAAGCAACGTGCCGCACTCCTTGAAATAAATTTGGATGCTGCTCAAAAAATGGACGAAATCGCCAAATATGCTCAAAGTAAGGATATTGAGAAAAAACACAGCGTGCTTTTTGAAGATACTAATGCTAAAATCATGCGTATCCTCAAATCCGAACAAAAAGAACGTTATCAAGGAATTATCAAAAAGAGTATGCAATACAAAAAAATGCAGTCTAATAAGAAGCAGTGATATTTTGCAGTGGCTTTGCCAAATGAGGAATTTAAATGATGAACGATGAATTTGACCTAAATTAAATTGAGTGTGTCACAAATAGGTGGTCGTATAAAATATCGAAAAAGTAGGTTAGGGAAGACGAAGAAAATAAATAAGATGTACCATTATACTCGTCTTTTTTCCGTCTAAGAATCCTTTGAAATCCTTATCCCGAATCGGAGTTTGAGACAGGCTGTAGCTAAGGCTATGTGTGGCTTTCAAAAAATCCTTAGACAAAAAAATACTTCGCATGATGGGACATCTTATTTAGTTTCTTTCACTAAGAACCAACTCCGCTTGTAGAAAGAGATGTCTTCCCCTTAGGGATGAAAAGATAATAAACGTTACATCTTCACGCCGTTATTTTTTCTTTACACGAGCCAAATTTGACGCGAATAACGAGTTATTTAAGGAGAATTTGGTGAAGTGTAAAGGAAAAAGAACAAGTCAAGATGTAGTGTTTATTATTTTTTCATCCCTTATCCAATGCAACATGTTCCATTGGGAAGTCATCACCGATCTGTGATACACTCAATTTAATTCATAACTTGGCAAAGACATTAATTTTGGCAAAAAAATTGGTATAGAAAAGATGATATAAGTAGTGAGACAAAAATATCCTTACTTTTTGACGGTTTCTTTTTTCGATATTTTTCCCTACAAAAATCCTTATCCCGTATCAAGTACGGGACAGGCTGTAGCGTAGGCTATGTGCGGTTTTTATAAGAAAAAATATCGAAAAAGTAACCACGTCAAAATTGTAAGCCTATTTTTGCCTCACTACTCAATTGACTGATTACTTGATTGCTGAATTGCTATTTTTTTGCGAAGCAAAAAACACAATAATAATTCAACAATCATACAATGAGTACAATTCAACAATCATTACAATTAATTTAAAAGAAAATCGAACATGAAAAAATTGTTATTCAGCCTTTGTGTAATGTTATTCGGATTAGGTGCATACGCACAGGATGCTGCTCCAACAGCAAAAACCAACCAAGCACCAGTCGTGCAAAAAGCTCCCGAAACACCTGAACAAGAAGCGCAGAAATTGGTAGATATGCTCACCCAGGGTGCTACGTATACTGCCGAACAGAAAAAGCAAATCCAAACAGTAGCGGTCACCGCAATTAAAAAGCGCAGAGCACTCGCTTCACTCAAAACTGCTGACCCATCGGCTTACGCACAAAAAGAAATGGATATTTTTATCGAAATGTCCAACGCTATTAAAGAAATCGAGAAATAACGATTAATGATTAACGGTTAATGATTAATGTGTTTTGCAATTTTCGCGTAGCGAAAATTAAATATTAATCATTAATCGTTAACCATTAACAAGTTCATAAGGTACGTTAGTACCGACCCCGTTGGTGCGTATAAACGGAGTAACGCACCTTATGAGTTTGGGAGAGCTTTCTTGCTACGAACAGGGACGGTGCGCTGCACCTTTTATATATAATTGCCCCTAATATTTTACGCACTCAAATCATTATCAAGAAAGATACTTTCCTACTATTGGCATTCGCCTTCCCATTCCGAATGCTTTATTGGATACGCGCAGCATTGGTGCGGTCTGATAGCGTTTAAATTCACTCATATTCACCAATCGCAATATGCGTCTGACGAGTGCTTCGTCAAAGCCCATCGCTATAATTTCTTTCGGTCCTTGTTGTTTTTCAATATATTGGAACAATACCTCATCGAGTTGCTCGTAAGGTGGTAGGTTATCTGCATCGACTTGGTCGGGGCGCAACTCTGCCGACGGTGGCTTTGTGATGGTATTTATTGGGACGACTTCGCCGTCTTTATTCATGTATTCGGCGAGGGCGTAAACTTCCATTTTGTACAAATCGCCGATGACCGACAAGCCGCCCGCCATATCGCCGTAAAGTGTGCCGTAGCCCACCGCAGCTTCGCTTTTATTGGAGGTATTAAGCAAAATGTTTCCGAATTTATTGGACATCGCCATCAACAACAAACCGCGTGTACGCGCCTGTATATTTTCTTCGGTGATGTCAAATTGTGTTCCAGCAAAATGCGGTTTGAGGGTATTTACAAACTCGTCATAAATCGACTCGATATGAATAATATCGTATTGGATATTCAGATTTTGAGCCAATTGACGGGCATCATTGATGGAATGGTCGGATGAAAATTGAGACGGCAACAAAAGACAACGCACATTTTCAGCCCCAAGCGCACGTTGCGCCAAGACCGCGACCACTGCCGAATCTATACCTCCCGACAAGCCAAATATCGCTTTTTTCAATCCTAATTTTCCGAAATAATCGTGCAAACCCATAATGAGCGCATCGTGTATGAGTGCGATTTTTTCTTTTGGCTGAATCCGATGTGTTTTATTTTTTTTATGATGAATAACGGCGTCCAAATCGTAAGTTTTGACCATCTCCTGAAAATATGGTAGTTCGTCAAATACCTTTTCATTGGGCGACATCACGAGCGAGCCGCCATCAAAAATAACCTCCGTTTGTGCGCCACAATGATTGACATAAAACATCGGCAAACCATATCGCGCTACATTGGCTTTCAAGACATGAATCCTATCTGCCGCATGGTCATAACTGAAGGGTGAAGCCGACAAATTGAGTACAAAATCAGGCTGTTGTGGCATCAATTCGTCGAGCGGACAGATGGTGTACATCGGATTTTCATTGCCTACATTCCAAATGTCTTCGCAAACCGTTAGTGCAATTTTTTTGCCTTTATAGTTGACGACTTTAAACTCGTCGGCTGGCTCAAAGTAGCGATATTCATCAAAAATATCGTAAGTCGGCAACAAGGCTTTATGGGCAACCTGCTGTATTTTTCCATCGGTTAAAAAGTAGGCGGAATTATACAAATCTTTACCATCAATAACCGGATTTCGCGTAGGCGAGCCCACGACTACGGCGATACCTTTGGCTGCCTTTGCCAATTTTTTGACCGCTTTTTCGGCACGCCGAATGAAGTCGCTAAATTCCAAAAAATCGCGCGGCGGATACCCACAAGTAGCCAGTTCGCCAAATACGATGATGTCCGATTTTTCAGCTTTGGCTTGCTTGATGGCTTGCAGCATTTTGGCTACATTGCCATCGAAATTGCCGATATGGTAGTTGAGTTGTGCGATTGTTATTTTCAAGAGAGACGAGTTGTTGAGTTGACGGATTGAAGGATTGACGAGTTGTAGGGTTGACGAATTAAAGGGATGATGAGTTTTTTTGCTTCGCAAAATTCATCAACGCCACAACTCGTCAACTCAACAATTCATCAACTCATCAATTCAAAACATAATACCGAATCGAAAAGTCATGCCATTGATGACGGCTTTCGAATCTTCTTCACCGATGGCATCACCAGCTGCATTGACGAGTTCAGTCTTTTTATTGGCGGTCATATCAAATAATCCGCTATGAAAATAGATACCCGCGACAGCAGATGTATTGTCCGAAATGGAGTACTCTGCACCGCCGCCGATGCCCCATGAAAGGTTGAGAATACCTGTATCGGGCGTGATATTTTCTCTGCTGGTATCCATAAAGTCAGCGCGCGCCTGTGTTTTGATATGTAGCAAGAATGGAATTTCACCGTAGTAGCGTAAGTAACCAAACTGGTTGGTTCTTAACTTGATACCAATTGGAATTTCTACCATTTGAAACTTGCGTTTGATATTTTCATCCGCAGGAATATTTTTATAAATAGTATCGCTAAGTTCGGAAGTCGGGAAAAAGTTGCCACCTGCACCGTGATTGAGTGTACCTCCTTGATTGATAAGGAGATTGAGCCCAGAGGTGATGGCATAATTTTCCTGAAAATAATTTTCGGCAATTAGTCCAAATTTGAGTCCAAAATTTGAACCGCTACTAGTAACAGAATTGTCATTGGTGGTCATCCATGAAAGGGTCGGACTGAATTGAAAGCCAAGTTTGATATCTTGACCGTAAGCTGTGAACATCCCCATCATAAGAATGGAGACTAAGGCAATTTTTTTCATCTTTTGATTGTTTTGTATTGTAAAATTGTGTGAGTGTATGGTTGTGAAATTATATGCGATTCTTGTGTAGGAACAACGCAAAAATAACTTTACGCTCTTGGACGATTCTTTTACACTTATTTTTTATTTTGAAATCAGTTATTTATCCCGATAAACGCCCTCTTTCAAAGCAAAAATTAAGCGCAAAATAATCTACTAAAGAATATAAACTTATTTATGCCTCATTCCATACAATTCCACAATTTATTTATATAAAATTATGTTTTACAAAAACTGTACTAAGAAACAACGAAATAATAGTTTGAACACTTCGACGGCTTCTAAATCTTTATTATTATTAATAATTTCAATTATAATCTTGTTTTCTGCTTGCCGTAAAGGTAAAAATATTCCTGACGTTTCTAATATTATTGTTGAGTTAAATGTTCGGCATTTTGACCGTGATTTTTTTAATATTGATACGAATAATGTAGCTGCAGAATTGCAGGTTTTGTCAGAAAAATATCCGGAATTTTTTCCGATTTACCTGCAAGTTATCGGGGCAGGTGACCCACATTACGCACCCGAAGGTAAGGAGAAGTATATCGAAGGCATGTTGAAACATCCTGCACCACGACGTTTGTATGATACTTGTCAGATCGTATTTCGAGATTTTGACGCAATAGCATCTGATTTTGAACAGGCATTCCGCTTTTATAAATATTACTTCCCCGAAAAACCAACACCCGATGTAACGACTTTCGTATCTGAATATACGATTGCCAATTTTATTTATGGCAATGACCAACTTGCCGTCGGTTTGGATATGTTTTTGGGTAGCGATTATCCGTATCAAAGCAAAAATCCGGGCAATAGCAATTTTTCTGCCTACCTCACACGTGCTTATAATAAAGAACATTTGGTCGCAAAAACAATGGGTGCTTTGGTTGAGGATTTGGTAGGCACGCCGCCTGGTCAACGCCTGCTGGATTTGATGGTTCACAACGGAAAAAAACGATATATTCTTTCCCAACTCCTCCCCTACGCCGCCGATAGCACTATTTTTGAACATACCGAGAAACAAATGAAATGGCTACAAAATCCCACCAACGAGGTGCAAATGTGGGATGTTTTTATCAAGAATGATTTTCTATATTCTGCCAAAACACGCGACATCGCAAAGTACACCAATCCTGCCCCTTCTTCGCCGGGTATGCCCCTCGAATCGCCAGGCAATACAGGCACCTATATCGGTTATAAAATCGTGGAGAAATATATGGAACGTTTTCCGGAAAAGACCTTGCAAAACTTAATCGCAGATAGGGACGCACAGAAGATTTTGACGAGTTCGCGGTATAAACCGAGGAGGTAAGGGAAGACGAAAAAAATAATCTACCCGTCTGAATTGTTCTTTTTCTTATATGTTTCACTAAGTGAAAGAAAAAAAATAACTTCTTCATTTGGGGTAGATTATTTTCTTCCTCTTCCCTAATCTTAATTTCAAATTCAAATTCAAAAAAATCAACCGTCATTCTGCGTCGGAGCTCAGAATGACGGTTCTTTTTGTTTCGATGCGTTTGTCCTATTTGAAGTTGAGATTGAGGTTGAAGTTGAGATTGAACTTACGCCCCTTTCGCGTCGTGTTGTTGGATATAATCGGTAATCAATTCATTGACAATATCGCGGATACGTGCTTTTTCGCTTTTGGCAATGTCGCGGAGTTTTTCGATTTTTTCGGTTTCAAAGGTGAAAGAAACGCGTTTTTTATCGGGTTTAATTTCGCTTTGTTCGATGGTCTGACGAATCAGTGAATCCAGACCAAACATAGGTTTAGTACGACGTTTTGTTTTTTTAATCGACTGTCCTTCAGCTACTTGCTCTGCTTTTTCTTGTACCGCTTCTTCGATGGCATCCTGAAAAATAGACTCCAGGCTATCCGAAAAATTCTTCTTAGATGAGCTTTTAGATACCTCGCCTACTTGCGGTAGAGTTTGTTGCTCTACTGCATCATTAAACAGGTCGTCAAAACCCGATGAAAATGTTTTCTTTTTCTTTCTTCCCATAACTGAAGTAAATTTCAAATTCCAAAACACAAATTCAAAAAAATGGGTGTTTGGAATTTGTTATTTAGAATTTGGCGTTTGTTATTTGGTGCTTGAATTTTCTCCTCCTTTTGGTCCATAAAAGAACACCCAAGTCTGAAAATCGTCTGTAAACTCCTCAAATCTATGCTCCACATACGCAGGCACAAACAGGAAATCGCCTGCCGCAAAATCCATCGTCACTCCATCGCAGTAAAATGTACCGCTACCGGAAATGATGACATATATTTCGTCTCTTTCGTGGGGTTGTTGTTTATCTATTTTTTCGGGTTTGTAGAGTTCTACGCCGAGTGTGCCATGCTCAAACAACTCAACGTACTTAGTGTCTACCTTAGCAAGTTTTGCTAAGGCTTCCGCCGGAGTGATTTTATGGTATTTTAGCATATTAAGATTAAGTACAAGATTAAGATTAAGATTAAGTTTAAGTTTAAGTTTAAAATCAATCGGGTCTGTAAAATTTATCTATGGTCGAACAAGTCATTGTTTCAGGTTTTTGAAGATTCTTCAAAGTATCTCCTGATATTGAATTTATCTCTGTACTAAATTTCTCTGCAATCCGGCTTTCTATTGAAGGCATTGATGATAGATTACCGAGTGTAACGGTTAATTGCTCAAGGGGACTTTGGTTGAGTTCTTCTATATCTGTCAGAATGATAACTCTTTTTGCAGTGTCCAAATACGCTCTTTTCTCGCTTACTTTCAACTGAAAATCAGCTTGATGTATTAAATTTTCAAGAACTAACAAACTATCCGTAATTTTTACATCTAAGTGAAAATTATTGATTTGCTGTTCGATTTTTTCTATCTCATTAACATCCTTCATTTGGTGTTCAATAAACTTTCTCCAACCTTTAAATTCAATGAAATCAATCATACCTTTTTTAGGCATAATTTTAAGACCATCACACGATTTGGGGTCTGTGAGATGTTTTGAGAGCATTGTTTTGCATTCGTCAAAATCATATACTTCTGTAAGAGCTTTTGTACAGCACGAATCTTTCACGTCTTTAATCGGCTTTTTCACAAATAAGCCTTTACTTTCTCCATAATTTATCAACCTGTCTAAAAATACTTCTATTTCCATACTAAATCATGCAAAGGTTGAGAGAGTTTTAAGAATACTCTGTTTAAATCGTCATTTACGTGTTCAATTTCTACTAAGCCGTTGTCATTTCGTTCTGCGAGGTAGTAATTTGTAAATTTTTCTATGCCGTATTCTTTACTGTAATGCCTTAGCCCTTGTATCAAATAGGGGCTATGCGAAGTCACCAACACAGGTATTTCATGTTTGACCAATAAGCAAATTATCTTTGCATATTCGACTTGCCATTTGGGGTGTAGGTGTGTTTCGGGTTCGTCTATGATGAGGAGTGACCTGTTATTTAACACTTCTGACAACAACAATAACTGTATGATTCCAAAAGATTTGATACCTGAAGCTGTGTTGATAGATCGAAATTGGGAAGTTTTCTTGTTTTTTTCTTTCTTAGAAAAAATAAAATCTCTTTTCTTTCTGTCAAAGACCCAATTGCCTTGAACAATCTTCGCTATATTATCTATGATTTCCTTTTGTTTTTCATTCAACAAATCAACTTCTACCAAGTCTGATGAGTTGGCTATCTTATCCATTAAATCTTTTATGTGTAGTGAAACATTTGGTCTGACAGGAAGCCTTGTTCTTTCACCAGTATTAAGTTCAAATATACTTTTAGAATGATTAATAGCATCAAACATTTGAACTAATATAGGAGTCTCAATGAAAGTAACATCCTCATAAGGGGGTATTTCTTCATGAATTATGAAGTCCTTAATATTATTCTTTTCAGCTTGAATCTCAAATAATAAATCTTTTTCTTCAGTAAAATTGATAATTGACTTTGTTTGATGGTTTTTTGTCGAGAAATTTCCATAAAATTCCGCTACAAATGCGCGTTTTAAAGCTTTTTTTAACACATCGCTTTTAGTTTCCGTTTTCTCTAATTCAACCCTGATGTCATTTAGTGATGAAAGTAGATTACCTGTATCGTATAGGTCGGCTACAATTCCAATATCTTCAATTAGATTCTGTTTATGTTGAAACAATTTGTCTAATTGTTCACTGTCAAAAACAAAATCTTGAAAAAGAGAAGGTTGCCCTTTAATAAAAAAACTTAGTTCGTGTATAAAATTTTTAGGGTTGAACTCTTGTCTATACAGATCGTTCAAATGAATACTCCTTCTTATCTTTAGGTATAGTTTTTCTACCAATCTCTCAACGTTCCTATCCTTTCCGACCTCCAAATCCTGCTCATACCGCGAAATCGCTTTAATCACAGCAAACACCAATTTCCCCACCGTACTTTTTCCGGTATCATTTTCACCAGCGATCACGGTCAGTCCGTCAAACTTTACGTCTGCGTTTTCGATAGCCCCGAAATTTCTGATATGTAAATCCATGAATATCGTGATTTGTTTATTCGTTATCCGTTTGCTCCGTCAAGCGAAAGCGTCCGTTCGCCGTCTATCGTCAACCGTTTGCCGCCTGCTTTTCGCTGTCTGCTGTTTGTACGCCATTGCTACGTGTTATAATCTCCTCACAGAGTTCGAGATAATCCTTCGCACCGTTGCTGTGTTTGCTATATTCAAAAATATCTTTACGTGCGGCGGGTGCTTCTGCGAGTGCGACTGTATCGCGAATATAGGTTTTGAAAACCTTTTCTCCAAAATGCTTTTGAATCGTGGAGACGACATCACGATTAAGTACCTTACGGGCATCGTACATCGTAGGAATGACGCCGCCGATTTCAAGTTTTTTATTGATACGAAAACGCACCTTATCAATCACTTGTTTGAGTTTGACGACGCCTTGTAGCGCGAGAAATTCGGTCTGCAAAGGAATCAATACATATCGACTTGAGGTCAGCGCATTCAGCGTCAGCAGTCCCAAGGACGGCGGACAATCAATGATGATATAATCGTAATCATCCTGAAGCGGGTCGAGCAATTCGCGGAGTATAAACTCGCGTCCTGCCTCATTGACGAGTTCCATTTCTGCGCCCGAAAGATCGAGCGTAGAAGGTACAACGTCAAAGTTGGGTTTTACTTCCACCGGATTAAAATCAGCCTCGCCGCGCAATGCCTCATACATGCTCGAAGGCTGCCGCCCAACGCCGAGCGATAGCGTCAAGTTTGCCTGCGGGTCAAGGTCAAGTAAGAGTACCCGCTTGCCCAATTCGACTAAGCCCGCACCTATATTGATAGTAGAAGTCGTCTTGCCGACGCCCCCTTTATGATTCAGTAATGAAATGACAACTGCCATGGTTTAGTGATTAGTGACTGGTGATTGATGATTAGGAAAACTTCATGAAGTTTTGACCAATTCAACATTGACTACTCACCAATTATATATTTTTTTAAACGAATTGTAAAGGTAACGGTTTTATTTGGAATTTAGTTGGGGAGGACGAAGAAAATAAGGTATGAAAAGATAACGGCGTGAAGACGTAACATCCTATTATCTTTGGTTCTTTGACAAATCCAGTGAAGTGAATAATAATTTGGGCGTATCCCCCTCCTTACCAGTCGGGGGTCGGGCTATCCGGCACTCTCTCCACTCCGCTATCGCTACGTTACGTTCAAACAACACCTACTATCCCTTACGCAAGGGACGAACAATCGCGAGGCAGAAAAACAAACAATCACGGGATTTGTCAAAGAACCTTATCTTTTCATCCCTAACTATATTTTGGACATTGGGTAATTAGGTAACTGGGTAATTGGGTAAATCGCTTATTATCAATAATTTAAGTTAATTTGTATTTTGTTTTAAATTAACTTTATTACAATTTTTATTATGCTGATAAATAGCGAATTATGCTTTCGTTAGCCTAATTAGGGAAGAGGAAGAAAATAATCTACCCCAAATGAAGAAGTTATTTTTTTTATATGTTTGGCTAAATTTGACGCGCATAGCTGGGCTACGTAAGGAAGATTTAGTGAAACATATAAGAAAAAGAACAATTCAGACGGGTAGATTATTTTTTTCGTATTTCCTTACCTAACTAGACTTTGGACGTGAGTTGACATTTATTTTTTTAATAAAAAACTAACTGTCAATCAATAACATATAAAATAATTTATTTTTTGGATGTTTATGAAGCACCCCTTCCAACCAAACGGGCGAAAAATAGAAATTTTAAACTATGCAGAGGTAGCTTATTTTATACATTCAAACCATTGATTATCAAACAATTAAAAACATCACTTTATGGTATTTTTTTGTTAAAAAAAATGTCATACGTCCAAAGTCTAGTTACCTAATTTCCCGGTTACCTAATGTCCAAAGTTTAGTAATCAACAAAATCACTCCATTCTATAATTGGGTCGGAGTTCGGAATCCGAACCAACTGCATAGAAATTGTTAATATAATCAGCGACTTCATCCAAATCGTCAGTCACTAAAAAAAGGTCAAGGTCTTTTTCGCTGACATTTCGGTGTGTTGCCAGCATCGTTTCTTTAATCCAATCGACCATGCCAGACCAAAATTCTTTGCCGACCAAAACAACAGGTACTTTATCGATTTTTCCGGTCTGTATCAGGGTCAGCACCTCAAACAACTCATCCATCGTACCAAAGCCGCCCGGCAAAGTGACAAACGCCTGAGCGTATTTGACGAACATGACTTTTCTAATGAAGAAATAGTTGTAATTGAGGTTTTTATCTATATCAATAAATTTGTTGTGACTTTGCTCAAAAGGCAGTTCAATATTCAAGCCCACGGACGTGCCTTTGGCAATATGTGCGCCCTTATTTCCGGCTTCCATAATGCCCGGTCCGCCACCTGTGATGACGCCATAACCTTCATGTACCAATCTTTCCCCGACCTTGACGGCGAGTTCGTAATATTTCGTGCCGGGCTTTGTACGTGCCGACCCAAAGATGGATACACAGGGTCTGATTTTATTCATACGCTCAAATCCTTCTACGAATTCAGCGATTACTTTGAACATCGTCCAGGAGTTTTCTCCTTTAATTTCACTCCAATTTTTTTCCGGTTTATAAGGAACGGTCATTTGTTCTTCACTCATATTTGATTATTATTTTTATTGAAACGAGTAAGGGATGAACTTGACTTCACATCAAGTCAATCATTTATCTCGACAAACTCTTTCTTTAATGGTTCGCCAAAACCAATCCGATAGCTATCGGGATTGATTATCAGTTGAAAAAATTTAAACATGCTCTTAGTAGTAAGTCAATCTAATTATGATATGTTGCTTTGAGTGAAATTTTTTCGAGTACGAGGCGGAGGTTATTCAGCATAGCCGTAGCTACGCTGGATGTTCTCCAACAAAGTAATCGGACAAAT
>Ga0209303_1000951_pt1 | contig 19720 bp, 14 predicted proteins | sample SidtaG_3_FD_187449 | JGI IMG/M metagenome (GOLD analysis project Ga0209303, IMG submission 187449) | Marine algal microbial communities from Sidmouth, United Kingdom - Sidmouth_Asex1 metaG (SPAdes) (version 2) | ecosystem: Host-associated > Algae > Red algae > Unclassified | place: Sidmouth... | reverse complement strand
GAGCGGTGGCGAAACCCTGACCCGAACCTCGCCGCAGGATTCGACCCGCACCATCGGCAGCGTCACCCAGGCCAGCGAGGCGGACGTTCAGGCCGCGCTTGACGCGGCCTGCGATCCGCACGTGCACCAGGAAAGCTGGGCATCCCTGCCGGCCGCCGGCCGCGCCGCGGTGCTGCGCCGTGCCGCCGACTTGTACGAGGACCATGCCGCCGAGCTGATCGCGCTGGACGCGCTGGAGGCCGGCAAGACGCTGGCCGACGGCATCTCCGAGGTGCGCGAGGCGGTCGACTTCCTGCGCTACTACGCCGCCGAGGCCGAGCGCATCGCCGACGACGACGAGCCACCGGTGGCGCGCGGCGTGATCGCCTGCATCAGCCCGTGGAACTTCCCGCTGGCGATCTTCACCGGCCAGATCGCCGGCGCCCTGGCGGCCGGCAACCGCGTGCTGGCCAAGCCTGCCGAACAGACGCCGCTGATCGCCGCGCGCGGCACCGAGCTGCTGCTGGCCGCGGGCGTACCCGCCACCGCCCTGCAGCTGCTGCCGGGTGACGGACAGGTCGGTGCGCTGCTCAGCGCCGATCCGCGCATCGACGGCATCTGCTTCACCGGCTCCACCGAGACCGCGCGGCGCATCGAGCGCAGCCTGGCCGGGCGCGACGAGCGTGCGGTGAAGGACGGCGCCACCGCCGATCCGATGCTGATCGCCGAGACCGGCGGCCTGAACGCGATGATCGTCGACTCCACCGCGCTGACCGAGCAGGTGGTGCGCGACGTCATCGTCTCCTCGTTCCAGAGCGCCGGCCAGCGCTGCTCGGCGCTGCGCATGCTCTACATCCAGGAGGAGGCCGAGCAGCGCACGCTGGAGATGCTGTGCGGTGCGCTGGACGCGCTGGTGATCGGCGATCCGTGGCCGCTGTCCTGCGATGTCGGCCCGGTGATCGATGCCGAGGCAAAGGCCGGCATCGAGGAATGGGTCGAGACGCAGCGCCAGGCCGGACGCATCGTGCACGAGGGCAAGGCACCCGCGAAAGGTCACTTCGTGGCGCCGGTCATCATCAAGGTAGCGGGCATCGAGGACCTGGAGCGCGAGGTGTTCGGGCCGGTGCTGCACGTGGCCACCTACGGCTCCTCTGATCTTGACAAGGTCGTGGACAGCATCAACGCCCGCGGTTACGGTCTGACCTTCGGCCTGCACACCCGCATCGACGATCGCGTGCAGCGCGTGCTGCAGAACATCCACACCGGCAACGCCTACGTGAACCGCAACCAGATCGGCGCGGTGGTGGCCTCGCAGCCGTTCGGCGGCGAAGGCTTGTCGGGCACCGGGCCCAAGGCGGGCGGGCCGCAGTACGTGCGACGCTTCCTGCGGGTTCGTCCGGCCAGCGACGAGGCGCGTGCGACCGCCGCGGCCGATCGGCCCACGGTCGCCGGCAGCACGGACCAGATGCTGGACACCGCCACGCTGCAGCAGGCGCTGGACGCCCTGGCCGAGCCCGGCATGGTGGAACGCGGTCACGGCCTGGCGGCCGGCGGACGCAGCCTGCCCGGCCCGACCGGCGAGTCCAACCGCACCAGCGTCTACCCGCGCGGCAACGTGCTGGTGGTGGCGAAGCAGACCGCCGGTGCGCTTCGGCACGTGCGCGATGCGCGCGCTGCCGGCTGTTCGGTGCTGGTGACGTGCGCCGACCAGCCGATGCGCGACGCCATCGGCCAGGAATGGCAGGGGGACGAGCGGGTGCAGACGTTGAGCGGGCGGGTCGAGGCGGACTCGCTGACCGAGTTGCGCGCGCTGGCGGTGGTGGCGATCGCCGACAACGACCCGGTGGTGGTGCTGGCGGCACGCCGTGCGCTGGCGGCGCGCCAGGGCGCGATCCTGCCGCTGGTCAGCACGTCGGGAGACGTGTCGCGCTACGTGCTGGAACGGCACGTGTGCATCGACACGACGGCGGCGGGCGGCAATGCGTCGTTGCTGGCGGCGACCGGGTAGCGCCGCGTACTGCGGGATCTGGGTATCGAGGGAGGACGGATCGACACGTGTCGGTCCGCTCTGGTCGGCACGTTCAAGTCTCCGGCAACGATTCCTGAGTCGATCGCTCGATCTGGCGCCGGGTCAGGTGCGGTGGCAGGCGAACACGCCCCCGGACATGAGCGCCAGCACCGACATCTTCAGCACCAGCAGACTCGCCTCGTCCCCCGACGGCGTAACGCATGCTGCCGAACATTCAGGCCACCCGGGTTCGACGGTTCGCGGCCGGTTTCGGCTGTTGTCGACGGATCGACCCAATAGGAATGGGGCTCGAGAGGCGATTTTCCAAAAAAAGAGCCTGTAGTGGCGCGTTTTGGAAGAAGCGTGCCAACTGCTTCTGCCGTTGACAGGGCGTAAACGTCCGGTACGGTGTGGGCAGGTTCATCACGCTCACTCGCTCCGGACCGCGCCGCTATCTGCAGCTGGCCGAGTCCTATCGCGACGAGAACGGCCGGGTGATGCAACGCACCATTGCAAGACTCGGCCGGTTGGGTGACTCGATTACGTCGATCCCGGAATGGTTCCGTTAGGGCGGTCACTGACATCTTGACGACGACGCCATCGACGCCATCGACGCCGGTGCCGGCGTGCGCGACGACGTTGAGGCAGCCCTCGATCTTGTTACTTGTTTAACGATCGTCGCCAATTTTCGTACCACATATTGTTCAGCGCTCGAAACACGTGTCCGAGGTATATGAAGAAGAAGAAGAAGACAATGCCTGATGCCACGAAAGAAACGACAAAGAAGATCCCCACTGCAAGACTTCCTGCGCTTTCTTCACCTGTCACTATATTAGTTTCGAATAATTCAGCGATCCTGTGAAACGCGAGACCGCAAAACGAGAAAAACAAGATAAAAAACCAAGCGAAGTGTGCGTGGTGTGAATCGGTCGCAATGAACCCTGCCTTCATGAGCAATGGCATCGATTGCCAGTCCTTCAGTTTTCTTTTGCCGCCCACATCGTTCTTGTGAACAATCCCGAGAATCGTCCTCTCTGGCTCCGTTTTATATTCTGGCTCAACGATCGTGTTCCATAATTCAACCCCCACCATTCTTGCAATCTCTTCAGCGTCCATGGATGCTTGTACCTTGTCATTCCATGTGACCACATGCTGTCTTTTTCCATCTTTGAACACTATATTCATCTGGTAGTTCCAATAGCAACCGTTGTCACTGTTGGTGCGGGCGAGAAGCAATTGCAAGGAATATATATCAGAGAAGCCTACTCTTTTTCTGAAAATACTTCGACCTTTTCGAAAGACCTTGTCCTTGCTATCGAAGAAAATTGGCGAATAATCGAAGAACAACATTACCGACCCGCCTGCAACAAAGACCAACGGGGCCAATGAAATGAATGACAAATCAACAGGGTCAGATAAATCACCAAGGTCGGACAGACCCAATCCCATTGCAATGAAAAACAGACTAAACAGAATACTGGAGTAGGTTGGCACGAACGAGATTCGGTTTTCTCTCTTTGTGCTGATTTTTCTCGTATTAAAATTCGCAGTGGAAGTGGGTATCGGCTCCCAGCTGGTCAAATTCGCTACATGGTCATTTCGCTTGACGCGGTTTATCAAACTTTCCTCGATCCGCGACATCTCAGTGTCTAGATCAATACTTTCTCTTATCAAGCAAAATAGTCTTTTAAACATGTGCCAGATGCTCCGTATGTTTTTCGCTATTTCAATTTCACTATACTGCCAGCTATACTGCCAGCTCCGCCCCCCCCTGCGTCAGGATAGTTGTGTTTGCTGCAGCAGCGTATCAGCGGGGTAGTAGCCCTGCGTGATACGCGAGAAGCTGTTCACTTCACCGCCCTTGCAAGCGCTTCTCGTAGCGCCACACATCGATTGGCCAGGCGCGTCCTTCGCCCGTCAGCTCGTAACTCCGGATTCCCGCCCTGGTCCATCCGTGGCGTTCGTAGAACCTTGCCGCGCGCTCGTTTCCCACGGCGCAGGCCAGCCAGGCAAGCGATACCTGCCGTCGGCGAAATCGCTGCACTGCGTCCCGCTCCAGAGCGACGGCGACCCCCGAACCGTAAGATTCGGGCGAGACGAAGAGCTGGCTCAGTTCGTCACCGACCACCAGGCAAAGCCCGATCGGGCGGCCGACCGGACCATCGACGCGAACCAGGTGAATTTCGGCGTGCAGCCGAACCTGAAAGCTTGCCAGCGTTCGATGGCGAACGATGTCGGGCGGCACCAGCGCAGCATGTGCCTCGTGCCAGCTCTCGAACCACACGCGTGCCAGGGACTCGATATCCTCGATGCGCGCATCCCTCACCGTCATGTCCGACTCCTGTCGCCTTCACCTGTCGGGACGACCATCGTTTCGTGCCTCAGCGCGCGGGCACGTTCGAGCGCACACTCCGCAACCCTCGATGACGACAGGATTGCCCGATGACGATGGCCGACGCGCCGAACCTTGCTAGCCGCTCGGCCCCGCTCACCTCGGAACAGGATTCGTGAGCGCCGAAGGAGAACCGTCCATGCCGACCGCCACACCCGGGACGGAAGCGATCGGCACGGCGCGCACGATCCAGGGTACGCCATCCGTCGCCCCCGACATCGCGTTGCTCGGCACCATCCGCACCTGTCTGGTGATCCTGGCGATCGCCGCGATGGGTGCGCTGATCTACTTCGGCAAGGACATCGTCATGCCGATCGCGCTCGGGTTGCTGATCACGCTGGCCCTGACCCCGCCCGTGCGCTGGCTGCGCAGGTTCGGCCTGCCGGCAGGCCTCGCCGCGATGCTGGTGGTGATCCTGGTCGGCAGTGCGGTCGGCACCGGCGCCTGGTTCCTGAGCGCACCGGTCAGCGATCTGATCGAGACCGCACCGCAGATCGGCGAGCGCATCAAGGCGCGCGTGCAGGATGTGGAATCCACGGTCGGGGCGATCAGCGAGATCTCGGATCAGGTCGACGAGCTGGTCGGCGAACCGGCCGCCAACGCCCCTCAGGTGGTCACCATCAAGCAGCCCGGACTGGTGTCGTCGGCGACCTCGTCGCTGGCCGGCGGACTCACCTCGCTGTCCGTGGCGCTGGTGTTCGCGCTGTTCATGCTCGGCTCCGGGAACCTGTTCTACGAGAAGGTCGTCGCGGTCATGCCGGGGCTGCGCGAGAAGAAGAAGGCGCTCAGGATCGTGCACGATGTCGAGGCCAACGTCTCTCGATACCTGTTCACCATCACGCTCATCAACGCAGGGCTCGGCATCGCGATCGGCGCCGGGCTGGCCGTCTACGGCATGCCCGGAGCCGCGCTGTGGGGCGTGATCGCCGCGGTGCTGAACTTCCTGCCGTTCGTGGGCGCACTGGTGGGGGCGAGCCTTCTGGCCGCGATATCGCTCGGCAACTACGACGGACTGTGGGCGGCGCTCATACCGCCGCTGATCTACCTGGGGTGCAGCACCCTGGAGGGTAATGTGCTGACGCCGCTGATCGTCGGTCGGCGACTCGAGCTCAACGTGGTGGTGGTGTTTTTGGCGGTCGCCGTGTGGGGCTGGTTCTGGGGCATAGCCGGGGCGCTGATGGCGGTGCCGCTGCTGGTGATCTTCAAGGTGCTGTGCGATCACGTGGAGGGCCTGCACGGCTGGGGGGAATTCCTCGCCGGAGCGCATCGTCGACACCCCTCGGCGGCCCCACGCGCTTGACGACGCCATCCGCTGCGCGAACGGGGTCGAACGCGCCCTTCATCGGTCTGCTCGCGGCCAACACCATCCTCGGCGCGGCCCTGCCCATGCTGATCATCCTGGGTGCTCTGGCAGGCCTTCTGCTCGCCCCGTCCCCGGCGCTGGCGACCTTGCCGCCCTCGATACAGATCTTCGCAGGCTTTCTCGTCACCGGTCCGTTCTCGCTGCTGATGGGACGACGCGGTCGCCGCTTCGGGTTCCTGGTCGGCGGACTGGCGGCGATGGTGGGCGGATCGCTCGGCGTTCTCGCCCTGCTGTGCTCGAGCTTTGCGCTGCTGTGCCTGGCGCACGCCTTTACCGGGGCGGCGCTGGCGTGCTACCTGTATTTCCGCTTCGCCGCCGCGGAGGTCGTCCCGGCGGACTGGCAGCCGGTGGCCATATCGCTGGTGCTCACCTCCGGCCTGGTCGCCGCGTTCATCGGGCCGGAGGTGTTCGTCTGGACGAAGGACCTGTTCGCCCCCACGCCGTACGCGGGGGCCTACGCGGCGATCGTGCTGGTCACGCTGATCGGCCTGCTGCCGCTGGCGTTCGTGCACATCCCTCACCCGATCACGCCAGCCGGGGCTGCGATGATCGACCGCCGGGCACTCGGCGCGATCCTGCGTCGCCGCCCGGTGCTGACGGCCGTGCTCGCCGGCGCGGTGTCGCAGGGCATCATGGTGCTGCTGATGGCACCCACCCCGCTCGCCATGACCGGCCGCCTCGGCCATTCGGAAGCCTCGGCGAGCGAAGTGGTGCGCTGGCACGTGGTGGCGATGTTCGCGCCCTCCTTCTTCACCGGCTTCCTGATCAAGCGCTTCGGCACGGCGCCCATCATCGCGATCGGTCTTGCATTGCTCATCGGTGCCGCCCTCGTCGCGGCGAGCGGCGTGTCGGTGCACCACTTCCACGGCGCGCTGATCGTGCTGGGCGTGGGCTGGAACTTCAGCTTCATCGGCGCGACCGACCTGCTCGCCGGGGCCGTGGCGCCGCAGGAGCGGGCCGTCGTGCAGGGCACCAACGATACGCTGATCGCGCTCGCCTCCACGGTCTGCGTGTTCGCCTCCGGCGCGATCGTGACAGGCTTCGGATGGGTGCCGCTGGCGTTGTCGTCGCTGCCGATCCTGATGGTGACACTGCTGTGGGTCATCATGGCGAAGCGCTGAGCGCTTCACCCATGCAAGGTGTCGTCTGCCGGAGCGTGCCCCTTGCGCCAGTCACGACGCCGGTGAGAAGAAGCGGTCGTGTCATCATGACGGTGTATCGACAGGACGGCGCATCGACGACAGCTGTGCGCTCGGCACGCTCGCGGCGCGGAACGACGTTTCGCCCTTGCGTGTGCCGGCGGATGCACGAGCGCGAGACGGACGCCTGTCGAGCCACCACCCGCATCGTAGCGAGAAATGCCCATGACTCCGGACGTGAACCTGCTGTCCAGACTGTCCGAACTGGACACCCCGACCGTGTGCAACGCGATCGAGGTCGTGCAGGGCATGAGAGGTTTTGCAGGCTTCACGCGCATCGCACCCGTCTCCAGCGCCGCGGCAACGAAGGCCATGGTCGGCTACGCACGCACGGCACGCATCCGCGCACGGTTGCCCCCGGACGATGCGCCGCCGACCGTTCGCCGACGACGCATGGCGTACTACCGCTACATGTCCGAAGGCGCACGTCCGTCGATTGCCGTCATCGAGGATGCCGATCATCCGGAATGCGTCGGGGCGTTCTGGGGGGAGATCAACGCGGTGGTCCACGACGGCTTCGGCTTGTCCGGCGTGCTCACCAACGGGCTGCTGCGCGACCTGGGCGACCTGCCGGAGCGCTTTCCGATCGTGGCTGGATCGATCGGGGTCAGCCATGACTTCGTGCACGTGCTCGACTTCGATGCGCCCGTGAGCGTGTTCGGTCTCGACGTGGCACCGGGCGATCTGGTGCACGCCGACCGTCACGGTGCCGTGGTCATACCGCCGGACGTGATACCGGGTCTGGCGTCGGCCGTGGATCGCCTGTTCGCCATGGAGGCACTGATCCTGGAACCCGCCAGGCGGCAAGATTTCGACTTCGCAGCCTTCGAGCAGGCGTGGGCCGCGTTCGAGAAGGCGCGCGTGTAAGGGGGCTCCTGCATCGACGCCGAAGGCGAATCACGATGCCGGATCGCCCGAAGCGCACGATGAGCAGGACGGTCAGAACCATCAACATGAATGACGAGCTGTCCGCCGCGTTGGGCATTGTTGGGCATTGATCTGCATCAATGTGAACACGACCGTCACGGTCCGACACTGAACGTCTGCCAACACAACCGACCGGAGAGCCGCCATGAATCGCGAACCCGCACGCGAACCCGGTCACCGACCGGCGAGCACCTCACCGACCGGCACGCGCAGCTCGGCCGGAACGACGTCGAGCGAGCCGTCACGCTCCGCTCGCGGCAAGGCCTTCGAGCGTATCGCGTACACCGCCCGGCGGCGTGGCGGACGCCGCGGCTTCGTGCCGGGCCACGGCTTCGACGAACGGCTGTAAGAAGAACTCCCGCGTCTGCTTCACCAGGATCCGGCTCGCGACGGTTGAGCGCACGGCTCGAATCGCAACCCGGTCCACTGGCCGGTTCACGGCCGGGGGAACAATCCCGCCACCCCGAGCCGCTCGACGTCAGGACCGCCTGCCGTCCAGAGCGCCCTGCACATCGTTCAGTGCTGCGGCCACGCCGTCGAACATCGCGTCGATGCCGTCCTCGTCGATGATCAGCGGCGGGCAGAAGGCGATGGCGTCGCCGGGTGCCGCGCGCACGATCACGCCGTGCTCGCGGGCGGCGGCGAACACCTGCAACGCGATCTTCTCCTCGGCCGGGAACGGCGCCTTGGACCCCTTGTCCGCCACCAGCTCGATCGCCCCGATCAGCCCCACCGAACGGGCGTGTCCGACCAGCGGATGGTTCTGCAGCGCCTGCACGCGCTCGGCGAAGCGGCCGCTGGTGGCGCGCACCCGCTCCAGCACGCCATCGCTTTCGTAGATGCGCAAGGTCTCCAGCGCCACCGCGCAGGCCACCGGGTGGCCGCCGTACGTGAAGCCGGTGCCGAACGTGCCCAGGGTGGCGCTGTACTCGACGAAGGCGTCGTACAGGGCGCCGGTCACCAGCACCGCGCCGATCGGCTGGTAGGCCGAGGACAGCTGCTTGGCGCAGGTCACGATGTCGGGCCGGATGCCGTAGGTCTGGCAGCCCCACAGGTTGCCGGTGCGGCAGAAGCCGCAGATCACCTCGTCGGCGATCATCAGCACCTCGTGCCGCTTCAGCACCGCCTGCACCTTCTCGAAGTAGGTGGCCGGTGGAATCAGCACGCCGCCGGCACCCATGACGGGCTCGGCGATGAAGGCGGCGACGTTCTCCGCACCCGCCTCCACGATCGCCTCATCGATCTCCTTCGCCAGCCGCGTGGCGAAGTCCTCGTCGCGCTCGTTCTCGTGCGCCTCGCGGTAGGCGTGCGGCGGGGTCACGTGCGTGACCGGAATCGCCGGCAGGTCGAAGCCGTCCTGCGCGTAGGGCAGCCCGGTCAGGCTGCCCGCGGCCACCGTCACGCCGTGATAGGCACGCCGACGCGCGATGAAGCGCTTCTTGGCGGGCCGCCCCTTCGCGTTCCAGTAGTACCAGGCGAACTTGATCGCGGTGTCGACCGCCTCGGAACCCGAGTTCACGAAGAAGGCCCGCTCGATGCCCTCGGGCGCCATCGCGACGAGCTTCTCGGCCAGCTCGATGGCCGGCACGTTCGCCCGGTGGGTGAACAGGTGGGTATAGGGCATCTTCTCCATCTGCCGCGTGGCGGCGTCCACCAGGCGCTGCTCGCTGAACCCCAGGGAGGTGCACCACAAGCCCGACACCCCTTCGATGTAGCGCTTGCCGGCCTCGTCGAACACGTGGATGCCGTCCCCGCGCTCGATCACGAAGGGGCCGGTGTCGGCATGGTTCTTCAGGTGCGTGAACGGGTGCAGCGAATAGCGCTTGTCACGCTCGGCGAGCGAGTCGGTCATGGGCACCTCCTGGATGACGTGTGCGGGATGAAGGGGATTGTTCAGACGCCCAGCCGATCGCGCAGCCCGTACCACCAGGAGCCTGCCACCGAGTACGGCACGCGCAGCGCCCGGCCGCCTGGAAACGGCATCCAGGGCAGGTTCGCGAACGTGTCGAAGCGAGTCAGGTCGCCGGCGATGGCCTCCGCCAGGATGCGCCCGAAGGTGTGGGAGCCGGTCACGCCGTGACCGCTGTAGCCGTGGGCGAAATAGGTGTTGTCGCCGAGCCGTCCGAGCTGCGGCACGCGGCTGAACGACAACGCGAAGTTGCCGCTCCAGGCGTAGTCGATGCGCGTGCCGGCAAGGCTGGGGAAGACCTTGTCCAGGTTGCGGCGCAGCTTCGCCTCGATGTCCTTCGGATCGGTGCCGCCGTACACCGTGCCGCCACCGAACAGCAGGCGCCGGTCGGCGGACAGCCGGTAGTAATCCAGGATGTAGCGAACGTCCTCCACGCAGCTGTCGCCGGGCAGCAGGGACGCCGCCAGTGCCTCGTCCAGCGGTTCGGTGGCCATCATCTGGGTGGACACCGGCATCACCCGCGAGGCCAGCGGCGCGCAGACGGCGCCCAGATAGGCGTTGCCGCACAGCACCAGCGTGCGACAGCGCACCGAGCCCTCGGGCGTGACCAGCGTCGGGCGCGTCGGCTCGGTATCGATGCGCACCACCTCCGATCTCTCGTACACGGTACCGCCGAGGCTTTCGAACGCGGCCGCCTCGCCGAGCGCCAGGTTCAGCGGGTGCAGGTGCCCGCCGGTCGGATCGTGCAGACCGCCCGCGTACAGGTCCGAGCGCACGTGCTCGCGCAGCTCGTCGCGATCGAGCATGCGCTGGTGACCGATGCCGTAGCCGGCCCAGAGCACCCTACGCGCCTCCAGCTCGCGCAGGTGGACGTCGGTCAGCCCGACGAACACGTTGCCGTCCTTCAGGTCGCAGTCGATGGCGTAGGTGGCGACCCGGTCGCGGATGATCTGCCCGCCCTCCTGCACCAGACCGGCCACGAAGGTCGCCGCATCGTGCCCGTAGCGCTTGCCGATGGTCTGCAGGCTGGCGTTGAGTCCGTTGACGATCTGCCCGCCGTTGCGACCCGATGCGCCCCACCCCACCCTCGCCCCCTCGACGATGGCCACCTCGAAGCCCTTCTCGGCCAGGTGCAGCGCGGTCGACAGGCCGCTGTAGCCGGCACCGACCACGCACACGTCCACCTCGACGTCGCCGCGCACCGGCGGGCGTTCCGGAGACGGGTTCGCCGACGCCGCGTAGTAGCTGGTGGTGTGGCGCCCGTCGCCGGCGTAGGAGGCGGGCGATGCGGAAGTCGGGGATGAAGACATCGGTGAGGACATCGGTGCGGGCATCGAGTCAGACGGTCTCCAGGTAGCTGCGGTATTCCAGATCGGTGACGTGCGCATCGAAGCGGGCCCGCTCCTGGCGCTTGCAGTCCAGCAGCATCGTCTGCAGGCGCGGTGCGAACACCGAGCGCACGTGCTCGCCGGCCTCGAAGGCCACCATGGCCTCGCCCCATCCTGGCGGCAACGGCGGCAGGTCGGTGCCGAGCGCGTACGCATCGCCGGTCACCGGCGACGGCGGCGTCCAGCGCTCCTCCAGGCCGAGCAGCGCCCCGCCGAGCACGGCGGCCAGCACCAGGTAGGGGTTCGCGTCGGCGCCGGCGACGCGATGCTCGATGCGCCGGGCGCGAGGGTCCCCGCCCGGCACGCGTACCGCCACGGTACGGTTCTCGTAGCCCCAGGCGGCGCTGGAAGGCGCATGCCCGCCGGGCAACAGGCGGCGGTACGAGTTCAGGTGCGGTGCGAATATCAGCGTGTGCTCGGCCATCGTCGTCAGCGTGCCGGCCACGGCGTGCTGCAGCGACTCGCTGCCCGCATCGCCACCGTCGTCGAAGACGTTGCGGCCGTCCTCGTCCACCAGGGAAAAATGGACGTGAAAGCCGCTGCCTGCACGCTCGCCGTAGGGCTTGGCCATGAACGTGGCGGCCCAGCCGTGCCGGCGCGCGATGCCGCGTACCAGCCGCTTGAAGAAGACGGCGTCGTCCGCGGCCCGCAACGCATCGTCGACATGTTGCAGGTTGATCTCGAACTGGCCGGCACCGCATTCCGACAGGGCCGTGTCGGCCGGGATGCCGGACGCCTCGCAGGCGGCGTAGACATCGTCGAAGAAGGCGCCGAAGTGTTCCATCTCGTCGAGCGAGAGCACATCGTCCGAGCCCAGGCGGCGCCCGGTGACCGGTGAGCGCGGCGGACGCGGCACGCGTTCCGACGCATCGACGAGGTGGAACTCCAGCTCGGTGGCCACCACCGGCGTCAGGCCTCGTGCCGCGAAGCGCTCGACGATGCGTGCCAGCGCATGCCGCGGATCGCCCTCGAAGGGTTCGCCGCCCTCCTCGAACAGCCACATCGGCAGTAGCGCCGAGGGGCGGCTCGTCCAGCTCACCGGCAGCGGATCCCGCCCGGTGGCGCGGCAGATCCCGTCCGCATCCCCGCTGGCGAACACCATCTCGCCCTCCTTGACGTCCTCGCCCCAGATGTCCAGGCCTGCCAGCGACAACGGCATGCGGACGCTGCCGTTCAGCAGCTTGCTCGCCGCTCCCGGCGCACAGCGCTTGCCGCGCAGCGTGCCGTTCAGGTCGCAGACCCCGGCGAACAGGGTATCGAAGGCGGTCATCGGGTCCTCGTCGTGTCGGTCATCGTCACCCCGTCGTGGCTTCGCCGGAGCAGCGCGAACCGATGGCCCGCGCCCGCGAATCGGACCCTGTGGATTGTCTCACGGCCGATCCTAGACCGGCGGGTTCGGGCGAGCGCGCTCGGGAACTCCCCGTACACTGGCCGCGACGACTTCTGGATGACCATCGCCTCGGGAGGCATGCGTGACCACATTGCAAGAACGGCTGAAACGGGTCGACCTGCTGGCCAGCGCCGGCTGGCTGGGTGGAGAACCCCTGGCGCAGGCCGCCGACGGCGCCAGCTTCCAGGTGAGCGACCCGGCCACCGGAGCCGTCATCGCCACGCTGCCCGACCTGGGCGTCGAGGAGGCCGAACGCGCGATCGGGCTGGCGTACGAGGCGCAGAAGGCGTGGGCGGCGACCATCGCCGCCGAGCGCTCGGCCACGCTGCGCCGCTGGCACGATCTCATGCTCGAGCACGCCGATGACCTGGCCGCGATCCTGACCGCCGAGATGGGCAAGCCGCTGGCCGAGGCGCTCGGCGAGATCCGCTACGGTGCCAGCTTCGTCGCCTGGTTCGCCGAAGAGGCGAAGCGGGTGTACGGCGAGACCATTCCGGGTCATCAGCCGGACAAGCGGATCATCGTGCAACGCATGCCGGTGGGCGTGGTGGCGGCCATCACACCGTGGAACTTCCCGAACGCGATGCTGGCCCGCAAGCTGGCGCCGGCGCTCGCGGTGGGCTGCGCGGTGGTGGCGAAGCCTGCGGCCGAGACACCGCTGTCGGCACTGGCACTGGCCATGCTGGCCACCGAGGCGGGACTGCCCGCCGGGTTGCTCAGCGTATTGCCGTCCACGCAGGCGAAAACGCTAGGCCAGGCCTTCTGCGACGACCCGCGGGTACGAAAGCTCACCTTCACCGGCTCCACCGAGGTCGGTCGCATCCTGATGCGCCAAGCGAGCGACAGCGTCATGCGTACCTCGATGGAGCTCGGCGGCAACGCCCCGTTCATCGTGTTCGACGATGCGGACCTGGATGCGGCGGTCGAGGGGGCGATGGTCGCCAAGTACCGCAACAACGGCCAGACCTGCGTCTGCGCCAACCGGATCTACGTGCAGTCCGGCATCCACGATGCGTTCGCCGAACGGCTCGCGGCCGCCGTGGCGGACATCCGCGTGGGTGCAGGCTTCGACGAGGGTGTCACCGCCGGTCCGCTGATCGACGAGGCGGCGCTGGACAAGGTCGAATCGCACGTCGCCGATGCGATCCGGAAGGGCGCCGTCGTCATGGCGGGCGGGCAACGTCACGCCCTGGGCGGCACCTTCTACCAGCCCACCGTGCTGGTCGGCATGGATCGCACCATGCGCGTGGCGAGCGAGGAGACCTTCGGCCCGGTCGCTCCGCTGTTCCGCTTCGACACCGTCGAGGACGTGATCGAGCAGGCCAACGACACCATCTTCGGTCTGGCCGCCTACTTCTACGCCCGCGACCTGGCCCGCGTCTGGACCGTCGCCGAGGCCCTGGAGTACGGCATGGTCGGCGTCAACACCGGCCTGATCTCGACCGAGGTGGCACCGTTCGGCGGCATGAAGCAATCCGGTCAGGGGCGCGAAGGTTCGAGCCACGGCTGCGACGACTACCTGGAGATGAAGTACGTCTGCCTGGCCGGGATCGCGTAGCGCGCGCCGATGACCGCCCGACGTGCGCCAGGGAGCCTCTGCATGACGCGCCACCCCCTGCACGAGCCGCTCGGCGTGCAGGGCTTGGCGGCGCCCGAAGCGCGGTGGGGGTTCCACCGTCGAGGGCGCCAACGCGGCCCGGGGCGCCGAGCGGCTCGTGCAGGGGGTGGTGCATGGTGCAGAGGTTCCCTAGCTCGGCTGCCGGTCCCTTGACCGGTTCGTCACGGCGATCAGCGACAGGGTGGCGAGCAGCCCGATCCACAGGCCGGCCTCCTGCAACAGACCGCCGAGCGAGGCACCGTACACCCGCGTGTCGGACGGCCAGCTGAAGACCGTCAGCGCCGCGAAGACCAGCATGCTGGCCAGGGAGGTCTGTGCGGCGCCGCGCAGGGTCGCCAGGGGGAGCACCGGGCCGTTCGCACGCACGGACTGCCCGTGGTACCAGCCGACGATCCAGATGCCGGGCAGCCAGAACAGGCGCAGCAGCGCTACCGCCACGGCGCTGGCGACGCCGCCGGGCGAGGCAGCGGCATGGTGCGCCCGCGAAACATCCAGGCTGGACAGGCTGGCGCTGTCTCCGGACAGGTGCGACAGCAGGGTCAAGCACACCACGCACGCCACGCCCAGTCGCACCGAATCACCACGGGCGGCCAACCCGATGGCCGCCAGCGCCGCCAGCACCGTCGCGATGGCCAGCTCCACTCCCCCGAGGGCACCGGCCGCCAGGCCTCCCACGGCCAACGCCGAAACCGAACCACCGGACGCTACGCGCCGCGCCGCCCGGACGGCCGCCGGCTCGGTACGCTTGCGCCCGGGCATCCCGGTCGCCGGACGTATCGCTCCCCGCGACATCACCGCCAGCAGGGTGATGAGCGCACCCGGCACGAGAACCGGGATGCCGAACCTCAGGTCGGCGATCTCCACACCCGCCAGGGTGGCCCCCGCCAACAGCGGCCAGCCGATCGCGGCCAGACGTTTCCGGTCCGGAGCGCGCCCGGGTCGCGGAGCGCCCCGGTGCAGCAGATGCGCAAGGGCGAGCGCGGCGGTCGCCATGACGGCCGCGATCACGGGCGAGGCCAGCACCGCCACGGCCACGCAGACCCACAGCGCCGCCGACCAGACGCTTGCCACGAGCCGGTCACCACCGAACGGTGCCAGACGTGCCAGCCCGGACCAGGCCAGTGCGCCGGTGAGCGCGATGAGCGCTAGGGCCGCCGCGGGGGCCAGTCGGATCGAGGCGGCCTGCGCATCGCTCTTTCGCGACGGTGCGTTGGCACGGGAGGTCGTCGATCGCTCCGCCACGATCCCCAGCCGGCTCGCGAGCAGGTGTGCGAACCGGGTTTGAGGCGCGTCATCCTCGATGTCCGGCGCGCCATCGGGAGCGAACACGGGCACGGCACGCACCGACGCTTCTCCGCCGGCGTGCCCGCCATCGTCCGTGACCCCGTGATCCGAGGTGATCAGCACATCCCGACCCGCCGGGCCGGCGACATCGAGCAGTGCCGCCACATCGTCATCGATCTGCCGAGCGGTGCGGCGGTAGGTCTCGCCGGCGCCATGGCGGTGCGAGACCGCGTCCAGCCGCCCAAGGTGCACGACCAGCAGGGGCGGCGCATCCAGCGCCTGCAGGCGCCGGGCGGCCCAGCGCAGCACCGCCTCGTCGGTGATCGCGCTCGGCATGCCCGGGATCGACACGCCGGGGCCGAGCCACCGGCCGTACAGACCTTCCCACAGCGCCGTTCCGCCGACCTCTGCCGGTTGCCCCGCCCGGTGCAGCGTCTCCAGCAGACCACCTCGCGGTGCCGGACGCGGTGTCAGATCGAGCAGTGCCGCGTTGGCGGGCACCGCCCTGCCCTCCACCATCGCCGGTAGCGCACCGACGGTGGAGGGAACCGGCTGGATGACCTGCAGGCGCCGAACCTTGCCCTGCCTCGCCAGCTCGGCAAGCGTGGGCATGATGCGCGGATCCAGCGCGATATCGAGCCGCAACGCATCGATGATGATCAGCAGCACCGCCCGCTCGTCCTGCGGAGCGGACCAGGCCACCTCGCCGGTATCGCCCCGCTGTACCGGCCCGGCTCGATCCACCGCCAGAAGCGGCACCGCGCGCACGCACAACGCCACGAGCAGCACCAGGCCCAGCGCGTTCCCGATCAGCGATGCCGCACGCAGGGGCGGCATCACTCGGCGTCGGAGAAGGCTCGTGCGTAGTGGCGACCCTTCCAGTCGGCGGACCCGCCTCGCGCTCGCGCGATCGCCGCCTGCCACTGCACGCCGAGCAGCAGGGCGACCCCGACCGGATGCAGCAGCACCGACAGCCACGATTGCTCGAACCGCATCGCCAGCAGCGCCCGGGACGCCGGGCCAAGCGCGGTGGCGGTCGCGGCCGCGACGACGATCCAGGGTTCCGCCGACGCGGCCAACGATGCGATCAGCCAGATGGGCGGCATCACGCAAGCGAACAGCAACCAGACACTCATCGGCCCTATCGTGCCCGGTGCCGCCAGACCCTCGGTCGCGTTCTTGCCCAGCCCGTCCCAGGTGGCACGCGCACTCCTGTACATGCGACAGCGTGCCAGATCGGTGGCATCGACCAGATCGGATCGGAACCCGGCCTGACGAAAGGCGCGAGGCAGCTTCAGGCCGTCGTGCAGGCTGCTGCGGATCGCCCCGTGCCCGCCGACCGCCCGATAGGCCCCGCGCCGCGCCAGCATCAACTGACCGCAGCCGGCACCGAACGCCGGCAAGAGGCTGCGCCGCATGCCGTCCATCGGCAGGAACCCGAGCAGCACGAAATGGATCAGCGGAATCAGCAGCCGTTCGACCAGGCCGACCGTCACCTGCCGTGGGAATCCGGACAGCAGGTCCGCCGCCACCCGATCCTGCGCCGCGGCCATGCGTGTCACGGCGTCGGGTTCCAGGCGCACGTCGGCATCGATGAACAGCAGCAGATCGTGCCTCGCCAGTTCGGCAAGCGTGGCACAGGCGTGCTGCTTGCCACACCAGCCGGGCGGCAGTACAGGTGCGCTCACGAGTGCGATGCGCCTGTCCGACTCGGCGTGCCGCCGCACGATGCCGGCGGTTCCGTCGGTCGATCCATCGTCGAGCACGAGCACCTCGATGTCGGCACCCACCGTGGCGCACACGCTGTCCAGGCACTCGCCGATGCTGCCCGCCTCGTCGCGCGCCGGTATGAGCACGGACACGCAGGGCCTGCCACCGCGCGCCGTGTCCAGCGGCGTCCGGGCGGTACGCCGATACACCATCAGGTTGCGCGCGATCAGCAGGGCCGGGATCGAGGCGCCCACCAGGGACGACACGACGAGGATACCGAGCAGGTTCATCGGGTTCGCAGATTGCCTCCGTGGCGTTTATCGAATTCCCGACCGGTGACCCGAGCCCTGAGCCGACGTCCGACGTCGTACCACGCGCCGACTCCGTGCGCACCGTCCAGCAGCGTCACGTGATCGTCATCCGAATCGTGCATGACGTCGTCCGCCAGCCGATCGGCCACGTCGGCCAGGCGAACGGCGAAATGTTCGGTCAAGCCCTGCAGCGCCCCGGTGGATCTCTTGGACAATGCAGCCGCGTCCCCGGGCAGCAGACTCGACACGATCTCCGGTTCACCGAACCGGACGCGCGCCTCGGGCAAGCGCTCGCCGGCCATCGGATACTCGATCGCCATCGGCAGGAAATGCGCATGCGGCAACCGCTTCGCGATGTGGGCCAATCCACCGGCCAGCACGACCGGCCGTACCCGCGGATCGGTGAAGCGCCCCTGCGGCGTCAACCACAGCGTCGCTCGATCCACCGTCGAGAGCGTGTCCACCAGTCGCAGCATCGAGCGCGCCCCTGCAGGCCCTTCCCGATCCAGCCCGACGAAGCCGAGTCGTGCCAGCAAGGCGTAGCGCTCGAGCGAACGGGCGTCGATCACGGCACGGTGATGTCGATCGGCGAACGGTCCGGTCGCCAGCAACACCCCGATCAGCGGATCCCACCACGCGGCATGCGTCAGGTAGACGATCAGCGGCGCACGGCGCGCCCGCTCGTCCGCGCCGACGATCGACACCGCCCGCTCGAGCCCGGCCACCGTGACGCGCGAGAAATGCTTCGCCAGGTAGCGCCGGTTGTACCGGGCGAACCAGCGGATCGCCGTTGCCGAGATGCGCGGCGCGGGTGTCAACGGGCACGCCCCCCCGCGCACAGGGCCTTGCGGTCCATGTGCAGGGAGTCGGCGGCGATCCAGCCGGACATCGTCGCCATCGGCATGCCGGGACCGGGATGGGCCGATCCGCCGGCCAGGTAAAGCCCGGCCAGATCGGGGCTGCGGTTGGCAGGCTTGAACGCCCCGTTGAAGCGGCCATGGCTTGCCAGCCCGTAGATCGCCCCGTCCAGCACGCTGTAGCGATCATTGATGTCCTGAGGCGTCAGGTACCGCTCGACCACGATGTGCGACTCGATGTCCTCCAGTCCGGCGACCCGCTTCAGCTTGTCGAGGATCACCTGCCGGTAGCCCGGGAACATCGTCGACCAGTCCTGGCCTTCGCGCAGGTACGGGGTGTGCACCAGCACGTACAGCGCCTCGCCACCTTCAGGCGCCACGCTCGCTTCGGTACGCGCCGGTGCGCAGACATAGCAGGTCGGGTCATCCGCCGGAACGCCTTCACGGTAGATCTGCCGGAACTCCACCTCGGCATCTTCCGAGAACACGAAGTTGTGATGTTCGAGCTGATCGTAACGACGGTCCAGGCCGAGATACAGCACCACGCCCGAGCAGGCCGGCTCCACGTCCTTGCGCCGGTAGCGCGCGCTGACCTTGTCGGCGCCCTGCAGCAGTTCGCGATAGGTCCGGATCGAGTCGGCGTTGGACACGATGGCATCGAAGCGTCGCTCACCGGCGTCCGTGACGACGCCGCGAGCGCGCCCGTCGTCGCTGGTGATGCCGCTGATCGCCGCGGTTTCCGTCTTGACGCCGAGTTCATCCGCGAGCCGCGCCAGGGCCGCGGGTACCGCACCGGTACCGCCCCGCGGATACCAGATGCCCTCGCCCACCTGCATGTGGGCGATGCCGCACAGCACCGCGGGCGAGGCGGACGGAGAGGAGCCGACATACTGAGTGAAATGATCGACCATCTGCGCGACGCGCTCGTCCTTGATGTCGCGTCGTACCGTCGCGGCCACCGTCCGCCCGAAGCGCATCGCGATCAGGTCGCCCAGCACCGCCGGCGTGAACGTCTCGCCCAGCGACAACGTGTCGGCCACCGAACCGACCGACTTCCACAAGAAGAAATCGTCGCTGATGCGCGCCAGTCGCTTGGAGGTGGCCAGGAATTTCTTGTACCCCGCCGCGGTATCGGCACCGGCCATCTCCTCGAGCCGCGTCTGCATCGTCGCCTCGTCGGACACCAGGTCGAGCACGCTGCCGTCCTCGTAGAAACAACGCCACTGCGGCTCCAGCGGCAGCAGCTCGAGGTAGTCCTCCAGCCGGCGGCCCGCCTCGGCGAAGACCCGCCGCAGCACCGACGGCATGATCAGGATGGTCGGCCCCATGTCGAAGTGGTACCCCTCGACATCGAGGGTCGCCGCCTTGCCGCCGACCCAGTCGTT
>Ga0209303_1000942_pt1:5000-19887 | contig 19887 bp, 13 predicted proteins | sample SidtaG_3_FD_187449 | JGI IMG/M metagenome (GOLD analysis project Ga0209303, IMG submission 187449) | Marine algal microbial communities from Sidmouth, United Kingdom - Sidmouth_Asex1 metaG (SPAdes) (version 2) | ecosystem: Host-associated > Algae > Red algae > Unclassified | place... | reverse complement strand
AACTTGTTCCAGACATTCTTCAAAGTACTCTTTTAAACCTATATCTTCTTTATTTTTAAAACCATACTTAAAACAAGCCATCATTTTTGACTCGAAAGATTGAGTAGTTTCACTTTGAGAAAATAGATTGAAACTAAGGCAAATTATTGAAGTGATGCTAATTAAAAATATTTTCATACTCTTTCTTCTTAATAGTATTATCTGTGGCAAAAACACCTACCCACGAACCACCCAAATCTCCAACCTAAACCCGATTGCAGCGGTATCCTTTTTATGGAGCAGCGCGGAATAAAAAGATTTAGCGGAAAGCGGGACTGCCCTTCGGACGAGTTGGGTGTTCGTTTTCTAAAAAAATATGCAATCTTAAATATGACATTTCTTTGAGAAATGTCAAATTTAAAACCACATAAAAAAAGCCCGAACCAAAACGGAACGGGCTTTTAAATATCTTCAATTAGTATTTATTTTCTCTTAAATCATAGTAGCAATTACCAACGCTACTACCGACATTAATTTTAATAAAATATTCAAACTCGGCCCTGAGGTATCTTTAAACGGATCACCAACAGTATCACCAACAACAGCTGCTTTGTGTGCATCCGATCCTTTAATAAATTTGATCCCCTCTATTTCAATGCCTTCTTCAAACATCTTTTTAGCGTTGTCCCAAGCACCACCGGCGTTTGATTGAAACAAGGCCATTAATACACCTGAAACGGTAACACCAGCCAACAAACCACCTAACATTAAAGCGTTAGTACCATCTGGAATGCCAGGAATAAACTTCGGCAAAAAGCCAAATATTACGGGTACAATAACGGCTACTAAACCAGGCACTACCATCTCTCGGATAGAGGCATTGGTTGAAATCTCTACACATTTGTCGTACTCGGCTTTTCCATCGGCAGCATCAAAAGTTTGCTGATCTTGTTTTGACCAAGTATCGTATTCTTTACCATCGTACTTGTTCATTACGTTTAAGGCAGCCTTTAGTTCTGGTATTTCTTTAAACTGACGACGTACTTCTTCTATCATTGCCATAGCTGCTCTTCCAACCGCATCCATACTCATAGCAGAAAACAAGAAAGGCAACATCGCACCAATAAATAAAGAAGCCATTACAAACGGATTGGTTACATTTATACCGCCCATTGAAGCAATAGAGTTGGTGTGGGTTAAATCGTAAGCCGTCATAAAAGCAGCAAACAAAGCCAATGCCGTTAAAGCTGCCGAACCAATGGCAAAACCTTTTCCGATAGCTGCTGTTGTATTACCTACTGCATCTAATTTATCTGTTTTTTCGCGTACCTCTTTTGGTAATTCTGCCATTTCTGCAATTCCACCGGCGTTATCAGAAATAGGGCCATAAGCATCTACCGCCAATTGAATACCTGTGTTAGAAAGCATACCTACCGCAGCAATGGCAATACCATATAAACCAGCAAATGAAAATGCCAATACAATAGCCAGCGCAATTATTAAAATAGGAATAGCAGTTGAGCGCATACCCACACCCAAGCCAGCAATAATATTAGTTGCTGCGCCGGTTTGCGATTGACGAACTATTGAAAGCACCGGCTTAGTGCCCGTGCCCGTGTAATATTCGGTAATTTTACCAATGGCTAAACCAGAAAGTAGGCCCACTACAATGGCAAAAAATACACCCATACTGGAATACTCTTTTCCTGCTAAAACCCACTCGGCTGGCAACATCCATTTTATAACAAAAAAGGTAATCAACAACATTAAACCAGCCGAAACAAATTCGCCCATATTTAAGGCTTTGTGCGGATCGCCACCATCTTTTACTTTAACTAAAAAAGTTCCTAATATAGAAGTCAAGATACCCAAACTGGCTAATACCAAGGGTAACAAAACAGCAGAAAGTCCACCAAATTGGCTGCTCGAAAAAGCACCAATGCTCATAAAGGCAGTACCTAAAACCATTGTACCAATTATAGAACCTACGTAAGACTCAAATAAATCGGCACCCATACCGGCTACATCACCCACATTGTCACCCACGTTATCGGCAATAGTTGCTGGATTTAATGGATGATCTTCTGGAATACCCGCCTCTACTTTACCCACTAAATCGGCCCCTACATCGGCCGCTTTGGTATAAATACCGCCACCCACACGGGCAAATAAAGCAATAGAAGATGCGCCAAAAGAAAAGCCTGTTAATACGGTTATTACCCGGCTAACATTGGCTGGTGTATCAATTTCGAAAATGTTGCTATATACTATAAACAAAGTACCCAAGCCTAAAACGCCCAAGCCAACTACACCCATACCCATTACCGAGCCACCTGCAAAAGCTACTTCTAAGGCTCTGCCTAAACTGGTTCGAGCTGCTTGCGTTGTTCTAACATTTGCTTTAGTTGCCACACGCATACCAATAAAGCCAGCCAATGCCGAGCAAACAGCACCCAATACAAACGACAAGCCTATTAAGCCAGAAGAAGTTTCTACGCCAGCCGCATTTTTTTGCCCCATACCCGTAAAGGTTAATATTACGGCTACTACGGCCACAAAAATGGCTAATATTTTATATTCGGCTCTTAAAAAAGCCATCGCTCCTTTTGCAATATGATCTGCAATACGCGCCATACGCTCCGTACCTACTTCCTGTTTGGCTACCCAGCCCGATTTCCAGAAAGTAAACAACAAAGCAATTACGCCAAATACTGGTATCGCATATATAATATTTGTTCCCATTTTTGTTGAAAATTATGTATTAAAAAGTTTATTTGTTTTAAAAACGGATGCAAAGGTAAGGTTTGCTTACACTTTATCAAATAAAATTAGCGTAATTATATCAATTATTAGCCTTTTGAAAACAAACCACTTACCCGTTTAAAATTCGGTCCCGCTATCCACTCCAATCTTTTTATTCCGCTGAGCTCCATAAAAAGGATTTCCGTTACTATCGGGTTTAGTGTGGTTGCTTCGGCCATTCGCCTTAATTTTCAAAAAAAAATTATTAATTAAAAAAAACAGATTGCTAACAACTGCGGCTTTAAATAGCCAACAAACAGCCATAATTTAAAATTTACTTATTTTCGCAGCAACTAATCATTTATAAATAATATGAAAAAAAATTTACCAGTAGTTTTATTATTTTTTCTTAGCTTAATTTTATTTCAAACAAAACAAATTAATGCGCAAGCTTGCGAAGCCACCATTGATACTATTGTAGCGCCAATAACTGCCCCAATAGATGCCAATGGCAATTTAACAGCTTGCTTTAATGGAAGCGAAGATGCGCTTTATATGCAAGACAGTTTACCACAAGCCTCCTTACCAAACGTAAATTACGTAATCGAATTTAGCAACGGTAATCCATTATTAATAAACAATACAGGTGCTTGGGACTCGCAAGAACAAGGTTTAAAAGCTGGCGAAACCGTTAAAGTAAGCGCATTTACTTACGATATTACTGCGGTTGACGAAATTTTAAGTTTGGCTGCTTTAATATGTACTTCACCACAAGACACCTTGTTTGGCATACCGTGTGCCCCAGTTTTAGATTTATTAAATGGTGTAAACGACGGTGAAGAAGGTTTGCAATCGCTTAACGAAGCATTAATACTCGCTTCCTCTATATTAAACGTAGAAATTTTTTCGGTTGACACCGCCATTAGTGTATTAAACGATGTTAATGTGCAGCTTTCTTCTTTAGCATTAGCCGTATGTTTTAACTATACCCAACCTTACACTATTGCCATAACCGATTGTGAAAGTAACTGTGCCGCTGTAGCTGGTGTTGCTTCGCCTCCATTAGTAACGCAAGTTTGTTTAGCTACCCAACCAGAAGATTTAACAGTTACAGAATTTGCAACTCCACCATCTGATGCAGAAAATAATATTTTTGTGGTTATGGAAGACACCCCAGGTGCAAGCTTGTGGAATAAAACGGTAGTTGGTTTTAGTGCAGATGGCAGCTTTAATTTTTCTAATAAGCCTGCAGGCACTTATTGCTTTGTAAATATGGTGCATAGTGCCAATTTAAATATTAGCACTTTAGAAGGCTGTGCTGAAGGCACTACAATCAACAACATACTTGACAACTGCTTAGTTGATGGTGCGTGCTACAGCTTTGGCAGTATTAGTAATAAATATTGTGTTGAGGTTTGCAACTTTGCAGATGTTGATAATGATGGGGCCAGCAATGATTTGGAAGACCTTAATGGCAATGGCGATTTAACCGACGATGATAGCGATGGAGACGGCATACCCAACTTTGAAGATGCGGATGATGATGACGACGGTGTACCAACTGCGGAAGAAGACATTAACGCCAACGGCGACTTAACCGACGATGATGAAGACGAAGATGGCATCCCTAATTATTTGGATGATGAATTTACAACCAGCATTTTTGATGATTATAAAAGCATTAACATTTACCCTAACCCAAGCAATGGGCAATTTGCAGTTAACTTGCCAACTGCTGAAATTATCAATAATGTTTTCATTTATAATTACTTGGGTCAATCGGTTAGTTATGTGCAGCAAAACAATTTAATTAGCTTACATCAGCAACAAAGTGGTGTTTACATTTTGCAAGTTGAAACTAATTTAGGTAGTTATCTTAGTAAAATTGAGGTGCGGTAAGAATTGTTTAAATTAAACATCAATCCATTGTACAATAATCAGTAATTTTTGAGTGTTATGCAATGGATTGAGTTTTAAAGTACGATGTCTTTTATAGATAAGAAAAACTATACGATACAGAACAAAGTAGAAATTACTAGATACAAAAAAATCAAAGTAGCAAGTATTTAATTGAATAGGAAATTTGATAGCATTTGTTAGGTTAAATGAAGCAGGAAAGAGTGTTTTTTCAATGTCTTGCTTATCAATAGCGTATGTAGAAATTTAAGACTTTATAAAGTGAAGAATTGGCTTAGGGCATCTTAGCAGTTTCTAAAACGGTATAACCCTTTTTTCAAATTAAAAATCAACTCATTAAGCCTTACCCAGCAAACCATACTTTGGCGCAAAAATAAAAGCTATTAAAAACTCGATGCCCAAAACAACTGTCATTGCTCCGGCAATGCTGCCGTTAATATAAGCAGCCATGTAATAACCACCGGCTGCTGCAACAATACCTGCAATAGCAGATAATACTAACATTACCCCTAACCTATCGGTAAACAAATAGGCAATAGCTGGTGGGCCAACCAAAAAGGCGACTACCAAAACTGCGCCCACCGATTCGAAAGAAACCACCGTAGTTATAGAAACCATTGCCATTAGTAAATAATGCCAAACGGTTGTGGAGATGCCTATAGAAAGTGCGTAAGAAGGATCGAAGGTGGTTAACATTAAACCTTTATAACCGATAAACACAAACACAACAACGCTTAAAAAAACAGAACCCAAAATCCAGATGGCGGTTGGGCCTAAGTTAGTGCCACCTGCTGTTATTAATGTATTTAAGGGTACATAAGCTATTTCGCCGTGTAACACACAATCTTGATCTAAATCAATTTGACCAGCATAAGCGGCAATTAGTATTACCCCAATTGCAAACAGAAAAGTAAACGTTAAACCAATAGCAGCATCGCCTTGCAGTTTGCCAGTATTTTGTAAATATTGAATAATAAATGTAGTTAAAATACCAAAACCTGCTGCACCAATTAATACTGGTATGGAGTTTCCACCAGAAATTAAAAAGGCAATAACGATGCCTGGCAACACGGCATGTGCAATAGCATCGCCTACCATCGCCATTTTTCGTAAAATTAAAAAACAGCCGAGCAAACCGCAGGTTACGGCCACCAAACTACCGGTTAGTATTATCCAAAATGCGTTCATTTATTTTCTATTTCACAACTCCTTTATATTTTCTTTAAACCATTGCTGGGTTTCTTCAAGGGTTAATTTACCGGAGGCTAGTTCTAAAGTGAATTCTATTAATATTTCGTCTTTAGAATTTCCTTTTGCTGGAATACTTTTGTTGTTAAAATTTATTTTTGAAAGATTATTTTTAAGTTTATGGCCGTTCAGTTCAAGAAATGATAGTGCAGATTCTAAACCCGTTCTTTTATTGCCATCTTGAAAAATATGATTGCTAATGATATTGGACATGTATAAACCAGCTTTGTCTGATATGGTAGGATACATTTCATTACCAAACATTTTCTCTTGTACAGCATCTAACAAATAATCTAAAGGATCTTCGTGCAGAAAATTATGAGGTGGAAGAAAATTTCCACCGTGCATATCAATAGTTCGCAAATTTATCAGCAATATCTCTTTTTTATTAAAATACTCCATTTACCTTAAGCAAGCGCTTTAAATACTTCATCATATTCATCAAAGTGCTTATCAATAATCTTATTCAATTTTTCCAACCTTTCTTCAACACTTTTTGTTGGATTATTGGTCAGCATTTCTGCTATTGCATCTTTAACTATACTCTTATCTTCTAATAAAATTTCTTTTATTACAGCTTTTAAGGTTGCCCTGTCTGCTTTTTCTAAATTCATGGAATTACTTGTTTTCATAACATGTTCATCTTGTAACAAAGTTAAGGTTATTATTTTGAAAATGGTTTAATAAGATATCTACCAATCATGCGGATATCTTGTTGGGTTGCTCAATTCTGCTTAACAATTAATATTGCTATTTAACTACAATCGAATTCATAATTTCTTTAGCAATAGCTTCCCACTCTTTCATATTGGTGGTTGTACAATTAAATGTGCATAATAATAATTTACCATCTACATCAGTAAAAAACATTAGGTTGTAAATTTTGGTATCAAACGCAGGACTAATTAATTCTAAAAAACCTACTTCCCGATTGTTAATTTCTAAAATACCATCTTCTATCCATTCGGCAGTCGGATACAACTTAGTCATATAAGGTACAAAATACTCTCTATAGCTTTGTATTTCTTCTTGGCTTGCCAAGCTTTCTAATAGGTTAAATGCAACATTGATACTCCCCTTTTCATTTGTATAAATAAGTGTAGGTCTATTTTCTGAAGGGTATTTAAAATTTATCATTTCTTCAGACATGATGTCAAATTCTTGTGGAAGTTTGATTTCTATTTTGTTATCTAATATTGTTTTAAATTCAAGATTAGTTTTTACAAATGTAGCAGAAAGAAGCAAAAATGCTAAAAATGACAAGCAATACAATTTAATTTGATTCATAAGTAATTTTTAAAAATTTTGTTTATATTTAATATAATCGTTCAATAAGGTATCTCCCGATCGTGCGGATCTCTTGTTGGGTTATTCAATTCTGCCAACAACATCTCTTCAATTTCGGGGGTAATAAAATGCTCAATAACTTCTGCGCCTTGGTGAACGTGATCTTTAGGCATCTTTAAAAAAGTATTTAAATATAGCTCCCAAAGACGATGCAAACGAGCAATTCTTGCCCCTTCTTTTGTGCCCATTTCAGTTAATGCCCAGCTATTTTTTGTTTCAGTAATGTAGTCAGCTCTTCTTAATTTTGCTAAGCCTTGCTTTAATTTTACAATGTTAAAAAATCGCCTCTGCTGTATATCGGTTATATTTCTTTTACCTTCAAAATTGTTCTCCGCTTCGCCTAAGTGGTACAAACACTTTAATATATTTTCGTTGTAAACAATTTCTTTGGTTTTTCTGCCTTTAAAAATTTTGGGTAAGATGCCTCTTGCTGGTGCAACCAATATTGAGATAAATGCAAATATTGAAATGAAAACAATTATCCACGGCCCAGTTGGCATGGCAGGTATTGCGTAAGAAACAAATACGCCGCCAACACTTGCCAGTATACTAAACAAAACGGCCAATAATAACATAGTAGGTAAACTGTTTGTCCAGTAGCGGGCAGTTGCCGCAGGCGTAATTAATAAGGCGGCCATTAGCACCACACCAACAGCTTGTATGCCTACACATATTGCCAATACGGTTAAGGTAGAAAGTATTATTTCGTATAAAGCAACAGGCACACCCAAAGAGTAAGCAAAAGTTTTATCGAAAGAAATTAAGGTAAAAGCTTTAAAATAAATGAGTACGGCTATTAACAAAACAATACTTACTATAGCTATCATCAATACATCTATACCAATTAAGGCAGCAGCTTTACCAAATAAAAAGTGATCTAAACCAGATTGTGCTGCATTACCACTATGCTGAATACTGGTTAGCAATAACATGCCAGTACCAAAAAAAACAGATAATACCAATGCAATTGCGGTATCGGGTTTAATGCGAGATTTAGCTGTAATTACATCAATAACTACAGTAGAAAGCCAACCCGTTATTGCTGCACCAATTAGTAACACAAAAGGGTTTTTAGTATTAAACAATATAAATGCTAAGCAAATACCGGGTAATACAGCGTGTGCAATGGCATCGCCCAACAACGATTTTTTTCTTAAAAAAGTAAAAGTACCAACTACAGCAGTACTTGCGCCTAACAAAATTACCCCCGCTAATACATACCTAACATTGGCATTGTTAAGGCCCAACCATTCAACTAATTGCAGTAGTAAATCCATTAGCTTATTCTTTAATTAATGCACCTTTTTCCGCTATGGTTTCACTAAGGGCAGAAAGCAAGGTTAATTGCCCACCGTAAGCGGCTCTTAAGTTTTCATTTGTAAATGTGGTGGATTTTGGCCCAGCAGCTACCAAACGTTTATTTAATAAAATAAAAGAATCAAAATATTCGTAGGCCGATTGTAAATCGTGATGAACCACAAAAAGGGTTTTGCCTTGTTGCTTCATAATGGTTAATAGTTCTAAAATGGCAGCCTCGGTAGTGGCGTCTACTCCTGCAAATGGCTCGTCCATCAAATACAAGTCGGCTTCTTGTGCTAAAGCTCTTGCCAAAAAAACACGCTGCTGTTGCCCGCCAGATAATTGTGCTATTTGCCGGTTGGCATATCTTTCCATTTTTACTAACTCCAAAGCATTTTGGGCTGCTGCTTTATCTTCTTTAGTAAATCTTTTAAATAAACCTCGCTTAGAATAACGCCCCATCAAAACCACATCCATTGCATTGGCCGGAAAATCCCAATCTACCGATTCGCGCTGTGGCACATAACTTATTCGGTGGCGTACTTCGTCAATTCTATTATTAAAAACTTTTACATAACCGCTATCGGGTTTTATAATTTCCATTATGGTTTTTAACAAGGTAGATTTACCAGCGCCATTTGGCCCTAAAATACCGACCAATTTACCCTTAGCCATTTCAAAATCAATATTCCAAAGTACTGGCTTTTGATTATAACTTACGCTAAGGTCATGCACTTCTAATGCAATGTTTGATTGTTGTGCTACCAAGTAAATTATTTCAATGCATTAATAATAGTCGAAAAATTATGCTTTACCATACCTATATAAGTGCCTTCGGGGCTGTTAGCTGCTCCCATTGCATCCGAAAATAATTCGCCTCCAATGGTAACCTCACTGCCTCTATTTTTACAACCTGCAATAACCGCTTCTAATGGTTTGCGTGGTACAGAAGACTCTACAAAAATAGCCTTCACCTTATTATCAGTAATGTAATCCACCAACAATTTCACATCTTGTAAACCAAATTCGTTAACAGTACTGATGCCTTGTAACGCCTTTACCTCAAAATCATAAGCATCACCCAAGTAACCAAATGCATCGTGACTAGTTATTAAAACACGTTGTGCTTCGGGTATCACCTTTACATCTTCTAACACTTTAGTGTGCAAGTTTAATAGCTCCTTTTCATAAGTTTTATAATTATTTTGGTAAGATGTTGCATTAGTTTTATCAACCTCACTTAGTTTGTCTGCAATACCTTTTAAAGTTTTCGACCACAACGCCACATTAAACCATATATGTGGATCGTAAGCATATTTAGTGTTTTCTCCACCTTCTAAAGGTCGCAGCAAAGTTTTAGTGATGCCGTCAGTTATAGCATAAACTGTTTTTGTGCGCCCCATCTTTTCAAATACACCTTGCATCTTGCCTTCCAAATGAAGACCATTGTAAAAAATAATATCCGCATCGGTTAACTTAGTTAAGTCGCCTTGAGTAGCTTTATATAAATGAGGGTCAACCCCTGGGCCCATTAAGGCGGTCACCTCCATTTTATCTTTTACAATGTTTTTCACAGCATCGGCTACCATACCTGTTGTAACAACAACTTTTATTTTGTTACCTGTAGTATTATTATCAACGGCATTAGTTGCGCATCCTGTAAATAAAATTGTGATAAATTGCCATAAGACAATTTGCTCTAATATCTGTCGCATTTAATCAAATTTAGAGATTAATCTAAAAATAAATTTAGATAAGACTAAATAACTATTTCAATTAGGCTAAATTTTAAAATTCATTTAAGTATCGAAAGCGACATCAAACAAAACAAATAATGTTGATATTTGCGTTAATCATTTTTTAAATTATAGTAATATTATGACATCATATTTACAAACTACTCAAAACGTGTACAAAGAAGCAGCCGAAAACCCTAACGTTGGTTTATGTTGCACTACAACACCAGTATGGCAATTGCCAGGTTTAAGTATTCCTAATATAATGTTAGAGATGAACTATGGTTGTGGAAGCACGGTAAACCCAAGAGATTTAGTGAATGAACCTACCATACTTTATGTTGGTGTTGGCGGCGGAATGGAACTGCTTCAATTTGCATATTTTAGTAGAAAACCAAAAGGTATTATTGGTGTAGATTCGGTGCCAGAAATGATAACTGCTGCTGCTAAAAATTTTAAAATTGCGGAAACAGAAAACGATTGGTTTAAAAGTGATTTCGTAAAATTAATAAAAGGTGATGCCTTAAATTTGCCTATTGAAGATGGAAGTATAGACGTAGCAGCTCAAAATTGTTTGTTCAATATTTTTATACAAGATGATTTAAAAGTAGCTTTAAAAGAAATGTATCGGGTATTGAAACCTCATGGTAGGTTGGTATTATCTGACCCAACTTGTGAGCAAACAATGCCTGCAACTTTGAGAGCAGACGAAAACTTACGGGCCTTATGTTTAAGCGGTGCAATACCATTAAATGAATATTTAAAACTAATTACCGATTGTGGTTTCGGTACGGTAGAAGTTAGGGCAAAACGTCCTTATCGTATATTAGACCCTAAAAATTATAAAACTGATGAACTTTTGTACATTGAAAGTGTGGAAGTTTGCGCCATAAAAGACCCAATGCCTAAAGATGGACCTTGTATTTTTACTGGTAAAACTGCCATTTATTATGGCAATGAAGAATATTTTGATGATGGTAATGGACATACACTTTTACCTAATCAACCACTTGCAGTTTGTGATAAAACTGCTGATGCTTTGGCTGGTTTAAATAAAAGCGATATTTTTATAAGTGGTTCTACCTATTTTTATGATGGCGGTGGTAGTTGCTAATTGCCTAAGGTACATTTTTTAATTCGCCGTAAAATACAGGCATGAGATTGTTAGCCTGCAACCAAATTTTAATTGTATTTTTAAAATGCTCGGTATTAAAAGCCACACAATACTATATGGACTTGGCGCCACAAAAATAATTAATGTAATTGTTCTTATTTTTTTGAGAAACACTTGAATTTTATGAAAACATTTAATTTTGCCTTTTCAAAAAATATTAACTACCAGATCATTATTTTACACCAAGTTCAATCCTTAAAACAAAAATATTAATTGCATTGAATATCTTTTAACTGTATGCTTATTTGAGATAATCCAACAAAGCTTAGGCAGCATTTTAAAGCAAGGTGATTAATAATACCGTAAAGAAATAGCGCTCAAACCATTTTCAGGAGCAAACACTCAACGGATTAAATAAAAACAAAGTTCTTTAACCTACCTGTTTATAATAATCAAACAAGCATTAAAAAGAAAAAATACATACTTTTACCTATGCTGTTATTTTAGTATAATACTCACCAATAACAATACAAAGACAATGGATAAATTCCTTAAATTTAATAGTCCACAAGGCAAAACAAAACAAGATTTTGATACTTTAAAATATAACTTAATGTTAAAAGAATTGTACCATTAAAAATAGCACATAAAATTGTAATTTATTAATAATAACTTCAAAAACCTCCACCGGTGCAATACCACGCTACTGCGTAGGTCGACGAGTTTTAACTGTCGGGTAGATATAGAGAACGGTATCTAAAAAAATGAAAAATAATATTGATATTATATAATAAAAACTGACTTTAAGCTGTAATAAGGAGGATGAAACAAAAGCGAAAAGCGAAAAATTATTTTTGCAGCAGAAACAAAAAAACCTCCTTAATGATTTAAGGAGGTTAAATAAAATTGGCAGCGACCTACTCTACCGCGAGTCACCGCAGTACCATCAGCGCTAAGGGGCTTAACTTCTCTGTTCGGAATGGGAAGAGGTGGAACACCCTTGCAATAGCCACCATAAAATCTTTAGTGTAAACCTCAATAAAATGAGACTGTACATTACACAAAACGCCTTGACGTAATGCACAACACAATAAATTTAACAAATTGAAAATTATTAGAATATAATATTAAACCAAATTAAAAAAAGAAAGCTTACGGACAATTAGTATTGCTCGGCTTTGCTGTTACCAACTTTACACCTGCAACCTATCAACGTGGTCATCTTCCACAGTCCTTAAAAGAGATCTCATCTTGAAGTGGGCTTCGTGCTTAGATGCTTTCAGCACTTATCCCTTCCCCACATAGCTACCCTGCGATGCAGCTGGCGCCACAACAGGTACACCAGAGGTGAGTCCAACTCGGTCCTCTCGTACTAGAGTCAGCTCTTCTCAAATCTCTAACGCCCGCAGCAGATAGGGACCGAACTGTCTTGCGACGTTCTGAACCCAGCTCGCGTGCCACTTTAATGGGCGAACAGCCCAACCCTTGGGACCTTCTCCAGCCCCAGGATGTGACGAGCCGACATCGAGGTGCCAAACCTCCCCGTCGATATGAGCTCTTGGGGGAGATCAGCCTGTTATCCCCGGAGTACCTTTTATCCTGTTAGCGATAGCCCTTCCATACGGAACTACCGGATCACTTTACCCTAGTTTCCTACCTGTTCGACTTGTAGGTCTCACAGTCAAGCACCCTTATGCTAATACACTCTAAGCACGATTACCAACCGTGCTGAGGGTACCTTTGGGAGCCTCCGTTACACTTTAGGAGGCGACCACCCCAGTCAAACTACCCACCACACACTGTTCTCTAATGAGTTAGACCCTAAGTAAATAAAGGGTGGTATTTCACATTGCGACTCCACAACCCCTAGCGAGGCCGCTTCAAAGTCTACCACCTATTCTACACATTATTTACTCAAAGCCAATGTGAAGCTATAGTGAAGGTTCACGGGGTCTTTCCGTCCCGCTGCGGGTAATCGGCATCTTCACCGATACTACAATTTCACCGAGCTCGTGGCCGAGACAGTTCCCAGATCGTTACACCATTCGTGCAGGTCGGAACTTACCCGACAAGGAATTTCGCTACCTTAGGACCGTTATAGTTACGGCCGCCGTTTACTGGGGCTTCAGTCGGAAGCTTCGCCGAAGCTAACAACCTTCCTTAACCTTCCAGCACCGGGCAGGTGTCAGGCCCTATACTTGTTCTTACGAATTTGCAGAGCCCTGTGTTTTTGTTAAACAGTCGCCTGGGACTTTTCACTGCGGCCCATCCGAAGATGGGCGACCTTTCTCCCGAAGTTACAGGTCCAATTTGCCTAGTTCCTTAGCCACGGATCACTCGAGCACCTTAGGATTCTCTCCTTGACTACCTGTGTCGGTTTACGGTACGGGCTGCATACTTCGGCTTTTCTTGGAAGTTAATTCAAATCACTATCCACGCGTCCAAAGATTTGTGGTACTGTTGCCCGAAGGCTTTAACGTACTATTCCGTCAGTACGCGGATTCTCCAAAACTCCGTCCCCTTTTATTGTATGCAGGTAACAGAATATTAACTGTTTTGCCATCGACTACCCCTCTCGGGTTTGCCTTAGGACCCGACTAACCCTGATCCGATTAGCGTTGATCAGGAACCCTTAGTCTATCGGTGGGCAGGTTTCTCGCCTGCCTTATCGTTACTTATCCCTACATTTTCTTTACCAGCCGTTCCAACATAACTCACGTTACATCTTCAGCACAACTGGTATGCTCCCCTACCACTCAGTAAACTGAGTCTATAGCTTCGGTACTATACTTGATGCCCGATTATTTTCCGCACCCGATCACTCGACTAGTGAGCTGTTACGCACTCTTTAAATGAATGGCTGCTTCCAAGCCAACATCCTAGCTGTCATAGCAATTGGACCACGTTAGATCAACTTAGCATAGATTTTGGGACCTTAGCTGATAGTCTGGGTTGTTTCCCTCTTGGCTTTGGACCTTAGCACCCAAAGCCTCACTGCGGAGTATATGTTATAGCATTCGGAGTTCATCAGGGTTTGGTAGGCGGTGAAGCCCCCTAGCCCAATTGGTAGCTCTACCTCTATAACACTCAACCTCCACGCTGCTCCTAAAAGCATTTCGGGGAGTACGAGCTATCTCCCGGTTTGATTGGCCTTTCACCCCTACCCACAGCTCATCCAAATCCTTTTCAACGGATACTGGTTCGGTCCTCCACTTCGTTTTACCGAAGCTTCAACCTGGCCATGGGTAGATCACACGGGTTTCGCGTCTACGCCCACTAACTGTCGCACTATTCGCACTCGCTTTCGCTGCGGCTTCGTATTTTAAATACTTAACCTTGCTAGTGAGCAGTAACTCGTAGGATCATTATGCAAAAGGCACGCCGTCACATAGTAAACTATGCTCCGACCGCTTGTAAGCGTATGGTTTCAGGTTCTATTTCACTCCCCTGTTCGGGGTACTTTTCACCTTTCCCTCACGGTACTGGTACACTATCGGTCTCTGTG
>Ga0209303_1000939_pt1 | contig 19924 bp, 18 predicted proteins | sample SidtaG_3_FD_187449 | JGI IMG/M metagenome (GOLD analysis project Ga0209303, IMG submission 187449) | Marine algal microbial communities from Sidmouth, United Kingdom - Sidmouth_Asex1 metaG (SPAdes) (version 2) | ecosystem: Host-associated > Algae > Red algae > Unclassified | place: Sidmouth... | reverse complement strand
AAAGATAAGCACGTGATAGTACTTCTAAGCTTGCAATATCCTGTCTTCTTCAACACTGGAGGGATAATCCCTTAAACCCAATTCGTGCAGTAGGCTTCGTAGCGAGAGCCGCAGGTGCGATAAGATGAGGTGCTTCTCTGACGAGTCATAGCGTGCTATGTGCATCTCGGCTGTCGCTCGATGAACGGTTCAGGAAGAAAAGTGACTGATCTTGAAGCAGATGTGGCTCGCAGTAGAAGCAAAGCACAATGGTCATGTCACACCACTCACTTCAAGACAAATGGACGAGATCCAACCGTAACAAAAACTTACGCCAACGTTTCTCATGATATATCGCCTATAGTCCTGACTGAGCGTCAGTTACATCGCTGAAAAACATCTACCTAAAATCCTAATGCACGAAATGGGTTAAACGTATGTGCCCTGAATCACCGAAATTTGGGAATAGACTATGAATCTCATCATCCTATCCCGCAATGCCGCTCTGTATTCTACGCACAGCATCTACAGCGCGGCAAAGCGTCGTGGTCACAGTGTCATCATCTTAGATCACATGCGCTGCGAGCTCATCGTGGATAAGGAGAGACTCGAGACATACTACCTAGATCAGCCGGTAGGAGGCGTACATGCCATCATACCACGCATAGGTGCTAGCGCGACCAACTATGGCGCCGCCGTGATACGTCAATTTGAGATGCAAGGCATCTACTCTACCCTAGGGTCTGGCGCTCTGGTAAGGAGTAGGGATAAGTTTCACTGCCTACAGGTACTCGCGGGTCAGGGTATACCAGTACCTCGCACGGGTCTCGTGCATCATATAGAGCCCGCAGAAGGTCTACTCGAACGCATGGGAGGAGAAAAGCATGTGCTCAAGCTACTCAAGAGCACTCAGGGAGCGGGTGTAATACTGACCGAGTCTCGGATGAATGGTGAGTCGATACTCGAGGCGATGCAGAAGACACGCAATCTCACTCTGGTCCAAGAATATATCGAGGAATCCGGAGGCAGTGATGTACGCGTATTTGTAGTGGACAATGAAGTCGTCGCCACCATGAAGCGTACAGCTGCTGAGGGCGACTTTAGATCCAATTTTCACCGTGGTGGCAGCACAGAAAACATAAAAATAACCGACGACGAACGTCGCTACGCACTGCAGGCCTGCAGAGTGCTAGGTCTTGAGATAGCAGGTGTGGATATACTCCGCAGTAAGTGGGGACCACTCATCATAGAAGTCAACGCCTCACCAGGTCTCGAAGGAATCGAGACAACCACTGGGGTTAAAATAGGAGAAAAGATTATACAATTTGTCGAAAGAAAAGTCAGAAATAGAAGCAAAGGACTGGGATGACCCGGTAGACTGGTCACTGAATCAATATGACGTATCTCCTGGAGAATCCTCCGAGATACGCTTCAATATAGGTAGACTACCTAGTGGTACACCTGTCCATATACATGCCATCGTCCATCGCTCGACCGAGCCAGGCCCACGGGTCTTGCTACTAGGAGGCGTACATGGTGATGAGATCTGCGGTGTGGAGATTGTGCGACATTGTCTTGGAGCAGGATTTCTAGAAAATCTTAAGAGAGGTAGTGTCATATCCATTCCTCTGCTCAATATCTATGGCTTTATCAACTTTAGCCGTGAGGTGCCTGATGGCAAAGACGTCAATCGATCTTTTCCAGGTAATGCTAGAGGGTCACTAGCGAGTCGTGTGGCTCGTACGCTTACGCGCAAAATTCTCCCATATACCGACGTGGCTATGGACTTCCATACGGGCGGTGCATCACGATACAACTATCCACAAATCCGATACTCTGAAAAAAGCGAAGAGAGTCGCAAGCTTGCAGAAGTATTTGCAGCTCCCTTCACTATTCCAAAGACAGAGATCAAAGGATCATTCCGCAAGGAGACTATGAAGCGGAGTATACCTACACTCGTATATGAAGGCGGGGAAGCACTCAGACTAGACGGATTTGCTATTGAGAGAGGCGTCAATGGACTCAAGAGGGTTCTCAAGCACTACGACATGATCGATGATGATGTGCCTATTCCTGCAAGCACTACCGTGGTCAAAGCAAGCACTTGGGTAAGAGCTCCTGAAGCAGGGCTATTCCGATGGTCCAAAAGTTCTGGTAGTAAAATAAAAAAAGGCGAACCTATAGGAAGTATTAATGACCCTTATGGTGCGAAAAAAATTGTCATCAGTGCTCCATCATCAGGATACATTATCGGACATAATAATGCTCCTGTCGTCAATGTCGGAGACGCCTTATTTCATCTAGCAAGTCTTGCCAAATGATGCGATGGGTTCTTCTGGCGAAGCTCATACTCTTGATCCACATCTGCGCGGCTCAGAACATAAGTACAGATCCTCTAGCTACATTTTTATCTGCTGAGGAAGGAAAGCTATACAAACCTGCACAGATTTCTCTTCTCTTCGTTGACCTCAAATCTAGCGAAGAGATCATGAGCTATGAAGCTGACAAACTGGTGTGTCCAGCCTCGGTCACTAAGTTACTTACAGGAGCTTATGCCTTTGAGAAACTCGGAGAGGGTATGATCTATAAAACCACTCTGAGCACTACAGGTCAAGTACACGCAGACGGCGTGCTACATGGAGATCTGGTGTGGACTGCATGTGGTGATCCATCGCTTGGCAGTAAATATGCCGCAGATAATCATCAACTATCTAGCATCATAATCAGTGCCGTACAAGCTATCAAGCAGGCGGGGATCAAGTGTGTAGACGGAGATATAGTACTAGATATATCAGCGTCGACAAATAGATCTGACCACAGCCGCTGGCTCGAGATGGACGTTGCAAATTACTATGGAGTAAGCAACCATCCTCTCAATGTAATAGATAATTCCTATAGCCTTCATCTACGTAGTTCGACATCACGGGTAACAGTACTTGGCACTACGCCAGAAGATATAGGACTCACAATAATCAATAGACTATCTGTAGGTGCGATAGGTAGTGGTGATCAAGCGTATATATATGGGAGCAGCTTTTCTGACGAGAGAGAGCTGAGAGGCAGTATACCTCCTAGTCAAAGTCGCTTCACGATACGAGGATCGCTCGGCGATCCTAGCGAGTACTTTTTATTCAAATTCTCAGAAGCGCTCCTCGAGGCTGAGATTGAGTATGGTGAATCAAGAATAACCACTAAGAACTCAAGCACGAATAAAGATCTGCAAGCTTATAGTTCCTCACAACTAAGTCAACTGATCCGACACAGCTTGGCTAAGAGTGACAATTTATATGCTCAGGCTATAGCTGAAACCTCTTTGCAATCGTCCAATAGTACGTGGCAGGATATTACCGACTGGGCTGATTGCGGCAGCTGCAAGTTATATGACGGCAATGGACTCAGTCCTAGCAATGCTCTCAGTGCAAAATCTCTGGTCAAGGTGATCCAGAAAACCCATGAGGAATCGTCCGCCTTTCTTCGACTACTTCCTACAGCTCAAGAATCACGCACGCTAGCATCCTACAGCAAATCACTGCCAATTGATGCACTACAGGCTAAAACTGGCTCTATGGAAAGTGTGAGAAGTCTCAGCGGGATAATTACCTCGGCAAGCGGTAGCGAAATTGCATTTGCCATATTGATAAATCACTATGATGGTACGAGCAGAGAAGTATATCAATCAGTAGCAGAACTCCTGCGTACCATTCATAATATGAAATAGCAACTATTCTAAGACAATTTTAAACTTATCATTCTTTCTAAAAGATAAATAATATGTCCAACAAATCCTATTTTAATCCAGATGATCTGAAGAAATTCGGGAATATTACAGAATTTCAAGAAGAGCTTGGCAAGAAGTTTTTTGACTATTATGCTGCCGTGTTTGAGGATGGCGCATTGACCAAAAGAGAAAAATCACTTATCGCCATTGCTGTAGCTCATACGGTGCAGTGCCCTTATTGCATAGACGCTTACTCGCACGATCTGTTGCAGAAAGGCGTCGATGAAGAATCCATGATGGAGGCCGTGCACGTAGCGGCAGCAATCAAGAGTGGAGCGACACTTGTCAATAGTGTACAGATGATGAATCACGTGAAAAATGTAAGTATGTAATGGCGATCAAGCAAAAAGGTAAATCATTGCAAGCACGCGATGCGCAGCTTGCAGATTCGTTCTATCAGCTCAAGGTTCTCAATGGTAAAGAAATCAGCGATCAGAAATATCCTGACTTTGCCAAGACCCTTGGTGCAACCACAGATCACAAACTGCTACAACCGATCTATCCAGAAATCTTTCAGATCAATATCGGTAAACTGTGCAATCAGACCTGTGCACACTGCCATGTAGACGCTGGACCTGATAGGAAGGAAGAAAATATGGATCTAGCGACACTGACAAGGTGTCTAGAGATCTTAGATGAGACACAAATTAAAATAGTTGATATCACAGGCGGTGCTCCAGAGATGAACGCGCACTTCCGATGGTTCGTAGAGGAGTGCAGTAAGCGAAACATCAAAGTGATGAACCGCTGCAATCTCACCATCTTACGAGCAAATAAGAAATATCACGATTTACCGCAGTTTTTCAAGAAGCACGGCGTGCACATCATCTCGTCACTACCATACTTCAGTAAGAAGCGTACAGATAGCCAGCGTGGTGATGGAGTCTTTGAGGATAGTATCGCTGCTCTCAAAGCGCTCAATGACGTAGGATATGGGATGCCAGGCACTGAGCTACAGTTAGATCTTGTATACAATCCTGCTGGCGCTTTTTTACCCGGTGATCAAGCTGATTTGGAGGCAGAATTTAAGCGGCAGCTTGCAGAGCGATTTGACATCAGTTTCAATGCTTTATTTGCCATTACAAATATGCCCATCAGTCGCTTTCTGGAATACCTCATTTCCTCTGGCAACTACGAGGATTATATGACCGAGCTAGTCAATGCTTATAATCCATCCACCGTTGATGGTCTCATGTGCAGGAATACGCTGAGTGTCAGTTGGGACGGTTACATCTACGACTGTGATTTCAATCAGATGCTGGATCTTAAGGTGGCAGCGCCATCTCAGCATATCAAAGATTTTAACCTAGACGCTCTCATGCAGAGATCTATTGTACTCAATCAACACTGCTATGGCTGCACAGCCGGCGCTGGGAGTAGTTGCGGAGGTGAGACCGTCTAGAAGCATTGAACTATAGCGCTTCAACCCGTGAAGAGTAGAGGTCATTGACGAGATTGAGATTAGCTCTACGTTTGATTTCATGAAAGTGGCTTACATTCGCGTATGCTTCGGATCTGTTGCTATATCATACTGCTGGTTTCAATCTGGTCTTGCCAAGATACCGTACCGCCCCCACCAGAACCTGTGATGGCTACTGATACTGTTGCTCAAGACGCGACTGAGCAAACGCTCGCTGCTCTTCCAAAAGACTTTGAATCTCTCGTGTCCACTTATGAAAATGTGGACCGAGTAGAGTGGCAAAAGCCTGAGCAAGTTATCAATTTTCTAGGCGATCTAGAAGGAAAGGTAGTTGCTGATATAGGAGCTGGGAGCGGATATTTCAGCTATCGCATGCTTAACCGTGGCGCTAAAGTCATTGCTACCGATATCGATGAGCGATTCATCATGTGGCTTGACGATCACGTGGACATTGTACGCGAAGATCTCCAGCAAAATTTTGAAACTCGACTTGCAACTTCTAGTGACAACGCTCTGGAAACAGAAGAACTTGATGCGGCTATTATAGTAAACACCATCTCCTACATCCCCAATCGACAGACTTACCTGAAAGAGCTGTACAAGTGTATGAAGCCCAGTGCCACAATCCTCCTAGCAGACTATAAAAGCCAGCGAGTTCCTGTGCCAGCACCGGATTTATCAGATCGAAGCGTGGTGGGAATGATCGAAAAAGACATGCTCGCAAGCGGATTTCAAAATATCATCGTCGATGATTGCACACTAGATTTTCAGTGGATATTACTGGGTGAGAAGCCAGAGTAGCGAGACTCGCTATTCACATTTTTATTTTTCCCAGATACTTCCTTGAATTGTGCACTCTTTCACATCAACTGTGATGCTCTGTAAGGTAGATGTCAGGCCCTCTCGGTAAAGCTGCCATGTGTCTCCGAACACGGAAGAGTAACAGATAGAAATGTCCGTATGTGATGCAGCAGGAAAATAGGCCTGCATCAGCTCAGTATTATCCGTAAGATCCAAGACTCTTATCACTTCGCCAGGCCTTATTACATTACCTCTTATGTTGGCCGTATTGATGAATGTAGGAATACTATCGGGAATATTGCTGAGTTTGAAGATGTGCCACCAGTCTGACGCTTCTGTACCAGCATGTGTCACCCTGACTTCGTCTATAATGGCCGGACCGCTACCTTTATTGATGATGAGTAAGGTGTATGCTGAGAGTTCACCATTATCATAACTTCTATCGATACCCAAGGATAATCTCGGCCATAGCTGTGCTTTGACAGCTTCGAGTTGAACCTCATTTTGCTGACGCATGATCTTTGCCTGATAGAGTGACACAAAGAGTGCACATAGACTTATCAGCCCTACGAAGAGGGAAATATTTCTGGTGGAATTATTTCTTTGTGACATAGCAAATAGTATCTATAACAGTGATAAAAGTACCTATGGCATCATAGCCAAGACTTTATAATTACTCTAGCTAACATATTTATAACCCATTTCGTGCATTAGGATTTATTGATGGGTTCATCTTTTTACATAACGTCCATGTTTATAGAGACTTATGACAATTTGGAATAATCTGCGAGTGTAATTTTTCTTACGGAAAAAATGACTCTCTTAAAAGACCTTTAATCAATATGTCCCCTCTCGTCAATTTGCTTCGCGCCTAGCGTCTATCTGCTTCAGCCTCAGGCACCTACCAGAGGTAGGCAAGCTTCACTTGCTCGTCTTACGCAGTGAAGACGAGCCTTCAAGCCGTTCATCGAGCGGCTGGCCATCGAGCGGCAGCCGAGATGAGCCGAGATGCACATAGCACGCTATGACTCGTCGGCGGAGCACCTGACGCCATTGCAGCTAGCCACTATCCATCGAAGCCTAATGCACGAATTGGGTATAGAGCAACTCTGGGCAGCACTAAGAAAGCCACATCCAATATTTTACCTGATGGCGATGTACAAGCTATCCTTTTCTCTTCAAGTCAATCATCGCAGTGATATCGTCCACTAGTTCGACCTCGTCACCACTCGTCACACTCTGCCAGCTAAGCTGATCGGCAAGCACCTCGGCCTTGATAAAGTCGCCATGAGCATCGAGTACTGATTGTAAGTCCGTAGTAGAATGTAGCGAGATATCTATGCGCTCCATCACATCAAAGTCTTTGTCCTTTCTCAGATTTTGAATACGGTTGACGAGCTCTTTAGCGAGACCTTCTTGTCTGAGTTCTTCATCTAGCGTGATATCGAGTGCTACCGTCACATCACGATCGCTTGCTACCAGCCACCCTTCAATATCTTGAGAGCTGATAATGATGTCATCTTCTGTCAGCTCATGGTTTGTACCATTGATCTCTATGATATGAGCCCCGCTCTGCTCAAAAGCTTGGATATCTGCTTGCGACATCTGTGCTATAAGTCCGGCTGCAGCTTTCATAGTAGCACCGAGCTTCTTACCGAGTACTTTAAAATTTGGCTTGGCAGCTTTCTTGATGACTCCACTGCTATCATCTACGTACTCAATCATCTTCACATTTACCTCAGCAGTGATGAGTGATTCTACTCGCTGGATATCCGATTGCATCTCCTCTGAGGTTACAGGGACTAAGATCTTGCGCAGTGGCTGTCTGACCCGGATATTTTCACCCTTCCGTAGAGATAGTACGAGGCTCGATATGCGCTGAGCAAGATCCATACGACGCTCTAGTGCAACATCTCTTAAGCCAGCATTGACTGATGGAAAATCGGTAAGGTGTACACTCAGCGGAGCATCAGCTGAGCTTGCACTAGTGAGATTCTGAAACAACCAGTCGCTGTAGAATGGCGCTACTGGAGCCATCAATTGTGATACAGTCTCTAAGCATGTATACAAGGTCTGATAAGCAGAGATTTTATCTTCAGAGTACTCCCCTTTCCAAAATCTACGTCGACATAGTCGCACGTACCAGTTGCTCAGTTGATCCACTACGAATGCGTGGATGGCTCGGCAAGCTGGTGTGACATCATAGTCTTTGTACTTGGCATCTACTTCTTCTACCAGCGCTTGTAAGCATGATAAGATCCAGCGATCAATCTCTGGACGATCCTCCAGAGCGACCTCTTCCTCTTGCATGGTGAAGCTATCTATATTGGCATACAATGCATAAAAGCCATAAGTATAAAAGAGCGTATTAAAAAACTTACGCTGTACTTCTACTATACCATCTTCATCAAATTTCAGGTTGTCCCAGGGAGCTGCATTGCTCATCATGTACCAGCGCGTGGCATCGACGCCATATTTATCCAGCGTAGAGAAAGGCTCGACAGCATTTCCGAGGCGCTTACTCATCTTGCGGCCGTGCTTATCTTGCACAAGGCCATTACTCACTACATTCTTATAAGCCACTTGATCATAGACCATAGTCGCGATGGCATGTAAGGTAAAGAACCAGCCCCGTGTCTGATCCACTCCCTCAGCGATAAAATCTGCAGGGAAATTAGCTTGGAACTTTTTCTCATTTTCAAAGGGATGATGCCACTGTGCATACGGCATGCTTCCACTATCAAACCACACGTCGATAAGATCGCTCTCCCGCAGCATTTTCTCTCCACCAGCGGAGACAAGAATTACGTCATCTATATACGGCTTATGCAGATCGTCAGGCGTACTTTGATTAAGGCCTAAGGTTCTATTAGCTTTTTCTATCTCTGAGCTAAGTTGCTCTATGCTACCTATGCATATCTCCGTGCTCCCATCAGCCGTACGCCAGATCGGTAGTGGTATTCCCCAAAATCTTGATCTAGATAAATTCCAATCTTGGAGATTTTCAAGCCAATTACCAAATCGTTTTTCACCTGTGTGAGCAGGTTTCCAATTAATGGTTTTATTGAGCTCTATGAGACGATCCTTCCTGGCAGTCGTCTTGATAAACCAGCTATCCAGTGGATAATAGAGAATAGGCTTATCAGTCCTCCAACAATGCGGATAATTGTGCTCGTATTTCTGTATATTAAAGGCTCGTCCATCGAGTTTAAGTTTGACCGAAAGGTCTATGTCCACAGGCACATAATCTTCTTCATCCTTATAGTTCTTCACATAACGTCCTGCAAAGTCTGTGACCTCGTCGACAAATTTTCCTTGCTTATCTACAAGTGTCAGAGAGCCTACTCCATACTTCTTAGCCACCATCATATCATCTGCTCCGAAGCTCGGCGCCGTGTGTACGATTCCCGTACCATCCTCGGTGGTCACATGATTCCCTAGCAAAATCATAAATGCGTCACCATCTTCTGGCTGAGCATAGGGCATGAGCTGCTCATAGCGCATTCCATCACATTCTGCACCTTTAAATGTGTGGAGCTTGCGCGCAGGTATAAGTTTCTGCGAGCCATCGTAGCTATCCATATCATCTTCCCACTGCTCTGCGCGGAACCATTTGCCCGACAGGGCTTCTGCTAGCACTACATTAATCCTCTCTTTGGTATAGGGATTATAAGTGTCTACGAGTATGTAATCAATCTTAGGACCCATGCTGAGTGCCGTATTGCTCGGCAGTGTCCAGGGCGTGGTCGTCCATGCAAGGATGTCGATCTGTGGCGCTGTGGCGTGGTCATACAGCCAAGCGCTCTTGTCATCTCGCGATAGCTCAAACTGCGCTACGATGGTCGTGTCCTTAACTTCCTTGTACGTACCTGGTTGATTGAGCTCATGACTACTCAGTCCGGTACCGGCCGCCGGGCTGAAGGGCTGAATCGTATAGCCCTTGTACAACAGATCTTGCTCATGAAGCTTCTTGAGCAGGTGCCATACAGACTCGATATAGTCACGAGTGAAGGTGATGTATGGATCATCAAGATCTACCCAGTAACCCATCTTTCTAGTGAGGCGATCCCAGAGATCTTTGTAGCGCATCACGGTCTCGCGACACTTCTGATTATACTCTTCTACGGAGATCGATTTACCGATATCCTCCTTGGTGATACCAAGCTCTTTCTCTACACTGAGCTCTATAGGTAGGCCATGGGTATCCCATCCGCCCTTACGCTCTACACGCTTACCTTTCATGGAGTGGTATCGACAGAATAAATCCTTCACTGTACGTGCCATCACATGATGGATACCAGGCTTTCCATTGGCTGATGGAGGACCCTCATAAAACACAAATGAATCCTCTACAGGACGCTGTTCTACACTCTTCTGGAAGATGCCGTTATCTTCCCAATATGCCAGTATCTCCTGATCTATCTCAGGCAAGTGAAGTTGATTGTATGTCTTGTACGCCATAGGTCTATGCTCTGCTAGCGCACAAAGGTAGGTAGACGCTTGATTCTAGGCATGTGGTAGATGAGCGGGTGGGACCTTTCGGTCAAATGTCAATGCAAGCAGATAGATCTAAATGTAGACTCAGAGCAAATGCTCATGTACAGCATCGCGGGAAAGTGCCAAGGCTAAGCTGCTCTCTCTTGCATGTCTCAGTTCAGATGTCACTCATGGCGATTTCTGGAACGACTCGGAGTCTAGTGGAGCGCTATCAGACTCTACTATAATGGAAATGAAACTTTTACGCTCTTAAATACGTACGTAAATCATAACTTCGCCTTATGAAAGTGATTAACTATACAGATCTCAGGCTTAATCTGAAGCACTGGCTAAATTCTGTCTATGATGACGTAGAAGAAGTGATCATCAAGCGCAAGAATCATCAGGACATTGTCTTGATCTCGCTAGCTGAATACAATTCACTCGTAGAAACCAACTATCTGCTTTCCGGCAAAAACGGTGAGATTCTGAGACAATCTCTCGATGAACTCGAGAGTGGTAAGAAAGAATATCATGACCTGATCGAAGAATGAAAATCTCTTGGTCTAAGAAGGCATGGGAAAACTATCAGTACTGGCAACAAACAGATCTGAAGAAACTGTCTCGCATCAATAAGCTCATTAAGGATGCTATGCGAAATCCTAGAGATGGAAGTGGCAAACCTGAACAGTTAAAAAATGATCTACGAGGATGCTGGTCAAGACGTATAGATCAAGAGCATCGCTTGGTCTATCAAATACTTGATGAAGAAATACATATAATAGCCTGTAGATATCACTATAAGTAATCCATAAATTGAGAATTAATTTAAGCCCATACATGAGTAAACTGTCCCGTTGGCACTGGCTGCTACAACTTCTGATGTTTTTATTCTCAAGTCTGACGTGCTTAGGGCAATCTACCTTCACAGATCCGCGGGATGGAAGAGTGTATGAAGTCGTCAAGGTCAACACCTTGAAAGTCTTCAATGAAAACCTTCGATATGTTTCTGCAGACTCGTATGCCTCCACACCGAAATATGCTAAGAAATGTACTGACGGCAATTTTTACAATTACACAGAAATTGATTCTGTATGTCCCGTAGGTACTCATCTGATGACTAATCTCGAGTGGGATTTGCTATTTTCTCTCTTAGCCAGATCTCAAGATATCCCTTACGCTGCCATGAATGTAGATGACAATTCTGAGCTTCGTCATCTCTTTGTCATGGATACTACGGAGGAGCTCGATATTTTCAATAGTGACTTGATTGATCTCAGTCCCAATGGATGGGTGCAAGGCAGAAAAATAAAGAATAAGAAGACACTGAGCCTTTGGGTACTTGATTTTAATGATCCCAAGATGCATGTGCATATTGGACCATATAGTTACCAACAGCATAAGCATGATCACCACATTATTGATGATCCTAAGAGGATGAGAAAATTTCAGGTGCGATGCGTGTTAGATGATAACACTCCCTTTATCCTCGAGTAGTCTCTTAATCCAAGACTTGACGTCTATACTTCGTCAGCCCATTTTCTTTTTTATTGGCGTGGCCTGAGAGGAAGGTTTCTTTGGCTGCTTATCCTTTGGGCCATCAGGACCGTTTGGAGGCAAAGTAGAATACATACATTCACCAACTGTGGCATGACCTTGCCAGATCAACGTGTCATTTTGGGCATTATCGTCGTCATGATCTTCATAGAGAGCATAGTGAATGATACGACAGTCCGTCAAGCCTGTATTCTCATTAACCTTGATGATCTTGGAATAGACTTTAGCTTGTAGGGTAGTACAGCAAAACATGGCGATCACCGCGGTGATCATGAAAACCGGAAGCCGCTTCATGTCAGATGTGTTGATTAAAGATAAATATATACATTTCCTCAAACATATAGCATGCCTAGCCTCAGGCAGCAAATAAATATTACAAGAACGCAGCTATACATATCATGAAGTCAGCAAACACTAGCGCTTCCACTCACGGTATTGTCTGATCAAGCCTAGTGTAGAAGCATCATGCTCTGCGGAATCACTATCTGCCGATAGCTCAGGTAAAATCTTTTTTGCAAGTTGTTTACCGAGTTCTACACCCCACTGATCGTAGCTATAGATATTCCATATATGACCTTGTACCATAATCTTATGCTCGTACATAGCGATTAATTGACCTAAGGTAAATGGAGTGATCTTTCGGGCGAGTATGCTATTAGTGGGGCGATTGCCTTGAAATACCTTGTAGGGAATAATTTTCTCATAGTCCGCTGGTGAAATTCCAGAAGCTTTAAATTCTGCTTCCACTTGGTCACGTGATCTTCCGATCATAAGTGCTTCGGTCTGTGCAAAGAAATTGGACATTAATTTATCATGATGATCGCCAAGTGGATTGTGACTGATAGCAGGTGCAATAAAATCACATGGCACGAGTCGCGTGCCTTGATGTATGAGTTGATAAAAAGCATGTTGACCATTGGTCCCAGGCTCTCCCCATATGATCGGCCCTGTCTGATAATCAACTGGCTCCCCGCTGCGATCTACATACTTGCCATTACTTTCCATATTGCCCTGTTGGAAGTAGGCAGCAAATCGATGTAGGTACTGATCATAGGGTAAAAGTGCTTCTGTCTCAGCATCAAAGAAATTGACGTACCAGATGCCGATCATAGCCAAGATCACAGGAATATTCTTTTCCAATGGCTTAGATCTAAAATGCTCATCCATGTCCGCCAGTCCGCTCAGCAAATCTTCGAAATTATCATAGCCTATGGTGAGCACAATAGACATTCCAATTGCGCTACTCAGAGAGTATCGACCTCCTACCCAATTCCAAAAACCGAAGATGTAATTCTCTGCAATTCCAAATTCTTTTACCCCTGCAATATTCGTGGAGAGGGCGATGAAATGCTTAGCTATATCAGAAGTGTCTGCGCCCTGTTGCAAGAACCACTTTCTTGCGCTGTGCGCATTGGTCATGGTTTCTTGTGTAGTGAAAGTCTTACTAGCTATGATAAAAAGAGTCTCCTCAGCACAAATTTTCTTTAAGGTCTCGGCCAGGTGCGTACCATCTACATTACTTACGTAGTGCACTTGCACACCATCTTGCCAGTAAGGCTTCAGCGCTTCTGTAACCATGAGAGGTCCTAGATCTGATCCACCGATTCCGATGTTCACGATCTGTCTCAGTCTCTTTCCTGTATATCCTTTCAGATCTCCACTTTCCCACATTTGTGCGAAAGCACGCATATGCTCCTGCACCTCTCTGATCTGAGGAATTACATCCTCGCCATCTACTAGCACCGGATTATCTGATTGCTGACGCAGCGCCGTGTGGAGCACAGCACGATCTTCCGTCTCATTGATCTTATCACCACTCATCATCGACTCTATTGCCTGAGGCAAATCCATCTCACGTGCTAGATCCATGAGAAGCTCCATCGTCACCTGAGATATTCTATTCTTAGAGAAATCGACGTGCAAGTCACCTTGCGTCAAAGAATAGCGCTTGTAGCGATCAGGATCCTGCGCAAACAAGTCTGACATCTGTACATGGCCTATCTTATTGAAGTGCTTTTCCAATTTTTGCCAAGTCTGGGTATGCGTAGGGTTTTTATAAGAATTCATAGTTCAAATATCGGTGACTAAATCTGTATGCTCTTCCAATGTCCTTGACGAAATTTCCACACAAGTATAATTGCAATCAATGTGGTACTGATCGCAATGCTCAGATAAATACCTTCTGGCCCTATCCACTTTGACAATAGCCAAGCTAGAGGAATCTGGATCAGCCAAAAGACTACAAAATTCCATATCGTAGGCGTCCAAGTATCACCCGCTCCATTAAATGATTGCCCAACCACCATACCATAACCGAGAAATATATAGCCAAAGCAAATAATCCTCAGCGCACGGACTCCTTGCTGTATGACAACCGGATCGTCCATAAATAGAGTGACTAGCGGCTTTGCAATAAGAAAGAAGACTATGGAGGAAATAATAAGAAATACGGTATTGTACTTAGCCGCCGTCCAGACCGAGGCTTCTGCTCGTATGTACTGTCGTGCGCCGAGATTCTGGCCTACAAGGGTAGCTGCAGCGTTAGCAATTCCCCAGCTAGGTAAAATGGAAAATATGACAATCCTAAAAGCTATAAAATATCCACTGCGCGTCTCGCTACCATATTGTACAACTAGATAGGTCAAGAATATCCAGCTCAATGACTCGATCGCGAATTGTAGAATACCTCCAGCAGATACTTGGACGAGTCTGCTGAGGATCCTAGCACGTGGTACAAAATGCTCGCGCACCCAACGGATCGTAGTATGGGATCGAAGCAGCAATACTAGTTGCAACAATACGCCGACTCCTCTACCTATGCTGGTGGCAATAGCGGCACCTTTCAGTCCAAGTTCGGGAAATGGCCCTAGGCCAAATATGAGTGTGACATCTAGCACGATATTGAGCACAGAGCTCAGTGCAAGAGCCCACATGGCATAGCGAGCTTCACCAGTGCCGCGAAATATCGAATTAAATAAAAATAGAAAAACGATAACCGCATTGGTCCCCATCATGATCCTTACATAGGGCACACCGGTCTGAATCAGGTTTTCCTCATCAGAAAATAAACGCAACATGGGCTCCGCAAATCCTACCCCGATGACAGCTATAAAGACAGAAACAATCAAGCCAAGTAACACCGCTTGCGCAGCTGCATGACTTGCGCCATCTTGATCACTCTCACCAGTCCTACGAGCTACCATAGCGGTAGCGCCCATACCAAGTCCAATGGCCAGACTGTAGACGATGAACATGACAGATTCAGTAATGCCTACCACAGATACCGCATCCTGACTTACATAACTGAGACAGTAGATATCCACCACCGCAAATAAGCCTTCAATTACAAGCTCCGCCACCATGGGCACTGCCAGATAAAATATAGCCAAGCCTATCGCACCTTTAGTGAAATCGGTGCGCTCACCACGCAAGGCAGCGAGCAAATGTGCTGGTATGGATTTTTTCTGTTCTATGTGGACTACATTTGACAGCAAATGTAGATCTCCTATGAACGCGAGCGATTTATTATATGGAATAGACCTCGGAGGCACCAAAATAGAAGGTGTCGTACTAGATCCATCTGACTCAAGCCAGCTGCGAGTTCTTCATCGTCTACGTTTACCTACAGAGCAAGGTAAAGGCTACAGTCACATCGTCCAGCAGATACGTACTCTCGTGGATCAATTGTGCGATGCTACTCAGGAGCGGCCAAGTTATATAGGTATAGGCACCCCAGGTATCACAGATCCTACCACTGGATTATTGAAAAATAGTAACACGCAGTGCTTGCTACAACAACCGCTTCTCAAAGATCTAGAGCGCACTCTCGCTATGGAAGTACGTATGGCCAATGATGCTAATTGCTTTGCGCTAGCAGAAGCCATACACGGGAATGCCCAACACATAGTCGCACCACGCATCATTTTTGGTATCATCATGGGGACCGGTGTAGGAGGTGGACTCGTGGTGGATAATCGTGTGATCAGTGGACTGCATGGAATAGGTGGTGAGTGGGGGCACAACACTCTTGACCCCGATGGTATAGATTGCTACTGCGGCAAAAAAGGCTGTGTAGAAAGCGTCATCAGCGGCCCCTCCGTAGAGAGATATTATAAGGAGCGCACTGGAAACAACGTCCAGCTCCAGGAGATCCATAGCCGGCATCTGGCTGGTGAAAAAATTGCCACAGAGACTATACACCATCTCTGCGACAGATTTGGCGAAGCTGTGTCCCGTCTGATCAATGTACTAGACCCCGATGCCATAGTACTTGGAGGAGGCGTCAGCAATATTCCCGAACTTTATACTCTTGGAAAAGAACGTACGGAGCACTATTTATTCAACAATGATCTCCGTACGCCGTTCTTAGCTCCAAAGCTGGGAGACAGCGCTGGTGTGATCGGTGCCGCACTCCTCAATTAATATGTCACAGCTCCTTAGCGCACATAGCATCACTTTTCACTATCCCGGATCGGCAGATCTGCACCTTCCTGATCTGGAGCTTGGTGCAGCTGGTCAAGCACTGCTACTGGGAAGCTCTGGCTCTGGTAAGACGACTTACTTGCACCTGATTGCAGGGCTCCTGAGACCACACAGTGGAAAGCTAATGATCGATGGTACAGATATCTATAGCCTTGGCGAGCGTCAATTGGATGCCTTCAGAGGACAGAATATTGGTATCGTATTTCAAGTACCGCACTTTCTCAGAGCGCTTAGTGTCACGGAGAATATTGCCATGGCGCAGCGACTAGCAGGAAAGGAACCCGACTTATATAGAATAGACGAGTTACTCGCCGAGCTGGGCCTTTCGGCCAAACGAGACCGAAAAATCCATCACTTATCCCAAGGTGAAAAGCAACGTGTCTCTATCATAAGAGCACTTATCAATAAGCCTCGACTTATCCTCGCGGATGAGCCTACCTCAGCCCTAGATGACAAGAATTGTGCTAGCGTAATCCGAATGCTGAAGGAGCAAGCTATCGCGCAAGGAAGTGCGCTGCTTGTAGTAACACATGATCATAGACTTAGCAAAGAATTTGATCAAAAAATCCAACTCTCCTCATGAATCTACTACGACTGAGTTGGAAAAATATATGGTCGCGGCCACTAGCCTCAGTGCTGAGTCTAATCCTATTTGCTCTCGGCATAGGATTGATTACCGTCCTTATGATCATCAATGCCCAGTTGAAGGATCAGTTTGAAAACAACCTCGCAGGTATAGATCTGGTCATTGGCGCTAAGGGTAGCCCTATGCAGCTCATCCTGTGCAATATGTATCATATAGATGCCCCGACAGGAAATATTTCGATAGATGAGGTAAAGCCGTTTCTCAATCCTAAGCACCCGCTGATAGAGTCAAGTGTGCCTGTAAGCGTAGGAGATAATTATAAGACGTATCGTATCATCGGTACTACTCACATGTTTGCCGATCTCTATGAAGCTCAGCTAGCGCAAGGCAATTGGTGGCATAAAGACTACCAAGTCACTGTAGGCTCTCAGGTTGCTCGAGCGCTTCATCTACACATAGGCGACACCTTTCTTAGCAGTCATGGATTTGATGATAATGATGACCTGGTGCATGATCACCATAGTCCCTTCAAGGTTGTGGGAATCTTTGAGCCTACTGGAAGTGTGCTTGATCAATTGATCCTAACCAGCACCTCCAGCGTGTGGGCAGTTCATGGCCACGAGGATCATACAGATCATGCTAGCGATAGTACAGCGCATGAGGACGGACATGGTCATGGAGCTCATGGTGAAGATGAGCACGATCACGGCGAAGATGAGCATGGACACTCTGATCATGATCATGCCCATGGCGGTGATCATAATCATACGGAAGTAGCGCCAAGCGATGAGTATCGTGGTCGGATAACCGCTGAGCAATTACTTGCCACACCTGAAGAGGACATCACGGCTCTTCTCATCCGATACAAAAATAATAATCACCTCACTCTAAGCCTGCCGCGCTCTATTAATGAAAATACGGACCTTCAAGCAGCCAATCCTGCATACGAAATCAATCGTGTCTATGCAATGATGGGGACTGGTACGGAAGCTCTTCGCGCCTTAGCGATTCTCATAGCGATCGTATCTGGACTCAGCGTATTCTTTTCTTTACTCAGTTCGCTCAAGGATCGTAAATATGAGTTGAGCCTCCTGCGCGTGATGGGTGCCGGCAGGGGTACGCTTTTTCTTCTCATTATCTTGGAAGGTTTGCTCTTGGCCGTATTAGGTTATGCACTTGGTTTCTTACTAGCCCATATAGGCGCTGGCATATTTGCTGGTATGATAGCGGATGAGTACCAGTACAGCATTAATGCTCTGAGAATCCTGCCTACGGAGATATGGATAGCTTTGGCAGCCCTATTGATCGGCGTCCTTGCAAGCATATTACCCGCTTGGCAAGCATATCGCACTGATATTCATGAAACCTTGAGTCAAGGATAGTTCGTGATTTCTAGCATACGCGGCTAGAACTCTGAGATGCCTTTAGAAACGAGTATACACCTCATGAAAACTTATCGTTAGTGCGACCGGTAGATCATCGAAAATGCGGATGTTCGTAAAGCCACCTCTCTCATCAAGAGATTGGTTGCAACGGCCTTGACTGTGGTACCAGATTTCACTTCGTCATCTATAATCAGTACATGTTGATGTGTCCGGTGATCATGAACTTCTACACTATACGATGCATATTGCTCTCTGTCTTTTGGTAGTGCTATACTATCTATTGGTATGGGCATAGCATTAGCCGTTCTTACAAGCCTCACATGGGGCAATGGGATATTTAGAGTCTCCCGCCAGTGTTCTATAAATTCAATTCCAGCTCGAGTTGATCCTGGCACAAAGGCCACAGCATCAATATCATTATTAATTATAAACTCTTGTAGTTGCTGCTCTGTCTCCCGATACAATTCTAGCTGTAACAGTCGGTCTTGTGATTTCTTTGCAATCTGCAGCTTTTGACTGAGCACAGTGGCTGTAACTTCCCCTATTCTATCATAATCAACAAAGTCATATGACTCTAGCTTGTTGTCCAGCTGATGGTCATCTGTACCTGAGAGTTGTTTCTTAGTTGAAGCTGAACCTGTTGGCTCGGCCTCCCCATCGTCTTGCTGCTCTTGTCTTGCGTCGAGAAAGTTGGTTGCTACTACCATAGGATTCTCGTTTCGTTCTTCAGCATAATCGTATACAGCTCTATCACCCGTCACTCTACGGCCATCTTTTTTGATTATCATGAAATCTTTTTGAAGCACTTCACGCTGTGCATCATTTATGTTAAGTAGCTGGTCACTGCTTCTTTCTCCCTCTGTAGCCAGTGCGTAGTAGGTTAAGGGAGTTCGACCCTTTTTGATCACCAGTCCTTCTAGGACTAGGAGCTTGAGGACTTGATGTATTCGCTGTCTAGAGATAGTAGAGACGCGCAGGATTTGGATTGGTCGCAGGGAGTGGTGCTCTTCGAGAAGGTCAAGGATTAGGTTGCGGGCTGTGGGAGATTGAGTATGCATGGTGCAAATATAAGTGTTTTACACTTTACATTAAAATATATTATTATTTCCACTTTTCTCACCAGCACACAACCTCACCTCCTCCAGATTACACCCATTTCGTCCATCACGATTTACAAATTGGCTCTTCGTTTACATAACATCCATATTTACAGTCACTTATGAAGATTTAGAATATTTTGCGCCTGTAAGTTTTGGTTACGGAAATACTGCAGCTATAACAAGGGCTCTATCTGTAAAATCAACTCTCGTCGGCTGACTTCGCGCCCAGCGTCTAGCTACCTCAGTCTCAGGCTCCTACCAGAGGTAGACAAACTTCTCCTGCTCGACTTACGAAGTGAAGACGAACCTCCAGAGCCGTTCATCGAGTGTTTGGCCATCGAGCGGCTGGCCATCGAGCGG
>Ga0209303_1000935_pt1 | contig 20048 bp, 19 predicted proteins | sample SidtaG_3_FD_187449 | JGI IMG/M metagenome (GOLD analysis project Ga0209303, IMG submission 187449) | Marine algal microbial communities from Sidmouth, United Kingdom - Sidmouth_Asex1 metaG (SPAdes) (version 2) | ecosystem: Host-associated > Algae > Red algae > Unclassified | place: Sidmouth... | reverse complement strand
AACAGATATAATTATAAAATTCATAACTTTAGGTTTCAGTATGAAAAAAATGAGCGATAAAATATTCGGATGGTAAATGTGAACAGTTGAAAACCTTTTTTTAGACACACTAAAATGTACGCTACCGCGTAACGTAGAGGAGCGAGGAGTTGGAATGGATAGCGGGGAGCCCGTTTCTACAAGGCTCAACCGTTATGCTTCAAAAATTTTACCTGTTTATAAACTAAAAAGATGATACCTTTTTTTGATGATATGTTAGTTAAAACTTAATGCGCTTCTAACCAATTATTACCCAAGCCAGAGTCAACTATTAAGGGTACGGCTATTTCCATTGCGGTACTCATATTGTCAATTACTAATTTACGCAATTCTTCTGTTTCTTTATTGTGGGCATCAAAAACCAACTCATCGTGTACTTGTAATATTAATTTTGATTGCATATTGCGTTGCTGCATTGCTTCGTGAATTTTTATCATGGCTACTTTAATTAAATCGGCAGCCGTGCCTTGTATGGGCGAGTTGATGGCGTTGCGTTCGGCAAAGCCTCGCACGGTGGCATTTTTTGAGTTTATGTCCTTCAACCTTCGTTGGCGACCCAATAAGGTTTCTACATAACCATTGGTTTTGGCAAAGGTTTTCATATCTTCCATATACTTATTTATTGAAGGATATTCTGTAAAATATTCGTCAATTAAAGTTTGGGCTTCTTTGCGTGGTATTTTTAAACGCTGGCTTAAACCATAAGCCGAAATGCCATAGATAATGCCAAAGTTTACTGTTTTGGCGTTGCGCCGCATTTCGTCGGTCACCTCATCAACATCAATTTTGTACACTTTTGAAGCCGTAACTTTATGTATGTCAATGCCATCTTTAAAGGCTTGTATCATGGCTTCGTCTTTACTAAGCGCAGCAATAATGCGTAATTCCACTTGCGAATAATCGGCCGATAAAATGGTGAACTCTTTGCTACGGGGAATAAAAGCCTCGCGCACTTTACGCCCTTTTTCGGTACGGATGGGTATGTTTTGTAAGTTTGGATTGTTAGAACTTAAGCGACCTGTTGCCGCAACCGCCTGATTAAAAGACGAATGTATTCTACCCGTTTTTGGATTGATTAAATTGGGCAAAGCATCAACATAAGTTGATTTTAGTTTGTTAGAAGTGCGATATTCTAATATGTCGTTTACGATGCTGTGTTCCTCTGCTAGCTTCAATAACGTTTCTTCGTTGGTGCTGTATTGGCCCGTTTTGGTTTTCTTCCCCTTGTAAGGAATTTCCATTTTATCAAACAACATGGTGCCGAGTTGCTTGGGCGAATCTAAATTAAATTCTGCTCCAACCTGTTCATAAATTTTATCTCTCAAACCTATAATATCTTCTGTAAGCACTTGCGAATAATCGTTTAAAAATGCTTTGTTAAGATTTACTCCATTGTACTCCATTTCAACCAAAACAGGTACTAATGCCATTTCAACATCATTGTACAAACTGCTTAGTTTTTGTTCTTCAATTTTTGGTTTTAAATAATGAAATAGCTGTAAAGTAATGTCGGCATCTTCGGCGGCATATTCGGTAACTTGGGCAATTGGTACATCGCTCATTTTACCCTGCTTTTTTCCTTTTTTACCAATTAGTTCTTCAATGGCAACAGGGGTATAATTTAAATAAGTTTCCGCCATTATATCCATCTTATGGCGCATTTCGGGTGCTAACAAATAGTGGGCAAGCATGGTATCTTCTAATGTACCTTTTACTTCTACTTCGTACCATTTTAACATCAAAACATCGTACTTAATGTTTTGCGCTATTTTGGCGATCTTTTCATTTTCTAAAATGGGCTTAAACTTAGCAACGGTAGCTTTTGCTTTATCAAAATCGCTATCAACTGGCACATAAAATGCTTTGTGCGGTTCGGTAGCAAAAGATAGCCCAACCAGTTCTGCTTCGTTGGCATCAATACCTGTAGTTTCGGTATCAAAGCAAATTATGGTTTGTTTTTTAAGATGCTTTATTAAATCTGCTATCGCTTCATCGGTATCAACACATTTATAATCGTGTTCTACATCTTTAATAGTTTTGCCAGTTGGTTTTACTGTTTTTTGTACTTTTGTTAGATCATTAGGTTGGTCAAACAAAGTAGGTTGTCCCTTTTTATTATTTGATAGGTTTATATTATAATCTTCGCCTAAAATGCGTTGCCCTAAAGTTCTAAATTCTAACTCTGCAAAAATAGGTGTCAAAGCTTTATTGTTAGGTTCTTCTAATTTAAAATCTTCAAAGTTATATTTTACTGGTACATCTAAAATTATGGTGGCCAGCTTTTTTGACATTCGAGCCAATTCTGCATGTTCTTCTACTTTTTCTTTAAGCTTACCTTTTAGTTGATCGGTATTTTCTAACAAATTTTCAATAGTACCAAATTGCTTCAATAATTTACAAGCCGTTTTTTCACCAACGCCCGGTATGCCTGGTATGTTATCAACTTTATCGCCCATAAGGCCCAACATATCAATTACCTGATCTATCCGTTCAATATCCCATTTGGCCAATATTTCGGGTACGCCATAAATTTCTTCAGGCTTTCCTCTAAAAGGCGGTTTGTACATAAAAATGTTTTCTTCTACCAGTTGGCCATAATCTTTATCGGGCGTTACCATATAAACGGTAAAATCTTCTTTGGCAGCTTGCTTAGCTAAAGTGCCAATTACGTCATCCGCTTCATAACCATCTAATTCAATAATAGGAATTCTAAAACCGGCTAATATTTGTTTTATCCAAGGTATAGCGTTAATAATATCTTCTGGCATTTCTGGCCTACCAGCCTTGTAATCGTCTACAAGTTTATCACGCTCGGTTGGGGCTTGGGTATCAAAAGCTACTGCAATATGGGTAGGTTGTTCTTTGCTAATAAAGCGATGTAGGCTGCTGGTAAACAAATTCATTGCAGTTGTGTTTAAGCCTTTGCTATTAAAAAAAAAGTTATCTCCCACACCATAATAGGCTCTATATATTAATGCCATTGCATCTAACAACAACATTTTTTTACTTGGCTTTGCCATATAATTGATTGCTATATTTTTGTTGGGTAAAGTTAGGGAATTGAATCAACTGCATTAAACGATTTAAGAATTATCTTTTATAACTATTTATTTTCTTTTTTAAGATCGTTTGTAAATACTAAAAGTGCAGCGCAATTTTAAATTGTTTGAAACCTATCAACTTGAATTGGAATGAAACTCAAAAATCTTATCTAAACCACAACAAATAATTTAGCTCTTCAATCATTTTAACCATAAATGTATTTATTGCAACTGATATGTTATGATATGTTTTCATAATTTAGGTTTATTTTTTTTATCACCCAACAGTGTTGCTTTAGCGCAAGAAAGAGTTACACTTGATCTTTCTAATTTGGGTATGATTAATCAAATTTTGGTAAATGTTGTTGATAACTGTAATTTCGATTATTCCTCGGCTGCTATGTTTACTACGCCATATCAATTGGTTGACCAAGCAGCTAACCAAACATTTAATAGTGAAACGCTTGTGCTAACTAACCCGCAACAATTGCCAATCGACTATATGTATTTTCAAAGCTTTCAAGGTTCAATTTTAAAAGTTAGTGTTAGTTATACTTCACTAAGGCAGTTTTGTACGCCCAACCCTGTGTTAGCAGTAGTTGGTGGCAATGTTTATGCTAAAAGTTAGTGTAATGGCGTAATATTTACTGCGTCCAATAGTAATTGTTTTAGGCTTTTGGTTAGTAACGATGGTTTTATAAGTACCCAAACAATTAATTGCCCCTAAATTTTGATTTATTCAAACCTGTATTAAAAATACTATCTTTATCAAATGAAAAACCAACATTTCATCTTATTGTCTTTTTCGCTTTTATTAAGTGCTTGTGCCCAAATTAGTAGTTTGCAAACAGCAAAAACATTACCTGAAGCTGAAACAATATTAGGTATATCGGTTGCTGCTTATGGTGCAAGTGGTAGTGATTTTATTGGTGGAGAATTAGGAAATAGCGTAGTTCCTCATTTAGAATTTTTTGGCCGACACGGTATTGCAAAAAACTTTGATGCAGGTTTAAAGCTATCTTCATCTTTAAATATTGCTATTGATGGCAAGTATCAACTTTTTGGCAATGCCACATCTCAATTTGCAGTAGCAGTTGGGGCAGCTTTCGAGTATCAATATTCTGGTTTAGAAAACTTTGTTAGTCGTCAAACTTTGCCGCTTTATTTCTCGTTTCACCCCACCGATGGTTTTGCTTTATATGCCACAACAAAATTTATTCATCAATTGGTGAGTGACGGTGATAATAATATATTTTTAGGTGGCAATATTGGTTTGCAAAAAAGATTAAGCCCCAGATTTTCTATAGTAGCAGAAGGTAACAATTTTTTTATATTTAATAGTGGCTTTAAATCATCAGGTGACTTAATATACCAAGCTGGTATTGGTTTTATATTTGATTTGAAGTAAAAACCAATAACGACACACTAACACAAATGGTTGTTTAAATACAACACGCGACACCATTATTTTTGGCACTATAAGCTATTTTAGCATTGAGCAATTTTTTGGTGCCACACTAATTATGATTTCTTTTCTTACCTAAATTTTAGATCAATTATTAGCGACTTATCTTTTTTCGTTACATTGCCTTACAATTTTACTAACAATGAACAACAACAGACAAACCGCACTTAAAGCCTTTGATAGATTGCTTACCATAATGGATGAGTTGCGAGAGCAATGCCCTTGGGACAAAAAACAAACCTTGCAAAGTTTACGTAACTTAACTATAGAAGAAACTTACGAGTTAGCCGATGCAATTATTGACGATGATTTAAATGGCATTAAAGAGGAGTTGGGCGATGTGATGTTGCACTTAGTATTTTACGCTAAAATTGGAGCTGAAAAAAAAGCCTTTGACATTACAGATGTGCTTAACGGGGTTTGCGATAAATTAGTAAATCGCCACCCACACATTTATAGTGATGTAAAAGTAGCTGATGAAGAAGAAGTAAAATTGAATTGGGAAAAACTTAAATTGAAGGAAGGTAAAAAATCGGTTTTGGAAGGTGTACCAAAATCGTTACCAGCAATGGTAAAGGCATATCGTATACAAGAAAAAGTAAAACAGGTTGGCTTTGAATGGGAAACTACCGAACAGGTTTGGGAAAAAGTAGAAGAAGAAACTGCGGAATTGAAAGAGGCTATTGCAAATGAAGGACAGCAAAGAACGGAGGCTGAATTTGGCGATTTAATGTTTTCATTAATTAACTATGCTCGGTTTATTAAGGTAGATCCAGAAACCGCATTGGAGCGAACTAACAAAAAATTTATTAGTCGGTTTAAGGCAATGGAACAACAAGCTGTGGCCAATAAAAAACCACTTACCGAAATGACGCTTGAAGAAATGGATGATATATGGAATGAAGTGAAGAAGGATTTTCAGTAGTTTGCGCCAATTTGGTGTTATTAAAATAACCAGCTTTTTTGTAAGATGCGTTATTGCATCTTACAAAAAAAGCTATAGCACAATTGGTTTTAAAATATGCTATATTAAAAATCGTACCATTGTCTACGCCTGGTCAACTTTAAATCTTGTAATACCGCAGCTTTTACGTTAATTCTAAAATCATAACTTTTAAGGTCGCCAAAAGGTACCCAATTAAAACTCATTTGCCAGCAATGCAAATCGCGCGTAATGTTTAGGCGGGTATAGGTGAGTTCTTTGGTTTTAAAATTATAACCCGAGCTGCCGTTAAGTTTCCATTTATCGGTTAAAGTAAAATCGAATGTTGCGTTTAGGTTGTTTTGAGTAATGGCTATTGAATCAGTTAAAGCAATATTATTGTATTGTTTACTAAAACCTAAAACATAACTAAGGCCGATGCTCCATTTCTGGCTAAAATCTAAAAAGCGTTCGGGGTATTCATTCAATTCAAAAATTTGAGCTTCGCTGCCATAGTTGCTAGTTTCGGTAGCAACAAAATCGCCATCACTAAAGCGGGTATTTACTCGTAAATTGGCTGTTTTAAAACGGGCTAATTTTCTATTAACTTTTCTCTTAATTAAATACCTGTCTATATTTATAATATTTCCATTTTCATTAATATAAAAAACATAGGGACTAAAACTGGCATTAAAATTTATAGTAAATTTATTTAGAAAATCAGCTGCCACAGTCATGTTAATGTCATTCATTTTAAACGAGTCTTTAGCAAAATTGTAGCCAGTATTAAAATTTAAACTTCGCAACAATTCAACTTTCTTTTCTTTATTTAAACTGTCTTTGGGCGTTCTTACCTTCATATCAAAACGATTACCTAAACCTAACGAAAGGCTACTTTGTTGTTGCCTGCTGGTTCTTTTACCAATAAAACGAGTGCGCACAATGGTGGTGTCGTTACCAAAAGGGGTTTCATATTGTAAGGTTTGGTAGTTGTTCCAAAAAGTAGTAGAAAAATCGGGCAAAAAGTTATAAGATAACCGTGGTGACAATACATGCCTAATAGCTTTTATCTTACCTTTCTTAAAATTAAAAATACCATACAAATTGGTGCTTAAGCTTGGGCCAATATTGCCAAACTCTCTTGATGCTACAAAACCGTTTAAAGTGTCTACAACTAATACCCCTCTTGTCTCTGAGTTTTCTGGTATAGAATCTGACTCATACCTATAATCTAAATATTTAAAAAACCAATTTTCCTCATAGCGAATACTGGGGTTCATTGTAAAATGCTTCAAAAATTTAAAACTAATACTTATTGGAATACTGTGACTGATGTCGGTTTCGAAATTGCGGTAGGTTTCTTTTTTAAATATTAAACTATCTAACGTGTTTAACTCATTATTAAAAGAGCCAGAATAACTCAGCTGCGTATTTTCGTACCACTTTTTACTACCAACCCTAACTTTTTTTTCGAAAGGATAAATGGCGCGCATATTTAAATTAAGCTGTGGTAAATTAAGTGTAAAAGCATTGGTATTTAAATTTGAGCTATGCCTAAAAGCAGTTGAAAAAGAAAAAGGCGCACGAGGAAAGGTATAGTTGTAGGCAACCGATGAACTCAACACATTATCTAATGAGCGTTGCGAGGTAGTATTGTAATTGCGTTGATAACCATTTGATGCAATATTTACGTTGGCTCTAAAGGTGCCATTTGGCCGAGCTTTTGCATCTTGACTATGGGTAATACGAATACTAAATTCGTTATTTTTTTGAAAAGCTGGGCTAATACGGTCGTTTTCGAACAAACGGCCCAACGATAAATTAATGTTGCCATTAAAACGGTATTTCAATCGGTATTGTGATGCCAAATTAATTCGCCAACTTCCATTGGTAGAAATATCGCCAAGCAAACCCATATCTATATAATCATTTATGGCCCAATAAAAACCACCTTGTCTTAAATAAAAACCGGTACCTGGGCTTTCGCCATAAGTTGGTAAAATGATGCCACTTGCTCTATCTTCATTTAAAGGAAAAAATGCAAATGGTAGCACTAAGGGAGTTGGCACATCTGCAATTACCAAATTAGCTGGCCCGCTATAAATAGCCGTTTTTGGTATGATCTTAACCTTGTTTACATTAATACGAAAGTGAGGATGATCGGCTTTACAGGTTGTATAATAGGCATCTTGTGCAAACAGTTCATCGTATTCATTTTTCTTAACTTCATTACCAAAAATAATACCTTCCCCTTCGTCGCTTGTTATTAGTTGATTTATCTTTCCTTTTTTAGTTTCATAATTATAAACCATTTCACTGGCACGATATTCTTTACCGCTTTCCGTCATGATTACTTCATCGTTTTTTGAGTCATTTTTTATGGTATCGGCCAAAGCAGTAAATGTTTTATCGGCGTAATTAAAATGTATTTCGTGTGCTTTTACATCAATGTTGTCATATTTTACATGTGCCTTTCCATATAAATGAATCATTTCATTTTCTACATCATAAACAATTAATTGGGCATCGGTAAAAACAGATGAATCAAGATCACCTGCTGCAGTTGGTAATTTGGGCCTTTGAGAAGATAGGCTGTCAATTGCCAAAGAGTCTGTTGTTAAAGTGTCAACAGCGCCTACTTTTCTAAAATTGTCTGTTTTAGATAAGCTATCTACATTATTTTTTACTTTATTAACAACACCTCCCCTATTTTGTATAGTTTTTTGGGCAAAAACACTTGTAGTTATGCCAAAAAAAATGATTATTTGCGTTAAAACGGCTGCTATGTAAAATATACGGTTGATGATAAGGTTACTTTAAATATATTGGCTGAAAATTAATCCAAATCTTAATCTTAAAGTCAAAACACAGAGTTAAAAATAGTGAAAAGAAATTTATTAAATATACAACGTATTGCGCTACTAACAATTGTGGTATTAATTAGCAGCGCATTTAATTACCCTAAACCAGCTAGTTACGAAGTAAAAACGGTGGTTATAGATGCTGGCCACGGCGGACACGACGGAGGTTGTAGTGGTAGACATTCAAAAGAAAAACATCTTACCTTAAAAGTAGCCAAGCAATTAAGAGATTATATTAAAGAGTCGTTTCCTTATGTTAAGGTGATTTTAACCCGCGAAACAGATGTTTTTGTAAAGTTGCACGAGCGTAGTGCTATAGCAAACCGCAATAATGCTGATTTGTTTATATCTATACATTGTAATGCAGCATCAAATAAATCATCGGTTTATGGTACAGAAACTTATGTAATGGGTTTACATAAAACCGAAAGTAATTTAAATGTTGCCAAGCGAGAAAATAGTGTAATTCTTTCTGAAACAGATTATTCGAATCACTACGATGGTTTTGACCCTAACTCGCCAATGGCACATATTTCGTTTTCACTTTTTCAAAATGCTTATCAAGATCAAAGTATATTTTTTGCAGATTTGGTAGAGAAGCAATTTAGCCAACGGGCAGGCAGAAAAAGTAGAGGTGTAAAACAAGCTGGTTTTTTGGTGTTGTATAAAACAGCGATGCCTTCGGTTTTAATAGAAAGTGGTTTTTTAACTAACCGTAAGGAAGAAGATTTCTTAAAATCAACTTATGGCCAAGAAATAATTGCAAGTGCCATTTACCGGGCATTTAAAGAATATAAAAATTTAGTAGAAAGTAAAGGTAATGTGGCATTTATTAATGCGGTTGAAACGTTGAATGAAAATACTATTACAGTAGGAAATAAGGTCTTAATTGAAGACAATATCCCAATTGAAAATACTGCCTCAACTTCTTATAAAGAAAATAGCGGAACTTATAATATTGTTTCTTCAAAAGATAAAATTGTTTATAAAGTTCAGATATTTGCGTCCGCCTCTTTAGCAAAATTAAACGATCCGCTTTTTAGGCAAATTGCGCCAATTGAAATTGATGATACCGGAAACATTAAACGATTTTTAAGCGGATACTTTTTTGACTATGGCAAAGTACAACAATACTGCGCACAGCTTAAAGCTAAAGGCTTTAAAGATGCCTTTGTAGTAAAGTATGTTGATGGCAATAGAGTTTATTAATTTGCCAAAGGCAGCGAAAAGTAAAATTTGCTACCTTTATTAAGTTTACTTTTAATCCACAATTTGCCCTTGGTAATTTCTACCAAATCTATACATATTTACCAACCAATGCCGGTTCCTTTTTCATTATTGGTTCCTCTGGTAGAATTGATCTTATCTTTGTAAATAATATCATAAATTGTTTGCTTTGTTATGCTTATTCCAGTATCTTTTATAAGTATTTCTATTTTGTCTATTTTCTTAAAAATAATTGTATCGAACCATTTTCAGGCGTGTACTTTATGGCATTAGTCACCAAATTTCTCAATATCGTACTTATCATTTCTTTGTCGGCAAATACCAAGTAATCTTTACTGCATTTGTATGTTAAGTTTTGTTTTTTTACAATGGCGCAAACTTTAGCTAATGCAACAATTGCCTCAATTTAAATATTAATAGAAAAATTCATGAGGTTAAAGTTCATTAGGCTAATAGTTACTTTTGACCATTGAATAAGTTGATTAATGAGTTCAATTAAATTGTCTACCGAATGTTTTAATTTTTTTTGAAAGTCCTGTTACTCTTTAATTCTAATTTTGTTTGTTGTAGCGTTTAATAAATCAACAATCAATTTTATGTTTGATATTGAACCTTTTATATCATGCGCTTATATTGAAAAAAATCGGTCTTTAGCATTGTTTAAAGCAATTAAACGCCTATTTGCAATTGGCTTTGTATAGACTACAAACGTTAAATAAATGGTCAAAAAAACTTAAAAGCACTATTAAAGCTTGTAAGTTTTTTCGTGTACTTTTATTATAAATTATTTCATTTTTTAGTAAGCGATTTTTACTTTCGGTCTTCTCTTAAATATAAGCTTTCTCCAAAGCCAAAATGTTATTGCCTCTAATTTTAGAATAAATCGTATCATTAAGCTGACTGTATTCATTAAAAAATAAATATGCATTTTTATATTCTTTATCTGCATTATAAACTTGAGATATTAATAAAAAGTTTTTCAGTTTTATTTTTCTATTACCAATTGATTTTGGCATTTTAATAGATTTAAGCGTAAAGTTTTCTGCATTTGTTAAATCATTAGTTGCAGAATAAATTTGTGCTATTTTGTACAACCCTACTACTTCATCTTTTTTATTATTTATTTTTTTGTGAAGTTTAATAGAGCTTAGCCTAAAGTTTAATGCATCTTTATAAGCTTTACATTTGTAAAAAATTTCACTTAAAATATCAAAATAATATGCTCGGGCTACTTGGTTATTTTTGATTAAATTTTAAGTAAAAATATATCTTATAAGCATTTCAGCGCTATCAATTTCATTATGTTTTAGGTAAATGGCTACTATGCTCCTTTGGGTAAATGCTACTTTTTTAAAATCACTTAATGACGCTCTAATTTTTAATACTGATCTTAAGGCATCTAAAGCTTTTTCATATTTTTTTTGTTTTACATCTAATTTGGTTAACCATAAAACGAGAAACACAGGCACAAGCAATAGCTAAGAAAATTGATGTTTACTCTTTCAAAATTCCCTATGCCACAGATTTTTAATCATTCTTTTTTATGATATTTACCAAGGCATGTAAGTTTTCAAAAATTTCATTTTCATTATAGTAAAGATAATAAACTGGCTTATCCCATTTTTTATTTGCTGCTATATTAAATGTAATTATTGATCTTCTCATAAGTAAAAATGTTGATGGCTTTACTTGAACTCCACAAACCTCCATTTGGTGACTACTTATAATTAAGTCGATTCTTAGTTCTTCGTCTAAATATCCTTCCGCTTCAGATACCTTATATGCGGTCAATAAATTGCCTAATTCTATAACCGCTTTTTTCTCAACAACTCCACCTTTAAGGGATTGAACCACAAATAAATCATATTCCCATTGAATACATTCTTTTAGCGTGTACCGATTTTCTCTCCAATAGGTCTTTTGGGCATTGTATAAGTTTCTTCCAAAATCTTCCACCGTTCCTTGGCTTTTTATGCCACATTTACAATAATGTTTAAAATGAAATTTGATTAACTCCACCAATTCTTCTTTACTTTTTGGTTGATGTATTTTAATCAATTTCATTACGGCTACACTTTTATAAGGAGCAGAAATTCCCATTTTACCGTTTAATTCATTTAGTGGTCCACCGGTATAAGCCATAATTTTTATAATTTAGAGCTTGTTATATTGATCAATGAAGCGTATCAAAAATACAAATTATTGTTTCGAATTTGTAACATGCTTGCCAGCAAAATAATTTAGTAAGCTGCCTTTTTAGTGTAATTAAATATCGTGATTGAACTACTATAATAAGATCTAAATATAAACCATCATCCAATTGATTCGTTAGCCAATACCCGTATGCTACATCACCAATCATATTGAAATCAGCTTTAAGTTTTTCAATTAACGGCTACATTAGCTAAAGCCTAAAATTAAAATTACAGCATCCTATAATTTCACTATTGATTATCATTAATTTAAACCACTTATTCAATTGTAAACGTATATAACCGATTATAAACGACTACAAATAATTAAATGTCTTATAGTTTTTTCAGCTGTCTGCATCTTTGCATCATCATACCTAAATACAATACAATACAAATATATTAACCTTTATAATAAAAAAAATTATGTTACAAAACAAAGTACAGTTAATTGGTAATTTAGGGGCAAACCCAGAATTAAAAACCCTAGAAAGTGGCAAAAAAGTAGTCCGATTTTCTTTAGCAACTACCGAAAGCTATAAAAACGAAAAAGGAGAAAAAGTAAAAGAAACTCAATGGCATACCATAATTGCGTGGAACAAATTAGCCGAACTGGTAGAAACTTATTTAACTAAAGGCAACGAAATAGCAGTAGAAGGTAAGTTGGTTAACAGAAGCTGGACAGACAAAACAGGCGTAAAAAAATACATTACCGAAATTGTAATGAACGAAATGCTGATGCTAAAAACCAAATAATGTTAATAAGGCATTAATAGTTAGTAGCAAGCGTTTTAAGAATAAGAAAATAAATTTACCAATTACGACAAAACAATTTTTTGGTAGAAATTGAGATAACCAATTGGAGATAAAAATTTTAGTGGGCTATAGAGATCTTTTAAAAGAAGTATAAGAGAAAAGTTATTATGGTAATTTATCTTCGAATCATTTCTTAAAATAAAAATGCTCGGACTCAATAAAAAATTTGTTGAGACCGAGCAATGTTTTATCTTAGCTTTGCTGCTATGTTAGGTTCTGGTTATTTTAAAATTCAATAGTCGTTTCTTAATTACATAAACAGCGCAACAAAATCAATTTAGTAAAACAACAGTACATTTAATGAAATCAAAAAAAAAATCGTTTCTCATTAAACCCAACTATAGACTACACTTTTTAAAAACCGTCACTACCTTATTTGTTTTTTATTTATTTATTTTTTTCTATAGTTGCAATATAGAAACAAAATTTCCGAAGCCAGATGTAAGCAACATCACTATTGATGCACCAATTTTAAACTTAGAAAACCGCTTTTTTATTACTGATAGCCTTGTTTTGGCGGATTCTTTAAGCAATTTCGCCAATAAACAGCCCGAAATAGCCGATTTATACTTTAATCAATTATTGGGTTTAGGCAAAATACAAAACGATAAATTTGTAGAAAGTGCGGTTTTATTATTTAACAATACTGAAATTAAAAAACTGAAAGACACCGTAAATCTTTATAAAAACCAGTTCAAAAATGAGCTCAATACTTTAGAAAATGGTTTAAAATATTTTAAACATTATTTTCCCCAAAAAACTTCGCCCAAAATATTTACCGCAATTACCGAGTTTGGGCCATCAGCTTTTACTTTAGACAGCTTGGTAGTTGGCATTAGTTTAGATATGTATTTGGGACCCGAATTTGTATATTATCCATCGGTTGGTTACCACCAATACCAAATTAGAAATTTTAAACCTAAGTTTTTACCGGCTAATACTTTAAAGGCAATTTACAAAGCCCACTTTCCATACAACTACAAAACAGGCAGCTTTATTAATGAAGCAGTTTACAACGGTAAGTTAATGTATCTGTTAGATGTTACTTTGCCCGACACCGAAGACTACACTAAAATTGGCTATTTACCAGAACATATAGATTGGTGCAAAAACAACGAAGGCCGTATTTGGGGCTTTTTAATTGAAAATGAACTGTTGTACGAAACACAATCAAAACTGTATAGTAAATATGTAAACGATGGGCCATCAAGCAGTGGAATGCCAGCCGAGTCGCCTGGTAACATAGGCAGTTGGGTAGGCTGGCAAATTGTTCGAGCTTTTATGCAACAGCATCCAGGTTTTTCCTTACAAAAATTAATGGAAATTGACGATGGACAATACATTTTAAGCAAATCAAAGTATAAACCAAAAGAAGGCTTGTTTTAGTTTTTTTGAAGCGAAACCTTATTGCATCTTTTAAATTTAGGTCCCACTTTCCGCTCAAATGCTGTCCCAATGCACAAATGCTAACGCTTCATACAACATAGTTAGTGGTAATTTCGTGAAACTTTGTAATCATAAAAAAAATAACTATATTTGAATTGAAGAGAAAAAATTGACAATTAGATTTCTATTTGAAATAAAAAAATTACTATTGTACGATATTTGCATAGAAATAGTTAAAAACTTGAAAGATGAGCACTATTTTAGAAAAATTAAAATTATATTACCAGAATAATTCAGCAGAGAAAATCAAAAATGATTGGGTTGAATTTGAAAGATATGATAAAATTGGACCTACTATTAATGAATTTTTAGATCAGACTATTTACCACCACAAAATTGAACACCAAGAAGAATTTTGGAAGTTCAATACCCTTTGCGAAATAACAACAAATCCGAAGTTTTCTTCGGATTTTTTTTTACTTTAATTTTCTAAGATAATAACGATAATGAAGAAGGCAGCATTTTATTTAGATAAATACAGTTTTTATAAAATACAGATTGATTTTTCAAAAAAATTAAGTAGTGATTTAGATATATCATTTGATCCAAAAGGGGTATTCAATTCTAAAACATCAGAATTTGAATTAAAAATCGCATTTACATCTAAAAGTAAAGAATCAAATGAGAAGTTTATATTCATAGAATGTATTGCTCTTTTTAAATTTGAGGATGTTAATGACTTTAAAGAGATTCCAACTTATTTCTATAGAAACTGTATTGCTATTATTTTCCCATACATAAGAGCATTTATTAGCACTGTAACTTTACAAGCAAATATTCCTCCTCTTGTTTTGCCTACACTTAATTTATCAGCATTAGAACAACCTTTAAAAGAAAACACTTCTCAAATTTGATAGATTTTGAAACAAAAAACATTATACCAAACTTTAGAAGATAGAGGCAATCCAGAAGAAATAATTGAAAATGGTCCATTTCCTTGCAATTGGAAAAACACTTGGCTCGGAGAAGGATTTTATTATTGGGATACATTCATTGAGAACTCTCATTGGTGGGGTCGTGTTAGATATAAAAGCAATTATATAATTTGTAAAGCAGTCTGTGACTTTGACACCTCAGTTTGTTTTGATTTAGTGGGAGACACTGATCATATGCAAGATTTTAGTGGAAGCATTGAATATCTTAAAACTCAAAACCAAATAGATGAAAAAACTACAGTCCCCAGAATATTAGAATTTATCAAAGTTAAAATTGGATTTGATTATCAAGCAATAAGAGTCTATGGTATAAAATCCATTTCCGAATTTAAGGAAGAATATAAAAAGTATCGACACAGATTAATATTTGAATTAGATAAACGTCAATATTTAGATTATAAACCAGCTATTCAGATTTGTATATTTGAAAAAGATGGATTGAATTTAAGAGATTTATCAATTGAATATCCTGATGCATATAATTCAGATTTTGTCATTTAAAAAATACCAACAACATTAGGTATAAAAAATTGCTAAATTTTGTAATACAGAATATTTCTAAAACATAAAAAACTTAAACATCGGAAAATAACGGTTATCAAATCGCATCTTTCTATACCCTAACCCTCCGCTGCAATTGGAGCTATTTTTTCTTACCTCTTTGCCTTGTTGATACGGAAGAAAAAACACCGTTCGATCTGCAAACGACACTTCTACATCTAAATCATTCCATTTCTTTTTTCAATTTTATTAGGTCTGTAATATGCGTAAAAATAACTATTGGAACTATGGTGGCTGGCAGCAACACAAATGGGAAATAACTAACAGCCCGATTCGGCTGTTCAAATCCAAATTGTTGAAAAGGAAGTTCGGCCGATAATAAACCGTTAAAAAAAATGAAAAATATAAACGCCAAACCAATTACATTGCAAACCAAAAGTACTTTTTTGTTGATAAGATTTTTTAAAAATAACCACCCAATAATTGGTGCTGTAATGCCAATTAGAATATCAAAATTTCGGCCTTCAAAAGTCATCAGCTTTGGTACTTGTTCGTAAACAAACAATTGAAACAAAACTATTTCTACAGGCACTCTAATACTATGCAAAAAAGTACTTATTTTAATATTCCTATTTTCAATAAACCATAGTTGTTGTTTCGGTAACAAGCCATATATTATTAACAAGGTAGTTGGCAATAATACCAAACCAAATCTTGGTGGAAAGGCAGATGTGTTTTGATAAAACCCATTAAAAGCTAAAACCGAATGTATAGCTGACCATAAAACAATAATTATTGCTATTAATTTTGGCTTGCTATTAGCGTAATAAAATAAAACAATTGTTGCTACAGCAGTAATTAAAAATAGTAAACTAATCCATATTGGTACCCCTTCAATCATTACAGTTTATTTTAAATATTAATAACCATACTTTTCGCCCCACCAAAGTTTTAATTTTTTACGCAATTCGTTTTCGCGGGGGTTGCTGCCTGGTTCATACAAAACTTTACCTTTTATTTTTTCAGGTAAAAACTCTGTCGCTATAAAATTACCTTCAAAATCGTGCGCATAATTATAATCTTTACCGTAATCTAAATCTTTCATCAGTTGCGTAGGCGCATTACGTATAGCTAGCGGAACAGATAAATCTCCCGTTTGCTTTACCAATTTCATAGCAGTTTTAAAGGCTTTGTAAGAAGCATTGCTTTTAGGTGAAGTAGCCAAATAAACAGTTGTTTGCGATAAAATAATACCACCTTCTGGGTAACCCAATTTGTTTACCGCATCAAAGCAACTATTGGCCAAAACTAAGGCATTAGGGTTAGCCATACCAATATCTTCCGAAGCAGAAATTAATAAACGCCGAGCAATAAATTTAGGATCTTCCCCAGCCACTATCATCCTAGCTAAATAATAGACCGCAGCGTTTGGGTCACTGCCTCGTATGGCTTTTATAAAAGCAGAAATTAAATCGTAATGCTGTTCCCCTGTTTTGTCGTACAAAGCAATTTTTTGTTGTGCAAAACGCAACACCATTTCGTTGGTAATATTTACAATTGTTTCAGCTACCGATTGTACCACCAACTCAAACACATTAAGCAAACGGCGTGCATCTCCACCCGAAAGTTTTAACAAGGCTTCTGTTTCGCTTAGTTTAATTTTTTTATTTTTTAAGATGGGATCGTTTTCTATTGCATAAGCTAATAACTGTAGTAATTCAGCTTTGCTTAAAGGTTCTAAAACATAAACTTGGCAGCGAGAAAGTAATGCCGATATTACTTCGAAAGATGGATTTTCGGTAGTTGCGCCAATTAAAGTAATTGTACCAGCTTCAACAGCTTGCAATAAGGCATCTTGTTGGGCCTTATTAAAGCGATGAATTTCATCAATAAATAATAAGGCTTTTCCCAATTTTTTAGCAGTTTCAATAACGGCACGCACTTCTTTTACGCCACTACTAATTGCACTTAACTGAAAAAATTGCAGCTTACCTCGCTTCGCAATAATTTGTGCCAAAGTAGTTTTTCCTACACCAGGCGGCCCCCAAAATATTATAGAAGGAATATTACTATTTTGCATTGCCAATTGTAATACCTGCCCCTTACCTACCAAATGTTTTTGCCCTCCAAATTGTGATAGAGTGGTGGGGCGCATACGCTCGGCTAATGGTTTGTTACTGTTTTGCATTGTTGCCACAAAATAAGGTAAATATGATTAAAGAATGTTTCAAAAACAAAGTTATCACAGTAGCTATACTAAATTGTCATTTGATCAAAAATACTGTTTATATAAATGTTGCTGTTTCGTTTCAAAAAAAAATTATAACTTGTTGCATTGCTTTATACAAAGCATTTTTCTTTTATGAAAAAGGTTAAAACTTATAAAAATTGGTTGCTGCAATTAAAAGATAAAATTCGCAGGGCGCAGTTAAAAGCAGCAGTTGCGGTATACTCGGCCCTAACCGAATTTTATTGGGAATTGGGTAAAACGATTGCTGAAAAAGAGAACGTATGGGGTTTTAAATTAATTGAAAATACTTCAAATGATTTAAAAGAAGAATTTTATACAGTAAAAGGTTTATCTTCTCGAAACCTTAAATATTGTTTGCATTTTTACAATTTTTACAGAACCGAATATGATTTATCATCTATTGGGCAACAGGCTGTTACGCAATTACAAAACGTTTACAATGAGTTAGTTAAAATTAGGCAACAAGCTGTTGCCCAAATTACAAGGTGGCATAATATCTTAATTTTCACTAGGTCAGAAAATATAGCAGAAGTAAAATTTTACATTATTAAAACTATTGAAAATAGGTTTACCTACTATTGATGAACTGGAAGAAGAATTAAAAAAAGGAATAGACTAAAAAAGAAGATTAAAATGAGTCAAATTATACTTAAACAAAATTTAAAAATTGGGTACGCTATTTAATGTTATTACGGTTATAGTAGGCAGTTGCATTGGCTTATTGGTTAGAAAGCGTTTGTCGAAACGTTTTATTGATGTAGTTTTTGCAGGCTTGGGTTTGTTTACCATTTTTTTAGGCATATCAATGGCTTTAAAAAGTGAAGAGATGTTACTAATGATTTTTGCATTAGTAATTGGTGGTTTATTAGGCGAGGCAATACAAGTTGAACAAAGCTTAAACCGTTTAAGCGATCTACTAAAAAAACGTATTAACAGCAGCAACAGCCAATTTACCGAAGGTTTAACTACTGCTTTTATGTTGTTTTGTGTAGGCTCATTAACCATATTGGGTGCTTTTGAAGAAGGCTTGGGCAACAAACCCAACTTACTAATTACCAAAGGCGTTATGGATGGTTTTTCTTCAATTGCACTGAGCACCGCTTTTGGTGTTGGAGTATTGTTTTCGGCAATTCCATTATTGTTGTATCAAGGTGGTTTAACCTTGTTTGCTTCGTTTTTAGCACCTGTTTTAAGCAATGCTATTATTACCGAATTAAGCGCAGTTGGTGGCGTAATGATAATTGGTATTGGCATTAACATATTAGAAATTAAAAAATTACCAGTAGTTAATATGTTGCCAGCTTTGCTGTTGTCGCCATTATTAGTTTGGTTATTTGCCAATGTTATTTAAATATTTCTCCGCAGTGTCCATTAATAAATTTCGTTTTTCGGCAGCCATTTTATCATAATTTCTAATCAACATTCCCAAACGTGGGTTTTTACTAAAAAAATCTCTATGCACATTCATAAATCGCCAAAACAAAGCGTCCCAAATTGCTTGCCAATCGCCTTTGCCATAGTTGCTCATTTTTTTAAGATAGTTACTGCCACTAATATAGGGCTTGGTACTCATTAAACCACCATCTGCAAACTGGCTCATACCATAAACATTGGGTACCATTACCCAATCATAAGCATCAATAAAAAGCTCCATAAACCAGCGGTACACTTCATTAGGGTCAATTTCGCACAACACCATAAAGTTGCCCAACACCATTAGCCGTTCAATGTGATGACAATAACCAGTTTTCAATACTTTTTTTATGGTACTGTCAATTGGTAAAATACCAGTTGTGCCATCGTAAAAAGAAGCAGGTATTTTACGGTCAAATTTCCAGAAATTAGTAGTCCTTTGTTTCGCACCTTTGCAAATATAAACGCCTCTTATAAACTCTCGCCAACCAATTATTTGCCTTACAAAACCTTCGGTAGAATTAATTGGTGTTTTCTTTTTTTCTGCAAAGTTTACTACCGCATCTAAAATTTGTTGAGGTGTTAGCAAACCAACATTTAGCATTGGTGTTAAAACGCTATGGTTTAAAATAATTTCTTTTTCAACTATCGCATCTTCATAAATACCAAACTCTTCAAACCGTTTTTGTAAAAATTGTTGTAGCCATTTTTCACTATCAATAAACGTTGTTGCATACAAGGGCTGTTGGCTCAGCTCCCCAATATTATCTGCAAAATTTTTATTAACATATTGTTTAGCTTCTTCGTAATACTTATTTTCAGCAGGAAATTGCACAGTTGGCGGCTGCTTCTTTGCCGGATATTTTTTTCTATTTTCCGCATCAAAACTCCACTTACCACCAATTGGCTTTTCAACAGCATCTATTAAAATATTTCTTT
>Ga0209303_1000934_pt1 | contig 20064 bp, 15 predicted proteins | sample SidtaG_3_FD_187449 | JGI IMG/M metagenome (GOLD analysis project Ga0209303, IMG submission 187449) | Marine algal microbial communities from Sidmouth, United Kingdom - Sidmouth_Asex1 metaG (SPAdes) (version 2) | ecosystem: Host-associated > Algae > Red algae > Unclassified | place: Sidmouth... | reverse complement strand
GGCATGACGTGCGCCAACTGTGCCAACACCATCGAGCGCACGCTCAACAAGGTGGAAGGGGTGCTGAACGCCAGCGTCAACTTTGCCAGCGAAAAAGTGACCGTCGAAACCGTGGTTGGACTACTTACGCGTGGCGAACTGGTGGCCGCGGTACGCAAGGCTGGGTTTGACGTTGTCGAAGCCGCAGCGGATGAAGAAATGGAGGATGCCGAGGCGAACGCGCGTCAAGCCGACATCCGTCACGAGTGGACGCGACTCATCGTCGGCGTCACCTTTGCGCTGCCCCTCTTTGTGCTGAGCATGGCGCGCGATTTTGGGCTGGTGGGCATGTGGGCCCACGCCAATTGGGTCAACTGGCTCTTTCTGGCGTTGGCAACCCCCGTCCAATTTTATGTAGGGTGGGATTACTACGTGGGCGCGTGGAAGAGCCTGCACAACCGTAGCGCAAATATGGACGTGCTGGTGTCTATGGGATCGTCGGTGGCCTACATCTATAGCATCGCCGTACTCATTGCCAAAACGCTCGGCTCGACCACGCTGGGCGATCATGTTTACTTTGAGACATCTGCCGTCATCATCACGCTGATTGTGCTGGGCAAGCTGCTCGAAGTGCGCGCCAAGGGACGCACCAGCGAAGCGATTAAGAGGCTCATCGGACTCCAGCCCAAAACCGCGCGAGTTGTGCGCAACGGGGAAGAGCTCGACCTACCGATTGCCGAAGTGGTCACAAGTGACGAACTAATCGTGCGCCCCGGCGAGCGGATTGCCGTGGATGGCGAAATCATTGATGGTCGCTCCGCCATAGATGAGAGCATGATCACGGGCGAGAGCCTGCCGATCGACAAAATGCCCGGCAATGCGGTCATCGGCGGCACGATCAACAAACAGGGAATGTTACGCATTCGCGCCACCAAAGTTGGGCGCGATAGTGCGCTGGGGCAAATCGTCCACCTTGTGGAGCAGGCGCAAGGCAGCAAAGCACCGATTCAGCGTGTGGTCGACCAGGTCTCGGGCTATTTCGTCCCCACGGTGATCGGATTTGCCCTGCTTGTCTTTGTGATTTGGCTGGTCGCAGGCGCTGGCTTTGTTCCGGCCCTGCTGCGCCTGATTGCGGTCTTGGTGATTGCCTGCCCCTGCGCGATGGGGCTTGCAACGCCCACATCCATCATGGTCGGCGTGGGTAAGGGGGCCGAGTACGGTATCCTCTTTAAGAATAGTGCAGCGCTCGAGCAGGCCCACAAACTTACTGCGATTGTGCTCGACAAAACGGGTACTATCACAAAGGGCGAACCTGCGATGACGGACTTTATAATCGGTAATGACCGAGTAATTGGTAACGACCGACAAACCGATCGACCGAATACCGATTACTGGCTCCACCTTGCTGCCTCGGCTGAAAAAGGATCGGAGCACCCTTTAGGCGAGGCAATTGTGGCCGCAGCCATTGCGCAAAATCTGCCATTGAAGAATCCGCTGGAGTTTGAGTCTATTGCGGGGCATGGCATCAAAGCACGCGTAGACAATATTGATCAGTCGGCCCAACATGAAGTGCTGCTGGGGAATTTGCGGTTGATGGAAAAAGAGCATGTCGTACTCAACGGGCTGGTGCCAAAAGCGGAGGCATTACAGGCCGAAGCGAAAACCGCGATGTGGCTAGCTGTCGATGGCGAAGCAAATGCGCTCATCGCCGTGGCGGACACCATCAAAGACGGATCCGCCGAAGCAGTCGCCGCGCTGCACGAACTTGGTCTAACGGTAGTGATGATGACGGGCGACAATGAGGCCACGGCGCAAAGCATTGCCTGCGAGGTCGGGATCTCGCGTGTCTTTTCCCAAGTCCTGCCCGGCGAGAAGGCCGATCACGTCAGGCGGTTGCAAGAGGAAGGCTATGTTGTGGCGATGGTGGGAGACGGTGTCAACGATGCGCCCGCACTGGCCCAAGCCGACGTAGGAATTGCCATCGGAACCGGCACTGATGTGGCCATGGAGACGGCAGATGTCACGCTGATGCGCGGCGACCTGCGCTCGGTGCCGCAAGCCATCGGATTATCAAAAAGGACCATGCGCAATATCAAGCAGAACTTGGGGTGGGCTTTCGGCTACAACGTGGCGCTGCTGCCGATTGCTGCGGGAATTTTGGCTCCTTTCTCTTGGGCACCGGACTTTTTACGCCAGCTTAACCCGATTCTGGCCGCGGGGGCAATGGCCTTTTCTAGCGTGAGTGTAGTTTTTAACTCTTTGCGATTGGGAAAAACAATGGACTAAGGCGTTCTGTCCCTTGCTGGTTGAGTGCCCACGGCGCTTTGTGGGTGTAACAAAACCAAAGGCGGGACTGAACCATACCGAAAAATTAACTGTTCTGATGTTTCTATTAACGGAATTGATTACCCTATGACTCAAAATATCATCAACCTTGTCTGGTACAAACGCGATCTGCGAGTTTTAGATCATGCAGCGCTTGCCCAAGCGTGTGAACGGGGAAACGTACTGCCGCTCTACATCGCCGAACCGGACATCTTGACCGCGCCCGATGCGGACACTATCCACTGGTCGTTTATCCGCGAGTCGCTGACAGACCTACGGCATAATCTAGCTGAGCGGGGCGGAACGCTCTACGTGCGGCAAGGCGAAGCGGTGGCGGTACTGGAATCGTTGCGGCATACGGTGGTGGAGCAGGGTTACGATCTTCACATTTGGGCCCACGAGGAAACAGGCAACGGACTGACCTTTGCGCGCGATCTGGCGGTGATCCGGTGGGCGAAGAATCAGGGCGTTCAGTTGACGGAGATACCGGCCAATGGGGTCGTGCGATGTTTAGCAAATCGGGATCAGTGGGCAGGGCTTTATGCTGGATACATCAATGCGGCCTTCGTCAAAGCACCGACGGTGATCCCACCGTTGCCGGAAGAGTTGGAAAATATATTGGAAGAGGGTCAATTGCCAACTCACGCAGGGCTGGGGATAGTAGAGCGGGCGCTCGCCGATGCGCAAAGTGGGGGCGAACGGGAGGCGCACGCGGTTATGCGCTCATTTCTAAACGAGCGAGGGATAAATTATCGTAGAGAAATGTCTAGCCCGGTGACGGCATACAGTGCGTGTTCGCGACTCAGCCCGCATATTGCCTACGGCACCATGTCCGCGCGGGTGGCTCAACATTTGGCAGAGCGACATCGGCGGCAGGTGTTACAGATGTCGTTGGCCGAGCGCGAACGCTTCGGTACCGATTGGCCCAAAATGTTGGATGCTTTTACATCACGACTGCGCTGGCGATCTCATTTTATGCAGAAGCTAGAGACGGAGCCGCGCATCGAGTTTGAGAATTTTGTAACGACCTATGATGGAATGCGACCCGACGATGGTGGAGAGCTATACGAGGCATGGGCCGCAGGGCAGAGTGGCTATCCGCTGGTGGATGCGTGTATGCGCGCGCTGGCGTCCACGGGCTGGCTCAACTTTCGGATGCGGGCCATGCTAGTTACCTTTGTTACGTTTGATCTGTGGCACCACTGGCGGCGACCGTCGCTGCATTTAGCTCGCCTCTTCGTGGACTACGAGCCGGGCATCCACTATTGTCAACACCAGATGCAGGGCGGCACCACCGGGGTGGACACCGTGCGAATCTACAGCCCGATCAAGCAGAGCGAGGAGCAAGATCCGCAAGGGATCTTCATTCGGCGTTGGGTGCCAGAGCTTGAAGGGGTGCCGGATGTTTATGTACATACGCCGTGGCTCATGCCGGGTGGCTTGCAAGCCAAGCTAAACGTGCGAATCGGGCAAAGCTACCCAAAGCCAATTGTGGATCATGAAGTGGCTATGCGGATCGCGCGGCAGCGGCTAGCCAAGGTTCGAAACTTGCCAGAGACGCAGACTCAAGCCCATAGAATCCGAGTAATGCACAGCAGCCAACGTCCCGCACATGGTAAAGAGAGCTCCATTCAAAGGGCAAAGAAAAAGGCACAATCTGAGGAACATCAACCCTCGCTTTTTGAAATTGAAAGTTAATCAATCTCCGGCAGCCTTGCGCGAATTAACTCGCTGAAATTTTCGCCCTCAGAATACTCTTTTGCCACCTGATCAATACGGCTCAGCGCAATGGTCTTTTCGATACCGCCCCAATCCTCGATTAGACCCAACCGTAGCGCTGCCTTAGCCGAATGACCGGGTAAAACCGAGCGCCACGTAAACGGAATCCGGCCCGGCGTAATGAGATTAATGTGTTTCACAATGGTGGTCATGCAGGTGGTGCGCAATGAATGATACCACTCGGCTTGCTTTGCCAGTGATTCGGTGCGGCGGCACAAATCGATGAAGATGGCGCGCTCTTTTTCGGGGCGCGCGACAACGCGGAACATGTGGACCCGATCCTCGCGGGCGTTGGTGCGTACGCCAATCAGATCGCGCTCGGTTCCCCATGCAAGATAGAGCTCGTACGTGCGCCACAGTCCAAGCCATGGATTGTAGCGTTTGCCCTTTTCGCGCCGCGCTTCGAACGACGCTGTTAGGATTGTGCCGTCTTTAAATTCGAAGGAGAGCATGGTGTGGGCGAGGCTGCTGACGACATCAAAATGGACGATGATAAACCATACGTGGAGCAGATCATCAACCGTCACGCTCTGTTCGATCCACGCCTCGTCGCGGTCACGCGTGGTGCGCCATTTGAAATCGCGCACGTTTGAGAAATGCGCTACGCCATCTTGGATCTGCACACGGGGTGTCTGGGCACAGTCGGCCGTCCAGTCGCGATCGAGTCGTGGTGTTTTGGGGCGCACGCGCGTCCACCAGATGAAGGCTCCATACAGGATTAGGCTGGCGATGAATCCGCCGAACAGTAGGGCTATCCATTGCATTTGCTCATAATCCTTTGGCTATCGGTTAATAATGTTGACAGACCCTTATCCCTTCACCGACCCAGCGGTCAGCCCGCCAACAATTTGATCCTGTAAAACCAAATAAATGATCACAATCGGCAGGCTGCCCATCACCGCGCCCGCGGCATAGGGACCCCAATTTGCGCCATATTGATCGCTGATAAACGATTGTAGACCCAGCATCAGCGTAAAATGTTCGGCCCGTTGTAGCATCAAGCTCGGCAGGATCCAGTCACCGTAAGTGCCAACAAATGTGAGAATACCGACGACAACGACAATGGGGCGCACCAACGGGAAAATCAAGTAGCGGAAGATTTGCCAGTGAGTCGCACCTTCTACCATGGCCGATTCGTCAATATCACGCGGGATAGAGTCGAAGAAACCTTTCATTAGCCACACATTAATCCCCATTGCGCCGCCAAGATAAATTAGGATCAACCCACCGTGGCTGTTTAGCCCCAAGCTAGGAATATATTGACCCAACTGCTGCAGCAGCGAAAAGAGTGCAATCATCGCCAGCAGCGCGGGGAAAACTTGAATCAACAGGATGCCGAGCAGCAGTTGGTTGCGCCCGCGAAAGCGGAAGCGCGAGAAGCTGAACGCGGCAAACGAGGTAATAAAGACGGACAGGATAGCCGAGATGCCCGACACCTTGGTCGAGTTCCAGATCCAGCGCGCAAATGGCTCATCTTGCAGAATAGTGCCAAAATGACGCAACGTTGGATTAGTTGGAATAAGCCGCTGTCCGCTGACGCCGTTAGTCGGGTTGAACGCAGCAGAAAGAGTCCAGATAATGGGGAAAATGGCAAAGCCAACCACGAAGATGGCGAGCAGAATTTTGGCTGCCATAATAATACGTCGCTGGTTCGTATTCGATTGCCAGATGCGTTGCTGGAGTGATAGATCGTTAGACATTTTCGCCCACCTCTTCCCATACTTTCATATAGCGATACTGGATCAGCGTGACGACGACCAGCACAACAAAAATGATTATCGTAATCGCGGACGCATAGCCAAAATCTTGACCGCCACCCGCGGCAAAAGCCAGCCGATAGACATAGCTGATTAAAATATCGGTGTGACCAGCGGGTGTAGACGTGCCGACCATGGCCGGACCGCCGTCGTTAAAGAGATAGACCACGTTGATGCTGTTAAAATTGGCGGTGAATGAGGCAATCAGAAGCGGACCCACGCCAACTAAGAGTAGCGGCAGCGTCAAATTGCGGAATTGCTCCCAGCGCGTCGCCCCGTCGATCTTGGCGGCTTCGAAGATATCCTCTGGAATGGCTTGCAGCGCGCCTGAGTTGACGAGCATAAAGTAAGGGTAGGCCAGCCAAACGTTGATCAGCAGCAGCGCGGCTTTAGCCCACCATGGATCGGCAAAAATAGGTGGCCAGCCAACGGGTTGACCAAAGAACGCAGCAAGATTTGTGCTGATGACGCCGTTAAGCGGATTGAGCAACCCTTTCCAAACCAGCACGGTGATCACGCTCGGAATCGCCATCGGAATGATCAACAGCGACTTGATAATCTTCTGGCCTGGCATGTCGCGACCAAAAGCAATGGCAATCAACAACCCAAGCGAAAAGGCAAAAAAGACGCTGAAAAAGGCAAAGGCAAAGGTCCAAATAAAGACGCGCAGTAGCGGGCCACGGAAAGAACGATTATCCAGAAAACGCATAAAATTTCGTGCGCCGATGGTCACTTGGTAGCCGGGAACCAAGGTCTCGCCCGCATCTGAAATAAAGGAGCCTACGTTTGGATCCGCACGATAGAGCGTTTCGCTTTTGTGATCAAAAACTGTGTCGTCGGCAGCGGTGTATGTATAGCGCGGTTGCAGTGCAGACGCTTTGCCCAACTGAGCGGTGAGTTGAACCTCGTTGGGCGGGTCGCCAAAGCGCAGATCCTGCATGTCCGTAATCGACCGCACGAGGCCCACTTTGTCTAACCGTTCGTAGCCATCTACCGTGAGGGGCACACCCTCTTCGTCTAACGCACCAATTGCGGGTAGATCGACAACACCCTCATCGCCAGCTGATCGCGCTGGCGCAAAGAAGCCCGCACCAGAGTCATCTTGGAGCCAGAGCGCGTATCCACTATTTTCTCCAGCATCTGTTGTTTTGAATGCGGTATAGTTGAGCGTGATACCCTCTTCGGGCAAAAACTGTCGGCTTTCGAGTACTTCGATGGTCTGGACTTTGGGCAGCAGGTGGCCGGTGCCAAAGTTTGTAAAGGCAATATAGATGGTGAAGAGGATGGGATAGACGGAGATGAGCAACATCAGTGCCAAGCCAGGCGACATCCAGCGCAGGGGATAGGCTTTTTCGCGTAGGAATATGATGTTGATGCAAATGGTAATAAAGGTGAGCGCGCTGGCAAATTGCCAGTAGCCATCGCCAAAAAGTTGGGCAATGAGTAAAGACGCAAACGCATCGAGGATCATCAGGCCGATGAGACGGAGGCCGAGTTGGCGGAAGGTATTGGGCATGGTGCGTGATTCGTGGTGCGTGGTGCGTGAACTAAAGATTAATCTTGCTGTACTGTGGCAAGGCTACTTACTAGAGTATCTAACAAATAACTTTGCTATAGCACAACCATAATCTGGACTAGTTCACGCACTATGCACCACGTCTTTTCTATTCCGTTCCGGCTATTGCGTTACGAACCTGCTCGGCGGCATTGGTGAAGGCCGAAACCGGATCATCACCTTGCTGCCCAACGAGCGTGACTGCATTGCCCCACGCTTCCCACACCGAACCCATTTCTGGGATAGCGGGCATCGGCTGGGCGTTGAGACCCGCTTCGCCAAAGGCTGCCATGTCGGGATCGTCAAGCGATTCGAGGAGTGGCAGGTAGGCTGGAATGCGTGGATCCGCATCATAGATCGACTGCATTGCTTCGGTGGTGGCAACAAACTCGGTCAGGTACACCTGCGCCAGCAGTGATTGTTCGCTAAACGAGCTAACCATAAAGCCACGGATGCCCATAAATGGTGCGCCCGGTTCGTTGGCTGACGGCAGTTCGCTGATTGCGAAATTCATGCCAGAATCTCGTAGCCGACCAAGCGCCCATGGACCCGTAATGGTCATGCCTGCTTGGCCCGTTTCGACGAGCACGTGACTGGTTTCCCAATCCACGGCTGGTGGCTGTAGGCCAGATTTGACCATGTCGTCCCATACTTGTGCGGCTTCTAATGCACCTTCACTGTCAATACCCACATCCTCTGGATTGTAGCTGCCGTCATCGTTGGTGCCAAAGACGTAGCCACCGTAGGCCGTCATAATCGGGTAGAAGTGATAGGGATCCCCTTCCATCCGGACAAAGCCATATTTATTTGTAGACATGTCATCGTCGTTGTCGGCGGCTAGCTCTTGCGAAATTTCGAGCACCTCCTCCCATGTGGCTGGCGCGTCTGGCACGATATCTGTATTGCGGACGAGGGCAATATTCTCGGTGGCAAGCGGCATGCCATAAAGCTCACCGTTGTAGCTCATGCCTTGAATAGCGGGTGCGCTGAAATCAGCAGCCTTATCACCCAAATCAAATGGCGCAACAACACCGCTGGTTACCAATTCGCCTAGCCAGTCGTGTGCGCCGACGATAATGTCTGGCCCTTCACCGGCTGGCCCCGAAACAATTAGGTTGTCGCGAATCGCACCAAAGTCTACTTCTTGCACAACCACGCTCAATCCATATTCGTCGCTAAACGCGGCACTAAACGCGGCAGCGGATGTTTCCAGCGCTGGGGCTGTATTGCCATCGGCCCAGATAACTAAATCACCCTCGGCACGTACAACTGGGGCTTCTTCTTCCATTTCTTCAGCTTCTTCTGCTACTACTTCTTCTGCTACTTCTTCCGCAGACGCTTCCTCTTCAGGTGCTTCGGTGGCTTCGACCTCTACTTCTGTTTCGGTTTCTGTCTCTGTAGCAACCTCTGATTCAGTTGGCGCTTCTGGCTCTGCGGGTGTCGCTGCTGATCCTGGACAGGCAGTAAGCACAAGCGTCAATATCAACAAGATTGATAGAACTAACACATTTTTTTGTTTCACGGTTTTCTCCTAAATTGAAAATTTGTTTAAAAATCGACCTGATTAGCTCCCTAGAAAAATTCTCTCCTAATTTTTGCAGTAAATTCATTTTGCTTCTTGAAATATGGTATGAAATTTTCTGTGCAAATATATCTGTGGAGTTACATGCATATAATTGCAGATCGATGAAATAGTCATAAGATGGTTATATGACAATTAAGGGCAAGGGATTTTTTGCTGAAATGCATGGGGCGATTTTGATAAGTGAAATATATCAGACAACCCTATAGGATGCAAACGTGTGTAACAGATATGCATGGCGCTATGTTTATTTTGGGGCGAATTTGACGCCCACCTATATAGCGGTGATACTCTATTTGCGATTTGGTTCATTTAAATTTATCCTTTCGATAAAATTACCTCAGTTCAACCACATAAGATCCCAAAGAGCTATCACTTCTGACGGTGATTTCATTTACAATGACTTCACTTTTTATCTCAACAATTATACAACTTCCTAAATAACCGACCCTCAAAAACATGGACACAACATTCAACATGACATCCAAAACATTAGACCAAATCGTAGCCGAAAAACCTTTTAAAGAGTTTGCTGAGTTTTGGCCCATGGGGTCGAACTTTATCGCCTTTATGTCCAACGCCATTGTCTCTGAGTGGGTGGCGCTGCCGGGCAATAATGGCGATCTCGCCCCGGTTCGCAGCTTTTTTGACGAGTACTTAAAGACCGTTTTCAATCGCGACGCAGACACAGCACTGGTGGACCAATTTGCGGCGAACGAAGTTCCGCAGAGCATGAAATCGGGCGAATTTGACGCGCTCTCGTACGCTTTTTATCGCTCTGCCTTCATCATTATTGCGCAGAATATTGAGCAATATAGAGAGTCACTTGCACGCGAGCGGCGGCTCTACACCAAACGCGTGGGCAAAATTTTCTTTCATCAATTGCACGATCATATTTCTCTTCGCCTACCCACCGATCTAGACACAGCGACCCACTTTGCGCAGCTAGACGATGCGATTCAAAAGACAGGCGTATTTTTAAAGGAAGAAGGATATCTGCACACGCACTTTGACTTCTCCTTCGACGTGAAGACCGAGCACGCTGGGCGACACATTCGCCAAAGCAAGGCCAATCTGCTGGCGGATCTGCGGGCGAACGGCATGGCGTATGCGCTCTACGAGATGGGCTACCCTGTTATTTTGCCCTCGGCTGTTTATCTGTACCACACCATGGGCGAAGCGCAACATCATTCGTCGCGCACCATCGAAGAATTGTTCGACCGTGTTGGATACGAAGCGCGCGAAACCGACGACTTTGATCCAATCGGCTATCCGTCTGATATGGTTGTGGAGCTGTGGGAGATCCGCAAGTTGGGGTGAGGGGAGGCATAATGCAAGCCAAAATATCATTCAAAAAAAGCACCCAGTGCGCTTAATGACGACGCACTAACTCTTTACGGGTGAGCATCAGTTCACGTTACAGGTGAGTGGCGACACCTTTGATTCGTTGACATTTCTGCTGGCGGAAATTTAATTACAGCTCAACCGCCTCTACCCTTTTCTCTACCTTTCTTCTCTACCATTTTGGCGAAACGACTGCCAGTTTCAAAAGCATCGGCTAGAAAGTCTGCATCGTTGGCATACGCCTCGCTTACCACCACTTCGAGCGACATCGGCTTGGTGTAGACCGAGCGCGCAATGTACCCCGCCAATCGTTTAAAATCAATACTCTTGGTGAAAAGATTACGATGCTGATCGGCACTACCATCATTATCGTGTAAGTGCAGCACGTAGAGCCTGCCCAAGAATTGGTCGAGCAGATCCATACGGTCATAGCCAAGATTAGCGTGTCCGGAATCAAAACAGAGACCCAGAAACTCTGGTGGGTAGATGGCAAAAAGATCGGCGAGCAGTTCGCTATTGTCGCGGACTTCTGTTAACGGCACTCCGTCGAAATGTGCCCCTTGGAAGTCGATTAGGTTTTCGATGGCGATGGTTATATTGCGTTCTGCCGCGTAGGGCTGCAACGCATCCAAGGTTTTGCGCAGTTGGCCCCACACTACTTGTTTCAAGTTCGCATCCGTCGGCAGCGGGTACGCGTGCATCACAACCGAGTCGCCTCCAAAGCGTGCCGTAAAGTCGATTCTATTCTTCACTAATTCCACGCCAGCCAGCCGCGCATATTCTTGAGGCGAATACCAAAATTTTTCGCGGCCCTCGGATCCGTGAACATCGGCAACGGTGAGTCCATATTCATCCAACAGTTTGCCAATTGCATCAATTTCGGACTCGCCATAAAGAAAGTCGCCACTCCAGTGGTGGCACCAGTGGACGTGCGTAAATCCGGCTTCTGCAATTGCGCGTAAGGCCGAGTTTGGGTTGCCGATGCCGTTGTACCAATCCTGCATTGAGTGAAAGCCATGTATATCTGTACTGTGATCGGTTGCGATTGAAAGCATAAGAGTTTCCTGTTTGACTAAAATGAAATATGTGCCGACATTGCCAGCTCGCCGGCGTGATTGCTGGCCCAAGCCCGCCCATCTTTGTTACCGTGAATCGTGAATGGACGAGGGTTAAAGAGTGGGCTGTGCCCGCGATAGTCAAAACTGCTAATTTGCTTCTCTGGACAGTGCTGACAGAAGAGATCGAGCAGCAGCGTGGCGGTGAGTGGCCCATGGACAACCAAGTTTGGATACCCCTCATGCTCGCGACAGAAATCAACATCGTAATGGATGCGGTGGGTATTAAATGTGAGCGCGGAATAACGGAAAAGCAGCATGGGGTCGGGCTGATATTGTGCGGAAAAATCACTTCGGCGTGGCGCAGGCGCAAGCTCGGGCGAAACAGACACTCCCCTGGATTGAAGCGGCTCGCGGTAGACGATGGTCTGTTCCTCTAGCAGGCAGCGTTGATTGTTGGCCGATACCTCGTGTTCAACTATTAGCTCATGTTCGACTACTACAAAAACAAGTTTGCCGCTGCGTCCTTCTCTGGGGCTGATCGATTTAACGGTCGAGCGTTTGGTTGCATGATCGCCGATCCGCAACGGCTGCTCAAAGACAAATCTGCCGCCTGCCCACATACGGCGCGGTGGATCTGCACATTGGTTGTCGCCGTCATTGCCATCGTTGGCGACGAAGCTGATTGGTGGCATAAAGCCGCCCAGCTGTGGATGCCCCTCGACACCCAATGCATTTCCTTGTACCGGATCGTGAAAGTAGAGCCAATGCCACGCTGGCGGCAAGTTGTCGCCATTGCTCAATGTGGGCTGCCGATTGAGCGTTGCCTGCATGAGGTTGGCTCTCTCGACTGCAATTATGCAGGTGGATATTTCTTCTTTACCAATCCACTTTTGGATATCTGTATTGTTCATCTTTTTTACCACTCAGCAATGAGTCCATTGAAAAAAAAGTCAAAATGGCCACAAAAACACAAAATTTTTTGGTTCAACCGGATTTCATGTGGCTGACAGAGTGCGTCGCACTGTTCAGAGAGTGATTCAAGCCAGAAGCCATTGGTGATAGTGCGACGCACTCGACACGGGAGAGCCACCATAACTGGCTTCAATGTCAATCACATGAGATCCCAAAGAGTCAAAAAGCTTTAACTAAATTTCTGTGGCTAATTCAAGGTTCTTGCAGTAGATTCAGCAATGCGTTTTAAACTCTTTTCGGATCTGCTCGGTGTGCTCGCCAATGGACGGCACGGGCGCGTAGGTTTCATCATTGGTGTCGGTGGTGATAGCTGGGGCGACTAGATGAGCCTCCTTGCCGTTTACCGACATTGTTCGACGTCGCAGCGCCGGATGTTCGGAGAGATCCGCCACAGAATTGACCGACCCATACGCAATCCCTACAGCGCGCAACTTTGGCAGCAGATCGGCGCGGTCGTAGCGACTAAAGACATCGGTAATAATCTCGTTCATTTGGGGGCGGTTTGCAACGCGCGCGTTGTTGGTGGCAAAGAGCGGCTCGTCGGCAAGTTCAGGCCGCTCTAAAATGTCGGCAGCAAACTTGGCCCACTCGCGGTTATTTTGGATCGAGATGACCACCGTCTCATCGTCCTTGGTCTTATAGCCACCATAGGGCGCAATCGACGGATGATTTAGCCCGACGCGGCTGGGGGCCTTGCCGCCAAAATCGTGATGGGCCAGCGGCACCTGCATCCACTCTGCCGCGGTGCCAAAGAGTGAGACTTCTACGCTGCTGCCTTTGCCCGTGCGCTCGCGTAAGAATAGCGCCTGCATAATGCCACCAAACGCGTTAATGCCCGTGCCGATGTCGCAGATCGAAACGCCGACCCGGCCCAATTCATTCTCCCCGCCTGAAACCGCTACAATGCCCGACTCGCACTGCACCAGCAGATCATATGCTTTCATGTATGAGTAATCGCCATCGCCATAACCCGAGACATCGCAGGTGATCAGCCGCGGGTAGCGTGCCCGCAGCGCGTCGGATCCGATGCCGAGTCGATCCGTTCCGCCTGGTGCGAGGTTTTGCACAAAAACATCAGCCTGCGCTAACAGTTGTTCCATAAACGCGAGATCATCTGCATCTTTTAGATCAAGCACAATGGACTCTTTGCCACGGTTGAGCCACACAAAGTAGGATGCTTCACCGTGTACGACGCTGTCATAGCCGCGGGCAAAATCGCCCGCAGCGCGTTCAATTTTGATCACGCGTGCGCCTGCGTCGGCTAGTCGGCAGGTTGCCAGTGGTGCGGCAACGGCTTGTTCCAGCGCAATGACGGTGATTCCGTCTAGTGGTTTCATAAATTGGTGTGCCTTATTGCTTATCTACTGACTGAAGGGCAAATGGGTTCTGATAGAGTTCGTCATGCGACTCTACACCCACATCGAGTACGCAATCCGTTTGGGGGCGCGCCACGCAGAGTAAAATATAGCCAGCTTTTGCTTGCCGTCGGTTGAGCGCAGTTGCCCCCGGTTGGCGCACGCTGCCGGAGATCATCTTTGCCGCGCAGGTGATGCATCCACCATATTTACAGGCGATCGGTAGCTGGATCCCCGCCGCAAGCGCGGCATCGTAGATTGGTTCATCATTGCCAACTTCTAGGGTAATGTTTTGGTTACGGAGGATGACAGTGTATTTGGTCATATATGAATGGTGACTGTGGTTGATGAAATAATGATCATTTCATAACCTAAATCGTCTGGTTCAGCTTTGGCTTCCAAAAGGGGCGGAACAGCTCGATCTTTACGCAGCGATCCATCACCACGCGCAGCCCCGCATCTTCGGCGAGCTTGGCCGCATCTTCGTCATAAACGCCTATCTGCGCCCAAAGTATCTTGGCCCCGATGTCGATTGCTTCTTCCGTCACGCTCATCAGCGCTTCGGATCGACGAAAGACCTCTACCATGTCAACCGGCTGCTTGATCGACTTTAACGATGGATAAACCGGAATGCCTCGGATCTCGTCTACACCTTCTTTGGGATTGACGGGAAATATCTTGAAGCCCTGTTCGTGCAGAACCCGCAAGACGCCGTAACTAAACTTTGTTGGATCTGGACTTGCCCCCACCACGGCAATGCTTTTTGTATCGTTGAGCACCGATGCGATATATTCGGCTGAATATTCTTCTTGGTGATTCATTTCATTTACTCCTTTTTACATCTTTACATCCAAATGTCAGATGTGCAGTCGCCACCGGGATAGCGCGTCTCGTGACAGCGCGAGGGGCCATTTGGCTCTTTTCCAAAATCAACGACAAAGCCTTTGTTGATCTCCATGCCGCCATTTTCAGGATCGCAATCGACCATCAGCATTACGCCCCCTTTGTGACGGATCTCTGGATAGAATTGATTGTCCCACGTCGAGAAGAGCGATGTCGTTACGTAGAGACGCTTGCCGTCAAGCGAAAGCTGAATCATCTGCGGGCCACCGGCAACATCGACGCCATTGACAACGGGCGCTTTGCCAAGAAGCCCACCTAGCCAAACTTGCCCCGTTAACTTGGGGCTGAACGGATCCGAGATGTCATACTGCCGCAGATCGCCGTGCAGCCAGTTCGACAGGTAGAGGAAGCGGTCATCCATCGAAAGCAGGATCACGCTAATCAGCCCCGGCAGTGGAATTGGCCATTCGGGGTGACGTTCATTTTCCACATCAATGATCTTATGAACGATCCATTCCGCATCCTTTTTATCATCCTCTCGGTACCAGTGAATGATGTTCGATGAGAGCGCCGCGCCCACAAAGCCGTGGCTCGAATCGGGATTGTGATGGAAGCGAACCTCCAGCGGAACGAGACCATCTTCGCCCAAATACTCGGTATGGGTAACGCTCTTCTTTTCGAAATCCCAAAAGTGCAGCTCACGCCCATATTTTAGCACCCCAACTTCTTCCAGATCAAAGCCCGGCATAAAGGTGTTGGGCGCGGCCCACTCGCTAGAAACCATGGCATTTTGGCGCGGCTGATACCAGAAATCGTAGTTAAACTTCATGCCGCCCAGATCATTTTCCCAGCGCCCGACAATCTCAAACTCTTCATTCAGATGCAGAAACCCGCCAGGCGCTTCACCCTTGGCATCGCCTAACATCGAGATGATGATATCTGACCCCAAGCAATGAATCGTGTGCGGCGCGGAGAGATTTGTCTTGGCTTTGATTTCGTCGCCCTCAATCACTTTGTGCAGGCGCGGGTTGCGCGGATCCGTTACGCAGTCAATGATGTGCAGGTTCGATGTGCGCACACCCGGCACAATCAAGTAGCGGCGCTCTTTACTCGCATCGCCGTGACACGAAGAGCAGGCGTTCCAACCAGTGTGATGAAGTTCATCGCCAATGTTGGGCATTTCCAGTCGGCTAATTACTTGCGAATAGGTGGGGCTTTCGGGGTCGGCATCCACTGTTGCTAGATAGTCGGGTTTTTGGATCCCTGTGCCCACGTAGAGCGCAACGGTGTAGAGCAACTTTTCGCGGGGGGCTTTCATTGCCTCGGCAGGCGACGCATAGCCCGGCCCGCAGCAGGGTAGATTCGTGTTTTCGGTCATCTGGAAATGGTTACTCCGCTGTCTCTAATTCGGCAAAAACCCGTTTGGCAATCCGCTGGCAATTCACCCCGGCTGGAATCCCGCAGTAGATGGCAATATGGTGGATCACGGCCTGGATTTCGTCTTTGGTAATGCCGTTGCGCAGCGCACCGTTTAAATGAAGTTCCCACTCATCCATGCGGTTCAGTGCCGCGATCATTGTCAGGTTCATAAAGGATCGAATCTGCGGGGAAAGGCGTTCATCTCCCCAACCAAAGCCCCAGCAGAACTCGGTCACCACTTCTTGGAAGGGACGCGTAAAATCATCTGCATTTGCTAAGGAGCGCTCGACATATTCTTCGCCTAAAACCGCTTTGCGCATGGCCAAGCCTTTTTCAAATCGTTCGGGATCCATTGGTTCTCCTTGTGTGTGAGGCTAAACCAGAAAAATAATTATACGGATTCTTACTGATTTTCTGCAATAGCCTGCGGCCATGCTATATAATTAATTTTTTGGAATGGCCTGAATAGATTGTTGCACGCTTATAGCCCTTCAGAAAAGTTTCGTCCCATTTCAAAGAATAGAAATGGGACGAAACTTTTCTGGATGAGTATATTGTAGAAGCATCTTGAGGCTTTGCAAAAACTCAGTTCGCTCCGATCCCTTTAGCCACACAAGATCCCTGTGTCGCTCCGTTATGTGTAATGATAGATGGACTGTTCATCTATCTATGTGACTGGTCATCCGTAATGGTACAAACGAGAGCGACGCACGCGGGTCGACGAGTAGGCGGGAAGGACGCTCTGATCAACAAATTTCACGAGAAGAGCGCAGGATTGTCAATACGATGTTGCAGAAATGCGGTTCGATGTTTACACTACTGATCATCATTATCACTACCATAAAAAGACCCGACGCAAAACTAGGAGATCGCACCCATGCAAATGGATCCCGAAGTGGCCGCGGCTGCCCTTACCGCGTTTACCGAGATTTTTGTCAAACCCACAATTGAAAAAAGCCAGCAGTTGATGGGCCGCGCCAAAGATGAGTTTGACTACAGCCGCGCGGCAAAAGCGTACCACAAACGCCTGATCGAGCTTTACAGCAAGCAGCGCATGTTGGGCAAGCCTGACGAGGTGACTATTACGGATCTCTTTACCGATGTGTATGTGCTGGATAAGCAGACGGCGCTACGTCGTTTTGACATTGCAACGCTGCGCGAGGAGGGCGAATTGCGCAGCATGGGCAGACCAGGCGAGCGCAAACGGGGCTTTCCGCTGGTGGCAGAGGGCGATAACCTTTACATTTTGGGCAAGCCCGGCGCAGGGAAGACGACCTTTTTAAAGTACATTGTGACGCAGGCTGCCGTCGCCAATTTACGCAAACTGCCCATCTTTGTTTCGCTTAATGAATGGTCGAATAGTCAATATGGTCAATCTGGGCAAGAGGCGCTGCTGCCCTTTATTGTGGAACAGTTTGCTATCTGCCGCTTTCCCGATGCCAAACCGTTTATCGAAAAGCTGCTGGAAAGTGGCGATGCGCTGCTGCTTTTTGATGGGCTGGATGAAGTGCGTCAAGAGGGTGAGCAGCGGCGTACGTTGAGACGGCTGCTGCAAAACTTTGCCAAACAGTACAGCGATTGCCAGTGCCTGATTACCTGCCGCATTGCCGCCAGCGACGTCATGTTTGAGGGCTTTCGCGATGTGGAGGTAGCCGACTTTACGCCTGAGCAGGTAGAAATCTATGCTGAAAAGTGGTTTACAGAATTCCCACACAAACTTGACCTGTTTAAAGCTGAAATTGCCAAAACAGAGAACGAAGGGCTGGCCGAACTGTGCTGCAGCCCATTGCTGCTGGCCATGCTCTGCCTTTACTTTAATGATGTGCAGGCGTTCCCCACGCGGCGGGCCGAACTGTATGAAGAGGCGATTGAGGCGCTGCTAAAAAAGTGGGATTCCAACCGCGACATTCAGCGCGATTACTTTGCGCTTTCGGCGCGGCGCAAGCAGCAGATGTTTGCGTGGATCGCGGCGCAGACCTTTGAAGAAAACGATTACTTTGTCGAGCAGCGTCGTTTAGTGAGCCTAATCGAAGCATATCTAGCTCGCTTACCCGATATGCCCGCCGACATTGACGGCCAAGCCATCCTCAAAGCAATCGAGGCGCAGCACGGCATCTTTGTCGAGCGAGCCAAGGGCATCTATTCGTTTGCCCATCTCACCTTTCAAGAATACTTTGCCGCCCGCTATATTGTGGAAAATGAGGCGCGCGGCACCACGAAATCGTTAACCCAAAAGCACCTGGGCGATGACCGCTGGCGCGAAGTCTTTTTGCTAACGGCCAGCATGTTGGATGATGGCGAAGACTTTGTCAACCAGATGCGCAAGCAGGTAGATGTTGATCTAGCTAAGGAACCCGCGTTGATCGCCCTGCTGACGTGGGCTGACGAGAAGACGCAAAACGCGATTGTGCGAGACGAATCGCAGAAAGCTGCGATTCGTCTCGCATATATTTATCTCGATCTCGCGAGCGCTCGCTCTCTCGATCTCGAGAGCGCGAGAGAGAGCGCTCGCGCTCTCGCTCTCGCTCTCGCTCGCGATCGCGCTCGCGCTCTCGCTCTCGATCTCGCTCTCGCTCGCGATCTCGCTCGCGCTCTCGCTCGCGCTCTCGCTCGCGATCTCGCTCTCGTTAAAACTCTAAATGCAGATGTGGGCGTTGATTTTGGACTATTATATACATGGCAGTATGCATCAATTTATGGCATTCTTGACAAAGAAAATCGCGTGCGATATGTGCAGTATATGGATGAATATTCTGCATCTTTCTTTCCGCAGGTAATTGATTTAGTACGCGAGCAGGTTGATGCGACCAGACTTTGTGATCGGCTGGCGGCGCTTGTATTACCGACGGGTCAAGATGATGGTGTGGCGTGGCGAAAATTTGTCGACGCGCTGGCACAAATTTTGAACGAGGAACGCGATTTTGATTTTACGCGCAAGATTAGCTATCAGCAATTGAGTATCCTGAATACATACTTTAACGCAAATGAACGGCTGCTGCGTTGTTTGGAGCTTGCCACTGTGTCAAATCGAGCGGGGATTAAGGCGAGATTGTTGCTGCCACCGGAGGGCTGATTGGGTGACGAGTAGGTTGTGGGGAAACCCACGTGCGACGCTCTGACCTGTGAGTGGTTGGATGTGTGGAACTGAATTTGGTTAGTGCAACGCACGCTAGAAGAGTGGTGAGCGTGCGTTGCACTCGTCTCTGCGAGATGGTGCGTCCTACTGGTACAAACGAGAGCGTCGCACGCGGGTCGACGAGTAGGTTGTGGGGAAACCCGCGTGCGACGCTCTGACCGGCGAATGGCTGTGAATGTGAAACTGAATTTGGTCAGTGCGACGCACGCTAGAAGAGTGGTGAGCGAGCGTCGCACTCGTCTCCGCGAGATGGTGCGTCCGTACTGGTGCAAACGAGAGCGTCGCACGCGGGTCGACGAGTAGGTTACGAAATTGACCCGCGTGCGACGCTCTGACCTGTGAGTGGTTGGGCGTGTGAAACTGAATTTGGTCAGTGCGACGCACGCTAGAAGAGTGGTGAGCGTGCTTTGCACTCGTCTCTGCGAGATGAGACGTCCGTAATGGTGCAAACGAGAGCGTCGCACGCGGGTCAACGAGTAGGTTGTGGGGAAACCCGCGTGCGACGCTCTGACCTGTGAGTGGTTGGGCGTGTGGAACTGAATTTGGTCAGTGCGACGCACGCTAGAAGAGTGGTGAGCGTGCGTTGCACTCGTCTCTGCGAGATGGTGCGTCCGTACTGGTGCAAACGAGAGCGACGCACGCGGGTCGACGAGTAGGTTACGAAATTGACCCGCGTGCAACGCTCTGACCTGTGAGTGGTTGGGCGTGTGAAACTGAATTTGGTCAGTGCGACGCACGCTAGAAGAGTGGTAAGCGTGCGTCATCGTGTCAGCCTCTCAAGATGCCTTGCGCGCTCGCTGTTCGGCCCACGCCCGCAGCCGGTCAATCTCCTCCCTCATCATGCGGCTTAGTGGCACCGTCTCCTGTAACACATCCAGCAGATCGCTCTCTTGCAGCGGGCGATTTTGGTCAAATGCCTCATACAGCCCCGCAACCAAAGCCTGCTCAATCTCCGCACCA